>Ga0299913_10001199_pt1 | contig 18693 bp, 19 predicted proteins | sample RVTome_9_FD_201360 | JGI IMG/M metagenome (GOLD analysis project Ga0299913, IMG submission 201360) | Soil microbial communities from uranium-contaminated site in the Upper Colorado River Basin, Wyoming, United States - RVT155D38 (version 2) ... | reverse complement strand
CAAGAACCGCTTCATTGCTACCTCCATGTCTAAGATCGTTGCTACAAAGGTTCGTCTCGCCCGAGCGCAGTCCTGCATCCCTTCCGCGAAGCTCTTAAGGCATGTTGGACAGGGTGAACGTGATCGTTCCGCTCACCGCGGCCCCCGGGCATATCGTCGGGTCTCCAATGAACACTCTGATCTCCATGCCGGGAACGAGCGCTATCGGCTCCTCTGTAGTCGTGCAGAAAGACCCCGTCGATGCGTTCGCGCCCGTCCCATCATCCTGGTTGATGTCCACGGGCACTGCGCCGCCGGTTGCGTCGACCGCCTCGGCGGTCAGGTAGAGATCATCGGCGCCAACGGAGATGGGGCCCCCACCGAGGTTAGGGTCGCCGCCCGTCGCGCTGCCCAGTTGGAAGAGTCCGACGCAGGGGCACTGGTATTCGAATTCAACCGTGCGCTCGATGCGCGGCGCTGGGCGCTTCTTCTTCTTCTTCTTCTTCGCATCCGCAGTAGCGATCGAACCGAAGATCAGTCCCATGACCAGCATCAGAATCAAGATCCGCTTCAAGACAGGCTCCTTTGTCTCCGTCTAGTTGGAGCAAGGATTCGTCCGAAACTGCTCGGTTCCTTCCTGCGTCGAGTGGAATCTAAAGGGCTGATTCGGTCACGACTTCTATCCCGTGGGCCTGAAGTAGCGCGGCCGTGACCCCATCGCCTTCGATCTGGGTGCGTGAGAACGTCCCGTCGTAGATGACGCCGCTGCCGCACGACGGGCTGCGTGACTTGAGGATCGCTTTCGTCACGCCGGCAGTCCTCGCTACAGCCAACGCCTTCTGGGCCCCCGCGACATACATCTCGGTCACGTCCCGGCCGTCTTGGGTCATCACCCGGGCCCTGCCCGCAAGGACGTCGTGCCCGTCTCCGCCAACGATCTCGGCAGGTGGCCGGGGGGTGGGCAGGCCCCCGCCCTCTTCCGGACAAACCTGGATCGCCCGGCCCTGGGCCACGAGCTCGCTCACCTTCCTCGTGGGGTTGGCTCCCCCATCGAAACGGCACTCGCAGCCCGCCAGGCATGCGGATACCAGGACGAGTTCCGGACGTACCTCAGGGGTGGTTTCCATCTCGGAGACAATGCTAGGCCCCAACCGCCGGGAATCTAGGGAGGCATCACGGCGTTTTTGTCTATGGAACACAAGAGGTTCCCCCTTCCAACGTGGGAAGGATTCCCCTACGATGTGGAGAATCGTTAGTGAGCACCAAAACAAGCCCCATCTGTGGCATCTGTAGCAGATCGAGCGCCCGGCACCGCCGCTCAGCGGCCGTCGCACTAAGCGACCACAAGCCGGCCGATCGGCTCGCCGGAGATGGATCAAGGAGGGAGGCTCGGCCCCGCGGCCGAGTCATGATCGCTTCCCCGAGCCGAAAGAGGTTGATGCATCGATGAGCCAAGCAACGCGTCCTTACGAATCCCGCGAGGAAGCCGCCCATGAAGATCTGGTGCGGCAGTACCTGCGCGAGATCGGCCAGTACCCCCTCCTTACCGACATCCAAGAGGTCGAGCTTGCCAAGGCGATCGAAGACGGCGAGAAGGCCCAGGAGAAGATCGACAAGGCCACCAAGAAGTTCACCGACAAGCAGCGCCGCGATCTCGAGACGAAGGCTCGTCTCGGTCGCAAGGCGAAGCGTCGTTTCATCCAGTCCAACCTCCGCCTCGTGGTCTCGATCGCGAAGAAGTACTCCGCGGCCGGACTCCCTCTGCTGGACCTGATCCAGGAGGGCAACCTGGGTCTCATGCGTGCGGTCGAGAAGTTCGACTACCAGCGAGGCTTCAAGTTCTCCACCTACGCCACCTGGTGGATCCGTCAGGCCATCACGCGAGCGATCGCAGACAAGGCCCGCACGATCCGCATCCCGGTGCACATGGTCGAGACCCTCTACCGGGTTCGCAAGGTCCAGTCGGAGCTCCTCGAGAAGCTCGGCCGCGAGCCGACGATCGAAGAGATCGCCGAGATGTCGGACCTGACCCCCGAGAAGGTCCGCGAGGCGTTCCGCGTCCTGCCCGAGCCCGTGTCGCTACACGAGCCGGTCGGCGACGAGGATGCCGAGCTCGGCGACTTCATCGAGGACGAGGATGTCGAAGGCCCCTTCCAGGCGGCTGCGATGGCCCTGCGCCAGGAAGACCTCTGGAACATGCTGGACTCGCTGTCCGAGCGTGAGAAGAAGGTCCTCGCCCTGCGCTTCGGTCTCGTGACCGGCGAGCCCCGGACCCTCGAAGAGGTCGGCAAGGAGTTCAACCTGACGCGCGAGCGGATCCGACAGATCGAGGCAAAGGCGCTCAGCAAGCTGCGCCACCCCTCGACCCCGGGCAAGCTCCGCGACATGGTGACCATCTAGGCCCTTACTTTGTGCCGAGTGTGCATATCGGCGCGTTATACGCCCTCATTTGCACACTCGGTGGCCGGTGACCGTAGGCTGTCGTCATGATCACTACGGTCGTGCTCGCCACCTGCAACGTCCACCAGATCCCGGAGACGGCTCAGGCGGTCGCGGATATCCCCGACGTGTCCGAGGTCTACTCGGTCGCCGGTGACCACGACCTCGTGATCATGGTGCGGACGCGGACCCACGACGACCTCGCCCGGGTCGTCAGCGAGCAGATAGCCAAGATCGAGGGGATCGAGCGCACCCAGACCCTGGTCGCCTTCAAGGTCTATTCACGGCACGACGTCGAGTCGATGTTCTCGCTCGGGTTCGACGAGGAATCGGTCTAGAAGAAAAGAGGTGGGGGCTCTGTTCGACGCCCTCGTTGTTCACTTCCACGAGATCGGTCTCAAGGGCCGCAACCGCGATTTCTTCGAGGACGCTCTCGCCCGGAACCTCCGACGGGCCCTCAGGGGCACCGGCTACAAGCGCGTCCGCAAGGGCTTCGGACGGGTGATGGTCGACCTCGAACCCGACGGCATGCCAGAGCTAGCGGCGCAGCGAGCCGCAGATGTCTTCGGGGTCGCGTATGTGGGGCTGGGGCGCCGGATCGAGCCCGACATGCAGCAGGTCTCCGACGCCGCGCTCGAACTGATCCAGCAGGAGACGTTCTCGTCGTTCGCAGTGCGCGCTCGGCGCACCCACTCGAACTTCGCCCATCGTTCGCAAGAGGTCAACGAGACGGTCGGTCAACGCATCAAGGACACGACCGGGGCCCGCGTCGATCTCAAGAACCCCGAAGCGACCGTCTGGATCGAGACTTTCGGGGGAACCGGCCTCGTGTTCGCGCGCCGTCTAGAGGGTGCTGGGGGGCTACCGTCGGGCGTGTCCGGCAAGATGCTGGCGCTGATGTCCGGCGGCATCGACTCCCCTGTCGCCGCGTGGCGGATGGGGCGCAGGGGGGCCGAGATCGAGCTGGTTCACTTCCACGGACAGCCCTACACGGATCCCTCGTCGGTCCGACAGGCGGCCGAACTGGCCCAAGTGCTCGCTCGCTACCAGCTGAGGGTCGTCATGCACCTGATCCCCTTGGGCGACGCGCAGCGAGAGATCGTCACGCACGCACCGTCGAGCATGCGCATGGTCTTGTACCGCAGGATCATGATGAGGATCTCGGCCGCTCTGGCAACCGAGGTCGGCGCTCAAGCGCTCATCACGGGAGACTCGCTCGGCCAGGTCGCCTCCCAGACGATCGAGAACATCCGAACGGTGGACGCTGCCCTGGATGGTGTCGAGGTGTTCCGGCCGCTGATCGGGATGGACAAGCAAGAGATCATGGACGAGGCCAAACGGATCGGGACCTACGACATCTCCGCCCGCCAGCATCAAGACTGTTGCGTGCTGTTCTCCCCTCGCGCCCCCGCCACGAGAAGCGATGCTGCTCGCGCCGAGAGCGCCGAGAGCGACCTCGATATGGACGCTCTCGTCGGGAAAGCCCTCGTCGGCATGGAGGCGCAGGTGTTCGAGCTCCCCGACCCTTCTTAGAGGGGACGGAGGGGACGGAGAGCTCCTAGCACTTCTGAGAGGGGCGTGGCCGAGGGCATGAAGCCCCCGGCCACGGTGCTACCAGATGCGCGTCACGGTCTATTCGCGATGCGGTGGGTTGGCTACCGTGTTGTCCCAGTAAACGGGCTCCAGTACGGACTTGACGTCGAGCCCGTGTATCCACCACTCCACGGATTTCGGCATCTGCGCCGCCGACACCCCATACTCGGTCGACGCTACGGAGTTGTTCGCGATATGGATCTGAGCATCCTCGATGCTGTAGAGGCGGATCCCGGAGATACCTACAGACTCGAAGAACGGGACCTCTTGTCCGAGCGGGCTCGACTGCTCGTCCTTGTTGGTCACCTTGTTCTTGCTGATCATGACGTGGACGTCTCGGGCTTGATAGATGCTGATACCCGCGGGCTCCTCCCAATCGAAGAGGGGATCGCGGTCGCTTTCCTGTACGAGCTCGATCGTGTTGTTCTTGATCTCGAGCATCCCGGTGCGCGTGCCGAGGTGCCTGTCGTCCTTCGCGTTGAAGATGTCGACATAGAGACCTGAGCCGATCAGCCGGTTGTTGTTCATATGCACCTTCGTGTGATGCACGTGCGGCTTATTGAGCTCCTCGTTCGTCTCGGAGGCTGCGGTGCGGTCGTTGGCAGCGTGCGCAGTGTCTACATAGTTGAGGGCATAAGGGCCCGGTGATGTGATGACGTTGTTCGTGAAGAACACCTGGTGATAGCGCTTGGTGTGATCCACCATCTCGCCATGTCCGCCCTCGGCAGCCCCATGGTAGTGGCTGTCGTCGGAATAACTCGAGCTGTGGTGGTGGCCGTGCAGACGCATCGTCACGAACCCCGTGATCTTGTTGTTTCGGAAGCGGGAGCCGTTGAAGCCGTCGAAGTTGACCGACTGGCCATCCTCGAAGAACGGGATCTCGGCGAAGGCGCTCCGCTGACCGGTGACCACGTTGTTCTCGAATACCCCATCGAAGTGCCTGAGCTGCCCCACGACACCGAACGTGTTTCGTGCGATCAGCCCGCTCGTCGGTTCTCCGGTCCGTTTCACGTTCTCGTTCACGCGCAGGTCCCCCACCTGGTTATCGACCACGCGGACATTCCCGCCGTTCCAGTTGAGGGTCAGTCGATCGATCGTGTTGTCCCGGATGACCACCGCAGCCGATGTGTCGGCCAGACGGACATCGGATACGTCCCACCCGGAGATCACGTAGGGATCCCAGGGGGTTCCGCTGCCGGAACGAACCCCGTTGGCCGGGTTGAAGTGCTTATCGGCCGAGATGAAGATGCTGTCCCGTGATTGCTTCTCCTCTTCGGCCGCACTAACGGGCGCGAGCCCGTAGACCAACATGGCGAGAGCCGCAACGGATGCAAGAACCCATCTGGTACCGCGCGTCATAACGTCCCCTCCTTCTAACTGCGCCTCAGCGAGCGGAGGCCTTCATGGAGGGATACGCAAAAGGGACATATAGGTAACCGAGGTCCGTGACCCTTTAGGTCCAGCCGGGCCGCAGGGCGACAGACCCCATCCCTCGATCCGGAGCTAGCAGACGGGCAGGTTCATGATGCAGCGCGTGGGCCGGATGTCCATAGGCTCCTCGAGCATCGGGGGTCCACTGGTCTGCTTGATGAACAGTGGGTTGCCCACCGGCTTCTGGCCGCCCAAGAGGTTCGACCTCGTGGTGTCGGCGGTCACGATGAATAGGTCGCCGTTCTTGTCGAAGTTGACCGTGAAGAAATCGCCGAGCCTTCGGTCGCCTCTCTGGAAGCTGGTGTTCGCGTTGCAGTTCGTCCCGTCCTGACAGATGTTGCCCTCGAAGACGGGGCGCTGGGACGCATTGATCACCGTGAACCTCGGGGGGATGGTCTCGGTGTGCCCGTCCGAACACGTAACCGTCGAGCCGTGGGCGTTGTGGGTTACCGCTATGAAGGTGTAGAACTCCTCGGGCTTGCCCGCGAGGCTCTGGTACCAGACAAGCGCCGCACGTCCGTCATCACCTGCGATGATCCACGGCCACAGGGCGTCGCCGGCCGGCGTGGGGATCTCCAACACTTCGGCATTCGTTGCACCGGTCTCCCGCTCGTAATAGGCGAAGGAGACATGTCCGGATGGTGTTGTGTCCGCTCCGCCCGTGTAACCACCTGCGGCGCCGAGGTACACGTTGCCGGCGTTGTCGGCGGCCAGCGACGAGAAGAATTGCTGGGTGCGGCCGAGAGGTCCGGTCTGGTGCTGCTGCCACCTAACCGACGGGACGTCAGGGTTGTCCACATCGACATCGTTCTCGACACCGATCCAGAACCTCCTGTCGCCGACTGCGTTGTTCCCCCTGAGGGTCCCACCCTGTGGGCCGATCAACCCGTTGTCGGGGTTGAGAGGGTCGGGTAGAGCCTTCGCGCTGATAGGGGGGGCCTGACTGGGAGTGGTCGAAGTGCCCGTGTAGTTGGCAAGGGGGGCCCACGTGAGTCCTCCGTCGACCGACTTCAACAGCGCCTTCGGAAGGTTGACATAGAGGAAGACCTCGTCTTCTTCCAACGCGGTCAGCCATGGACGATCGCCGAACCATGCCTCCGGGTTGGCCGTTAGATACGACTGGCCGTCGTCGTTGCTCTTGAAAACGGCTACGTTGGCCAAGTCGATCTCGACGTTGTAGATGTTTCCCGCCTGGTCCATAGCGAAGTCAGGATCGGAGAATCCCGTCGAGGTCAGCGAGTGGGGACCCTCGTGGAGCCCGGCGATACCTACGTAACTCCAGGTGTTGCCGCCGTCGATCGACCGCCAGTTCAGGGTCTGGTTGTAATAGCCGATCGCGAAATCGCCTGCACCCGGAGCGGCGTTGGGGTCCTTGTACACGTGGGTCGTTCCCGCATGGGCAGAGACGTTGATCGAGCCGTCCTGGGCGATCACACTGACGGGCTCGCCACCCGCGCGGTTCGGATCGATGAACCTCGGTTCGCCGAAGGTGACGTCGGGAGCCTCCACCGTCGGGCAAGTGACATCGGGGTCTCCTCCACCACCCGCGTCCGTATCGAAGCTCACGGCGTTGATCACGAAGCCGCTCCCCGCCTGGGTCAGCGTGATGGTGATAGGGCCGGTCGCGGGCAGGGTCGCGTCGGAGTTATAGACATCGTTCTCCCGAGCCGTCGTCACGCACAGATCGACCAAGGTCGTGCCTTCGGCGACGTCGAACACGACCTGCTCGTGATCGAAGGAAACGATGTTGATGCCCGGGGCGGAGATGCCATCGAGCCACCCCTCATCGTGGTGGTAGAGGCCATCGAGGGGCGAGCACTCCGGGGCTTTGTCGGGTTTCTGGGCGACCCCGTGCGGCGCGATCGTAAGGATGAACAGACCTGCCAGAACGATCGAGATAGCTCTCCGGATACCCCGGAGCGACCTAAGAGAACTAGAGGTCACTTCCTCCTCCTTGCCCCATGGCACGCCGTATCGCGCACCGCCTTTCCCGGGATGCCCCGGATAGCGGTGGGATTCGACCTTTCTGCTTCCTCTCCTTCCCGGGTCTTGGCGAAGGGTGAGCCCGAAGGACCAACCGGCACTCGGGACCCCGATTGGTGTTTGATAACCCGAGACCTAAGGAGGAGGAGAGATGTCGAGGATAGAGACCCTGGCCACCCACCCTTACCTGTCACAGATCCGGCTCTTGCTCCAGTCGGCGCTCCTGATCTTCGCCTACACGGTCGTGATCGGCATCTTGAACGGCACCGATCTGGTGGAGTTCTCACACAAGCAGCTGCTGACCCATGTGCACACGGGAACCCTCGGCTGGATCACCATGTCGGTTTTCGCCGGTGCGCTGTGGCTCTTCGGCGCCACGCCCGGAACGGGGATGCAGGACACGTTGGCCCGAACCCTCCCCATGGCCACGGTGGTCGCCGTCCTGGCCTACAACGTCGCTTTCTTGCTGACCACTGGAAGCGCGCGTCCGACCATCGGAGGGTTCATGTTCCTCGTGATCCTCGGATGGGTCGTATGGATATACGGGCAGGCCCGATCCACGGTCTTGAGCGTCCCCCGGTTGGGCATCCTCGCGGCGGTTACCACACTCACCTTCGGAGGTCTCCTCGGTGTACTGCTCGGAGTGATGCTCGCGACCGGCAACGACATCCTCCCGGGTGACGCGTACGCATCCCATCCCGCCACGATGGTCATCGGATTCCTGATCCCCGTTGGGATGGCACTCGCCGAGATGGCCATCCGCCCAGAACTCGTCGACCAACGACTGTCACGAGCGGGTTGGCTCCAGATCGGTTTGCCCTTCATCGGTGGCATCTGCGTCACCATCGGGCTGCTCGCCGACGCAGCACCCTTGATCATGGTCAGTCTCCCCTTCGAGGTCATCGGCGTGGGCATCTTCGTCGCCCGCATGTGGCCGCGCCTGAGGCAGGCTGCCGGAGAGACCGGGACCCCCGGGTTCCTGGCGGTTCCTACGGTCTTCTGGCTGGTGATGAACATCTTCTATCTCATCTATCTGATCGGTCGGTTCGAGGGGGACTTCGACAACGTCAGGGAAGGCCTCATCCTCGCCCTCGACCACATGATGTTCATCGGTGTGATGAGCAATGCCCTGTTCGCACTAGTACGCGCCACCACGCCGGACGTGAAGGCCTCGTCGGTGCGGGTGCTGTTCTACGCGATGAACATCGGCCTTGCCGGCTTCATCCTGGGGTTGTTAGCCGACACCGCGATCCTCAAGCAGATCTCAACCCCGATCATGGGACTCGGGATCCTGCACGGGATCGCGCTGTTCACGATCGCGCTGCGCAGGCCGACACCGACGGCTCCCGCGGAGGCGGTCGCCTAGGACGCCACCGAGTGTGCAAATGAGGGCGCATATCGCGCCGAGATGCACACTCGACGATCGTTAGAGACGGGACTTGGCGATCTTGGTGTACTCCTTCAGGACGCCCTTGATCGCGCTCAGCCTCTTCGGGGCTCCCTTCTCCCCGAGGAAGTCGATCAAGGAACGCGCCAGGCGTTCGCTCGCTGAGTCGTAGGGGTACCAGTGGAGCCGTTTGAGCTTCGGCATCGATGAATACGAGACATGCGTCGGAACTGTGAACTCGAGAAGGCCGAGCTCGCCGTTCAGCCGGCCGTAGCCGGATTCTCCGACCCCGCCCCAGGTCCCCCAGGCACCGCCAACGCTCTCGATGTGCATGTTGTGTGTGATCGATCCTGCTCGCAAGGCTTCGACCAGGCGCTCGCGCTTCTTGCTGTCTTTCGTCCAGACCGAAGCCGTGAGGTTCGCGCCTTCCTTGTTCGCTCGCTCCACCGCCTCCTGCTCGTCCCTCACCCGGGTCAGCGAGAGGATAGGACCGAACGACTCTCCGGTCATCACCGTCATGTCACCCGTGACGTCGGTGATGACCGTCGGCGCGTACCACAGCGTCCCGTTCTCGTTCTTGATGCCTGCGTCCGGGCCACCGACAAGAACCGTCGCTCCCTTCTTGACGGCATCCTCGACCTGCTTGGACACGATCTCGAATTGGCCGGCGAACGTGAGGGAGCCGAGGTCCTCTTCCTGTTTCACCTGTGAGAGCTTCGATATCAGTTGCTCTTGGAAACGGTCGGCTATCGAATCGACCACATATGCGCGTTCGATCGACGCGCATATCTGACCTGAGTTGGCGAACGCTCCCCAGATGATCCCGGAGGTCGTCAGATCCACATCCGCGTCCGAGCAGATGATCGCGGAATCCTTCCCTCCCAGCTCCATGACGACCGGAGTCAGGTGCTCGGCCGCCGCCGCACAGATCTTGCGCCCGGTAGCGGGCGAACCGATGAACGAGATCTTGTCGCACGGCGCATCTACCAGCGCGGCCCCCACGTCTCCGCCCCCCTGGATAACGGTTGCGACCCCCGAGGGCAGGACGTCGAGGAGATCGCGCAATATCTCTCCAGAAGCGGGGGTGACCTCGGATGGCTTCACGACGACGGTGTTGCCGGCGAACAGGGGACTGGCCAGAGCCAAGAAGCTATTCGTGATCGGGAAGTTCCAGGGGGTGATGCATCCGACGACACCGAAAGGACGGAACTCCATCCGAGACTTGTAGCCGAGCAACGGACCGACCACCGACGCCACACGTTTGGTCTTGAGCACCTTCGGTGCCAGATGCTCGAGATAAGCCAGTTGGAGCATCGGCGTAAGCACCTCGTGTAACAGAGCCTCGCGCGGTGGTTTTCCGGTCTCTTCTGCGGCTCCCTCGACGATCTGATCGGTCATCTCCTTGATGCGCATGCGGATCTCGCGCATGTGGCGGACACGGCCGTCGACATCGATCGATCCCCACTCCGGCGCAACCTTGCGGGCCTGCTCGACGATGTCCTGCACCTCCGCAGGGGCGACCGCCGGGATCTCTCGCATCGTCTCGCCGGTTCGGGGATTGAAAGACTTCAGCGTCTGAGGACTGCCGTTGGACTTCTTGGTCTTCGAGGGCATCTGGATCTCCTCTAGATAGAGCCGCCTGAGAACGGTGGCATCAAGGTTACCTCTGCACCATCCGTGAGGATCTGGTCGAGCTCCACCCGCATGCCATCGACAAGGACCGAGTGGACCAGATGTTCCGGCGCGCCGAGGGCACCGACCACAGTCCGGACGGTGCCCTCAGGTGCCAGTTCTATGTCGGCCCGCCCCGACGAGGGGTCGGGAAGGAACTCACGCATCGCCCCGAAACAGACGACGGTGACTTCCACTATCGCTCGATGCCCACCCCAACGAGGCTGCCGTACTCGGTCCAACTGCCGTCGTAGTTACGGACGTTCTCGAAACCCAGCAGCTCCTTCAGGACGAACCACGAGTGCGACGAGCGCTCGCCGATCCTGCAGTAGGTGACGACATCTTTGTCCGACGTGATGCCCTCGGCCGCGTATAGCTCGCGCAGCTCGTCGGCGTTCTTGAACGTGCCATCCTCGTTCACGGCCTTGCTCCACGTGATGTTGCTGGCGTGAGGGATGTGGCCGGGCACCTGGGCTTGCTCTTGGGGAAGGTGAGGTGGCGCGAGCAGCTCGCCGCGGAACTCTTCGGGGGATCGGACGTCCACCCAAGCGTTCGGAGACTCGGCTCGCTTCAGCACCTCGTCCCGCAAGATGCGGAACTCGGGCTTCTCGGGGCCGATCTCGTAGGTCGTAGCACTGCGGTTCGGCTCGTCTTGGGTTAGCAGACGGCTCTCGAGCTCCCACTTCTTGCGCCCCCCGTTAAGAAGCTTCACGTTGTCGACGCCCCGGTACTTGAACAGCCAGAATGCGTAGGCAGCGAACCAGTTGTTGTTTCCGCTGTACAGAACGATCGTCTGGTCGGCGGAAACACCCTTTTCGCCGAGGAGCTTGGCAAGCTGCTCGCGGCTCACGAACTCGCGTCGCGGCTGGTCGTGCAGGTCGTTCGCCCAGTCGATCGAGATCGCGTTGGGGATGTGGCCCTTCTCGTACGCAGTGGTGTCTTCGTCGACCTCCAGGATCGCGATGTCCTGCGAGTCCCCTTGTTGCTCGACCCAATCCGTTTCGACCAGCGCTGCTGCGTTCGCGTAATCGGTCATTCACTTCCTCCTTCATCTTTTCGCAGTTCTCCCAGTACTTCTCTGATCCGGGCCAGCTGCCCGGTGGCGTCGGCGATCATCCGCTCGAGGATGCGGAGCTCCACCTCGAGCTCGCCCTGAGGGTCGCGCGCCCGCTCGTCGTAAGGGATGTCGACACCAGCTTCCTGCAACGAGCCGGCCTCTCCCTCCCAGGTGAAATAGACCTTCGCCGGCCGCCCCTTCGATTGTCGACGGGTTTCGGTCGACAGGAAGCCCGCCTCGACCATGAGATCGAGGTGAGCCCGGGCCACATTCGGGTGGATGTGGAACGCGTCGGAGATCTCTTTGACCGTCTTGGCCCCGCTCTTCAGCAGCAGGGAGAGGATCGCAGCGCGGGTAGGCAGCGAAAGGACCTTTGCCGTCCGGGTCGATGCGTCGTCTCCCAGCCTGCTCATGGCCCGGGACGGTACCGCCTATTTACACGTTTAGCAAGTGGCAGACAGTACTAAGTATCCCTTGAACCGGCCGGCCGCGGGGTCCCTCCGCCCGGGCCTATCGGGTACGCCGGAAGTGAGGACTAGCTCTTGCCGGATTCCTCTAGGGCCTCTACGAGGGTGTTCCAGCCCAGGAGGGCGCACTTGATCCGCACCGGGTACTTCACGACGCCTTTGAGGGAGACGAGGTCGCCGAGGGTCGCCTGGTCGCCTTCGGATTCCCCCGCCATCATCGATTTGATGCTCTCGGCGAGACCGGCGGCGTCCTTGGCGGAGAGTCCCTTGACTTTCTCGGTCATCATCGAGGCGCTGGCCTGGGAGATCGAACAGCCCTTGCCGTCGAACGCGATGCCGGTGAGCTCGTCGCCGTCGAACTTGAGGAACAGCTCGATCTCGTCGCCGCAGAGAGGGTTGTTGCGCTCGAGGGCGATGTCGTGAGGATCGAGCTGGCCCTTGTTCCTCGGGGCCCGATAGTGATCCAAGATCACCTCTTTGTAGAGCTCGTCCAGGCTCAGATGAACCACCCTTTCGCTTTGTCCAGGGCCGCGATGAGGATGTCGACCTCGTCCGGCGTGTTGTAGACGTAGAAGCTCGCCCGCGCCGTTGCGGGGACGCCGAGCTTACGCATCAATGGCTGGGCGCAGTGATGACCGGCCCGGATGCAGACACCCTCCTGGTCGAGGATCGTCGCCATGTCGTGGCTGTGCACCTCGTCGAGATTGAAAGAGACGACTCCCCCGCGCTCGGCGGGATCCTTCGGTCCGTAAACGGTGGCGCCCACCGCCGTGAGCTGTTCGATCGCGTACGTCGCGATGGCGGTCTCGTGTTTGTGCACCGCATCCATGTCGAGAGATTCGAGGTATTCGACCGCGGCCCCCATACCGATCGCCTGTGCGATGTTGGGGGTGCCGGCTTCGAACTTGTAAGGGATCTCGTTGTACGTGGCCCGGTCCGACCAGACCTCACGGATCATCTCGCCGCCGCCGTGGAACGGAGGCATGGCTTCGAGCAGGTCCTCGCGCCCGTAGAGCACGCCTGCCCCGGTTGGACCGCACATCTTGTGGGCCGAGTAGGCGAGGAAGTCGGCGTCGAGGTCGTTCACATCGAACTTGAGATGCGGTGCCGCTTGAGCCGCGTCGACCAGGATCCGTGCACCGACGGAATGGGCCGCGTCGGCGATGCGCCGGATCGGGTTGACGGTACCGAGGACGTTGCTCATCAGCGTGATGCAAACGAGTTTGGTCTTCTCGGTGATGTATTCCTGCAACACTTCCATGTCGAGGTGGGCGAGCTCTTGGTCCATCGGGAGATGCCTGAGGACCGCACCGGTGTCCGCGCAGAACATCTGCCACGGGATCAGGTTGGAGTGGTGTTCCATCTCGGTAACCAGGATCTCGTCACCCTCGCGGACGTTCTCCTTGGCCCATGTGAAACGCACCAAGTTGATCGACTCGGTCGTGCCCCGGGTGAAGACGATCGAGCGAGGGCTGCGCGCTCCTATGAACCGGGCGCACGCCTCGCGCGCACCTTCGTACGCAACGGTTGCCTTCTCGCCGAGCTCGTATAGCCCGCGATGGACGTTCGCGTTCTCCGTCTCGTAGAAGCGCACCATGCGGTCGATAACCTGGCGGGGCTTGTGGGAGGTGGCCGCGCTGTCGAGATAGACGAGCCTCTTGCCGTGGGCTTGGGTCTCGAATATCGGGAAGTCTTTGCGGACGACCTCAGCGTCGAATGCCACTCTGGTTAAACCTTAGCCCCTTCTGTCGCCTCGACCTCGGCAAGCTCCTCCGCCGACAGACCAAGATCCTTCGCAACTCCGGCATATCCCTCTGCCTCCAGGCGCTCGGCGAGCTCGAACCCTCCCGACTCGACGATGCGGCCACCCATGAGCACGTGGACGACGCTCGGCCGGATGTAGTTGAGGAGGCGCTGGTAGTGGGTGATCAGCACGATGCCGACGTCGGGGCCGGCCAGCTTATTGACCCCCGCGGATACGTGCTTGAGGGCGTCGATATCGAGGCCGGAGTCGGTCTCGTCCATGATCGCAAGCTCGGGGTTGAGAACCGCCATCTGGAGGATCTCGTTGCGCTTCTTCTCGCCCCCGGAGAAGCCCTGGTTCACGTAGCGATCCACTAGCTCGGTCGGGATCTCGAGCAGATCGACCTTCTCCTGGAGGTACATACGGAAGTCCATCGCGCCCTTGGGGCTATCCGCGTGGATCGCGTTGTACGCGGTGCGCAGGAAGTTGACCACCGATACACCGGGGACCTCTGTCGGGTACTGGAATGCCAGAAAGATTCCGCGCTGTGCGCGCTCGTCGGGTCCGAGCTCCAATACGTTCTCGCCCTTGTATTCGATCTTGCCGCCGGTCACCTCGTAACCGGGTCTTCCGGTGAGGACGTAGGCGAGGGTTGACTTCCCGGAGCCGTTCGGACCCATGATGGCGTGGATGTCGCCCTTGTCAATCTCGAGGTTCAAACCCTTGAGGATCTCGCGACCCTCGACCTCAACGTGGAGGTTCTCGATCTGTAGCAACTTCTCTCCCATACTGCTACTCCTTATCGCTCGTTGCGGGGGCCGATGAGAACGAGCCCGTCTTCGATCTTGACTTCGTAGGTCGCGACCGGCTTGATCGCCGGAAGGATGCGCACGTCGCCGCTCTCCACATTGAAACGAGAACCGTGCAATGGACATTCCACCTCGAGCTCTTCCGGCTCGAACTCGCCCTCGGTGAGGAACGTCTCCTCGTGGGTGCATATATCGCTGATGACATAGACCCGATCACCGACCCGGTATACGCCGACAGGTTCGCCGTGAGCGATGAACTGGCGCATCCCACCGTCGGGAATCTCGTCGAGCTTCGCCACCGTCTGGTACTCGGCCACGATCAGACCTCGACCTCCAACGCCTGGCCTGCTTCGACCTTCGCTCCGATGGCATCCGAAAGCTGCTCGCGTACGGCAGGCACCCGGATGCGATCCAGGACCTCGCCGAAGAACCCGAACACGATCAGTTTCTGGGCGGTCACCCGATCGATCCCGCGGCTCATCAGATAGAAGAGGTGCTCCTCTTCAACCGGAGAGACCGTCGCGCCGTGCGTGCAGCGCACCTCGTTGGCTTCGATCTCGAGTTGAGGGATGGACCGGGCCATCGCGTCGTCGGACAACACCAGGTTGCGGTTCGCCTGGTAGGCATCGGTCCCTTGCGCGCCGGGCAGCACCTTGATCAGACCTGAGTACTCGGAGCGCGCGTGGTCCTTCAGCGCTCCTTTGTAGAGCAGGTCCGAGGTCGCGTGCTGATCGTTGTGGCTCTGTAGCGTGCGTTGCGCGAAGTGCTGGTCACCGTCGGCGAAGTAGAGACCGAGCATCTCTGAGAACGAGCCTTCGCCTTTGAGCACCGACTCGACCTGGGTCCTGGCGAACGTCGAACCGAGGTTGACCGCGAGGCTCCTTACCGTCGAATCCCGGTGCCCGGTGAAGCGCTGGGTCTGGAAGTGGTGCGTGTTGCGGCCCCACTGCTGGAGCGAGATGTAGTTCACCATCGCACCGCGGCGCGCCTCGACCTCGACCACGGACGAGCACAGGGCGGCCGCATCGTGGTCGGGGCTTTCGAAACGGTCGACGAAGGTGAGACTCGCCTGTTCGTCGACGACGATCGTGGTGTGCGGGAACACCGAGCCACCGGAGGCAAGCCGGTGGACCGCCTCGAAAGGAAGCTCGATCTCGACCCCGCGAGGGATGTAGACGAAGACGTCGTCCGAGTGGAGCGCCGCGTGCAATGCCGTGAACCTGTGTTCCTCAACCGAGACCTCGGTGAAGAAGTGCTCTTTCAGTAGATCCGGGTGCTCTTTGGCTACCGTCGTGAGGTCCCCGAAGATGACCCCTTTTGCGGTCAGCTCTTCAGGAGCGCTGAGGGCCGAACGGTTCGGCTCGGGAGCGGCGAAACGATCGAAATCGAAGCTTCGGACGTCGACGTAGCGCCACTCTTCGCCCTTCGGATCGGGCATCTCCAGCTTCTCGAACACGTCGAAGGCCTGGACCCTTCGTTCGGCCAGCCACCCGGGCTCACCCAGCACCTCGCTGAGCCGATCGACGGTCTTGCGCGTCAGTGCGTCTGTCATCTAGTGGGTGGTCTCCTGGGAACTAGAGGATGTTCTCGACCGAGCTTGTGAATCTCTTCACATGGTATCAGTTAGGGCCACCTAACCTCAGAGGGGCCGGAAGCACGTTTAGCCTGCTCACCATGCCCAAACGCCCCCAGGTCGTCGACGATCCCAGGGCACCATGGGGCCTCATATCGATAGGCGTCGCGGCCGCACTCTGGTCGGTTGCTGCGGTCGCAGCCAGGGGGATCTTCGACCGTGGCCTGGACCCTCTCGAGGTCGCGGCAGCCCGTTCCTTCATCGCCGCTGCATGCCTTGCCCTGATCCCCTCTGCCCGTCGTAAGGCACCAGATGGGTCCCCGTGGGCCGTCATCGCGCTCGGCTTGTCGATAGCGATCGTGAACGCCGTTTACTACTCGGCCATCGCGCGGCTCGACGTCGCGGTCGCCCTGGTCATCCAGTACACGGCCCCCGCTCTCGTCGTCGGGTGGGTAGCGCTCCAGAAGAAGAAGCCTCCAACCGGAGAGATCGCGCTTGCCCTTCTCGTGACCTTCGCCGGGGTCGTGCTCGTCTCGGGGATCTTCGGTGCCGACGTCGGCGCGGTGAGCCTCTCGGGGATCGGCTTCGGGCTCGCCTCATCGGTGTTCTTCGCCACCTACACCCTCCTGAGCGAGCGGGCAGGGCAGGCCTACGGGGTCTTCGGTGCATTGCTGCGTGGTTTCTGTGCCGCCGCCGTGATGTGGACGGTCTTCCTGGCATTCCGCGGGTGGCCGAACGCGCTGTTCGAGTCCGTCAACATCGGCCCCGTCCTCTTCGTGGGCGTCGCCGGCACCTTCCTGCCGTTCATCTTTTTCCTGTGGGGGGTGCAACAGGTGAGGGCCGAACGGGGAGCCATCGCTGCAACGTCGGAACCGATCTTGGCTGCGGGAATCGCGTGGGTCTGGCTCGGTCAGACGCTCACGCCGATCCAGATCATCGGAGGCATCCTCGTGATCGCCGGCGTCATCTCGCTTCAGATCAGGCGCAAGTCCGTGGTTGCGATCGAGGTCTAGGCCTCGGCCAGATCCGCTAATCGCTTACCGATGAGCGGAGCGAACTTGAAACCATGACCGCTGCAGGCGGAGCCGATCACGAACTTTTCATTCCGTTCGAAGACGAAGTGCTCGTCCGCGGTATTCGTATAGATACAGGTCTCCGCGTGCGCGGGTGCGGGTTCCACCCCGGCGTAGCGCTCCGCTACCCAGTTCCGCAGACGCTCGACGGAAGCCTCGTTGACGGCGCCGTCCTTGTCCGGATCGGTCGCCGGCCCGGCGATGTGCTCCCCCACCTTCAGGCCGTGCACAGGGTCGGGCAATGCGTAGACCGATGGATCGCCCCAGTCCACGAGGGTTGGGAGTGACTCAGGCGTGCGGAAGAAGGCCACCGTCTCCCTGGTAGCCCGCGTAGGCAGGTCGATATCTGCCGTTGCCAGCAGCCCTCGGGCCCACGCACCGGCAGTCACCACGACGCGATCGTGTTCCAGCGAGTGCAGGTCTTCGACCCTCTTCCGCTCGAGCTCGGCCCCCGCCGAGAGGGCAGAGTCCAGGAACGACTTCCACGCGAGGTCGGCCCGCACATACCCCCCATCGGCTTGGTAGAGGGAGTCACCGGGGAGGTTCAGCGTCGGCCACCTGCGGTGGGCCTCAGCTGGGGGCAGTATCTCGAACGACACGCCGTGCTCCTCGAGCGAACGTGCGTGGTCGTCGAGGGATCGTCCGCAGTCCAGGCCCCCCGTCTTCGTGAGCAGAGTCACGCGCGACTCTGCTTCCAGTTCGTGCCACAACACGAGCGCCTCCGACATCATGGCGACGTAGCGCGGGTCCGGATAGGAGAACCGATAGATGCGCGTGGCGCCGTGACTCGAGCCGCGCGTGTGACCGGTCTCGAACTGTTCGTAGATCGTCACCTTGTGCCCGCGCGATGACAGCACGCGCGCCGTCGCGGCTCCCATCACGCCACACCCAACCACGGCTACCTTCACGAACGGAGCTTGTCGAAAGCAGCGATCGCGACCGCGAGGTCCTCGAATGCGACCCCTACCGACTTGAAGATCGTCACCTCGTCATCGTTCGACCGCGCACGGCCGCGCACCACGTCGGCGAGCTCCTCGATACCGACAGGAACGATCACCCCATCCCGCAGCGGATCGCTCAGGTCTCCCGCGGACACCGCGTCCATCGTGTCGACCACGAGTCGACCCGCGGCGATCGCCTCGTCATCTAACTCCCGGGCAGTGGGTTGGTGCGCCCCGATCGCGTTGACGTGGATGCCCGGCCTCAACAGTCCGCCGTCGAACACCGGTGTGGAGCTGGTGGTGCAGGTGCACACGATGTCGGCCTCTTCGACTGCAGAGGGGTCTCCTCTGTCTCGTTCGACGATCGCCACGCTCTCGATGGAACGGACGACCTTCATCGCCTCGATGTGGGCACGGCCCTGTACCCCCTCGCCGAAGACAACGAGACGACTCGCATCGGCGCGGGCGAGGTGACGAGTGGCGACGCCAGAGACCGCAGCCGTTCGTAGACGCGTCAAACCGGCACCATCGAACAGGGCAGCCGGC
>Ga0299913_10001198_pt1 | contig 18700 bp, 15 predicted proteins | sample RVTome_9_FD_201360 | JGI IMG/M metagenome (GOLD analysis project Ga0299913, IMG submission 201360) | Soil microbial communities from uranium-contaminated site in the Upper Colorado River Basin, Wyoming, United States - RVT155D38 (version 2) ... | reverse complement strand
AGCAGATCGTGAACCTCGCCTCCGAGGGCGCTTCCGCCGTCGAGCGGTACCTCACCCTGAAGCTCCAGCACGACGCGATCCAGTCCGAGCGCGACGCGCTCTCGGGCCTGATCGTCGAGCTGGACCAGGCGGCCGCCGACCAGCGCGACCCGCTGCTGCCGTCTCCCGCCCGGCGGGTCATGGCCTACCCGGGGCTGGCCGAGAACGCCGGTGCCTCGCAGATGCTCTCGACCCTGATCAGCCTGGAGAACGAGCGCGCCGCGCTCCTCGACCGCCGCAAGCCCGACGATCCCGACGTCCAGACGCTCACCAACCGGATCCACGGGGTGGAGCAGGAGCTACGGCATCTGACGGGGACGTACCTCAAGAGCCTCGACGGCCAGCTGGCCACGGTCGAGACCCAGATGGCCGAGGGCGAGGAGCAGCTGGCGGCGATCCCCGGCAAGGAGGTCCAGTACCAGCGGCTCGAGCGACAGACCACGCTGCTCGAGGGCATCTTCGGCGTGCTGCAGAACGATCTCAAGGAAGCGCAGATCGCCCAGGCGGTGGAATCCCCCTACGCCACCGTCATCGATCCGGCCGCCGTTCCCAACCGGCCGATCCGCCCGCACAAGGTGCGGAACATCCTGCTCGCGATCGCCCTCGGTCTCCTGGTGGGCGTCGCCGCCGCGTTCGGTCGCGAGCATCTGGACGACACCATCCACACCGTGGACGAGGTCGAAGCGCTGACCGGCGTCCCGGTGCTGGGCATGATCCCCCACATGCGGAACCACCAGCTGACCAATGGTAAACGGAAGATCCTGCCCGTCGGTCGCCGCTCGGGAGTCCCGGCGGCGCGCGATTCCCAGCAGGATTATCCGTCGCGCCTGATCGTGGGCCGCGACACCCAGAACACGGTGGCCGAGGCGTTCCGCAGCCTGCGCACGAACATCACGTTCGCGACGCCGGACCAGGTTCCCCGCACCATCGTCGTGACCAGCTCGCGCGAGGGCGACGGGAAGACCACGAGCGTGGTCAACCTCGCCGCGGCCTTCGCCCATCAGGGGCTACGGGTCCTGCTCGTGGACTCGGACCTCCGGCGGGGGGTCCTGCACAAGGTCTTCAAGCTGCCGAAGCGTCCTGGTCTGTCTAACGTGCTGGTCGAGAACCTGGAGTCCGCCGACGTCATTCACACGGCCACGATCGACACCGACGTCCATCTCGACGTGATGACCTCGGGCACGTATCCGCCGAATCCCGCCGAGCTCCTGGGCTCGAGCCGGTTGCGAGCGGTCCTCGATATCCTCGCCAAGATGTACGACGTGGTGCTGATCGACTCGCCGCCGCTCACGGTCGTCACCGACGCCGCGGTCGTGGCGCCGCACGTGGACGGGGTCCTGGTCGTGGCTCGCGCCAGCCAGACCGAGGTCGGCGCGCTGGAGTTCGCCATGATGCAGCTGAGAAACGTGAATGCGAAGGTCAAGGGGACGGTCCTCAACGACCTCAGCGTCACGGACCGGCGCTACGGCTCGCAGGGCTATTACGCCTATACCTACGAGTACACCAAGCGGGACGAGGACTAGCCGGAACGGCTAGCGGACGATGAGCAGCTCGTCCTTGGGGGCCGCGGACAGGACCTCGAGGCCGCTCGAGCCGATCGCCGCGTCGTCCTCGATCCGCACCCCTCCGACCCCGTCGACGTAGATGCCGGGCTCGACGGTCACCACCATGCCCGCGGCCAGGGTGTCGACGCTCTTGCGGCTGAGGCGCGGCGCCTCGTGCACCTCGATGCCGATCCCGTGGCCCAGCGAGTGCCCGAACTGCGCCCCGTGGCCCGCCGCCTCGATGACGTCGCGCGCCAGGGCATCCGCCTCCGGACCCGTCATGCCGGCCCGGATGCCGCTCAGCGCCGCCGCCTGCGCCGCGAGGACGACCGCGTAGACCTCCGGCATCGCTCCGGGAGGGTCGCCGCACGCCACCGTGCGCGTCACGTCGCTGACGTAGCCATCCGCCACGGCGCCGAAATCGAACAGGACCATCTCGCCCCGCGCCAGCCGACGCCCCGTCGGGCGCGCATGCGGAAGGGCCGAGCGCTCTCCGAACGCCACGATCGGCTCGAAGGACGCGCCCTCCGCCCCGCGACGGACCAGCTCCATCTCCAGGCCCCCGGCCAGCTCCCTCTCGCTCACGCCGGGGCGCACCGAGTCGAGCAGGAACTCGAACGTCTCATCGGCGATCCGGCAGGCCCTGCGGATGGCGTCAATCTCCCCGTCCGACTTGACCGCCCGCGTTTCTTCCACCCATTCCCCCACCGGAACGAGCGCCGGCCCCTCTTCCTCCGACCACTCCGACCACTGGCGGTACGACAGCTGGGCCCGCTCGAACCCCACGCGGCCCGCGCCGCGCTCGGCCAGCGCCTCCCGCGCGCTCTTGAGCAGCTCCTCGGTGACGATCCGCACGTCGATCGCCGGATCGAGCTCGGCGGCGACCTGGCTCTGGTAGCGGAAGTCAGTGAAGAAGAGGTCGCCGGATCGGGCGCCCAGAACGAGCAGGCCGGAGGATCCGGTGAACCCGCTCAGATAGCGGATGTTGGGGAGCGAGGACACGAGCATCGCGTCGATGTCGGCGGCCGCGAGCCGCTCGCGCACACTCTCGCGACGCTCGCGCGGGTCGACCGGGGCGCGCGGAACTGCGGCCAGCGGGGTCGCGGGCGTCAGCGGCCCTCCAGCCACGCCGCGAACGCGGCCGCGTTCATCGGCCCCACTCGAGCGGGAGCCGGAGCGGTGGGCGTCGGCCCGGATTCCGGTAGGGCGGGCTCCGGCGCCGCCGCCTCGGGGGCCGGCGGGTCCCAGGGGAGCCGCTCGCGCTCCGGCGCGACGGGAGCCGGGGTGGATTCGACCCCCGGAGCGGCCGACCCGGAGGGGGCGGGCTCGGGCTCCAGGCCGGTCTCGGCGATCCGCCGCTCTAGCCGATCGATCCGCTCGGCGATCGTGGTGTCCTCCGGAGAGCGCGTCAGCATGCGGCGGTAGATCGCCAGGGCGCGGCCGAGCAGCCCTTGCTGGGCATAGATCTCGGCCAGCGTGGACGTGGCGATCTCTTCGCTCTCGCCGCGCGAGCGATGGGAGGAACTTTCGGCCATGGAGGCGCAGTATATATCCGGGCCACGCGCGGCGGGCAACGGCTCGACGGGCACGCGGCGCGGGGTTAGCTTCGTCCCGCGTCGACGGCCCGTCGCGATCGCGGGGGCATCGCGACGACCCCGGACCATCCGCTTCGATCGGACGACGGACACCTCTCAGCTCAGGGCGGCTCAGCCATGATGAAGCAGTTGCGCGAATCCACGAAGGTGATCATGGTCATCGTGGCCATCTCTTTCGTGGGTTTGATGGTCTTCGAATGGGGCATGGACTTCTCCGGCCGCACGGCCCAGCAGGGCGGAGACACGTCGCTCGGCTCCGTCGACGGTGCGGACATCTCGGTCGACGAGTACCAGCGCCAGTACCAGATCCTCTACGACCAGGCCCAGAGCCAGTCCCCCACCGGACTGACCCGCGAGCAGCTCGAGCAGATCCGGGAGCAGGCCTGGGACGACGTCGTGAACCTGACCCTGCTCCGGCATGAAGCCCGGGAACGCGGCATCCGCGTGACCGACAGCGAGCTCGTCGAGTACATCAAGTTCAATCCGCCCGCCGACATCGTCTCGATGCCGGCCTTCCAGACGGACGGGCAGTTCGATCTCGCGAAGTATCAGGAAGCGCTCGCCGACCCCGCCTTGCAGCAGACCTGGATCGAGTACGAGACCCAGCTCCGGAACGCGCTGCCGATCCAGAAGCTGCAGGAGCAGATCGTCGCTGGGATCGTGGTGACCGACGCCGAAGCGCGGGCCGCGTTTCGCGAGCGCAACGAGCGCGCCCGGATCGAGGTGCTGTTCCTCGACCCCGAGCTCCTCGCCGCCGACGCCGGCTCCGCCGTGAGCGACGAGGAGATCCGACAGTACTACGACGCGCACAAGGAGAGCTATCGGCGCGGCGAGAGCGCGCGCATCCGCTACGTGCGCTTCGTTCCACCGGTGACGGCCGCCGACTCCGCCGCGGCCCGCGCCACGGCGGACTCGCTGGCCGCGGCGACGCGCGCGGAAGGCGCGGACTTCGCCGCCCTCGCGCGGCGCAGCTCCGATGATCCGGTGTCGGCGGCGAACGGCGGGGACATCGGGTGGCTGCGACCCGACGCGCTCGATCCGGCGGTCCGGGCCGCTGTCGAGACGCTCTCCGACGGGGAGGTGTCCGACCCCGCGCTGAGCCCGTTCGGCTGGCATGTCCTGAGGCTGGAGGCGCGCCACGAGGGACAGGTGCAGCTGCGCCAGATCCTCGTCGCCGTGGAGCCCGGAGCCCAGGGCCGGGACGAGTCGCGACAGGCGGCGCAGGAGTTCGCGCGCGCCGCATCCGCGGCACCGGAGGCGTTCGACGAGGCCGCGGCGGCGCAGGGCGTGGAGATCGTGGAGCCGCCGGTCTTCGAGAAGGGGATCGTGATCCCCGGCCTGGGATCCGCGGCCGAGATCACGGACTTCGTCTTCGCCAACGACAAAGGAGCGGTGAGCGGGTCGCTGACCCGCGACGGTGGATTCTACGTCGTCCAGGTCGTGGAGCGATATCCGGAAGGCTATGTCGCGGTCGAGCAGGTGGCCGCCGAGATCCGCGTGGAGCTGGCGCGTCAGAAGCGCCTGGAGCGAACGCGCGAGATCGCCCCCCAGATCGCGGCGGCGATCCGCGATGCGGGGCTGGAAGCGGCGGCGGCGCGGTTCGGGCTGCGGGTGGAGACCACGGACTGGTTCACGCGCCTCAACAACATCCCGGGCATCGGGAGCGGATCGCCGGTCGCGGGTGCGGCGTTCGGCCTCGCCCTGGGACAGACGGCGGGACCCGTGGAGACATCCCGCGGCCTGTATTTCCTGCGCCTCATCGATCATCAGTCGGCCGATGAGGACGCGTTCCAGCGCGAGCGGGAGATCCTGCGGCAGGAGCTGCGGGGGGAGAGAATGCGCGCGCGATTCAGCGCCTGGTTCGATGCCCGTCGGGCGGCAGCGGACATCCAGGATCGGCGCGCTCAGCTGCTGGGGGCCTGAGAGCTCAGCGCGGCGACCCGGGGGAAGGACTCCGCGAACCGGAGTCCGGGACTCTACGGCTTCTTCTTGCCTTCGTCTTCCAGGTCTTCTTTGATCTCGCTGACCCCGCGCTTGAACTCCCGGATTCCCTTGCCCAGGGACTGCCCGAGCTCCGGCAGGCGCTTGGCCCCGAAGAGCAGCAACAGGATGAAGAGGATGAGGATGATCTCCTGCATCCCGATCTGTCCGAACATCTCGACCTCCTAGAAAAACGCCCGGTAGAGGTACGCCGCGAGCGCGATCCCCACCAGGCTGATGATGTTCACGTGCAGTGTGAGAGGCCCGAGCGTCAACCCCACGGCGACTAGATCCAGCGAGATCGGCCCCAGATGGCCGACCACGGACGTCGTGAAGAAGTCCCGCGCCACTCCCGCCGGGAGAAACCGGGCGAGCAACTCACCAACGAAGCTACCGACGAGGAACCCACCCGTCAACACGATCGTGTAGACCTTCAGGTTCTTGCGGTGCATGCGTCAGCGGTCGCGCGCCAGGACGTATTCCACGGCCGCGTCCAGGACTTCACGCGCGGGGGTCTCGGGGACCAGCGTGAGCGCCTCGCGGGCCCGATCCGCGTATTCCGCCGCCATCCGACGGGTGGCCTCGATCCCTCCGCGCTCGTGGACCAGACCGACGACGCGCTCGATCGCGTCGGGGGTCGCGCCACCGTCGGCGCGGAAGACCTCCTGCACCGAGCGACGCTCGGTCGGTGACAGTCGGGGCAGGACGGCCAGCAACGGGAACGTGGCCTGGCCCTCCTTGAGATCGGATCCGGCCGGCTTCCCCATCACCGCCTGCTCTCCGCCGTAGTCCATCAGATCGTCCACCAGCTGGAAGGCCATCCCGAGGCGGTGACCGTACGCGGCCAGCTCGTCCCGGTGATGGGGCGCGCCGATCACCGCGCCCATCTCGCAGGCGGTGGCCACCAGGCTCGCGGTCTTCTTCTCGATCAGGTAGAAGTACTGCGCTGGATCCTCGACCAGCTTCCGATGATGGGCGATCTCGACCATCTCCCCGATCGTGAGGTCGTTCGTCACTCGCGCCGCCAGCGCGATCAGCTCGAGGTCTCCCAGGCGGGTGATCTCGGACATCGCGCGGGAGTACAGATAGTCTCCCATGATGACCGACACCTTGTGATCCCACTTGCTGTTCAGGGTCGGCATGCCGCGACGCAGCGCGGACTCGTCGATCGAATCGTCATGGACGAGCGAGGCGAGGTGGATGATCTCGATCACCGAGCCGAGCGAGATCTCGCGCGGATCGGGGTCCTCCTCGATGCGGTTGCACAGCGAGAGCAGAACCGGACGGAACAGCTTGCCGCGCATCTGCTGGAGGTGGAACGAGATCTCGTTGATGAACGGGACGTCCGCCTCGAGCACCCCGCTCATGTGCGCGATCACCCCGTCCAGGACGTCGTGGACGAGCCCCTGGATGGTGGCCAGGGAGGGCGTTCTGCGATCGATCTCTCCAGGGGCGGCGCCGGCTTTCATGGGGCCGGAAGCTTAACGCGGGGTCTGAATGCGGGCAACGAGCGAATCGGCCCATGCGTCGGGCACGACCGGGGTCCCGAGTCGGCTGCGATGCCCCGGCGTGCCGTGGAAGTCCGAGCCCCCCGTGGGCAACAGATCCAGGTCTTGCGCGAGCGACTCGTAGTGCCGCGCGCGCGCGGCCGAATGCTCGGTATGGCGCGCCTCCAGACCCTCGAGCCCGGCCGCCACGAGGACCGGGATCAGGTCGTCCCGCCGGAACGTGCCCGGGTGCGCCAGCGAGGAGACGCCCCCCGCCGCCTTGACGAGGTCGAACGCCTCCCGCGGATTCAGCGCCTGCTTGGGAACGAAGGCTGGCGCGTGCCGGCCGAGCCAGCGGCGGAACGCCTCGTCGAGCGTGCTCGCGTGTCCGCGATCGACCAGCGCGCGGGCCACATGGGGGCGGGCGATGGTGCCGCTACCGCTGGCCGCCAGGACGTCCGCGAACTCGATCTCGATCCCCAGGTCCGTGAGCCGGCGCACGATCTCCCGCGCGCGATCGACCCGCAGGCGCGCCAGATCCTTCAGCGCCGTGCGGAGCGCCGGGTCCCGCGGATGGATGCCGTACGCCAGGATGTGCGCCTCCCTCTCGGCCACGTGCACGGTGAGCTCCACGCCCGCCAGGATCTCCAGCCCGGATGGGGCCGCGCGTCGGGCCGCGTCGATCGCGTCGGTGGCGTCGTGGTCGGTGATGGCGAGTACCGACAGGCCGCGCGCGTGCGCCAGTCGCACGAGCTCTTCCGGCGACAGCGCGCCGTCGGACGCGGTGGTGTGCGAGTGCAGGTCGACCGGCAATCAGCGCCCCAGCACTTCGAGCGCGAGCTCGTAGCGCGCGAAGGGTGGCATCACGTACACCCCCCGCACGCCGGGCAGGCCGCGAACGCCCGCCAGCGCCTCTCGCGCGATCGCCACGCCCTCGGCCCGGGCGGCCGCGTTCCCCACGGCGGCTCGCATCCGCTCGCGCACCACGTCGGGGATCCGCATGCCCGGGACTTCGTTGTGCAGGAACTCCGCGTTGCGGTAGGAGTGGAGTGGCAGGATCCCGACGAGGAGCGGGACCGGCGGATCGCCGAGCTCTCCCAGGAATGCCTCCAGCAGGGCCGGATCGTACACCGGCTGAGTCATCGCGAACTCCGCCCCGGCCTCGATCTTTCTGCGGAAGCGCTCCAGCTCGCGTCGGACATCGACAGCCCCGGGATTGACCCCCACTCCGACATGCAGCGCGAGCGGCACTCCCGTCACCCGGCCGGCGGCGTCGATTCCGCGACCCAGCCCGGCGGCGACACGGGTCAACCCGATCGAGTCGACGTCGAAGACCGCCGTCGGAACCGCATACTCGCCGGCTTTCGGCGGGTCGCCGGTGATGATCAGCACATCGCGGACGTCGAGGGCGTGCGCGGACAGCAGGTCGGCCTGCATGCCGTACAGGTTCCGGTCGCGGCAGCAGTAGTGGATGATCGTCTCGATGCCGGAAACCGAGTCCCGCACCGCGCGGGCGATCGCGAGCGGGGTCGGCCGCGGCGAGATCCGCGCGTACTCCGGGATGTTCACGGCGTCCACGCCCGAGGCGGCCAGCCCTCTCACCGCCGCGACCAGGTCGTCGAGGCGCGCGCTCTTGGGAGGCGTGAGCTCGACCGACGTGACGAAGGTCGCGGGATCCGCCAGCAGGCGCGCCAGGCGCGTCCGCTCCTCCGGCGATCGGACCGCGGGCTCCCTCACACGCTCCTCGATGGCGACGCCGGGCGACAGGGCGCCCAGCCGGCGAGGCGCGAACCCCGCCACTTCGCGGCGCATGTGGCGCACGTGGTCGGGCGTCGTGCCGCAGCAACCGCCCAGCAGGCGGACGCCGGCCTTCACGAACCGCCGCGCGTATTTGCCGAAGTACTCGGCGCTCGCCATGTACAGCAGCCGTCCCTCGACCGACTGGGGCAGGCCCGCATTGGGCATCGCGGCGAGGAGCGCCCCCGGGCGCGTCATGCGCGCCACGACGTCCAGCATCGGCTTGGGTCCGACGGAGCAGTTCGCGCCGATGACATCCGCCCCGGCGGCGGATAACCGTTCGACCACCGTCTCCGGCGTCTCCCCGCCCTGCGTCTCGCCCTCGTCGTTGAAGGTCATCATCGCGACCACGGGGATCGCGGAGTCCAGGCTCCGGATCGCGGCCAACGCGGCTTCCATCTCGATGAGCCAGGGGATCGTCTCCACGACGAAGGCGTCGATCCCGGCCTCGAGCAGAGCAGCGGCCTGCTCCTCGAAGATCCGCACCATGTCTGCGGGACCGAACTGGCCGGCCACCTGGCCCGCGACCCCGATGGGCCCCATGGAGCCGCCCACGAACGCATCGTCTCCGGCCGCCTCGCGCGCGAGCCGCACCGCGGCGGCGTTGATCTCGCGCACCCGTTCCTCCAGGCCGTGACCCGCCAGTCGCGCGCGGTTCGCGCCGAACGAGTTCGTCTCGATCAAGTCGGCTCCCGCGACGCGGTACTCGCGGTGGACCTCGGCGACCAGCTCGGGGCGGGTCAGGCAGAGCGCGTCGAACGACTGATTGATGAACACGCCGCGCTCGTAGAGGGCGGTGCCCATCGCGCCGTCCGCGACGACCACCGCCTCGCGCATGCGCTCGAGAAGGAGCGCCCCGCGGTGTACGGGGCCGCGGAGCACGTTCACGACACTGTCAATCTCTGGGAAGGGAGCTGCCGACCTTGCTCAGGATCTCGGCGGCGATTTCGTTCTTGGGGTCCACCAGGAGCATCTCCTCGGCGGCTTTGCGTGCCGAGGACCGGCGCCCGCCGTCGACGTGCCAGTGGGCCTGTGCGGAGAGGGCTTCCAGGACGAGCGAGGCCATCCCGGCCTGACGCGCGGCCTCGGTCCACGCGGAGTAATGATCGTCACTGGCCTTCCCCAGCGCGGCCAGCTTCCGGTAGGCGTCGACCGCCTCCTCCCAGCGGCGCTGCGACCGCAGCCCTTCGCATGCTTCGATCAGCCAGCCGGCGGCGCGGTCGAAATCCCCTTCGGATGCGGAGCGGTCGGCCATCGCCACCATGTCCGCGTAGCCCGCGGCGGAGGGAGCGGACTCCTGGACAGCCTCGACCGGCGCGAGCGAAGCATCCTCGAAGCTGTCCGCGTAACTCGTGTGCTCGATCTCCAATCCCAGCGGAATCGGCGGGCGACCCTCGAGGACGATCCCGTCTTCCGGATCCATCACGGCGGTGGGCTCGATCGCCGGGGCGGGCGCGTCGCGCGTGACGGGAGCGGCGTCCACCGGCGTCGCCGAGCGGTCTCCTTGCTCGGCGAGCAGATCGGTGACGCGGCGGACGCCTTCGCGGTCGCCGCGCGACTGGTATTCGACGCGCGCCGCCCGGTACTCCTCGACGGCTGCGTCCCGCTGGTCGTTCTCGGCGTACAGCCGCGCCAGCTTCTCGCGCAGGAGGGTGCGCGCGGGAGCGATCTTGACGAGCTCCTCCAGCGCCTGGATCGCCTCCTTGCGCTCTCCCGCACGGTCTCTGCGGTCGGCATACGCCTCGAGCTCCCGCGCCGCGTCCGCGCGCAGACCCTTGGCGCCGTAGTATCGACCGAGCAGGAGACCCGCCTGCTCGTTCTCCGGAGCGTAGCGACGAATCTTCTTGCAGCAGGCGATCGCGTTGTCGTACATGCCCTCACGCGCGTACGCCTCGGCCGACTGACGGTAGTGATCGATCGCCGAGTCGAGGTCTCCCTTGTCGAGATACGCGTCCCCGAGCCCGTTCAGCGCGGACGCCGGCTGCAGCGCTCCCTGGACGCTCGCTTGCCGCAGCTCTTCCAGGTAGCGGGCGATCGCCTCGTCAGGGTCGCCGTGTCGCGTGGGACCCCGTCTCTCCTTCTTCTGCCAGGCCAGGAATCGCTCCTCTCTGGGGGGGGCGAAAAAGATAGGAGCGCGCGCAGAGGTTGACAATTCGCGCCGCGAGTCGGCTCGAGGGCGGCGCTACTCCGAGGTCGAAGGCGGCCACAGCCGGCGACCCTCGCGCACCGTCAGAACCGCGCGCTGCACTCCGTAATGGTAGGCGAGCTGCCGCACGTCGGCTGCGTCGAAGACCGACAGGTCTCCGGGCGACCCCGGCTCCAGCGACCCCAGCTCGGGTCGGGACACCGCGAGGGCGCCACCGCGGGTGACCGCGCGAACCGCCTCGGCGATCGTCAGACCCAGATTCAGGCACGCGAGCGGGATCATGAGGGGCAGGTTCTGGGTCATCGAGGAACCGGGATTGAAGTCGGTGGCCACGGCCAGCGTGGCGCCGGCATCCGCCAGCGCGCGACCCGGAGCATGGCGGCCGAGCTTGAGGAACAGCGAGGTGCCCGGTAGGAGCGTGGCGACCGTGGACGAGGTCGCCAGTGCCGCGATGCCCTCGGCGTCGATCGCGATCAAGTGGTCCGCGCTGGCGGCGCCGAGTCGGACCGCGAGCGCCGCCCCGCCCAGCGGAGTGAACTCCTCGGCGTGGACCTTGAGGCCCAGCCCCAGCGCGGCGGCGGCCGACAGGATGGCCTCGGTCTCGTCCAGCCGGAAGGCGCCGGCCTCGCAGAACACGTCGCAGAACTCCGCCAGCCCCTCGCCCGCCACCGCCGGGAGCATCTCGTCGACCACGAGCCGCACATAGGCCGCGCGATCGGACGCGAACTCGGGCGGGATCGCGTGCGCCCCGAGGAACGTCGGCACGAGCCGCGGCAGATCCAGCTCCCGCGCGAGGCGCCGGATCGCGCGCAGGGTCTTGACTTCGTCTTCGAGCGACAGGCCGTAGCCGGACTTCACCTCGACGGTGGTGACGCCGAACCGGGCGAACGTCGCGATCCTGGGGCGCGAGAGCTCGACCAGCTCGTCCTCGCTGCGAGAGCGCAGATCCCGCACGCTGAACAGGATCCCTCCGCCGCCCGCGGCGATCTCCTGGTAGGTGGCGCCGGCCAGCCGGCGCTCAAACTCGTGCTCGCGCGTCGCGCCGAAGACCGCGTGGGTGTGTGAGTCCACCAGCCCCGGCAGGCCTACGTGGCCCCTGGCGTCCCAGGCGCGCGGGTCGGTCGGGTCGGCGAGCAGGGGGGCGGCTTCGGCGGGCAGGTCCTGCATGCGGCCGTTCGCCGCCACCCGGCCGTCCCGGATCCAGACGAACGCGTCCTCGACGATCGTCAGCGGGTCCGACGTGCCGCCGCCGGGATCGACCAGCTGGGCCAGGCCGTGAACGAGGAATTCGGCGCGCGCGGGCCGGCCGGAGACCGGAGCGGTCACGCCCCGGACAGCGGGATCTTCAGGCCCCGCTCGCGCGCCGTCGCCCGCGCCCGCTCGTAGCCGGCGTCGGCGTGGCGCGCGACCCCCAGGCCAGGATCGTTCGTGAGCACCCGCTCGAGCCGCGCCGCTCCATCCGGCGTCCCGTCCGCCACCGTGACCTGACCGGCGTGGAGGCTGAGACCGACCCCGACGCCGCCGCCGTGGTGGAACGATACCCAGGAGGCGCCCGAGGCGGTGTTCAGCAAGGCGTTCAGGACGGGCCAGTCGGCGATCGCATCCGAGCCGTCGGCCATGTCCTCCGTCTCGCGGTACGGCGAGGCAACGGAGCCCGTGTCCAGGTGGTCGCGGCCGATCACGATCGGGGCGTGGAGGGTTCCGTCCGCGACCAGCGCGTTCATCCGCTCGCCGAGTCGCCAGCGGTCGCCGTAGCCGAGCCAGCAGATGCGCGCCGGCAGTCCCTGGAACGCGACCCGCTCTCCCGCCAGGCGGATCCAGCGCTGGAGCGGCTCGTCCTCGGGGAACAGCTCCCCGATGGCGCGGTCGATGACCGCGATGTCGGCCGCGTCTCCCGACAGCGCCGCCCAGCGGAACGGCCCCTTCCCTTCGCAGAACAGCGGCCGGATGTACTCGGGGACGAAGCCCGGGATCTCGAACGCGTCTTCGACGCCGGCGTCCAGCGCTTGCCCGCGCAGATTGTTGCCGTAGTCGAACGCGACCGCGCCGCTCCGCCGCAGATCCAGCATCGCGCGGCAGTGCAGGCCCATCGACTCCATCGCCCGGCGGACGTACTCGTCGGGATCGCCGGCGCGCAGCTCGGCCGCGTCCGCCACCCCGAGACCGGCGGGGACGTAGCCGTGGAGGGCGTCGTGCGCGCTGGTCTGGTCGGTCAGGATGTCGGGAACGACGTCGCGGCGGGCGATCTCCGGAAGGACCTCGGCGCAGTTCCCCGTCAGGCCGATCGACACCGCCTCGCCGGCGGCGGTCGCCGCCGCGACCCGATCCAGCGCCGCGTCCAGGTCCGGGGCGACTTCGTCCAGATACCGGGAAGCGACCCGCCGCTCCAGACGGTGGCGGTCGACCTCGACGATCAGGCAGGCGGCGCCGTTCATCGTGGCGGCCAGCGGCTGGGCTCCGCCCATCCCGCCGCAGCCGCCCGTCAGGACCCAACGGCCGCGCAGCGACCCGCCGAAGTGACGCGCCGCCACCGCCGCGAACGTCTCGTACGTTCCCTGCAGGATGCCCTGGGTTCCGATGTAGATCCAGGAGCCCGCCGTCATCTGGCCATACATCGTGAGGCCCAGGCCCTCGAGGCGACGGAACTCGTCCGCCGTGGCCCAGCGCGGCACCAGGTTGGCGTTGGCGATCAGGACCCGCGGCGCGAGGGGGTGCGTGCGGAAGACGCCGACCGGCTTGCCGGACTGCACGCAGAGGGTTTCGTCGTCCGCGAGTTCCTCCAGCGCGGCCACGATGGCGGTGTAGCATTCCCAGCTCCGGGCGGCGCGCCCGGAGCCCCCGTACACGACGAGCCGATCGGGGTCCTCGGCGACCTCGGGGTCGAGGTTGTTCATCAGCATCCGGAGCGCCGCCTCCTGATGCCAGCCGCGGCAGCGCAGCTGCGTCCCGCGCGGCGCGCGAACGGGGCGCGGGCCGGCGGTCGAGATCGAGTCGCTCATGGGGACCTCGTCGGCGGGGGTCGGGGCCGGGGTTGTTCCCGAATGTAAACGAAACGGGGGAGGCCGTCGGGCCTCCCCCGTGTGTCCCCGCGGAAGGGTGCCTCAGTCGGGCGGGCTGTCCAGCGTTCCCTGGACGACGCACAACCCGCCGATGGCCGTGAAGCTGAAGCTGCCCGTGAAGCCGGTCGCCGGGCTGGCGGGGCCGTCCCCGAAGTGGAACTGCTGGGTGATGTTCCCGGACGCCGTGATCTCGGGCGGATCGGAGCCCGTCTCGAGCGTGATCGGGCCGTCGAAGACCGCCAGGCCCGCGGGCGAAAGCGAGGCCGCCGGGTCGTTCTTGACGTTGGGGATCAGCGCGCTGATGCCGAGGATCGCGCGGTCGGGCGAGCTCTGCATCACGATCATGTCGCGGATCTGCGACTCCCCCGGCTCCAGGCCGAGCGGCTCCTGACAGAAGCTGCTGATGAACGTCAGCGTGAAGTCGGTCGTGTACGTGCCGTCGACGACCGGGAACGCCGTCACCGTGACTTGCGCCTGGGCGGTCTTCGCGCCGTCCGTCACCGAGACCGAGACCTGATACTCGCCCGGCACGTCGGCGGTGAACGTGGCCTGCGTTTCGTCACCGCTCAGAGCCAGCTCCGCGGCGCTGCCGTCTGGGGCGACGAGCGTCCAGCTGAAGTCGAGCGGCTCGCCGTCGGCGTCGGTGAACGCGGCGTTGGCCGTCACGCTCGCGCCGGCCAGGACCTGCGCGTCTCCGACGATCGTCAGGGTCCCGGTGGGCGGGTGGTTGAACGGCTCGACGTTGATCGTCGCGGTGTCGGTGGACGTGAATTCCCCGTCGCTCACCTCGAGCTCCACGACGTACACGCCTTCCAGATCCGGCGTGAAGAAGGCGGTCACCGCGTCGGCGGCGATGATCGAAGCGGTGGAGCCGTCGGGCCGCGAAACGACGCTCCAGGTGTAGGTCAGTTCGTCCCCGTCGGGATCGAACGACGCCGTTCCGTCCAGCGACACGGCGATCGTCTCGGTCCCGTTGAGATCGAACCCGGCGCTCGCCACCGGCGCCCGGTTCATGCCCGCGGCGGTGGCCGTGATCGTGACTTCGTCGCTGTCCTCGCCCCCGCGCCCGTCGGAGACGGTCACGCGGAGCACGTAGGCTCCCGCGATGTCCGGAGTGAGCGAGACCGAAGGCGTGTCGGTCGCGCTGAGCGCCGCCGTGCTCCCTTCCGGCCGGCTCTCCACGGTCCAGGCGTACGTCAGCGGATCGCCGTCGGGATCCGTGGCAGTGGCGGTGACGGTGGACTGCGCCCCAACCGTGACCGACTGGTCCGCCCCGGCGTCGACGACCGGCGCCCGATTCGCGGCCGCGACCGTCACGCGGACGGTATCGCGGGCGGCTAGCTCGCCGTCCGAGACCGTGAGCTCGAACTCGTACACCCCGGCGACTGAGGGCGTGAACGTCGCCTGGGCCGTCGCGGCCCCCGACAGCGAGACCGTGGTGCCGTCCGGCGCCGACAGGCTGCGCCACTGGAACGTCAGCGGATCGCCGTCCGGGTCCGAGGAGGCGCTTCCCTGGAGCGTGACCACCGAGCCGGCGGTCGCGTTCTGATCCGCGCCCGCATTCGCGTCCGGGGCCTGGTTGGGCGGCGGGTCGTCGTCTTCGACCGCGGCCGCGATGACGCTGAAGTGCGTGACGTGCCCGCGGATGGTGATACCGGAGGCGCCGATGTCGATCGTGATGCCGGTGAGCTCTTCGAGGCCGGTCGCGGTCGTGGCCAGCAGCGTGAGATCGGTGGGATCGACTCCTGTGAGCGCGGAGTTCGGCACGAAGACGAACACTTCGACCGGGAGCTGGAACTGCTGACCCTCGGGGGCGAAGCGGTACGCCTGGCCGATCGCGCCGGCGGCCTGCAGCGCCGCGGGCATGGAGACCGGAGTGATCGTGATCGTGACCTCACCCGGGAGCGCGCCCGCGGGCACGCTCACGCCGGCCTCGGTCTGGAGCTGCACGCTGCCGCCGGTCGGTCCGACCGTGCCCGAGCCATCGTTTCCGCCGGGGCCGGACGGGCCGTTCCCCCCGTCGCAGCTCCCGACGAGAGCGAGGCCTAGAGCAAGAACCAACGTGGTTCCGAACGGATTCCGATGCATCAGAATACCCTCTGGGGGACGGACATGGACGACGCGGGGGACTCGAACGCGGCCGAGACTAAGATGGCGCCGGGGCGGGGTGGCGTCAACGGCCCTCGCTAGCGCTGACCGACGATCGTCCCCGTCACTCGGCACACCTCGAGCGCGGTGAAGTCGAACGAGATGCTCATCGCGTCGCCGCTGAACGTCCCGTCGAACGTGCCTACCGCGCTGAACTCGTCGCCGTCCGATCCCGGTGTCGGATCGATCGGGACCGGGCCGGGCCCGAAGTGGAAGGCCCCCGATGTCGAGAGCGAACCCACCGGGTTCCCCGCGAACTCCGGGCGCAGCTCCGAGATCCGCAGGGTCACGGACGACCCCGACTGGGTCACGACCAGCGTTCCGGTCGTGGAAGAGCCCGGTTCCACGAGCCCCTGGCAGCCGGTGGCCGAGAGGGCGGTGAACGTGGCCTGATACGTTCCGGCCACGTTGGGGACGTTGCCGCCCCCCACCGGTCCGCCGCCGCCTCCACCACCGCCGCCGCATGCCGCCAGCGCGAGGGCCACGCCGGCCGCGGTCATCGACTTCCTCATGCGTCCCTCCCGAGCAGGCTCGTGTCGACGTGCGGAATCGAACCGACTACCCCGGGATGTCGAGCGAGGGTCCCGATCACCGGAGCTCGACCGCGACATCCCCGCGGGGCTCGACCACGCCGATCCGCGCGGCGGCCCGCCAGCCCGCGTCGCGCAGGCGATCGACGAGCTCGAGGTGGCGCTCCGGCGGGACCGCCAGCAGGAGACCGCCGCTCGTCTGCGGGTCGAACGCCGCCAGGCGCAGCCCCTCCGCGACGGAGTCCGCGATCCGGGTCCGGGACTCGAAATAGGCGCGGTTGCTGCGCCCCCCGCCAGGCACGTGACCCGCGAGGCCGAGCTCCTCCACGCGCTCGAACAGGGGCAGCGACGCGGCGTCGAAGGCGAGCGTGACCCCGCTGGCGTCGGCCATGTGGGTGGCGTGCCCGACGAGACCGAAGCCGGTCACGTCGGTCGCGGAGCGGACCCCGGTCTCCCGTCCGATGGCGGCCGCGCTCGCAGAGAGGCGCTTCATCGATTCGACCGCCGCCGCGATCTCCCGCGCCTCGACCGCGCCGTTCTTGAGCGCGGTGGTGAGGATCCCGGTGCCCAGCGCCTTCGTCAGCACGAGCGCGTCACCGGGGGTCGCCGCCGCGTTCGTCCAGAGGCGGTCCGGATGAGCGGTACCCGTCACCGCCAGTCCGTACTTCAGCTCCTCGTCCTGGATCGAATGACCACCGACGATCGCGCAGCCTGCCTCGCGACACTTCTCCGCTCCCCCGGCCAGGATGCGACCCAGGATCGACGGATCGAGCCCGGAGGGCGGCCAGCAGACGAGCGCGAGCGCCGTCCGCGGTGTGCCGCCCATGGCGTAGACGTCGGAGAGCGCGTTCGCCGCCGCGATCTCCCCGAAGTCGTGCGGGTCGTCGACGACCGGCGTGAAGAAGTCGACCGTCTGGATCAGGGCCAGATCGGGAGCGATGCGATACACGCCGGCGTCGTCGAACGTCCGCGCGTCCACGAGCACGTCAGGATCGCGCGGGGGCTCGGGCAGGCCTTCCAGGGCTCGATGCAAGTCCGCCGGACTCAGTTTGGACGCTCAACCAGCGCAACGCACCTTCTCGGTGAGCTTGGTGATCTCCTCCCGGGTCACCGCGCGCCGCCCCCTCGTCCGGTTCAGCGCCCGGGACGGACGGCGATCGCGTCGATCTCGATCCGCGCGCCTTTCGGCAACGCGGAGGCCTCGATCGTCGAGCGCGCCGGGAACGGTTCGTCGAGCACTTCCGCGTAGACGGCGTTGAAGGCGGCGAAGTCCGACATGTCGGCGAGGAACACCGTGGTCTTCACCACGTCCTGCCAGCCCACACCCGCGGCCTGGAGCACGGTGGCGATGTTGTGCAGCGCCTGCAGCGTCTGGGCCTCGATCCCCTCGGGCAGCTGTCCGCTCCGCGGATCGCCCCCCAGCTGGCCGGCGGTGAACACCAGCTCGCCCGCCACGATGGCCTGACTGTACGGCCCCAGCGCGGCCGGGGCCGCGTCGGTGCGGATCGCTTCCCGGTGATGCATGCCGTGCTCCTCTCCCGAAAAAGTGCCGCTCGTGATCACCGTTCCTGCTGCCGCGTGGAATCTACCACGTCTCGACTCAGAACAGGCCGTGGATGGTGCCGTCAGGATCCACTCTCATCCCCGCCGCGGCCGGCTTCTTCGGCAACCCCGGCATCGTCATGATGTCGCCGGTCAGGACCACCAGGAACCCGGCCCCGGCCGAGGGACGAACCTGACTCACGGTGACGTGGAAGTCCCGCGGGCGGCCGAGCCGCGTCGGATCGTCCGACAGCGAGTACTGCGTCTTCGCGACGCAGACCGGCAGCCCGCCCAGGCCGATCGCCTCCAGGCGGTCGATGTCGCGCTCCGCCGGCCGGGTGTACTCGACCCCGTCCGCGCCGTACACCTCGCGCGCGATCGTGGCGATCTTGTCCCGGATCGGCAGTTCCAGCTCGTACAGAAAGCGGAAGCGTGTTTCGGAAGGCGACGTGACAGCCGCGATCACGCGGTCGGCGAGCTCCAGACCGCCGGCTCCACCCTCGGCATGGACCCGGGCGCGGGCAACCGCCACCCCGCGCTCCTCACAGAACGCCTCGATCCTCCGCAGCTCGGACTCGGCATCGCCGGCGAACTCGTTGAGCGCGACCACGCGGGCCACTCCGAAGCGGGCGAGGATGTCAAGGTGGGCGGCCAGGTTCGGGAGCCCGCGCTCGAGCGCCTCGGCGTTCGGCTCCTGAACCGCGCGCCGCGACGCGCCGCCGTTGTACTTGAGCGCCCGCGCGGTCGCTACGACGACTGCCGCCGCGGGCTCGAGGCCACCGTACCGACACTTGATGTCGAAGAACTTCTCAGCCCCCAGATCGGTGCCGAAA
>Ga0299913_10001197_pt1 | contig 18707 bp, 18 predicted proteins | sample RVTome_9_FD_201360 | JGI IMG/M metagenome (GOLD analysis project Ga0299913, IMG submission 201360) | Soil microbial communities from uranium-contaminated site in the Upper Colorado River Basin, Wyoming, United States - RVT155D38 (version 2) ... | reverse complement strand
TCGACCTGCCTTCTTGCGCTCGTAAAGCGCCAGCCACGAGGGGCTGGCCGTAACGTCCGCGGGAGATCCGAACGGCAGTTCGACGTAGGCATTGTGAACGAGCCGGTAACGCCTGGTACGCACGCTGCGGATATGCTCGTCGCAATCGTGCCAGTTGCGTTCGCTGAAGGCCGCGCTGCGCCGCCACAACGCGGGGTCGCGCAGGCCGGCCGCAATGTTCTCGCCCTGCATGTCGCCAGGAACGTCGACACCGGCAAGCGCAAGGAAGGTCGGCGCGAGATCGATGACGCTCATCAGTCCTTCATGGCGGGCGCCTTGCGGCACTACCCCCGGCCAGCGGAAGATGAGCGGCGTCCTCACGCCGCCGTCGTAGACCGTCCCTTTCTCGCGCGGAAAGGGAGCGCCGTTGTCGCTCAGAAAGACGACCAGTGTTTCCTCGTCGAGTCCGCGATCCCCGAGGACACCCAAGAACCGGCCGATCACCCCGTCCATGCGCGCTATCTCGTCGTAGTAGCGGGCGATATCGGCACGCGTTTCCTGCGTGTCGGCCATGTACGGCGGCACTTCTACTTCTTTCGCGTCGTGCGGCTCGGCAATCGTGTCGTCCTGGTAGGGCCGGTGCGGGTCATCGAAGGCGACCCACAGAAAAAACGGCTTGTTCTCCGCCGCATCAAGGAACGCCGGGAACTCCTCCAGTCCTTTGTCGTACCAGTGGAACTGCCGGTCGGAATGCGGTCCCTCGTGCACCTTCCGCATGTGACCCGTGAAATATCCCGCGTTCCCCAGATATCCCTGGACGGTCGTGTGCCGCTCCGGCATCGGCATGTGCAGGTCTTCCGCTCCGGTAGCGTGAGGGTATTTGCCGGTGAGTATGCTGATGCGGGACGGACTGCACTGCGATGTCGTGAGCATCGCCTTGTCCGCGGTAACGCCCTCGGCTGAAAGGCGGTCGATGGCGGGTGTGCGAATCGAGCGATTACCGTAACAGCCGAAATGACGCGCCCCGGCGTCGTCCGCAACGAAGAGCAGGATGTTCGGCCGCTTTGCGGTGGCGGCCAACGAGCCGCCACTGGTCGCCGCGGCTGCTGCGGCGAGGGTTGCTTTGCTGAATTCGCGGCGTGTCCATCCGCCATTTTGTGGCACGCGATTGTCTCCTTATCTCGAGCGGACGTGACACCCGAATGATACGGGATCGGTGCAAGTGTGCGAATCGCGACTCTCACCACACCGCGACGTTCACGCTCAGCACCAACCGCGGTTCGACCACCGACTCGTAATAGATATCTCGCGCACCGCTGTCGGTGACGTGGTATGCGAGTTGCCAGGTAAATGCATCGACACTTCCAGAAACCGACAGCGCCGCGTGGTTGTAGGAGTCGCCGTAGGCAGATCGCAGGTCGTTGTGACCGAGCTGGACGTCGAGAGACAGGCCGGCGGGAAGATCGATCCCGGACGCCGCGGCAAGGTAAACCCCCTGCTTGCCACTGCCGGCAATATCGTCCGAATACCCCAGCGTCACACGGTGACGATCGTCCAGCGCAACCTCGCCGATCCACTCGCCGTAGTCGTAATGAAGGCCGGGGTTCGTGCCTGGGAAGAAGTACCGGACCCTGCGAATTGCCGCAGTGACTCGCTCCGACAGCGCAATGTCATACCCCAGTGCGAGATTGAACTCGAGCCTGGCGCCGTCGTCCGGATCGCCGTAGGCGACGAAGTCCACGTTCGATCCCCACAGGTACGCGGAGATCCCGTTCTGGTGGGCAAACTCGACGCAGGCCTGCAGCGCGGGTGACGACATGGTCTGGGAAACTCCACGCGAGAGATAGTCCGTTGTCAGCGTGACGTTACCGTCCAGTTGAGTCTCCCCGGAAGCGCTTGCTGCAGGCATCATGAGAATGGCAAGAACCGCTGACGCGACGGCTGGCATCAACCATGCAGCGGAACGGCGATGGCAGTGCGAAATGTTGCCGTGGCAAGCAACGGCCCTGGTCGTGTGGTTCGGCATGGCGATCCTCCTCCGTTGGCGCGAGTGCTTCGACTTGTCGCGAAAGGTGCTGCTCTCGTAAAGGCATACCGGAAGGGGAAAAGGATTGGATCAGCGCTTCGGTTCGGGCCATGTAGTGCCCGCGTGCGTCGTTCACCACAGCGAAAAACAAAGCGCCGTCGCTACACCCGGCGCGGGTGGCGCCAAGAACGGGTGCTATACTCGATACGCAGCACGCAATAATCACAACGCCATTGCGGGCACTCACGACCGCGACCATCCAAAGGTGCTGGAGACCGAGCACAACCTCGCTGCCTCGCTCATCGATGTCGGGAAGATGGACGAGGCGATTCCGCATCTGGAACGCTCGCTCCAGGCGGCGCGGACGACGTACGGCGAGGACAGCCTGCTCGCCGGCCAGTACGGCGTTCGGCTCGGACTCGTGCGCCTGGAACGCGGCGAACTGGATACTGCCATCGAGCTCATCGGCAGTGGCATCCGCATAGAGGATTCGTTCGAGGCAGGCAGCACACCAGGCAGCTCTGGCCGGCGACTCACGCTGGCGCGGGCGTACGCCGCCGCCCGGCGCATGAGCGATGCCGCGCGGGAGGCCGACGCCGCGGCCGACATCATGGCGCAGTTCGACGCGCCGTCCATGATGCGGGTCGTCGAAGCCGATCAGGCCTTCGCCCACGCCGCCGCCGGCGGACCGATCCCCGAGGCGATCGGCAAGCTCGAGGAGGTGATCGAAGGCCAGGACGCCGGCGAAGCGCGCTACAAGACGCACCTTCCCGATATTTACACCGGTACCTTACATCTCTGGAACGGCGATGCGATTTCCGCGATTCGCCATCTGGATCGCGGGGTTGAGCTCGCGCGCACGCAGACCCGGGTCGCGCACCTGGCCGAGGCGCTGACCCGGCTCGGCCACGCGCGGCTCGAGAATGGCGACCCGGCCGGTGCCGGGCAGGCCCTGGAGGAAGGGCTGGAGCTGCTCGAGAGCGTCCATTTCGCGCCGACGCCCGCGAAGGCGGAAGCAACAGTGGGTCTGGGCCGGGTGGCGCTCGCTAACGGCGAGGCCGATGTGGCACTCGCTTACCTCGAGGATGCCGACTGCTTCTGGGCGGAGTTCGATCCCGACAACCGCGCTGCCGGCATAGCCGCCCTCTGGCTGGGACAGGCGCAGGCAGCGCTAGATCGGCCGGACGAGGCAGAGGCGTCTTTCGCAAGGGCGAAGCGGCTGCTCGCGCAATCGCCCCTGCCGGCGGACAGCCGGCTCCTCGCCGGTATCGACGGAAGCCAGGAGCCTGCGCGCTAGAAGCCGAAAGTCACATCCCCATCGGTTCGTGCCGTTCATCCCGCAAACCGACCAGAACCGCGCTGCCGTCTTCCACCACGCGCAGCTCTCCAAACCTCGCGCGCTGATACGTCGGCCCCTGCCCTTCTTCGAAAAAGAACGCATCGCTCGCCAGGCGCACCGTCTCACCGCGCTTTCGGAACTGCAGCAGGTGCTGCCCCGCAGCGGGCGCGCTGCCGTCGTAAATTGCAATGAACTGCGCGACCCGGTTCTCGTCCACCGCGATCACGATCGCGCCGTCGCGTACTCCCGCAGCCGCGGCCGCTTGCGCAACTTCGTCCGACATCCCATATCGAAGCGCCATGTAGTCACCCTGCAGCAGCGAACGCGGATCGGCCGGGGCTAATGGCAGTAACATCGTAGCCCCCTCACTGACGATGCGCTCCTTCCCGGCGATCTCGACATTCACAAGCGCCAGAATGACTATGGTCATCACCCCGACTATCGCAATGCGAATTCGCCCCGTGAGCATGCTGCGCGATTCAGCCACGTTGCGGCTCCGCGTCGCCGGGGACGGTAAGCACATTCAGAAACAGCCATCGCGCCAGCAGCACGACCGCGCCGCTGCCTGCCAGCGTGACCGACTTCGTCAGCATCGTCATTTCGATACCGTAGAAATACGCGCCGACAAAGACGGCGAGGAACACGATGCCTGCGCCGACAAAAGACCTGTTCCCCGTTGCGGCGCCAAGCAACACGACGACGAGCGCAAGCAGCAGGCCGGGGGCACCCCAGGCGCAGCCGATCAGCGCGATCATCAGCCCATAAACGAGCGGCGCCGCCGCCTTTCCCGCACCGTGAAGAAGCGTCGGCAGGCACAGGCTTCCGACGTAAAGGAACAGCGCTCCGAGCAGCAGGGTGGAAATCCAGGGGCGCGGATAAAAAACGAAATCGCTGCCGATCTCCGGCAGCACGTAAATGGTCGACAGCAACAGGCAGCCGAATGCGCTCAGCATCAGGCCGCTCTCCAGTGGACGCACGAGGTGACCCTGGCCATTCGCCGTGATGCGCGCGCGGTTCCGGTGCACGAGCACCAGCCCGGCGGCGAAAGCCGGGCCGAACACCGGCACGATTGCATTCAGTTTTAACGCATAGACCAACATCGTCAGCGCGCTCGCGAAGAACAGCACCGAGAGGACACGATGAACCCGATCGGGAAAAATGAAAAACAGCACACTGCTCGTGACGACCACAACCGCCAACACCATTTTCATGTCGTCGCCGGGCAAAGCCTGGGCAAGTCCGAAGGCGAGGGTCGCCTGTCCGGCGAGGCTCGTGGCGAGCGTGCCTTGAACCATGAAGTCGTTGTCGGACTGCCGCCGCAGAAGAACCGCCACGGCGATGAGGCCGAGGCCCACGACCGTAAGCCCGCCGACGGCAATACCGAGGCCCGCCACGAAGCCGATGAGAAACAGGCTCGCCAGCCATGCACCGAATCCGACCATCGTGCGCACGTACCAGGGTTGCGCAGACCTCAGCTGCTCCACGAGCGCGTCGGCCCTTTCCGCCATTGCATCCGCGATGACGCCCTCCGATTTCAGGTCCTCGACAACCTGCGTGAGAGAGCGGCGCTTGCTGCTCATATCGCCGCCTCCCAGCGCTGCGACACGCTCTTGAGCCAGTACGCAGCGCCTGCGACCAGCATGACCAGCAGTACGGTCAGCAGGAACAGACTCTGCAACGCATCGAACATGAATCGGACTGCGAATGCCATGATGACGAGAATCGCGCCGAACAGCGCAACGGTCAGCATGAACAGGTCGGGCTTCCGGTACTGGTAATACCACAGCGCGGCGGCGAGCGCGGCCACGAACAGCACGGGCGAAAGGATGCTCAGGTCGGCATTCATGCCGGCGCTGGCGGCGAAGATGAGAATCAGCGTCGGCGCCAGCACGGTATGCAGCGCCATGAGCGCGATGATGCGCGGGCAGGTTCGTCCCTGCAGCCAGGCCAGGCGCGCGCCGGCGATTTCCCAAACAACGAGCGCGCCCGCGTTTAGTGCGAACAGCCAGCTCGCGAGTCCCGAATCGATGACGGTCGTGCCGAGCCAGACCAGCGGACCGAGAAGCTGCGCAAGTTGCCACCAGCCGTCAGGCGGATGCAGCACCTGAGTCCAGTACATGATCAGAGTGAGGTTCAGCAGCAACAGGAACAGCAGCCACAGCGCCGACTGCCTTCCGACCAGCGCCCACGGCAGAATCAGGATCGCCCACGTCATGAACAGACCGTAAGGATCGGCGCCGGTCTGATAGACCTGGCCGAAGACGGCGAAGAGGATGCCGACGAGGAGCGCCGCAGCAAAGAGACTGGCGCGTCCCCCGGTGCTCTCGATGCGCAGGCGCCAGGCGAGCAACACGCAGGCGACGATGCCGGTCTGGATCAGCGCGAACTTCGCCATGTGGTGGAGATCGGCCCAGTTCCAGGCGAAGAACAGAGCGACGCCGGCGACAATGAGCAACGCACCGACGGCGGTGAGGAAGCGGTCCAGGTAGCGCAGCCAGTCGGCGCGGTCCGGGCGGAGGCGCGCGAGTTCTACGGCGCGCCGGTAGGCAGCCTCGTCGAGTGCAAGCGCGGCCGCCAGCTCGTGAACGCCGGCGTGCGTGGCCGGTATGCCGGGTTGCCCCATGTAATCCCTCCCCGGAGGATGGGCCGGAGCTTAGCGTACTCGCCGGGTGAGGGCGAGATGGGGATTGCGCCACGCCTTCAATCACCGGAAACGATAATCGCGCGAAAATCGCTGACGTTCGTCTGCGTCGGACCCGTGACTACGAGATCCCCCAGCGCTTCGAAGAAGCGAAACGAATCGCTGCGATCGAGCGCCTTCTGCGGGTCGATCCGCTTCGCCCGCGCTCGCTCCAGCGTGTCCGGCCGAATGACGGCTCCCGCGTTCTCACCGACGCCATCGATCCCGTCGGTATCGCAAGCAATCGCGTAGACGCCCTCGATCCCGCCCAGTTCGATAGCCAGCGCAAGCAGGAACTCGGTGTTGGGCCCACCGATGCCATTGCGGTCGCGCACAGCGACTGTGAGCTCGCCTCCCGAGAGAATGACGGTCGGCGTGCCGCTTTGCGTCACTTTCCTCGCAATGAGGGCTTGCTCGGCAGCAGCTTTTCTCGCCTCGCCTTCGATGGCATCGCCCAGCATAAGAACGTCGCAGCCGTAAGAACGTGCAGCCTGTTCCGCGGCGGCAAGCGCGTCCTTACCGGCAGCGACGATCTGACAGCGGTTGCGGTTCTCGTCAAAAGCGGGCGGCGACCGTTCGCGAACGGCTTTCTGCACGGCTTGCGGCAATTCGAGGCGATACCGGGCAAGGATCTCCAGCACATCCGCGAGGGTTCCCCCCGACCTTACAGTGGGACCGGAGGCAATCGTCGCCGGATCGTCGCCGGTGACGTCGGAAATGATCAGCGTTTCAACCCGCGCCGGTGACGCGGCTTCGGCGAGCCTGCCGCCCTTGATCTGCGACAGCGATCTTCTGACGGTGTTGAGTTCCCCGATCGTCGCGCCGGCGAGCAAAAGATGGGAGGTAATCCGCTGCTTTTCCTCAAGGCTCAACGCCGGGATCGGCAGACACCACAGCGCCGAGCCCCCGCCCGACAACAGCACCAGCGCCAGATCGTCCTTTTCCAGCCCCTGCGCGAGCTCCAGCGCGCGCCGCGCCCCTGCTACGCTGTTCTGATCGGGAATCGGATGGCCGGCCTCGATCAACTCGATGTCATTGTGTCGGCTCAGGCTTCGATGTGCGTGTCCATGCCGTGTGACCACGAGACCGGACAGCGGGCCCTTCCAGTTCGTTGCTGCGACATCCGCCATCGCCGAAGCCGCCTTGCCGACGGCAAGTACCACCGTTCGCCCTTTCGGCTCCTGCGGCAGGAATGGCGGAAGAACGCGGCTGGGCAACACTGCGTCGACCGCGCAGTCGAACAGCATGCGAAGAAAACGTTCGTGATCCTGCTCGGTGTATGGCATTCGAAAGCTCTCTGGTGCGGATTGCGAAAGACATTGCGCGGGCCGATTTTATCCATTGGCCGACCAAGTGGCGCAAGCGACGCCCGTCCGCCAGGTGCTTGAATCCCGGCAGCCTTGGCCGCCACCGAATATTGAGTTAGCATCCTCCGGCACAGGCCGCGTACGAATGCAGCGGAACACAGCCGCCATTCGGTCAGGAGGGGCCCATGACACGAGTAGCTTTAGGTCTGCTGGCGGCGTTTGTGGTCGTCATCGCGGCGGCGAAGTTTGCATACAGCGTGAGCACCGAGTCCGGCGTCGAGCCCGTGGATACACCCTGGTCACAAGACAGAATGGATTTTGTCGCCTGGAACAACGAAAAGTGGACCGCCTGGATTCGTGACGACACGTTTGAACTGGTCCCGCAAAACACCAGCGACTGGGGCCGCCATGCGAACCCGACCATCGCCTTTTTCGATTGGGACGGCAACGCCTGGCAGGCGAAAATCGAGGGGCAGGAATTTATGCTGGCACGGCAAGGCAACTGGGGCGGGCCGGTCGAGCGATCCGAAGCGATTCGGTATCGCGATTGGTCGGGTAACAATCAGTTACGCACCGTGCCGGATCTGCAACGCCAAGGGTCTGCGCAAGCCGGAATAGAAGCGCTGCAGGAGCCTCAAGCGTCCCTATTGTGACCTGTGCGGAGCGTCCCCGGGGACGCTTTCATCCGGTCAATTTTTGGCCTATGCTAACCCAAGCATATTGATGACGACTCAAGGAGAAAACATCAGGACGTTAAGCCAGCTTACGATGCGTGGAGAAATTCAAGGACGGTGCCGGTGACAGTCGTCAAACAGGCCAGATTTCTTAGTAACTTGGGCAAAGCCCGGATCTCTCATCCACGCAAACAGGTGTAAGCCTACAAGAAGAACGAGGGAAAGCGTTGCGACAACCCTCCACAAAAGTGCGGCGAGAAGCATGACTTCTTACGCCGGCGGGCTAAAGAGCGGCCTGACATTCCTCATACTCTGGGGTCTCCCCCACCTTGCGCTTGCCGCAAAGTTCGACATGCGCCCGGGCGTCACCGATATGAGCGTCCGCATCCAGCAGATTCATCATATGGGTCTCTGGGTCTGCGTTGTTGTCGGCGTCATCGTTTTCGGCGCCATGTTCTACACGATGTTTGCCCATCGTAGTTCGAGAAATCCCACACCCGCGACATTCAGCCACAGCACGCCGGTCGAATTCGTCTGGACCCTGATACCGGTTCTGATCCTTGTCGGCATGGCGGTACCGGCAACGATCACGCTCCGCGACATCGAGGACAACACGGACTCCGACATGACGGTGCTGGTCACGGCGTCGCAATGGAAATGGCATTACAAATACCTGGATTCGGGCATCAGTTACTACAGCAATATCGCAACGCCTGAGGAACAGATTTACAACCTGGAGCCGAAGGACGAGCACTACCTGCTGGACGTGGACAACTACCTCGTATTGCCGACCAACAGGAAAGTTCGTTTCCTGACCACCGCCGACGACGTCATCCACTCCTGGTGGGTGCCGGATTTTGCCGTCAAACAGGATGCGATTCCGGGATTCATCAACGAAGCCTGGACCCGGATTCCGGAGCCCGGTATTTACCGCGGCCAGTGCACCGAATTGTGCGGCAAAGGCCACGCCTACATGCCAATCGTCGTCGAGGTAAGACCCGAGGCGGAATTCGATAAATGGATCGAGGATCAGTTACTCGCGGCTAACCTCGCCGGCGAAGCGGCCGTCGCCGCACGCGCCAAAACCTGGTCGATGCAGGAACTCGTGTCGCAGGGCGAACAGGTATTCGTGAAGCACTGCGCCACCTGTCATCAACGCGACGGCATGGGCCAGGGAAGCAAGTACCCGGCGCTCGCCGGCAGCGTCATCACGACCGGCCCGATACCGGATCATCTCGATCGCGTGATGAACGGCAAGGCCAACACGGAGATGCAGGCCTGGGCTCCACAGCTCTCCGACCTGGACATCGCCGCCGTCCTTACTTACGAGCGAAACACCTGGGGTAACGACACCGGCGACGTCATCCAACCCGCCACGGTCTACGAGGAAAGGTGATGGTTGCGCACGCCGAGACTATTCCCAAAAGACGCCATCCCGTACTGGAGTTCGCCGCCCGCTGGCTGTTCACCACCAATCACAAGGAGATCGGGACGCTGTACCTGTGGCTCAGTTTCCTGCTGTTTTTTATCGCCGGCGGCATGGCGATGGTTATCCGGCTGGAACTGTTCGAGCCCGGAATTCAGTTCACGCAACCGGAGTTCTACAACCAGGTGCTGACGCTGCACGGGCTGATCATGGTGTTCGGCGCCGTCATGCCCGCTTTCGTCGGCCTCGCCAACTGGATGATTCCGCTGATGATCGGTGCGCCGGATATGGCGCTGCCGCGCATGAACAATTTCAGTTTCTGGATTCTCCCGTTCGCCTTTGCGCTGTTGTTGTCATCGCTGTTCATGGAGGGCGGCGCGCCGAATTTCGGCTGGACGTTTTACGCGCCGCTGTCGACCACCTACGGACCGCCCAGCACCGACTTTTTCATCCTGGGTGTACACCTGATGGGCATCTCGTCGATCATGGGCGCGATCAACATCATCGTAACGATCGTCAATCTGCGCGCCCCCGGCATGACCTGGATGAAGATGCCGCTGTTCGTCTGGACGTGGCTGATTACTGCATTCCTGCTGATCATGGTGATGCCGGTGCTGGCCGGCGTGGTGACGATGATGCTGACCGATCGTCATTTCGGCACGAGCTTCTTCAACGCTGCCGGCGGCGGCGACCCCGTCATGTTCCAGCATATTTTCTGGTTCTTCGGGCATCCCGAAGTCTACATCATGATCCTGCCGGGCTTCGGCATCGCCTCGCAGATCATCCCGACATTTTCCCGCAAGAAACTGTTCGGCTATCACTCGATGGTCTATGCGACGGCGGCCATTGCATTCCTGTCGTTCATCGTCTGGGGCCATCACATGTTCACGACCGGCATGCCGTTCGTAGCCGAGATGTTTTTCATGATTGCCACGATGCTGATCGCGGTGCCGACCGGCGTAAAGGTGTTCAACTGGGTTGCCACCATGTGGCGCGGCTCGATTACTTTCGAGACGCCGATGCTCTTCGCCATCGGCTTTGTCATGATGTTCACGATCGGCGGCTTCTCCGGGCTCATGCTGGCGCTGGTGCCGGCCGATTTTCAGTATCACGACACGTTCTTCGTCGTCGCCCACTTCCATTATGTGCTGTACCCGGGCGCGATATTCGGCACGATGGCGGCGGTGTACTACTGGCTGCCGAAATGGTGCGGTCACATGTACGACGAGCGCCTCGGCAAAATCCATTTCTGGACGGCGACGATCGCCGTCAATACGACGTTTTTCCCGATGCACTTCTCCGGGCTCGCGGGCATGCCGCGACGAATTCCGGACTACGCCCTGCAGTTTACCGATTTCAACATGGTATCCAGCATCGGCGCGGGTGTGCTCGGTCTGACACAGGTGTTTTTCTTATTTATCGTCATCAAGACGATTCGCGCCGGCGCCAGGGCAAAAGCGCAGGTATGGGAAGGCGCCGAAGGCCTCGAATGGACCGTGCCGTCGCCCGCGCCGCTGCACACGTTCGAGACGCCACCTGTCATTGCGGAAGGTCAGGGACATTGAAGCAGCGTACCGGAATGCGGCATACGTTCCTGCTGGTCGCGCTGGCGGTCGGCATGTTCGGCTTCGCGTTTGCGCTGGTGCCCCTGTACAACGTCTTTTGCGAGATCACCGGCCTGAACGGCAAGACGTCCTCCCGGGCCGTATCGTCTGAAGAAATCGCAGCGTCCGCGCAGCAGGCGGATCGACAGATAACGATTGAATTCCTGGCTCAGTCGGCGCGCGGCATGCCATGGGAGTTCCGGCCGATCGAGGACCGGCTGGTCGTGCGTCCGGGAGAGCTGCATGCCACCACATTCTACGTTCGCAACCGTGCACCGCAGATGGTAACGGGGCAGGCCGTGCCGAGCGTTTCCCCCGGGCTGGCGGCACAGTACCTGAAGAAACTGGAATGCTTTTGCTTCGAGCAGCAGGAATTGCCGGCAGGGGGTGAGATGGAAATGGGCGTGAGTTTCCTGGTCGATTCGAATTTGCCGGCCGATATCAAGGAACTCACCCTGTCCTACACGATGTTCCGTATCGAAGACGCCGAACATGAACACATCATCAGCCAAAACGAATAAGAAACCGGATCAGCATGTGAACCACGCACCTCGATACTACGTTCCGCATGGCAGCATCTGGCCGATCATCGGCTCGGTCGCGTTGTTCACGACGGCATTCGGCGCGGTCAGTCTCATCCACCAGAGCACCGACAAGGTTGCGGCGGAAGGCAGTTACGGCGCCCCGGTTTTGTTTGTCGGACTGGCATTGATCGCGTTCATGATGATCGGTTGGTTCAGCACCGTCATCCGGGAAAACCTGAAGGGCATGGTCAGCGGCCTCCTCGACCGTTCCTTCCGCATGGGGATGGCCTGGTTCATCATTTCCGAGGTGATGTTCTTCGCGGCATTCTTCGGTGCGCTTTTCTACGCTCGGATCATTTCCGTTCCGTGGCTGGCCGGAGCCGGTAACAATCTCGATACCCATCTGCTGCTGTGGCCCGATTTCGCCGACACCTGGCCGCTGTTCAGAACGCCCGGCGGCACGATGACCCAGTCGATGGGCGCCTGGGGCCTGCCGTTCGTGAACACGGTCATTCTGGTTACCAGCAGCCTGACCGTCACCTTCGCCCACTGGGGGCTGAAGAAGAATCGGCGAGCGCGCTTGGCCCTTTGGCTGTTCCTGACCGTCGTGCTCGGAGCCACGTTCCTGACACTGCAAGTCGTCGAATACGTGCACGCATTCGAGGAACTGGGCTTGAGCCTCGGTTCCGGAATCTATGGCTCGACTTTCTTCATGCTGACCGGCTTCCATGGCGCGCACGTAACGCTCGGCACGATCATGCTGACCATCATGCTGCTGCGGGTGTTCCGCGGGCACTTCACGCCGGACAACCATTTCGCATTCGAAGCAACCAGCTGGTACTGGCATTTCGTCGACGTAGTCTGGTTGTTTCTGTTTACGTTCGTTTACTGGTTTTAAGCTGGGTACCGCGCAATGAATCCGAACGCCAGGATGATGAGAAGCAATACCGCAAGCCCGACGCGCACGGTTAGAGACCGGATCGTTCGTTCGGTCTTGCCGCGATCTTTGACCAGGAAATAGAGACCAAAGCCAAGGCTGACGACGATCCCGACCATGACCAGAATAATGAGGATATCGAACATCGGATTCTGAAAATGCCGCGCCGACAGGGGTGGCACATGGAATCAGGAACCAAAAGTGATGTCAAGAACGGCGGATATCAAACTGAAGGTCGAACTCGACGGCGACAACCTGCCGACCCGAATCGAATGGCAGGCGACCGAGGCGAAAAGCGACGGTCCGGCGCCTTGTCAGTCGATGATGCTGTCGCTGTGGGACAGTGAAAGCAAAACCACCGCCGCTATCGATCTCTGGATCAAGGATACGACCGTCGAGGACATGAACCTGCACTTCTACCAGACCTTTCACAAGATGGCCGACACATATTTGCGTGCCACCAAAAACTCGGAGGTCGCCAAACTGATTCGTGATTTTGGCGAAGGCTTCGGCGAAACGCTGGGCATCAGATGAAATGGGGATGAAATGGGCGTTTCGATCGTTCCAACGCTGAAAGTTCTGAAACCGGCAGCCAGATTCGTGGTCGTGGCAACAGTCGGCATTGTTGCCGGGTATTTTGCGAACGCCGCGTTCTTCCCGGGCACCAGGCCGGAGCAACCGATCGCATTCAGTCACCGCATTCATGCCGGCGATAACGAAATTCCCTGCCTTTATTGTCATGTCCAGGCGCGGCGGTCCATATCGGCCGGTGTGCCGAGCGTCAACAAGTGCATGGGATGCCATCTGGAAGTGGCCGCTAACCGCCCGCAAGTGCGATTGCTCGCAAACTACTGGGAAAACAGGGAACCCATTTCATGGGTCAAGGTGCACGATCTGCCCGATTTCGTGCATTTCACGCACAAGCGCCATGTTGCCGCCGGCATCGAGTGCCAGACCTGCCACGGTCCTGTTGAGACGATGGAGGTGGTGAGCCGCGAGGCGCCGATGAAAATGGGCCTGTGCCTCGACTGCCACAGGAAAAACGAGGTCCAGCACGGCATCGATTGCTGGACCTGTCACAAGTAGTCTTCAAGGAATCGGGGAGCGCAATGGCCAACGTCGACCGCAGAGAGTTCCTCAGGCTTGTAGGAGCAGGCGGCGTTGGCGCGGGCGCCGGATTCATGCTGGCGGAATCGATCAAGCACCCGGTCGAATACCTCATTCCCTATCCGGTGCCGCCGGAGGAATTCAGTCCCGGCATCGCCACCTGGTACAACTCCGTTTGCGGGATGTGTCCGGCCGGTTGTGGAATTTCCGTTCGCACGCGCGAAGGCCGGGCCAAGAAAATCGAAGGCAACCCGCTGCACCCGGTCAATCAGGGCAGACTGTGCGCACTGGGCCAGGCGGGGCTGCAGGTGCTCTACAACCCCGATCGGCTGACGGGGCCGATGATTCAGAACGGCGAACGCGGCGACGACGCGTTCGTAAAGGCCACCTGGGAAGACGGCCTGTCCCGGACCGCAGAGCGCCTGGCCGCGGCGCGACGGGATGGCATCTACGTTCTGAGCCAGGGCGTGCGCGGGCACCTCGCGAACCTCTTCGAACTGTTCATGGGCGAGCTCGGTTCCGATCGTCTGCTGCATTACGATTTTGCCCATCCGCATCCGCTTTACGCGGCCAACAAACGGTTTTTCGGCGAGCATCAGCTTCCTTACTACGACATCCGGAACACCCGTTACCTGCTGTCCTTTGGTGCCGATTACCTGACCAACTGGCTTTCGCCGGTACACCACAGCCTGGGCTTCGGTCACAGCCGGCAAGGAAATGACAGCAGCAGCAATGACGGTGTCCGGGGACGGTTCGTGCAAATCGAACCGCGAATGTCGATCAGCGGGGCCGCAGCCGATGAGTGGATTCCGGCCCGGCCGGGCACCGAGGGGTTCCTTGCCCTCGGTATCGCGCATCACATCGTTGCCGACGGGCGGTATGCAGGTGACGACGCCTCCCTGTGGCGCACAGCACTTGCCGGCTGGTCGTCCGGCCGCGTTGCCGGCCTGACCGGCGTATCCGAAGGTACCATTTCGCGTCTTGCCCGGGAATTCGCGCGCGCTGAGCCCGGTCTCGCAATAGGTGGCGGAGCGGCAGGGAATCATACTAACGGTGTCGATACGCTGGTTGCCGTCAACGCGCTCAATTACCTGGTCGGCAACATCGGCAAGGCGGGCGGCGTCGTATTCAATCCCGACCCGGTAACCGGCGGATCGGCCATCGACCGGCAGGCGAATTATCGGACGATGCAGAATCTCATCGAAAACGCCCGAGACGGCAATATCGACGTCCTTATCGTCAACAATACGAATCCGGCATTTACGTTGCCCCGCGCGTCCGGGTTCAGGGAGGCGCTGGCGGCCATCCCGACCATCGTCAGCCTGTCCAGCTTCATGGATGAAACGACGCTCATGGCCGACGTCCTGCTGCCGAGTCATACCTACCTGGAGGCCTGGGGCGACGACATGCCGCAACCCGGTGTCGGTTTCCCGGTCGGCGCGATCTCGCAGCCCGTGGTCGCGCCGTTGTACAACTCCCGTAGTACCGGCGACATTATTCTGGGCCTGGTCGGCAAGCTCGGATTCAATGAAGCGATTCCCTGGACTTCGATGGAGGATTTCCTCAAAGACGGGTGGCGAGAGATCTATGAACGCGGCTCCCGGGAGCCCGGTGACTTCGATTCGTTCTGGCGCGACGTGCTCGTTTCAGGCGTGTGGGGGGAGAACGCGCGGCGCGGCGGCAGCGTCGTCATCGCCCCGGGCGTTATCGAAGGCATGGCCGTGTCGGCACCGCGGTTTTCGGGTGAGAGCGGAGAGTATCCGTTCATTCTGCACGCCTACCTTTCCACCGCGATGTATGACGGCCGCGGCGCCAATCTGCCATGGATGCAGGAACTGCCAGACCCGATGACCAGCATCGTCTATGGAACCTGGGTGGAAATGAATCCGGCCACGGCGAATGAGATGGGGCTCGCCGATGGGGACCTGGTACGAGTCACTTCCGAGAAAGGCAGCATCGAAGCACCGGTAGTCCTGTTCCCGGCCATCATGCCGGATGTCGTCGCCATGCCCATCGGCCAGGGTCATGACGCACTGGGGCGATACGCCAGGAATCGCGGCGCCAACCCGATCGAGATATTGGCTCCGGAGACGGAATCTGCATCAGGCAACCTTGCGACAAGCGCGACGCGCGTGGCCCTGGTGGCGACCGGCCGGCGCGCGGCGCCCGTGAAAACCGGCGGCGAATCGCGGCAACTCGGAAGAGGCATCGTGCAGTCGACCGGCAGCCGTTCCGCTCCGGCCGGTCACAGCGCGAAACTGAACAGCATTCCCATCATAGTGGAATCAGCAGTGGTGGAGTCAGCATGAGCATCCTGGATCGATTCGTTTCCGGTTGGCGGGAGTTCCGTAAGGACGGCTATTACGAAGAATTCGACTATGCGTGGACGATGACGATCGACCTGGACCGCTGTACGGGTTGCGGCGCCTGCGTGACTGCATGCCAGGCCGAAAACAATATTCCGATCGTGGGCGAGAGCGCGATCGATAAGGGCCGGGAGATGCAGTGGATCCGTATCGAGCGTTACTGGGAAGGAGAGTATCCGAACGCAAAGCTCAACTTCATCCCGATGCTGTGCCAACAATGCGATGCGGCTCCCTGCGAAACGGTCTGTCCGGTAACCGCCACGTACCACAACCAGGACGGTCTCAACGCGCAGGTTTACAACCGCTGCATCGGAACGAGGTCATGCGCGGTGTATTGCCCGTATACCGTCAGATATTTCAATTTCACCGATCATCACTGGGACGCCCCTCTGGAGCAGCAGCTCAATCCGGATGTCACGGTTCGGGAAAAAGGCGTGATGGAAAAGTGCACGTTCTGTGTGCAGCGCATTCGCCAGGCCAAGGACCATGCGAAGGATGACGGCCGGCGTCGGGTCAGGGACGGCGAGGTGCAGCCGGCCTGTGTACAGAGCTGCCCGAGCGAGGCCATGATTTTCGGCGATCGCAAGGATGCTTCCAGCCGTGTCTCGAAGTCGATGAACGATGAGCGTGCTTACCGCGTGCTCGGCGAACTCAATACCCGGCCGTCCGTGATCTACCTGAAAAAGGTCGATGCCGATGCAGACTGAAGAGCAGCAACTGCAATTCACCGATATCCACAACGACGTTGTGCGATCACTCGTCGTTACCGGGCGGGGATACTACATCACGCTCGGCTGCGCGATTTTCGTGCTGCTGACCTGTTTCTTCTTTCCATGGTTCTATCAGCTTTATTACGGCATCGGCGCGGCCGGCATGAACAGCCCGACGGTCTGGGGAACGTATCTCGCCAGCTTCATTTTCTGGATTGGCCTGAGCCATTCCGGGACGCTGTTGTCCTGTGTCCTGCATATCACCAACAGCCAGTGGCGCAAGGCGATGTACCGCAGCGCCGAGGCAATGACGCTATTTTCGCTGATGGTCGCCGCGATGATGGTCATGGTGCATCTCGGGCGGCCGTGGTTTATTCACTGGTCGGTGCCCTACCCCAACCAGATGGAGTTGTGGCCGAATTTCCGTTCGCCGCTGCTGTTCGACGTGATGGCGATCACCACCTACCTGACTGGCAGTTCGATATTCATATATATGGGCTCGATCCCCGATTTCGCGGCGGTACGGGACCGCACGACCGGCTGGCGGCATCACCTGTACACGCTGCTGTCGCTCGGCTGGCGCGGCACGGACACGGAATGGCACCGGCTCGGCTGGGCCTACACGTTTCTCGCGGTGCTTATCATTCCCCTGGCGGTTTCCGTGCACAGCATCGTGTCGTGGGACTTCGCGATGTCGATCGTTCCGGGCCTGCACCAGACCATTTTCGCTCCGTACTTCGTCGTGGGCGCCATCTACTCGGGCACCGCCGGCATCGTTACCGTCATGTTCGTCTTGAGGAAGTACATGAACTTCGAGCAGTACATCACCAAGCTGCACTTCGACAATCTCGGCAAGCTGTTGCTGGTGCTTTCGCTGCTCTGGTCGTACATCAACATCCTGGAGCTGTTCACCGGCTGGTACAGCGGAACCTCGACGGAATACGAGCAGCTCAAGTACAAGTTGTTCGGCTACTACGCGCCGCTTTACTGGGAAATGATCCTGTTCTGCGGCGTAGCACCCCTGCTGCTGATCTCGAATAAATTCCGAACGTCGTTCGTGCCGATGCTGGTCCTGTCGATAGCCATAAATATCGGCATGTATACCGAGCGATTCCTGATCATAGCAACGACGCTGTCCCGGCAGTATCTGCCGGAGTCGTGGCGCGTCTACGTTCCGAGTCTCGTCGAACTGTCGATCATTGTCGGCTCCGTGGCGATGTTCGTCACGCTGTTCCTGCTGTTCGTCAAGATTTTCCCCAGCGTTTCCATCTATGAAGTCAAGGAGACGATGAAAATACCGAAGAAGAAAGGTATGCCCGAATGGCAAGCAACGCATTAGGACTGTTTCTCGACCCGGACTCGGCGCTCGAAGCAGCCAGGCGGCTGAAGGGCGCCGGATTCGCGCGGCCGGAATTGATTTCGCCGATCCCGATCCACGGCGTGGAAGACGTGCTCGGCCCCAAGAAATCCGTGATCAGGCGGTTTACTTTTTTTGGCGGAATTTTCGGGGCGCTGTCGGGATTTACGCTTGCCGCCGGTACAGCTGTGTTGTACCTGCATCCGACCGGCGGCCGGCCGATCATCACGATTCCGCCGTTCCTGATCATTACCTACGAGATGACCATCCTGTTCGGCATTCTCGCCACCGTGCTGGGATTCCTGATCAGCGCGCGCTTCCCCGCCATTCGCGAGCGCGTCTATGTCCCGGAGGCCGGCGTCGACAGGTTCGCGGTCACGGTTGACTGCGACGGCGAGGAACGGTTCCGCCGCGCCGAGGCGATCCTGCGCGAGGCAGGCGCCGAGACAGTCCGGAGCATCAGCGAGGGTGAGTCGTGAAGCGAATCCTGAAACCGTCGAGACTCCTGATATTTTCGATCATGACGGGATCGGCGTCGCTCGGCTGGGCATACCCCTGGGACAAGGACATGGTGGATCAGCCGTCGGAGAAGCCGCAGGAATCGGTCGCGCCGCCGGGGCCCGGCTCCATTCCGGTCGACGGCGGCGAAACGATGCCACAGCCGCTGACGG
>Ga0299913_10001196_pt1 | contig 18709 bp, 17 predicted proteins | sample RVTome_9_FD_201360 | JGI IMG/M metagenome (GOLD analysis project Ga0299913, IMG submission 201360) | Soil microbial communities from uranium-contaminated site in the Upper Colorado River Basin, Wyoming, United States - RVT155D38 (version 2) ... | reverse complement strand
CGATGATGTCACGGGAGACCAGCGCCTCCTCGGTGACCCGAAGCACCCGCTTCATCCGCCCTTCCGCCACCTCACCGAGGGCGGAATGGACCTCGTCGACCGTCACCTCACGGCCGAGGACGGCGGTGATGTCGGTGACCGACCCGTCCTCGACCGGCACCCGAAACGCGATGCCGTCCATCCGACCCTTCAGCTCGGGGATTACCAGAGCCGTGGCCTTGGTGGCGCCGCTGGTCGTCGGGATGATCGACAACGCCGCGGCGCGGCCCCGTCGCCGCTTCCGGGTCGGCATGTCCATGAGCGACTGGCTGCTGGTGTAGGCATGGATCGTGGTCATCATCAGGTGCTCCACACCGAAGGTGTCGGAGAGCACCTTGGCCACAGGCGCCAGGCAGTTGGTCGTGCACGAGGCGTTGCTGACCACGAAATGGCTGTCGGGGTCGTATGTCTCGTCGTTCACCCCGAAGACGAAGGTCGCATCGGCGTCGTCGGAAGGCGCCGAGATCACCACGCGGGAGGCCCCGGCTTCGAGATGGCCCGCCGAGTCGGAACGGGAGCGCATGGCGCCGGTGGACTCGATGACCACGTCCACACCGAGATCGCCCCAGGGGAGCTTCGCCGGGTCGCGCTCCTGGGTGAAGGGGATCTCGATCCCGTCGACCACCAGCCGGTCTCCCGAGGTGGACACCTTGCGCGGGTACCAGCCGTGGACCGAGTCGTACTTGAGCAAGTAGGCGAGCTCGTCGAGCTCGGCCAAGTCGTTCACACCGGCCACCTCGAAACGATCGTCGGCCAGGAACTGCTTGAAGGTGCAGCGACCGATTCGACCGAATCCGTTGATGCCGATTCGTGTCTTCGGGGTGGGCGTGATGAGGTTCGAGTTCTGGGTCATTGTTGAAGGAACCGACCATACCCGTCGCCGGCGCCGCTCAACCCGGTCACCGGGCATGAGGCTCGATCTACCGTGTCCCCTCATGATGCCCCCACCCAGGAGAGAGCGATTCGGGTCACTTCGCCTGCTTCGGTTTCGCAGGCCCGAGCTCCGGCCGACCCGACGCCGGCTCCGCAAGGGGGTTTCGGTCGCCGATCTGCGCTCCATCGCCAGAAGACGCCTTCCCCGGGGGGTCTTCGACTACATCGACGGCGGCGCCGAGGACGAGCTGACCCTGTCATCGAACGCCGAGGCGTTCCGCAGGCTCACTTTCCGGCCCCGGGTACTGCGGGACGTCGGTGAGGTCGACACGTCGTCCACCCTTCTCGGGAAGGCCATGCCCTTCCCCCTGGTGCTGGCCCCGACCGGCTTCACCCGCATCGCCGACCCCGCCGGTGAGCTGGCCGTTGCCCGCGCCGCGGACCGGGTCGGCCTCCCCTACGCCCTCTCGACCCTGGGAACCCGCTCCATCGAGGAGGTGGCTGCGGTCAGCTCGGGGAGGCTCTGGTTCCAGGTGTACGTCTGGAAGGACCGGGAATTGGTCGCAGAGATGGTGCAGCGCGCCGCCGCCTCCGGTTACGAGGCCCTGTGCCTCACGGTCGACACCGCCGTGCTGGGGAAGCGTGAGCGGGACGTGCGACGCGGTTTCACCCTGCCCCCAAAGCTCGGGCTATCCACCGTCTTCGACGGGATCGCTCACCCTGGTTGGACCTGGCAGTTCATCCGATCGGAGCCGATCGTGTTTGCCAACGTGGCCGGTCGCTCGGTCGGGGACGGCGCCGAAGCGGTGTCACTGGCCGAGTACGTTGGCCGTCAGTTCGACCCCGGACTCTCCTGGAAGGACGTCACTTGGCTCCGTTCCCTATGGAAGGGACCGATCGTCCTCAAGGGGATCCAGACCGTGGACGACGCCATGATCGCCGCCGACGAGGGGATCGAGGCCATTGCCCTCTCCAATCACGGGGGGCGCCAGCTCGACTCCGCGCCGGCTCCCATCGACCTCTTGCCCGCAGTCGCCGACGCGGTGCGCGATCGGGTGGAGATCATCTGTGACGGCGGGGTGCGGCGGGGCAGCGACATCGTCAAGGCCGTGGCGCTCGGGGCCACGGCGTGCATGAGCGGCCGGGCCTATCTCTACGGGCTGGGAGCGGCCGGGGAAGCAGGGGTCGACCAAGTCCTGGAACTGCTCTCATCGGAGATGAGGCGGACAATGGCCCTGATCGGTTGCTCCAGCGTCGCCGACCTCGACCGGGATTACGTCAGCTTCACACCTCCGCCGGCACCACCAGCCGCCGGCGGCGGCCGATGATCACGGCGGGGGCAACCAGCAGGAGCAGCCCGATCAACGAGGTCACTCGATAGTCCGTCGCCTGGTAGACCACACCGGAGGTGATGCTCGCCAACGCCCCCGAGCCCCATGCGATGGAGTCGACCCTCCCTTGGAGACGAGCGCGCAGTTCGGTTCCCATGCCCCCGGTGAGGAGCGAGCTGCCCGACACGAAGGCGAGGTTCCAGCCAAAGCCGAGCGTGAACAGCGTGACGAGGAGAAGTGCGGTCGACTGGTTCGGGGCGGAGGCCGCGGCCACCGCGGAAAGACCGAGCAGGCCCACCCCGCCCAGGGCCACACCCGTCCCCCCGAAACGATCGACGAGACGCCCCGTGATCGGGGAGAGGGCGAACATGCCCAGGGTGTGCGCGCTCATCACCAGACCGACAATGCCGAGGTCCGATCCATGGTGACGAAGATGGAGCGGGGTCGCAGTCATGATCATCACCATCACCACCTGCCCGGTCACCATGGCGGTCAGCGCCACCCGCACCTGCGGCAGGCGGAGGGCGGCCCAGAGGTCCCCTTGCACCCGGGGCACTCCCGAGGCCGCTTCGGCCAGCGATGCCGGGTCGGGGCGCAGCGCCACGACATAGAGCAGAAGGGCGAGAACGAGGAAGGTGAAGCTGACCAGGTAGCCTCCGGCCAGCTCGGAGCGGCCGAGGTCGAGTGCCACCCCCCCGGAGGGCTGCAACAAGGCGGGCCCCAAGACCGAGCCCACCGTGCTCGCCCAAACCACGATTCCCAAGGCGGCGCCACGCCGGTCGGCGGGATGCATGTCTGCGGCGGTGTACCGGGCCAGGGCGTTGGAGGCGTTGCCGACACCGAGCAGGGCCATGCCGGCGATGAGGAGGGGGAAGGAGAGCCTGGCCATGGCGAAGATGCTGGCGATCGCCCCGGATGCCGCAATGACGTATCCCCAGATCAGTCCCGGCCGCCTCCCCCGCCGGGCCATGGACATAGTGAGCAGACTCGTGCCCAGGGCGGTTCCCACCACGGCGCTCGCCGAGGGGACCCCCGCCAGAGTGGAGGACCCGGTGATCTCGTCGACGGCGAGGGTGGAGACGGTGACCGCGGCGATATGTGCCGTCGAGCCCAGGGCTACCCCGCCGAAAAGCACGGCGGTGAGACGGCTGCGCTGGTCGGTCCATCTCACCGCGCGACGATACCGCGCGCTGTGGGCGGCCCGGCCGGCCCGTTGCGGCAAGCGTTTGTAGACTCCACGCATGCAGCGAGCGGTAACCCTCAGGGAAGTCGCGGACGAGGCCGGAGTTCATCCCTCTACCGCCTCGCGTGCGTTGAACCCTGCCACCCGAGACCTGGTCAACGAGGGCACGACGGAACGAGTCAGGGCGGCCGCAACAGCGCTGGGCTATCGACCCAACTCCCTCGCCCGCGGGCTCAAGACCAACAAGACGTTCTCCATCGGGATGCTGCTGCCCGACCTGACCAACCCTCTGTTTCCGCCCATCGTCCGTGGCGTGGAGGACACACTGGGCTCGGCGGACTACACCCTGATCCTGGGCAACACCGACAATGACACTGAACGGGAGGCGCATCTGATCGCCTCGATGATGAACCGCCGCGTCGACGGGCTGATCCTCGCCACCGCCCACCGGGAGACGCCGGCCATCGACGAGCTTTTCGCATCCGAGCTGCCCCTGGTGCTGGTCAACCGGACCGTCGACGACCCCGCCGTTCCGTCGGTGACGACCGACGATCACGCCGGCATCGGTTTGGCCGTCAGGCATCTGGTCGAGCTGGGACACACCCGGATCGCACATGTCGGCGGTCCTCAGGACCTCTCCACCGGGCTCGACCGGTATCAGGGCTTCGTGGCCTGGATGAAGATCATGGGCCTCGAGATCGACCCGGACCTGGTCAGCTTCGCCGACTGGTACCACGAGGACCCGGGCGCCAAGGCGTTCTGGTCGATCCTCGATCGTCGCGCCGACTTCAGCGCGGTCGTGGCCGCCAACGACCTGATCGCAATCGGCTGCTACGACGTTCTCAACGACACCGGCCGCACCATCGGCGAAGAGGTGTCCGTCACCGGCTACAACGACATGCCCTTCGCCGACAAGCTCTCGCCGCCTCTGACCACCGTGCAGATCCCCCACTACCAGATCGGGGTGAGGGCGGCAGACCTCATGCTCGAGCTGCTCGAGGATGCGAAAGGGTCGAGGGCGGTGTCGATCAAGCTGGCTCCCTCGTTGGTGGTGCGCCGCTCCACGGGCCCGATCTCGGCTCACGACTGACCGGCAAGAGCCCCATACCCCGTTTCTGTCGCCAGCCACCACAAACGATTGCTAGAGTCGCTCGCTGTGTGCGATCCCCGATCGCACGACGTGGGTCGAGAACAGACCGAGCCTTGGCTGAGGAGAGAGCAATGAGGAAACCCTGGAGATGGGCGAGCCTGCTGGCCGCGATGACCCTGGTCGTCGCCGCCTGCGCCGACGACGGAGCCACCACGACGACCAGTGGTGAAGACACCGGCACGACCGCCGCGCCAACGGACACCACGGAAGGCGCGTCCGACACCACCGTCGCGGGTGGGGAAGGCGAAGAGATCGTCTTCGCCGCTTCGGTCCCGCTCACCGGCGAGTTCTCGATCCCGGGCACGAAACACCGTGACGGGTATCAGATCTGCCTCGACACCATCAACGAACGAGGTGGGCTCCTCGGACGCCCGACCCGCCTACTCGTCGAAGACAACCGCTCCGACACCGAAGTGGCCGTGTCCCAATACGAGCGGTTCATCAACGTCGACCAGGTGGATGCCCTGCTCGGGACCTTCTCCAGCCTGATCAGCTTCCCCACCAGCACCACGGCCGAGCAGGCCGGCTACGTCTATCCGGTGGCTTCCGGCGGAGCGCAGCGAATCTGGGAAAGAGGGTACGAGAACATCTTCTACTTCCAGCAGCAGTCCGCCGAGGGGTTGGGCGAGAGCGTCTTCCTTGCACTCGAGCATTACAAGAGCGAAGGATTGATCGCCGAAGGGGACGCCCCGCAGACCGTGGCCATGGCCTACGCCGACGACTTCTTCGCCGCCGCCATCATCAACGGCATGATCGGCGGGGAGATCAGCTTCCCGGATCGGGACGAGACGATCAGCCTGGCTCCGGGGTACCTGGAGACCTATGGCTATGAGAACGTGTTCCAGGAGCAGTGGCCCGTCGGCTTCACCGACTGGCTCACACTTGCCAACTCGATCGCAGCCGCCGACGCCGACATGCTGGTGGTGACCACCGCATCGCCTGATGAGGCGATCGCATTGGTGCAGGCCCTGCAGACGGTCGGCTATCAGCCTGACGTCGCCTTCTTCTCGCAGGGAACGCAGATCGAGTTCTACGACAACCTCCAGGACGCCTCCAATGGAGTCCTGATCTACAGCAGCTATCACCTCCAAGCCGACTGGGTGGGCGAGTTGCTCGGCGAGCCGTATTCCAACTCGGACTTCATCGAGGCTTGGAACGCCGAGTACGGCCGGGATCCCGACGAAGACGAGGCCATCCCGTTCGCCGTCTGCCAGGGAATGGCCCAGGCAATCGAAGGCGCCGGCAACACCGACCAGGCTGCGATGAGGGAATGGCTGGCGGGCCGGACCGCTGAAGAGCCTGTGAAGACCATCCTCGGTGACTTCTACTGGGACGAGCGCGGCCTGCCCATCGACCGGTCCCCGATCCTCACCCAATGGGAAGACGGCACACTGAACTTCGTCTTCCCGGTTGGCGAGTTCGAGGGCACCATCGACTTGGCCTTCCCCAAGCCCGAGTGGTAGAGGTGTTGGGGGCCCGGCTGCGCCGGGCCCCCAACACGCAATGGGCAACGAGCAACGAGCCCAAGAAGCAACGAGCAACCAGCCAACAGGCAATCGCATGACTCATCACCTATGACCCACCTGCTCGACGTCGTCGGTTTGACCAAGGTGTTCGGTGGGCTCCAGGCGGTGAACAACTGCACGTTCCAGGTGGCGCCAGGGGTGATCACCGGCCTGATCGGTCCCAATGGCGCCGGGAAGACCACGGCCTTCAACATGATCTCAGGCGTGCTGAAGCCCGACGCGGGCAAGGTGAGCTTCGACGGGCGCGAGATCACCGGGCTCATGCCGCACAAGGTGGCGCGACGGGGCGTGGGGCGCACTTTTCAGATAACGCGTGAGTTGAGTGAGCTCACCGTGTTGGAGAACATGGTGGTGCCCACTGCTCGGGGCGGGCTCGGGGCACTCCTCGGGGCGCGGACGTTCCGGAGCGAGCAGGAGCGGGCGATGGATCTGCTCGATTTCGTCGGCATCTCGCGTCTCGCCCACGAAAAGGCGAAGAACCTCTCGTTCGGGCAGCGCAAGCTGCTCGAGTTCGCCTCGGTGCTGATGCCCGAGCCCAGGCTGGTCCTCCTCGATGAGCCGGCGGGAGGGGTCAACCCCGCCCTCCTGGAGCGGATGATGGACCGGATCAAGACCCTCAACACCGAGGGCCTAACCTTCCTCATCGTCGAGCACAACATGGATGTGGTGATGACCTTGTGCGAGTCGATCGTGGTGATGGCACACGGAGAGGTCCTGCTCCAGGGATCACCCACCAAGGTTCAGGAGGACCACCGGGTCCTCGACGCATACCTGGGGAAGGTCTGATGGCGTTGCTCCAACTACAGGACGTCAACAGCGGTTACGGCTACGGGCCGGACATCCTCAACGGGGTGTCCCTCGACGTCGAAGCGGGAAAGGCGTACTGCATCATCGGCCCCAACGGCGCCGGCAAGTCGACACTGCTCAAGACCGTGGCCGGTCTGCTCAAGCCGAGGAAGGGCCAAGTCCTCTTCGACGACGCGGCGATCGGCGGCAGGAGACCCGACCTGATCCTCGCCGCAGGGGTGTGCTACGTCCCACAGGACCGCTCGTTGTTCCCTGAGATGTCGGTGCGGGAGAACCTGGTCATGGGTGCTTTCCTCGAGACCGACAAAGAGGTCGTCAAAGAGCGGATGGACCGGGTCTTCGAGATGTTCCCGGTGCTCGAGGACCGGCTCAATCAGCGTGCCGGGACCATGTCCGGCGGGGAGCAACAGATGCTTGCCCTGGGGCGCGCCCTGATGATCGAACCCCGTCTGCTGATGATCGACGAGCCCAGCCTGGGCCTGGCTCCACAGATCGCCGAGCAGATCTTCGAGATCATCCGCCGTCTCGCCGACCTCGACATGACGCTCCTCCTCGTCGAGCAGAACGTCCTCAAAGGGTTGGACTGCACCGACTGGGCGTTCCTGCTCGATCTCGGGGAGCTGCGAATTGAGGCCCCCTCGGACCAGATACTCGACGACCCTCGGATCAGGGAGCTGTACCTGGGACGTCAGAGGGAAGCCACGCGGCAACCGACCCCGGGTGGAGGGGAGGGATCGTGACTCAGCTGATCCAAGTCGTGATACTCGGCCTGCTGCTCGGAGGCGTCTATGCCCTCATGGCCTCGGGTCTCACCCTGATGTTCGGGGTGATGCGCATCGTCAACCTGGCCCATGGCGTGTTCATCATCGCCGCCTGTTATGTGGCCTTCTATCTCTTCCGGGGCCCGGGATGGGACCCGTTCGTCTCCCTCGCAGTGTCGATGCCCCTCTTCTTCCTCATCGGCGTGGGTGTCTACTCCCTGCTCTTCCCCCGCATCGAGGGAACCCCGCGGTTCACGGAGATGACGGTGCTGCTCACTTTCGCCTTGGCGCTAATCACCGAAGGGCTCCTCGCCTACTTCTTCACCGGGACCGTCCGCAGCACCGACCCCGCGTACAAGACCGATGCGATCCGGGTCGGAGACTTCTTCATCCCCACCGCCCAGTCCCTGGCTTCGATCACCAGCCTCGTGCTGCTGATTGGCCTCTGGGCATTCCTGTACTTCACCCGGACTGGATATGCGGTGCGGGCGACGATGCAGAACCGAACCGCGGCGCAGATCGTCGGGGTCAACGTCCGACGCGTCTCCACCATCTCATTCGGGATCGGGATGGCGCTGGCCGGGGCCTCCGGGTCGTTGATCAGCTTCCTCTTCCCCTTCTTCCCCGCCCGCCATTGGCAATGGATCGCCATTCTCCTCGCCCTCATCGTGCTCGGTGGTCTGGGCAGCCTCAAGGGCGCGGTGGTGGGAGCTCTGCTGCTGGCGGTGATGGCCGGGATCGTCAGTCACTTCTTCGGGTCCACCTGGTCTCCGATGACTTTCTTCGGCGCCCTGTTCCTGATCCTGCTGGTACGTCCTCAGGGGCTGTTCGGACACCAAGCGAGGGTGGGATGACCCAAGTCGAGAAGAGAGAGTCAGCCGACACCCCGGTCTCGCCGGGGCCACCCGAAACTGCGCCGAAACGCTACCGCTACGTCGTGGTGGGGCTGGTCACCCTCCTGCTCGCTCTTCTCCCCCTGGCCCGCCCCATGATCGGCCAGCCCTTCAACTACGTGATGCAGATGGGGATCGTCGTCCTGATGTGGATCGCCATGTCCTCGTCCTGGAACCTGATCGGGGGTTTCACCGGCTACATCTCGCTGGGACACAATGTGTTCTTCGGCATCGGCGGCTATGCGGCCGGTATGTTCCTGCTCTACTACGGATGGTCGCCATTTCTGACCGCCGCCCTCGCCGGGCTCATCGCGGTGGCCTTTGGCTTCCTTTTCGGCCTGATCACCCTGCGCACCCGAGGCCCGTCGTTCATCATCTCCACCATCGCCCTGCTCCTGATGACCGGTCTGATCTTCGACAACTGGGAGTTCGTCGGCGGTTCCAACGGGCTCAGTCTCCCCCTCCCGCCCTTCCCGATCGAGGACCTGAAAATCCCCTTCTACTACGCCATGCTGATCATCGCCATCGGCTCGGTGTACCTCGGATACCGCGTGGCCCACTCCAAGTTCGGTCTCGCCCTGCGCGCCATCGCCCAGGACGAGACCAAGGCCGAAGTGGCGGGAATCGACACGAGGAGAATGAAGATCGCCGCCTTCTCGATCAGCGCCTTCTTCGTCGGCTCGGCCGGGGCAATCTGGGGTTACTCACTCAGTTACCTTCGGCCCACCGTCTTCTTCATCATCGGAGTCGCCGCCCAGATGGTGCTCATGGTGATCATCGGAGGCAGGGGGACCGTGGCCGGGCCGGCGGTGGGAGCGATCCTGCTGGTGACGCTCAACGAAATCTCGGTTTCCCAGTTCGGCTCCAGCGAGCTCAACATCGTGATCACCGGGGTGATCCTCCTCGTCGTCCTGCTCTTCTTCCCGCTCGGAGTCGTCGGGACCCTGAGGGAGAAGGGTCGACTACCGGCGTTCCTGGACTGGGACTGATCGGTGGTTGCCGACTACGACGTCGTAGTCGCCGGGGCGGGTCACAACAGACTCATCTCCGCCGCCTATATCCCCCGGTCTTCGCTGTCTCGTCCTGGCCGCAATGCGGCGTGTCCTGGGCTGGGCAATCGGGCCCGTGGTGCCTAGTATGACAATCGTTTGCAAAGGCAGGACGTAGAAGTGTCGGACATGACGGTCGGCTGGATCGGGGTTGGTCGGATGGGTCTTGCCCTCTGTCACCGATTGTTATCCGCCGGTGTCGATCTCACGGTGTACAACCGCACCAGGGAGAAGGTCACCGAACTGGCCGAGCTCGGAGCAACCGTCGCCGACAGCCCGGCCAAGCTGGCCGATCGCGACTTCGTCGTCACGATGGTCTCCGACCCTGCTGCATTCCGCAGCGTCACCACCGGCCCCGACGGTCTGTTCTCGGTCTCCGGTGTGAGCCCTCAGGTCCTGATCGACTCGTCGACCGTCTCGGCCGATGCTTCCGAGGAAGTGCGCCAGGCAGCCGCCGATCGCGGGTCTGAACTGCTCGCGGCACCGGTGAGCGGCAATCCCAAGGTGGTGGGGTCGGGACAGCTGACCGTGGTGGCGTCTGGCCCGATCACCGCCTTCGACAAGGCGCGTCCCCTTCTGGAGATGTTTGGCAAAGGGGTGTCCTATGTCGGAGAGGGTGATGCCGCCCGTCTGGTCAAGATCTGCCACAACCTGATGCTCGGGATCGTCAGCCAGACCCTGGCCGAGACCGCCGTGCTCGCCGAGCGCGCCGGCGTCTCCAGGGCCGACTACATGGAGTTCATCAACATGAGCGTCATGGGCTCGACCTTCACCAGGTACAAGTCCCCGGCCATCGTCAATCTCGACTTCACCCCCTCGTTCACCGGGCATCTGCTGAGAAAGGACTTCGAGCTCGGGCTCGAAGCGGGGCGGGACTTCAACGTGCCCCTCCCCACCGCCGCCCTGGTCCACCAGATGATCATGGCCATGATCGGCAGGGGCCATGGTGACGAGGACTTCATGCGCCTGCTCACGGTGGAGGCCGCGTCGGCCGGCATCGAGCTGGTCCCCGACGACGTCGAGGTCGACGACGGGCTGAGTTAGAGAGGCCGTCCTCGTCGCCAATCGGTGCCAGCGGCAGGTACCGCACTAGGCCCTCCCAGGCTGTGACCTTGTTCCCTGGCCGGGTCCGGTGCCATCGGGGCAAGATGGTGGCATGAGACAGAGCGCCATCTCGCGCCGTCTCCTCGTCTTCGTAGCCATCCTGGGCCTGATCCTGGCCGCCTGCGGTGACGGGGAGGGTGGTGGTACCACGACCGGCACACCGGCGACAAGTTCCACCATGGCGGTGACCACGTCGACCGCCGCCCCGGCGACGACGACCACGACCGCGGCGACCACGACCACGACGGAGGCGGAAGCAACCGGCCACGTCGTCTACTTCCTGCTCGAAGAGCTGGACACGGAGGACGGGTCCCCCGGGCCCTTCCTAGTGCCCGTCTACCGCGAGGCTCCGGAGTCGGGCGTCGAAGCCGAGTTCGTGATCGAGTTGCTGTTGGAGGGCCCCGGCTCCGATGAGATGGATGGCATTCCTTCCATCTCCACCGCGATCCCCGAGGGGACTTCCCTGCTCGGGATCACAGTCGAGCAGGGCGTGGGCACCGTCGACCTGAGTGGTGAGTACGACGACGGTGGTGGCAGCTTCGCCATGTTCGCCCGGCTCGCCCAAGTGGTGTACACCCTGACCCGACTCCCCGAGGTCGACCAGGTCGCCTTCAGCATCGAGGGAGAGCCGGTGACGGTCTTCTCCTCGGAGGGGATCGAGCTGGAAGGGTCACAGGAACGCGGCGATTACCACGACCTGCTTCCCCCTGTGTTCGTCGACTCCCCCGCCTGGGGCCAGCCGGTGACCAGCCCGGTCGAGGTCCGCGGCCTGAGCAACGTGTTCGAAGCCACCTCACAGGTCATGCTGACCGACGACGACGGGCTGAGCCTGTTCGAAGACCACGTGATGGCTACATGTGGCACCGGCTGCTGGGGAGAGTGGAGCGTCGAAATCCCCTACACGCTCGATCGTGAGCAGTTCGGCGCGCTCATCGTCTGGGAGCTCTCGGCCCGGGACGGAAGTCAGGTCAACATCCGTGAGTACCCGGTGATCCTGCGCTGACAGAGCACACAGCAGCTCACGGCTCTCGGCGACTGGCCCGCTTCTCCTCGAGGAGCAGCCGTTCCGCCGGGTTGGAGGTCAGGGCGATGGCCCGCCCGTAGGCCCCGTCGGCCTCCTCGAGGCGCCCGATCCGGCCGAGCAACTCGGCCCGTGTCGCGTGATACAGGTGATACCGGTCGAGATCGAGATCCTCGAGCAGATCGAGGGCTTCGGCCACTCCGCGGGTCTCGGCCACGGCCACCGCCCGATTCAAGGCCACGACCGGGCTGGAGACGAGAGCGGACAGCTGATCGTAGAGCTGGAGGATCTGGCTCCAGTCGGTGCCGTCGGCACTGGCGGCATCGCTGTGAACCGCGGCGATGGCGGCCTGGACCTGGTACGGCCCCGGCCGGTTCCGCCGCAGACACGCCTGTACCAGGGCCTGTCCCTCCTCGATGAGCGATCGGTCCCAGAGCGACCGATCCTGGTCGCCGAGCAGGATCATCGAGCCCTCTCTCGTGGTGCGGGCAGGACGGCGTGACTCGGTTAGGAGGAGCAGCGCGAGAAGCCCGATCGCCTCGGGCTCGTCCGGCATCAGCTCACCGAGCAGACGGGCCAGCCTGATCGCCTCGGCACACAGATCGGAGCGAACCAGTTCTTCCCCACTCGACGCGGCGTATCCCTCGTTGTATATGAGGTAGACCACCGCGAGCACCGAGCCGAGTCGAGCAGGCAGCTCGGCGCCACGTGGAACCCGATAGGGGATGTTGGCTGCCTTGATCTTCCGCTTCGCCCTCACCAGTCGCTGGGCCAATGTCGGCTCGGGGACCAGGAACGCACGGGCGATCTCCGGAGTATGGAGCCCGCCGATCAGACGCAAGGTGAGCGCCACCTGAGCCGCCGGTTCCAGGGCCGGGTGGCAACAGGTGAAGATGAGACGGAGACGATCGTCGCTCACCGGTTCGGTGGGTAGTTCGGGCTCTTCCGAAGCCTGCAATGCCATGGCCTGGGCATGACGGTCCTCTCTGCTGGACTCGCGGCGCAAACGATCGATGGCCCGATTCCGCGCCGTGGTGACGATCCACCCTGCCGGGTTGGGCGGCAGACCGCTCTCGGGCCACTTCTCGGTCGCCACCATGAACGCGTCCTGAACCGCCTCCTCGGCGACATCGATATCACCGAAGAGGCGGATCAGGGTGGCGACGGCTTTCCCGGACTCTTCCCGGAAGACCAGGTCGACGGTGACGAGCTCCGGACCGGCCATGACCGCTCAGGCTTCGGGATCGTCCTGGAAGGGTCGCACCTCGACCGGGCCGCGGCAGGCGTGGGTCGCCTTGCCCGCCCAATCCAGTGCCGCATCGAGGTCGGGGGCCTCGATGATCCAGAATCCACCGATGTGCTCCTTGGTCTCGGCGAACGGCCCGTCGGTGACCAGAGTCTCATCATCCCTCACGCTGACCACCGTGGCGGTGTCCGCCGGGTGCAGGCCTCCGCCGAACACCCAGGCGCCGGCGGCCATGATTTCCTGGTTGAGCGCATCGACATCGCCATAGATCTGCTCGATGGTCTCGGCCGGCAGATCTTCCTCACCGGCGGCGTCGAACACCGACAACATGTATTGAGTCATCAGGATCTCCTTCCTGGCGAGAGGCACTTTGCCTCTCCTTCACCTCAACTACGAACCGGATCGACTCGGATCGACACATTGGCCGAGAATCTTCTGCTTCGACCGGCGGTGAGGGTCGGCCCCCACCGCGTTCACGACAGCTCACTCCCTGCCCCGGTCTCCACCCCTATCTCCGTCGCCTTGATCGCAACCCACACCTCGTCGCCTTCAATCAGGCCGAGGGCAAGCGTGGCCTCTTCGGTGATCTCGGCAGTCAGAACCAGTGGGGGGCCGGTGCGAATGCGGACCCGTTCCCCCATTCGCTCGATCAGCTCGATCCTGGTCGGCCACGAGTTGCGCGGGCTCCCCTCTGGTCGACGCCGATGGACCGAAATGGCGGAGGGGCGGATGGTCACCAGCACCTCGCCCTCCACCTGGGAGGGGATGTGGAGCTCGCAGCCGTCGAGCGCGACGCGTCCCCCCGACGCTTTGCCGACGAGCAGATTGGATCCCGCCAGGTCGGCCGCGTACTGGGTCCTGGGGCGAAGCCGGATGTCGTCTGCCGAGCCTGTCTGGGTCACCTTTCCCTCCTCCAGGACGTGAATCTGCTCGGCGAGGAGGACTGCCTCTGTCGGGTCATGGGTGATCAGGAGACGGGGCCCCGGAAAGGCGTCGAGGTGCTCGGCGAGATCCCGGCGGAGCCGGGCCCGGGTGGTGACATCGAGCGCGGAGAGGGGCTCGTCGAGAAGCAGAAGGTCGGGCTCGGTCACCAGGGCCCGGGCCAACGCCACACGCTGGGACTGGCCGCCGGACAACTCACCCGGTCGGCGCTGCGCCATATCGGAGAGCCCCAGCCGCTCCAGCCAGCCGCCGGCGCGCGCCAGCGCCTGCTCGCGGGACAGACGACGACTGCGCAGGCCGAAGGCGACGTTGTCGATGGCGGTCAGGTGCGGGAACAGGAGATAGTCCTGGAACACGACTCCGACGTTTCGCTGCTCCGGAGGGACGAAGCGATCGGCGGCAGGCTCATCGAGAGTGACCCCGCCCAGAGTGATCTGCCCCGACTCGACGGGGAGCAGTCCGGCGAGCACGTCGACTGCAGTGGACTTGCCGGCTCCGTTGGGACCGAGCAGGGCGACCGTCCTCCCCGGTGGTATGGAGAGAGACAGGTCGAGCCGAAAATCCGGCCCGCGGCGCGCCACAAAGCTCGCGTCGAGCCCAAAGCCGTCTACAGCGCCTTCCACCATCGCTCCCGGAGCATCACCAGCACTCCCAGCGACACCGCGACCATCACCAGACTCAGTGCCACGGCCGTGTCGCGGTCGCTCTCCAAAGCCACGAACACCGCCAAGGGCAGGGTCTGAGTCCGTCCCTGGAGATTCCCGGCAAATGTGATCGTCGCCCCGAATTCCCCCAGGGCCCTGGCCCAGGTCAGGGTCAGACCCGCCACCAGCGACGGGGCGATCATGGGCAGCGTCACCCGGCGCAGCACCGTCCAGCGTCCGGCACCGAGAGTGGCGGCCGCCGCCTCGTAGCGGTGGTCCAGGTTGCGCAGTGCGCCTTCGACTGTGATGACCAGGAACGGCATGGCGACAAAGGTGTTGGCCAGGACCACCCCGGAGGTGGAGAACGGGAGGACGAGCCCGGTTAGCTCGCCGAGCGGATCACCGATCAGGCCTCGTCGCCCCAGCGCGAAGAGAAGTGCCGCTCCGCCGACGACCGGCGGCAATACCAGGGGGAGAGTCACGACACCGCGGATCAGGAACCGCCCGGGGAACTCCACCCTCGCCATCAACCAGGCCAGTGGCACTCCGATCACGGCAGCGATCAGGGTCGCCAGCACCGAAGTCACAAGGGACAACCTGAGGGCATCGGTGACCAGGTCTCCGGCCAGTAGCCGGGGCAGCTCCGACCAAGGCGTTCGCGCCATGAGGCCGGCCAGCGGGATCAGGAACAGAGCCAGCCCGAGACAGCCCAGGATGAGCAGGACAATTGGAGGGCGACGACCGCGGCGCCGCCTCTCCGGCGTGTTGTGGGTCAAGGTGAGGAAAAACCGTAGCCGTCGAGGATCGTCTGCCCCTGCCCGGAGAGGACGAAGGCGACGAATCGGGCGGCGACTTCCGGGTTGGAGGCGCCGACCAGGGTCGAGATCGGGAAGTCGGCCATGACGTTGACGTCCTCCCGTATGGCGAGGCCCTCCACAGCACCACCGGTGGAAAGCACGTCGGTCAGGTAGGTGATTCCCGCATCCAACTCTCCGGCCTCGACCTTGGTCAGAAGCGCCCGGACGTCGGGCTCGTTGCTGTCGACAGAAGGAGCCACCCCGGCGTTCCTCAACACCTCCCGAGCGTAGGCGCCGCATGGAACCTGCTCGGCGCAAAGACCGATGAGCAGCTCGTCGTTGGCAAAGTCCTCCAACCCGGTGATCCCGGCCGGATTCCCTGCCGGGATCGCGATCTCCATCCGGTTCCGGGCGAAGATCATGGGATCCCCCGACGTCTCACCGGCATCCATCAACCGGGCCATGTTCGCCATGTCGGCAGAGGCGAAAACGTCGGCAGGTGCGCCTTCGAGCACCTGTTGCCGCAACAATCCACTGCTCCCCAGGTTGAGGTGCACCTCCACCCCGGGGTGGGCCCCCTCGAAGACCGAACCGAGCTCGGCGAAGGCGTCAGCCAAAGAGGCAGCGGCCGAAACCAACAGCTCCCCCTGCAGCGAGGCCCCCGTTGCAGCGCCGGTGATCGTGGTCTCTCCCCCTCGGGCCCCGCCACACGCAGCGATCAGCACAACCGGCATCGCGATCAGGGCCAGACGGCGTCCTGAAACCAACCCTCCACCTCTTGACACGCCATGGTGTCTATCAGATTCGGACCGCTCAGTCGACGGGGGCGAGCTTGGCGGTGAAATGGCGGAGCCAGGGTGCCTGTTCGACGATCTTCAACCCGGTGAGGCGGTCAGCCCCCGCTGCAACCAGGGCCAGCACCTCTCCCACGTAGTCGATGTGACTCTGAGTGTAGGTGCGCCGGGGTATGGCGAGGCGAACCAACTCCATCGCGGCCGGTGTCTCTGTCCCATCGGCCCGAGGCTTGCCGAACATGACCGAGCCGATCTCGACGCCCCGGACCCCGCCTTCCAGGTAGATGGCGCAGGCCAGAGCCTGGGCCGGGTATTGCGAGGGAGGGATGTGAGGAAGGAGGCGGGTGGCATCGATATAGACCGCGTGGCCGCCCGCCGGCCGTATGGTGGGAACGCCGGCCGATCGGGCAAGGTCGGCCAGGTAGGCGGTGGAGCGAATCCGGTAGCGGAGATAGTCCTCATCCAGGGCCTCCCAAAGACCCACAGCCACGGCTTCGAGGTCGTAACCGGCCATTCCCCCGTAGGTGGGGAAACCTTCGGTGAGGATGAGCAGGTTGCGACAGGATGCCGCCGTCTCCTGGTCGTCGAGGGCGAGGAATCCACCGATATTCGACATCCCGTCCTTCTTGGCCGACATGGTGGCTCCGTCGGCCAGGGAGAACATCTCCCGGGCGATGTCCTCCGGTTTGTGGTCCTGGTAACCAGGTTCCCGCTCCTTGATGAACCAGGCGTTCTCGGCAAAGCGACAGGCATCGAGGATCAGGGGTATGCCATGACGGTCGCAGACGGAGCGAACCTCACGGAGATTCGCCATCGACACCGGCTGACCCCCGCCGGAGTTGTTGGTCACCGTGACCACGACCAGTGGCACCTGCTCCACCCCGACCTCGGCGATGGTCCGCTCCAGGGCGGTGACGTCCATGTTGCCCTTGAACGGGTACTCGGACTGCGTGTCCCGAGCCTCGGCAACAACCAGGTCCCGTGCCTCGGCTCCGGAGTACTCGATGTTGGCCCGTGTGGTGTCGAAATGGGTGTTGGAAGGGACGACCTCGCCGCTCTCGACCATGACACTGAACAGGATCCGCTCCGCCGCTCGCCCCTGGTGGGTCGGGATCACCTCAGGGAAGCCCGTTATCGACGTCACCGTGTCGCGGAAACGTTCGTACGACCTGCTCCCGGCGTACGACTCGTCCCCCTTCATCATCCCCGCCCACTGGCTGGTCGACATCGCGCCGGTTCCCGAGTCGGTGAGGAGGTCGATGATCACGTCGCGCGCTTTCAGCCCGAACAGATTGTGGTGGGCAAGCTCCAGCGCGGCCCGGCGCTCTTCCCGGGTGGGAAGATCGATCGGCTCCACCGAGTGGACGCGAAACGGCTCGATGATGGTCCGGAACGAGTCCTCGGTCGGCGACCCGGGCATCCTCAGGTCAGGGGTGACCCGGCCAACGCGTAATCGGCCGTGCTCCCCATCTCCACCGTCTGTTTCTGTTCCATCTTCGCCGTCTCGGCGAGCAGGAGGATGGCTGCGACGGCCAGGCCGGTCTGATAAGTGCTGATCAGCCCGACGCCGCCGCCGAGTAAGAGCACGATTCCGATGGCGGTGACACGGTCGCCGCTCGCCATGGCCGACCAGACCGCGGTCACGATGCCGCCGAATGCCAGGGCGAATGCGATGCCGGGCAGCCAACCGGGGACCCCCAGATTCCACAGGACCATGATCGAGAATGTCGAGGCTCCACCGGCAAAGGCCGCAGCGACCAACACCGTGGCGCCCGCGCCGGCGACCAACGCCAACCTGGTCGGCGGTCTTGCCAACAGGAGTGGAGCGGTTGCGCCTGCCAGCACCAGCAGGCCTTCGGCGGCCAGCACCAGCATGTCCACCTGGGCGCCGGTCAGCCCGCTCCGGGCGACTTGACCCAATGAGCTCCACCCTGCTGCGACAGATCCGAGGACGAATAGGCCAACCGGGATCGAGCCGATGCCCCGCCACCTCATCGAGGTGACCACGATCAGCACAGCCAGAGTGAGCCATCCCGCCGTGTGCGGAGGCAAACCCTCGAGTCGGCCCACAGCGGCAACGAGGAGAAAGGCCAAAGTCGCCACACCGGCGATGACACGACGTGGGACGGCGCTCCGAACATGACGGAAGCCGAGGATCGCCAGCGTGACCGTCACCGAGACCACCGCCAGGTAGTAGGCGAATCTGCCGGCCTCGGCGACAACGCGGATCGGAGTCTCGAGGTCGCCGATACCGGGGATGTGAATCAGGGTGCGGGTCGCCGTCCGGAGGAGGAACAACTCGGCCAGCACCGACGCGACGAGCACCAGGAGGAGACCTTGGGGCAGGCGGCGACTATTCCTCGGGCGCATCCGAGCTCCTCTTGCCCCGGCTCAGGAAGGCCCATCCCAGGGCGGAGCCGATCAATGCGACGACGACGAACCCGACGCCGATGGCGAGCACAGGATTGGGTGGGGCATAACCCGGCCAGTCTTGGGAAGCCGGCACCGCCCGTCGAGGCGGATCTTCGGGTGTGATCGTCAGCTGAATG
>Ga0299913_10001195_pt1 | contig 18710 bp, 19 predicted proteins | sample RVTome_9_FD_201360 | JGI IMG/M metagenome (GOLD analysis project Ga0299913, IMG submission 201360) | Soil microbial communities from uranium-contaminated site in the Upper Colorado River Basin, Wyoming, United States - RVT155D38 (version 2) ... | reverse complement strand
GGGCTGAAATGAACGGGGCACCGGCGCGCTCGCTCGCCGCGAATCACCCTCCCGAGGCGTTTCGCGGAGTCTACCATCGGCCCCCTCCCCGGCGCGCGTCGATTCGCGACGCCCACGGTGCTCTTTCGGGGCCGAAGTTGGTCGATCCGCCCTAGGGCAGCATGCTCTTGACGGCGCTCCGGATGCGCCCGAGCACGCCGTTCGCCGGCGCCGACTCGTAGCGCGGCGTCTCGCCCTCGTCGAGCATCGAGGCACCCCACTGGAGGAGGCCGATGCTCGTCGCGTAGGCGGGTGTCAGGATCGAGTCGGTCAGGCCGCCGACCCCGGTTGGGCCGACGACGCGAACGGGCATCTCGAGGACCTCGCGGCCGAGCTCGGCGACCCCCGCGAGCTGCGCCCCGCCGCCGGTCAGGATCAGTCCGGCCGGGAGCATCCCGGCGCCGCCGGCGTGGATCTCGGATGCGATGAGCTCGAACGTCTCGCGCATCCGCGACTCGATGATCCGGCACAGCTCGGCGCGGCTGATCGTCCGGCCCGCCTCCTCGCCGAGGACGGACACGGAGATCTCCTCGTCCTCGTCGACGCCCTTCAGGTCGCACGTCCCGTGGCGGATCTTGAGCTCCTCCGCGGCGGGCAGCGACGTCTTGATCCCGATCGCGATGTCGTTCGTCACGAAGTTGCCGCCGACCGGCAGGACGCTCGTCCGGAACGGCGAGCCCTCGTTGAACATCGCGAGGTCGATCGTCCCGGCGCCGATGTCCGCGACCGCGACGCCGAGCTCGCGCTCCGTCTCGTTGGCGACGGCCTCCGACGACGCGAGGGCGTTGACGACCAGCTCGTCGATCTTCACGCCGCCCTGGGCGACGCACTTCATGAGGTTCTGCACCGCCGTCTGGGGCGCCGTGACGATGTGGGCCTCGACCTCGAGCCGGAGGGCACTCATCCCGAGCGGGTCCTTGACGCCCTCCTGGCCGTCGACCGTGAACCCCCGGCGCTCGACGTGGAGGACCTCGCGGTTCGAGGGGATCGGGATCGTCCGGGCCTGCTCGACGGCCCGCCGGATGTCGTCCCGGCTGACCTCGCGGGTGTGGGCCGCGACGGAGACCTGGCCGGTGGAGTTGAAGCTCTCGACCTGCGCACCGCCGACCCCGACGAACGCCTTGTCGATCTTCCAGCCGGACAGGCGCTCGGCCCGCTCGACCGCGTCCCGGATCGAGCGGACGGTCTGCTCGATGTTCACGACCGCGCCGCGCTTCAGCCCGGACGACGGCACCGTGCCATGCCCGATGACCGTGAGCCGGCCGTCCCGCCCCATCTCGCCGATCAGGGCGCAGACCTTGCTCGTGCCGACGTCGAGAGCGACGAGGACCCCTTCTACCACGCGCTACCTCAGATGTAGTGCCGCCGGATGAGGGCGACGTTGTTGAAGATCCGGAGACCGAACGTGATCAGCGCCACCAGGTACAGGTCCAGTCCGAGGCGGTCGCCGATGAACGTCAGGATGACCGCGACGATCGCGTTGGTCAGGAACCCGGTGATGAAGATTCGATTGTCGTAGACCCCGTCGAGCTCTGCCCGCACGGCCCCGAGCACCGAGTCGAGCGCGGCGAGGATCGCCACGGCCGAATACCGGCTGAGATCGAAGCCGACTTGCACATCGAGGACGAGCCCGAGCAGGACGCCCACCAGCAGGCCTGCCAGGGGGAGGAGCAACGGGCCGGTCCTCGCTGCGGAGCGTTCGGCGCAAAGGGTAACTGGAACGGCGGGCCGCGGTCGCGACGGTCACCGCAGCCCCGTCATCGGGGCGTCGACCGCGGGATGTACGTGCCGCTCGTCTCCGACGCGAGGATGATCCGGCGTACCTCGGGCTCGCGACCCTCGAGCAGGCTCCGCAGCAGCCGGGCCTGCCCCGGGATCATGTCCGTCGGCCGGGTCGCCGGGCTGTAGAAGCCGAACACGGCATCCCAGCCGCGGGGCGTGCTGACGACGTAGCCATCGATGTCCGTGACGGCCACGCGCAGCGCGCTCGCCGTGCTGCCGACATCGCCCGGCCCGAGGCTGCCGAGCCGGGTCGCGACGTCCAGGTCGACCGGCGCGACCTGCCCCCCGATCGCGAATGCCCCGACGGACGACAGCCGCTGGTCGTGGACCACCGCGACCCCGTCGGGCAGGCCCGCGTCGTCGTCGACCTCCGCGAAGATCGTCCCGGACGCGTCGGCGATGTACCGGCGGTTGCCGACCTCCCAGGCGAGGATCGCCGTCCGCTCCTCGATGGCGACGACGACCGCGGCATCGGGGAGCGCCACGGTGACATCCGCGGATGCGATCCCGGGCAGCGCCTCGAGCGCCGATTCGAGGGGCGCCGTGTCGAGGACGAACACGTTGCCACCTTCCGGCAGGGCGAGCGCCGCCTCGATGGCCGACGGCTCGGTCCAGGCCAGCTCGGGCAGGTCGGTCCGGGACAGCCCGAACGCGGTCGGCCCGGTGACGAGCGTGAACAGGAAGCCGGCCGTCAGCATCCCGAGCAGTCCCCCCGCCCGCGCCGGCGTCACGATCCGGCGGGTCCGCCGCAGTCCCCGTTCGCCCACCCCGCGCATCCGACCGACGCTGGTGGACGTTCCGCCGCCTCCACCACGCTCCGACGACGGCCCGATCAGCCCGCGCATCGCGCGCCCGAGCGCGGCATCGGGCGGCCGGGCGGGACTCGCGAGCCGCCGCGTGTTCGCCGCCCGTGCGCCCTTCATCGGGCGAGCGCCGGCCGACCGGCGCGACCCCGAGCGAAACCTCACCGGGGCAGGTCGGCGGCCGTGAGCCGCCGGCGCCCCCGCGCGGCATGGCGCTCCAGGGCGAGGTCGAGGATGCGCAGGCACACCGCCATGAAGTCGAGGCCCGCCTCGGACGGCATCGTCGGGAAGAGGCTGATCGGCGTGAAGCCCGGGATGGTGTTGATCTCGGAGATGAAGACGTGCTCGTCGCGGACGAGGAAGTCGACGCGGGCAAAGCCCTCGGCGCCGACCGCGCGGTACGCGTCCCGGGCGAGCTTCTTCATGACCTCGCGCATCGCGTCGGGGATCTCCGCGCGGGTCGAGGTCTCCGACAGGCCGGGCGTGTACTTCGCCTCGTAGTCGTAGAACTCGTGGCCGGCGATGACCTCGCCCGGGCCGTACACGCCGAGCGGGGGCTCCGTGCCGATGACGGAGACCTCGAGGTCGCGGGCCTCGGGCAGGTAGCGCTCGACGACCGCCAGGTCGTCATACCGGAACGCGAGCTCGAGCGCAGCCTCGCGCTCCTCGGGAACATGTGCGAGGGTCATCCCGACGGATGAGCCGAGCCGCGCCGGCTTGATCATGAGCCGCGGGTCCGGCGAGGCACCGGCGAACGCCTCGATCTGGCCGAGGACGACGGGCCGGCTCTGCTGCCAGGCTCCGGCCCGAACCTCCAGCCAGTCGATGACGGGCAGGCCGAGCCCGCGCCAGACTCGCTTCTGCGCCGCCTTGTCCATGCCGAGCGCGGACGCAAGCACGCCGGCTCCCGTGTACGCCAGCCCGGCCGCCTCGAGCAACGCCTGGACCGTGCCGTCCTCCCCGAACGGCCCGTGGAGCGCGACGAACGCGAGCGGTGGCGGCGACGCGGCCGCCAGGCGGTCCAGCGCGGCGCCCACGGCATACGGGCCTTCGCCGCCGACGATGGTCGGGTCGTCGTACGCCGCGCCCGGTCGATCGCCCCGCCGGTGATCGGCCGGGAGCCACCACCACGCGCCGTCGAGGTCGATGAGGACCTGGCGAACGTCCAGCCCGGCGTCGATGAGCGCCTCCGCAATCGCGGTCCCGGACACGATCGAGACGTCGTGCTCCGCGGACGGCCCGCCGAGCAGCACGGCGATCGGCGGATAGGCGTGGTCGACGGCGCTCATGACACGGCACTCTCCTGCTCGCCCTCGGGCCATGGCCAGCCGTCCCAATCGCCGAGGAACACGATCTCGGGCACGAGGTCGATGCCCGCCGTCCGCTTGATGGTCGCACGCACCTCGTCGACGAGGCGCCGGACGTCCGCGGCGGTGCCCTTGCGGTCGTTGACCACGAAGTTGGCGTGCTTCGGCGAGACCGTCGCGCCGCCGACCTCCCGACCCTTCAGGCCGGCCCGATCGATCAGCTCACCGGCGGACGGGCCGTCCGCCGGGTTCCGGAACGTGCTTCCCGCCGATGGGATGCCGAGCGGCTGGTGGGCCTGGCGCCAGCGCCGGATGTCGTCGAGCCGCTCCCTGATCACCTCCGGCGTCGCCGGCTCGAGGGCGAACCGCGCGCCCATGACGATCTCGTCGGGCGCGGCCCCCGGCGCGTGGTCCGGCTTGTGCTTGAACCGGCTCTCCCGGTACGCCAGGCCCAGCTCGTCGACCGGCAGCCGCGCTTCCGTGCCGTCGGCGAGGAGGACGTCGGCCGATTCGAGGATGGCCCGGACGTCCGAGCCGTGGGCGCCGGCATTCGCCCAGACCGCGCCGCCGACCGTGCCCGGCACGGCCAGCCCGAACTCCAGCCCGGAGAGCCCGGACTTCTGCGTCTCGGTGGCCGCACGGGCCATTGCGACGCCGGCCTCGGCGATGTACGTCGTGCCCTCGACCCGGCTGCCCTCCGCCCGGACGTGGACGACCAGGCCGCGAACGCCCCGGTCGGAGATCACGACGTTGCTCCCCCGCCCGAGGATCGTCAGCGGCAGGTCGCGCGACCGTGCGAACCGGATGAGCGCTCGAAGCTCGAAGGCATTGTGGGCCGTCGTGAGCAGGTCGGCCGGTCCCCCGACGCGCATCGTCGTGAGCTTCGCCAGCGGCGCGTTGCGTTCCGCCTTCACGCCCACGCGGCGCGCGATGTCGCCCGCCAGCGCGGTCAGGTCGAAGGCCTCGGGAGCGTTCGTCACGCGGTGGCTCCGGGGGCTCGCACGGTGAGCCTTGCCACGTCGTCGTCGCTGGGCAGCGGTCGCCGCTCGGCCAGCGCGAGCAGGATCTGGGCGACCGCGTCCGCTGCCCCCGGCCGTGCCTGGGACCGCGCCGCCGCCGCCATCGCGGCGTGCCGAGCCGGGTCGTCGAGGATGGCGACCGCGTCGACGAGGGTGTCGGCATCGAAGGCCTCGTCCGCGACGAGCTGCGCCGCCCCCGCGGCAACGAGCGCCGCGGCGTTCGCGTGCTGATGGGCGCCGGCGTGCGGGTACGGCACGACGACGAACGGCAGCCCGAAGGCGGCAACCTCCGCGAGGGTCGACGACCCGGCGCGCCCGACGACGAGGTCTGCCGCGGCGAGCGCCTCGAGCAGGCGCTCGCCCAGGAATGCCTCGGGCCGGTAGCGGGATCGCATCGCGGGCGACAGGGACGCCCGCGCGCCTTCCGCGCGCTCGAGGCCCTCCGGCCCCGTGACGTGGATGACCACGGCGCGCATGACGAGTCGGGGCAGCGCCGCGGCCACCGCCTCGTTGAACCGGCGCACGGCCTGGGAGCCACCGAAGATGACCACGAGCCGCCCCTCCGGCGGGATGCCGAGCGCCTCGCGAGCGGCGCGCCGATCAACCGCCGAGACATCACGGATGGGCGTGCCCGTCAGGTAGCAGCGGCGGCTCGCGGGCAGCGCCGCACAGGTCGCCCTGAAGCTGACGGCCAGGGCAGAGGCGAGCCGCGCGGTCGCGCGGACGCTCTTGCCGGGGATGACGTTGCCGTCCCAGAGCAGCGACGGGATCCCCAGGAGTCGCGCAGCGACGAGCACCGGGATGGCGACGTACCCGCCGGTCGTGAAGACCGCCGCCGGCCGCCGCCGGAGCAGCCACCACAGCGCCTGCGGGATGGATAGGGCGAGCCGGATCGGGTCGAGGACGAGGTGGATGTCCCGCGCCACGGACCGGAGTGAGCGGAGCACGAGCAGTCGCAGCGTGATGCCCGAGACAGGGACCAGCTGGCCCTCGAGCCCGCGCCGGCCGCCGACCCAGTCGAGGTCAGGCGCGTCGGGTCGACGACGGAGCGAGCTCGCGACGGCCAGCGCCGGGTAGATGTGTCCCCCGGTCCCGCCGCCCGCGATCAGCAGTCGCATCGGTCCTCCGATCTCCAGAGCCGCCACGCGCACGCGGCTCGTCAGGCTTGGCCGGTGGCGTCGTGCCGCGCTCGACCGTCTCACGCGAGATCGACAGGAGGATCCCGGCGGCGGCGAAGCTGACGACGAGCGACGAGCCGCCCGCGCTGATGAACGGCAGCGTGATGCCGGTGACCGGCAGCAGCGCCACGACGACGGCGATGTTGATGAACGCCTGGAAGCACAGCCAGGCGGTGATCCCGACCGCGAGCAGCGCGGCGAACGTGTCCGGCGCCCGCAGGGCCGTGCGGATCCCGGCGTAGGCGAGGAGCACGAACATCGCGATCACCAGGCCGGCGCCGAGGAACCCGAATTCCTCGCCGATGATCGCGAAGATGAAGTCGTTCCAGGCATTCGGGAGGTACAGCCCGCCGGCCAGCTTGCTCTCGCCGAGACCGGTCCCGAAGATCCCGCCGAGCCCCAGCGCGAGCAGGCCCTGGATCGTATGGAAGCCAGCCCCGAGCGGATCCGCCCAGGGGTCGAGGAACGATCGGATCCGGTCGATCTGGTAGTCCTTCAGACCGACGAGCAGGACGCCGACGAAGGCGATCCCACCCATCGCGCCCAGCTGCCACAGGCTGGCCCCGGCAACGAAGAACATCGTGAACGCGGTCAGGGTGATCACGACGGTCGTCCCGAGGTCGGGCTCCTTGAAGACGAGCGCGATCACGGGCACCGCGATGAGCAGGAACGGCACGGTCCCCGACCGGAGCCCGCCGATCTTCTTGCCCCGGCCGGCCATCCAGTGCGCGAGGTACACGATCAGCGCGAGCTTGGCGATTTCGGCGGGGTGGACGGCCGGCAGCGGCCCGATGACGAGCCAGCGTGCGGAGCCGCCGACCACCCGGTTGAGCCCGGGGACGAACACGAGGACGAGCAGAGCGAGCGCGATCGCGTACGCCGGCACCGACACGAGGCGGAGCCAGCGGTAGTCGATCCGCATCGTCACGAGCATGGCGAGGATGCCGATCGCGCCCCAGAAGATCTGCGGCCCCACGATCGCGAGGGTGTCGTCGCGCTGGATGTACGCCTGCATCGCGGACGACGAATAGACCATGAGGATGCCGACCGCCGCGAGCGCGACGACGGCGAGGAGGATCGAATAGTCGGCCTGGTGCCGATCGCGGCGGAGCACGTCCGAGCCGGGGCGGGCGGCGGCCCGCGCGGCGGGCGCGGCGACCCCGGATCGGCGCTCGCGGGCCGCCGGCGTGACCGGCACGGCGCCGTGGCCGCGGTCGGAGCGGCGATTCACGCCTGCGGCCGCGGCCGCGCGCGAGGCCACGCGCGAGCCCGAGCCGTGGACGGGGCGGTTTCCGAACGGCAGGCGGCTCACGAAGTCCATCAGGCGCCCTCACGCGACCGGTCGTCCGGTCGCGCTTCGCCCGAGAGTCTCGCCACGGCCGCCTTGAACGCCCGGCCGCGGGCCTCGTAGTCCTCGAACATGTCGAAGCTCGCGGCGGCCGGGCTGAGCAGGACGGTCGACGTGCGGCCTCGCGCCTCGCCCGCCTCACGGGCGATGGACGCCGCGGTCGTCACCGCCTCCTCGAGTGAAGCGGCGCGCTCCGTGCGTGCCAGGCCGGCCCGCCGGAACAGTCGCTCCAGGTCCGGACCGCTCTCGCCGATGAGCACGGCTGCCTCGGCGCGCTCCGCGGCGACGGCGGCGAGGTCGACGAGGTCGACGCCCTTGTCACGTCCACCGGCGATCAGGACGATCGGCGCGTCGAACGCGCGGAGCGCCGCGATCACCGCGTCGGGCTGCGTCCCCTGCGAGTCGTTGACGTAGCGGACGCCGTCGATCTCGGCGACGTGCTCCAGGCGATGCTCGACCCCCTCGAACGCCGCTGCCGCGTGGCGGATCGCTTCGGGCTTGATCCCGAACAGGAGCGCCGCCGCCGTTGCTGCCAGGGCATTCGAGACGTTGTGCGCGCCCGCGATCCCGAGCTCGGTGACGGGCATGACCCGGCCGACCTCGAACTCGCCGGCGGCTGCCGGGCCCGCGGCTGTCCGGCCGGCTCCGCCCGGAAACCCGATCGGCTCGATCGCGTCCGCGACGAGCCAGCCGTGGGCCACGCCGAGCCCGCCGGGCGGCAGCTCGCCCTGGCGGTACCGGACGACCCGCGCGCTGGTGGCGTCCGCGTAGCCCGCCACGACCGGGTCGTCGGCGTTCAGGATCAGGGCGCCGGCCGGGTCGACGAGCTCCGCGAGCCGTCGCTTGACCGCCCGGTACGCCGCCAGCGTCCCATGCCGGTCGAGGTGGTCGGAGGTGACGTTCGTATACGCCGCGACGGTCGTCCCGCGCGACAGCGTCGGCAGCTGCAGCTCGGAGAGCTCGACGACGACGCGGTTCCGCGGGGTCAGCTCGGGCAGCCGCTCGACGAGCGGCCGGCCGATGTTCCCGCCGAGGACGGCCGGGTGGTCGCGATCGGTCGCGAGGAGCGCATGGGTCAGCGCCGAGGTGGTCGTCTTGCCCTTCGTCCCGGTGATCCCGATCGTCGCCGCCGGGCAGAGCCGCAGGAACAGGTCCACTTCGGACACGACCGCCGGCGCCGACGCGTCCCCACCCGCCCGGCGCTCGACGACATCGCGGAGGGCGGCCCGGAGGCTCGGCGCTGTCGTCGGGTAGTCGGGATTGATCGACGGCGACGTGGCGACCAGCGCGGCCCCGGCGAGTGCATCGGCCGGGTTGACCTCCGGCCCCAGCAGGAGCCGCACCATCCGACCCTCGAGCGAGTCGATCGCCCCAGCCAGCTCAGCGGCCGGCCGTCCGTCGTAGACGGTAACGTCCGCGCCCGCGTCAGCGAGGAACCGTGCCAGCGCGATCCCCGAGCGGGCGAACCCGAGGACGCTCACCGGGCGCCCGCGCAAGAGCCCGGCCGCGGGCGCCCCGGGAACGAGGTCCGCAGGGTCGATCGGGCGGGTGGCGAGAGGCCGGTCGGCCGTCATCGTTCTCACTGCAGCCGGTTGATCGACGCCAGGAACAGCGTCACGCCGATCAGCCCGGCGATGATCCCGACGATCCAGAACCGGAGGGTGACCTTCTCCTCGTCCCAGCCCACGAGCTGGTAGTGGAAGTGCAGCGGGCTCATCCGGAAGATGCGCTTCCCGCCGGTGGCCTTGAAGTACGCCACCTGGAGGATCACCGACACCGTCTCGATCACGAACACGAGCCCGACGAGCGGCAGGATCAGGATCTGACCGGTGATCAGCGCGGTCACCGCGAGCGTCGCGCCGAGGGCCAGCGAGCCCGAATCGCCCATGATGACCTGGGCCGGGTGCACGTTGAACCACAGGAAGCCGAGCAGCCCGCCAACGATGAGGGCGCACAGGACGGCCAGGTTCGGCTGCGTCGGCTCGTTGAGCAGCGCGACGAAGACGAACGCGACAAAGGCGAAGACCAGCGTTCCGCCGGCCAGCCCGTCGAGGCCGTCGGTGATGTTGACACCGTTCGCGGCCGCGATGATCGCGAACGCCGCGAAGAGGATGTAGACCCACGGGTCGATCATCACGAAGCCGACGAATGGCACGGCGATCCGGTCGATCGCGTACGTGCTCTGGATCTGGAAGGCGGCCGCGACCGCGAAGACGACGAGCCAGATCATCTTCTGCCGGGCGCTGATGCCCTCGCCAGTCTTGGCGTTCAGGTAGTCGTCGAACGCCCCCAGGCCGCCGACCAGGAGGAGCGTGGCGAGCGGCGCGATGATGCCGCCCGGCGGCAGGCCGCCCTGGAGCAGGAAGAACAGGCTCAGGACGACGCCGATGACCAGGAGGCCGCCCATCGTCGGGGTGCCGGCCTTCTCCTGGTGGGTGTCGGGCAGCTCCTCCTGGATTCGCTTGCCCATGCCGATGTGCTGGAGGAGGCGGATGTACGCGGGCATGAGGATCACGACGACCGCGAACGCGAGCAGCAGGCCCTGGATGAGCGTCGTTGTCGTGTTCGTCGTCACCTGGGTGTCCCGGACAGCTCGGCCGTGAGGCCCTCGACGAGGACGTCCAGCTCGACGCCACGAGACGCCTTGACGAGGACCACGTCACCGTCGCGCAGCCGGACGCGCAGGAGGTCCAGAGCCGCTTCGCGATCGCGGGCCTGGAGGATGCGCGACGCGTCGAGGCCGGCGGCCTTCGCGCCGGCGGCAATGCCGGCGGCGCCCGGCCCGACGGTGACCAGCAGGTCGACGGTGGCCGCGGCTGCGGTCCCGACCTCCTTGTGACCGGTCACCGCACCCTTCCCGAGCTCGAGCATCTCGCCCAGGACGGCGACGCGCCGGCCGGGCAGGCCGGCGAGCATGTCGAGCGCCGCCGTCACGGACGGCGGCGAGGCGTTGTACGAGTCGTCGATGAGCACCACCCGTCCGAGACGGATGGCCTGGCCGCGATGCGCCACGGACCAGCCGCCGGCAAGCGCATGGACGATCCGGGCCGGCTCGATCCCCGCCGCGTGGCCGACGGCCGCGCCGGCGAGCGCGTTATGGACGGAGAGCTTGCCGAGCCCGGGGATCCGGGCCGGGATCCGGACGGGCCGGCCGCCGCGTGCCGCCGGCAGCCGGAGCGTGAAGCGCATGCCCTCGAACCCGTCGGAGGTGATCTCCTCGCCGGTCACGTCGGCTTCCGACGACAGGCCGTAGGTCAGGACGCGCGCTGCCGTCCGCTCGGCCATCCGCCGGACGCGGCGGTCGTCCTGGTTCAGGACCGCGGTGCCGTCGGAGGGCAGGGCTTCGACGAGCTCGCCCTTGGCCTGCTCGATCGCGGCGAGCGAGCCCATCCGACTCATGTGCACCCCGTGGACGGCCGTCACGACGCCGATCTTCGGCTTGGCCATGCGGGCCAGCTCGGCGATCTCGCCGCCTGTATACATGCCCATCTCGAGGACCGCCGCGCGGTGATCGGGGCCGAGGCGGAGGAGCGTCAACGGCAGCCCGATCTCGTTGTTGAGGTTGCCCTCGTTCCGGAGGGTCCGATACGACGTCGCGAGGACGGCCGCGACCGCCTCCTTGGTCGATGTCTTCGCGATGCTCCCCGTCACGCCCACCACGAGCGGGTCGAACCGCGAGCGCCAGCCGGCCGCGATGGCAGCGAGCGCCACGAGGCCGTCCGGGACTCCCAGGACCGTGATGTCGCCAAGGGCGCCCAGCACAGCCTCGGGGACCGGGCGGGAGACCACGAGGGCGGCCGCTCCGGCGACCGCGGCGTCGGCGAGGAAGCGATGCCCGTCGGTCCGCTCGCCTGGCAGCGCGACGAAGAGCTGGCCGGGCGTGACGAGCCGCGAATCGACGGCGGCCCCGCGGATCGGCCTCGGGCTCATGCGAAGGAGGCGGCCGCCGGTGAGGCGTCGGAGGTCTTCGGCGGTGAGGAAGGGCTGTCCCGGTTCCCGGGAGCGGGCGCCCGCGCTGGGCGGCTGCGGCCCCTCGACGGTCACGGCCCGAAGTGTGGCACAGGACCCGGTCGTCGCCGCCCCGGCCCCGATCACCGGTCGCCCAGCGCGGTGGCGGCGTCCGGCGAGTCGCCGATCGGCAGGAGGCCGGGCGTCTCGATCGCGTCCGTCGCCACGCGCCGGAACAGCTCGGTGGACGTCATGGGCAGGAAGAACTGGCCCAGGGCGTTTCGGTTCGGCGGGGCGTCGCCGATCTTGACGGCGACGACGAGATCGGGATGGCCCTTGTCGCGCCCGATGAACCCGACGCACGAGAAGTTGTAGATGTTGAAGAACCAGCGCTTGCGGACCGGGTCCCAGACCTGCGCCGTGCCGGTCTTGCCGCCGACCCAGTAGCCCGGGACCTGCGACTCGGCCTCGTACCACGGGCTCTGGAGGACGTGTTCCAGCAGGTCCGAGAGCGGGCCGCTCAGCGCCGGGTCGAGGACCGGCGCGTCCTGGGTCGCGACCACCGGCTCCGCGCCAATCCCGGCGACGACGTGAGGCTGCACGAGCACGCCGCCGTTGACTAGCGCCGCGTACGCGGTCGCGAGCTGGAGCTGAGTCACGGCGACACCCTGGCCGAAGGACCCGTTCGCGAGGTCGATCTGCGTCCACCGGCTGATCGACGGGTCGTTCACGAGCCCGCGCACCTCGCCGGCCACGTCGACGCCCGTCGGGCGCCCGAATCCGAGGCGAGCCCAGACGTCGTGGAGGATGGTCGAGGCCCTGCGGGTCGTCGGCGCCAGACCAAGGGCGACCTTCGCGGCGACGATGTTGCGCGAGTAGGCGATGCCGTCCTCGAGGGACATGCTGCCCATCGCCAGGTTGTCGGCGTCCGTGATCTTTGACTCGCCGTTGTCCAGCCACATCCGGCCGGTGTCGCGGTAGACCTTGTCCATGCCGGTCGTGCCCTGCTCGAGCCCGGCCACGACCGTCATCATCTTGAACACCGAGCCCGGCTCGTACACGTGGGACACGACCGGGTCGATGAAGACCGACGGGTCATCGGACGCGATCGCGCCATACCGGTTGGCGTCGTACGACGGCCAAGACGCCGAGGCGTAGATCTCGCCGGTCCACGGGTCCAGGACGAGGGCGGAGACGGACTTCGCGCCGTTGGCGATTCCCGCGGACATGACTTCCTGTTCGATCGCCAGCTGCAGGCCGGCGTCGATCGTCAGCCGGATGTCCTCGCCGGGCACGCCCGGCTCGACCGTCCGCTCGGTCTCGGCCAGCGGTGCACCGCTCGAGTCCCGATCGGCCTCGACGACGCGCGGCTTGCCCGAGAGGACGTCCTGGTAGTACTGCTCGACCCCGTACTGGCCCTCGCCGTCGCGGTTGACGAACCCGAGCAGGTGCGACGCGAGCGTGCTCTCGGGACCGCCGCCGGTCTGGGGGTAGCTCCGCGACGCATCCGACTCGAAGGTGATCCCCACGATGCCCGCTGCGTCCGCCGCTGCCGCGATCTCCGCGGAGCGCTCCGGCGGGAGGTCGCGGGCGAGGACGAGGTACGGCTTCGGCTCGATGAGCTTGGCGGCCATTGCGCCGCTCGCCGCCGCGTCGAGCTCGAGCTGCGCGGCGAGGAACTCGACCATCGCGGTCCGTTCGGCGTCGTCCATGTTCTCCGAGGACACGACGAGACGGTCGCGCGTGACGCTCGCGGCAAGGACGATCGTGCCGCTCCGGTCGTAGATCTGGCCCCGGCGACTGGGAACCTCGGCCCGGTAGTAGATCTGCCGGCGGGCGTTCTCGACGAGCTCGTCGTGCTTGATGAGCTGCCAGTAGCCGAGCCGCACGACGAGCGCACCCGCCGCGATGACGAACACGATCAGGAGCAGGAGCAGCCGGCGCCCCGAATCCGTTCGACCCAGCATCGGGCAGTCGCTCGCTAGCGGGCGGGGATGTGGAGCGGCGCCCCGAGCTGGCCGAGGCCGGCATCGAGCGCCTGCTTCCGGATGGCGGGCTCGCCCCTGAGCCGGTTCACGTCGGACTGGAGGTCCTGCTTGATCGCCGTCAGGCGATCGTGCTCGGATACCAGCCGGACGATGTCGTACCCGGTCGCGGCGACGCGGACGCTCTGGCTGAGCGACAGGAATGCGGCGATGAACACGATGACGATGGCCGCCAGTGCGATCCCGACCGAGGACGGCCGCGTGCCCGCGGTGGCGCGCGTCGCTGCGCTCCGCCCTGCGGTCGCACGCGTGCTCGTCGCCCGTCCTCGCGTCGTCGTGGTCCGGGGAGCGGCGGCGGCCTCGCCTCGCGCCGCGCGTCCAGCGCCCGACAGGGCATCAAGACCCAGCGGCACGGCGGCGCGCTGGCGGGCGCCCTGGTAGACGGCCATCAGTCCGGGTAGCCGAATGGCTGGTCGGTGCCCTGTGCGTCGAGGTAGCCGACCGCGTCGAGCCCGAGGCTGTGGGCTTCACGCCAGGCGCGACCCGTTCGGCGGCGCTCGGCGATGCGTTCGATGCGCTCGTGGAGCTCGTGCTGCCGCCGTCCGTACGTTCGGCGCCGGCTGGCGGTATGACGCTTGCTCATTCGGGGCTCCTCCTTCCACGGGACTGGCCGCGGCGTTCCTCTCGCCGGGCATTCGCTGGGGCGCCGGCAGGTCGACTAGGCGGCGATCCGCTCGGCGGCACGCAGCCGGGCGCTGCGGGCGCGCGGGTTGGCGGAGATCTCGGCGGCGGTGGGCACGGAGCCCTTGGGGCCGAGCAGGCGCAGGCGCGGCTGTCGGCCGCAGACGCAGACCGGCGACTCCGGCGGGCAGATGCAGCCCCGGCGCTCGGCCTGGAGGAAGCGCTTGACGATGCGGTCCTCGAGCGAGTGGTAGCTGAGGACGACGAGGCGCCCGCCGGGCCTGAGCAGGTCGACGGCCGCGGCGAGACCGGCCTGCAGGGCGTCGAGCTCCTCGTTGACCGCGATGCGCAGCGCCTGGAAGACCCGCGTGGCGGGATGGACGCGGCGCCGACCGGGGGCGCGGCCCGGCGCGGCCCGCGACACGAGCGCCGCCAGCTCCTCGGCGGTCTGTACCGGCGCGGTCCGGCGCGCCTCGACGACGGCCCGAGCGATGCGACCGGCGTAGGGCTCTTCGCCGTACCGCCGAAAGAGCGCGGTCAGCTCGTCCGCGTCGAGCGTCGCGAGCAGCTCCGCGGCCGGCAGGCCGCGTCCGGTGTCGAAGCGCATGTCGAGCGGGCCGCCGGTCCGGAACCCGAAGCCGCGCTCGGTGTCGGCCAGCTGGAAGCTGGACAGCCCGAGATCGAACAGGCAGCCGTCCACCGCGTCGAAGCCCTCGAGGGGGGCAACGGTCGCGAGCTCGCGGAAGTTCGCCTGGCGGAGGTGCAGCCGGTCCCCGAACCGGGGCGCGAGGCGGGCGCGGACCCTGGCGATGGCCGCCCCATCGGCGTCGAGACCGAGGAGGCGGCCATCAGGGTCGCTCGATTCGAGGATGCGCTCGGCGTGCCCGCCGCCGCCGAGGGTGGCGTCGACGAACTGCCGCCTGGGGGCCGCCGCGAGCATGGCGACGACCTCGTCGGCCATGACCGGGATGTGAACGGTCGCCTGCTCGGTCATCGGCTCAGATCCCGAGCCCGCGGATGGCCTCGGCGAACTTCGCCGGGTCGTCCATGGCCTTGCGGTAGGTGGACCAGCGGTCGGGCGCCCAGATCTCGCCGTGGTCGCGGACGCCGATCACGAGCGCCTCGGTGCCGATCCCCATCTCGTCGCGGAGGTAGGCCGGCACGAGGACCCGACCCTGCCTGTCCATCTCGGCCTCGAGTGCGCCCGCGAAGATCTGGCGCTCGAAGAGGCGCCCGGCGGGATCGGTCAGTGGAACGCCGGCGACCTTCTGCTCGAGCGCCGCCCAGCCGGTCCGCGTGTGGATCGCCAGGCAGCCGTCGATCCAGCGGGACAGGACCGCGCCGCCCTCGAGCTGCGCCCGAAAGCGCGCTGGGATTGCGAGCCGCCCCTTCTCGTCCACCGTGTGCCGGTACTCGCCGGTGAACACTCACCGCGCTCCCGCTGTCCTGGTTTGAGAGTTCGACGAGCCCGCGGGGGCCGCGGGCTCGTCATCGAGGTCGCGGGTCCGGAGTGCCCGTCCGGACGACGCTGGCGGTTGAAGCGGGCTGGAGACTCGGGGTCTCGCGAGAGTCCCCACTATTCCCCACTTCTCACCACTTGCGGGCATTCTAAACGCCGTGAATCAGTCGTCAAGCCCCAAAATTCAAGGAACCCGGCGTGCGACTCGATCCGGCGCGCCGTGTGCGGATGCGTGCCGCTCGGAGGATCGGCGGGCAGCCTCGTTCGCGAGCCGAGCGCCTGGCTTGGGTCGGGCGATGTTCACCCCATGACCACAAGCCGGGCTATGGCATCGATAAGGTCGCCGTCGACGGCCCGTCGCGTCGCGCTTGGCCCTGGCAACGCCTCAGATGCGTTTACCCCACGCTCGCCGGAACGGCCCCGGATCAGTACCTCGCTTCGAAGAGAGGCCTTGACCAGTCAGCTGCCCTCGTTGTGGTCACCACGCGACCACCGGGTCCCGCAAGGATCGAAAGGGTGTGGCCTGGCCACCACCTTAGACCGGGTGAGGCAGCTCGATGACCTGGCCGACGGAGAGCGGGCGCGGCATGCCCGGGTTCTGGTCCCGGATCTGCTCCACGGTCAGCCCGAACCGGGCCGCGATCCCCGCGAGCGAGTCCCCCGAGACGACGACGTAGAGCGAGCACGCCGGTTGGTCCGGGCACGGATCCAGGCGAACGAACGGGGTGTGGCCGAGGTACAGCGTCTGGCCCGTCACGATGACGCTCGGATCCGAGACCTGGGGATTCAGGGCCAGGACGACCGTCAGCGACAGCAGGTACCGGCTGACGATCCCCGACATCGTGTCGAAGCGCTGGATGACGTACATGAAGCAACCAGGCTGGTCGGGGCATTCCGGCAGCGCGAGCAGCGGGTCATCCGGATCGAGCGTCGGCGTCGGCGTGATTGACGGCTCAGGCGACGGGGCGGCCGAGGGCGCGGCGGTCGGCGGGGCCGCCGTCGGAGGCGGGAGCGTTGCCGGCGCCGGCGTGCTGAGCGGCGTCGACGGCGGCGGCGTGGATTCGGCGAGCGTCGGCCCAGGGCTCGCGACGGCGACCGGGCCGCGCGACGCGACCGGCATGTCGAGGCCACCTCGACCCGCGACGAACGTGACCGCGAAGACCGCGCTGGCGGCCACGAACAGGGCGGACGCAAGGACCGCCGGGGTCAGGGTGCGCCGTTCGAGCTGCCCGGTCGGGCCGTCCAATCCCATCCTCCGCCGGTTCGCTGGCCCGGGACTCTAGTACCTTTTCACCGTGGCCGCCCTGTCCAGGGCAGTGCTAGGCTGCGCCGACCTTTCGTCCGATGACGAGCCCGAAGGGGTATCCAGTCGATGGAGGCCTCCGAACCGCCCATGGCCATGCCGCTCCCGGTTGAAGCGGTCGTCCTGCCCGATCCGTCGCATCTCGCGCCGCATCGGATCCGCCGCTGCACCTTCCGGCGGCTAATCCGCGTGGAGCCGCGAGGCGAACGGCGGTACGACGTCGAATGCCTCTATCCCGACCGGAAGCTGGCGATCCCCCTCGGCGACCTCGACTCGGCGACGCCGATCTGCAACGCCTGCACGGCCGCGCACATCTTCCGGCCGGACGAGGACTGACCCGGAGCTTCCCCTCGGGCCATCGACCGCCCGATCAGATCGCCGGATGCGGATGGCTGGCGTCCGCCTCGTCGCGCGGATTCTCCGGCGCGATCGCGATCTGCTCCTCGCACGACGAACAGCGGAAGATCCGCGCGCCTTTCAGCCAGGCCCGCTCGGGATCATGGCTCGCGGCGTCGTGCTCGGAGCCCTCCGACATCGGCACCCAGTCGTTGCCTCCGTGCCAATGCATGACCCTGAGGCCGCCCTGCATCTGGAACATGCGCGCCCATTCCTCCTCTGGGTGGTTATCGGTGTGCGCAGCGTACGTCAGCGAGGGCGGCCTGTAAGCCGAGTTCTGTTCCGCACCACCGAAGCGGTGCGGAGATGGCCATCCATCTCGGGCCGCCGGTTGCCCGGCGGCTCATGCGGCCGACCCGAGGGCTGGGCAGCGCGCCCTTCCCGGCGAACCGGGACCCGGCGAACCGGGCGTCGCCCTCCTATTTGGCCTTGCTCCGGGTAGAGCTTGCCGCGTTTCACTCCGGCGCCGAAGCGCCGGCATCGTCACTGTGGCGCTGGTCCTCGCCTTACGGCGGACGGGCGTTACCCGCTACCTTGCGCTGGGGAGCTCGGACTTTCCTCACGCCGACCGGGTTGCCCCGGCGACGCGCGGCCATCCGGCCGCCCTCGCTGACGCCGCGATTCTAACGCGCGCCGGCGAGTCGTTCGATCAAGCGTTCGAATCGGCTCGTCGCCGGGGACCGGCGGCCGATTGACGACGTGCAGCGCGCACCAGCTCGTTCCGGCGATGTTGCGGCCGTCGACCACGACCGAAGCGCAACCCGCCACGAGCAGCGCCACGATTGCCACGACCGTCGCGCTGCGGGCCGACACAACTAGCCAGGCCGACGGATCACCACCGGCGGGCCGCCGGCCATCACCCGGTCGATCGCCTCGTTGCACATCGCGTCCGCGAGCGAGTTCTGGGCGCGCGGGACATGCGCGGCGAGCCAGCCGTCCGGGAGCGTCCGGAGCTGACGCAGGGCCTCCGCCCAGAGCGGCCGGAGCTTCGCGTCCTTGACGCGCCAGCGGCCCGCGAGCTGCTCGACGATCAGCTTCGAGTCCAGGAGCAGCTCCATGCGGCGGGCGCCGAGCTCCAGCCCGAGGCCGACGGCCCGGACCACCGCGGTGTACTCGGCGACGTTGTTCGTCTGCACGCCGAGGTACTCGGAGATCGAGGCGTCCGGGGCGGCGAGCGGGTCACGCGCGTCGGCCCGGGAGAGGGCGATGAGGACCGCTCCGGCGGCTGCCGGCCCCGGGTTGCCGCGAGCGGCCCCGTCCGTTCGGATGACGAAGCCGGCGATGGAGGCGGGCCGCGTCCCGGCATCGGATGGACCGGCTGCGGCGGCCGGCTCCGGCGCGGTCCCGTCGTCGAGCCCGAGGGTCAGTGGCGGTTCGCGCATGCGGACCGCCGGATCAGCCTTCCGACGGCGTCTCGTCGCCGGCATCGGAGCGGCGCCGGGCCGGGCGCTGCGGCCTGGCC
>Ga0299913_10001194_pt1 | contig 18716 bp, 30 predicted proteins | sample RVTome_9_FD_201360 | JGI IMG/M metagenome (GOLD analysis project Ga0299913, IMG submission 201360) | Soil microbial communities from uranium-contaminated site in the Upper Colorado River Basin, Wyoming, United States - RVT155D38 (version 2) ... | reverse complement strand
TGACCACCGATTCCACCTCGTGCGCCTCCAGCGCCGCGGCGTCCACGATACGGAAATCCGTGCTGTCTACGAACTCCTCCTCCAGGATGCCAGCATCCACTAAGGCTTCCGCATCGTACCACGCGTACCCTGCCTGATACTCGACCGCTTCAACCCCATTGTCCAGACTGCAGTGCTGGTCCCACTTCCCCATCCTCTCTCGGATGCTTTCGAGCTTCTCCCGTGTGAGTGCCACACAATCGAGAGCATCACCCGTTCGCATGGCGACCGGCATCAGAATGACTTTCGTCATGGTTTACACCTTTACCCTCTGCTCTCGAAGAACGAACGTCTTCACGCTCGCGTAGTCTCCCGGGTCCTTCGCATCCACCAGCAGGTCGCGCGCGTGCATCGCTTGGACGACGCGCTTGCCCACCATGCGGCCTTGCTTCATTCCCGGGTGTCGGTCCGGCTTCGCGAACGCATGCCCCGTTCGCGTGAAGACGGCAAGCTCTCCCTCACTTCCGATGAACTCTACGGCTTCGCGCCACGTTGCACAAACGTTCGTCATACTCACACGCCCTCTGACTCGTCGATGCGGAACTCTCCTTCCGCGTGCCGCTTCAAGTAGTCCTGCCGCGCATCCTCGTTCGCTTCACCAGCGATTCTTGCGACCAACTCGCGGTCGTCGTCGTTGTCGCTCGGCCCGAGTGCTTCCTCGACGTGCTCGCGCGCAAGGTAATGGGCCTCAAGACGGATGCGCACCTCCAGGTCCGACGAGAGGCTGGTCTTCTCGCCGTAGAACTCCCTTGCATAATGCTGCACGATGGCTTCCTTGGCCACGCGTCGCTTCTCGCGCGTCCAGTCGCCCGGATTCAAGTGCGCCCGCCGCTCGCGACGCTCCTCCTCAACGACCCGCACACGCTCCCCACCATTTCTCTCTGCCTCATCTTTGCTCATCTTCATCCACTTCACTCTCCAAGCATCATCCTACCCAACGCTTCAGCCTCACGAGCCCAATGCAAGTTCTCCGGCCACTTGTTGAAAGGGCGCCCTGCTCGGAACCTTGCAGGGTCCTCCGGGCCACGATAGTATTCGACACCGTCAGCATCAACCACGACCCACCCCATGTTACACGCCCAACCATCAGGGTCATGTTTGAGGTAGAGCCCAGAACCAGGTTGTGCGATTACCATCAACACCATCCTATTCACCTGCCCCCACGCCAAGCTCATCCAAATCTGCCTCATCTTTGCTCATCTTCATCAACTCCAGCTTCGTTCGTTTCTCATCCTCGACGCGCCTGGTACTGGCACTGCGCGCGCTCCCAGCACTCGACGTCACCCACGCGGCCGCTGCGCGTCCACTTCTTGTACCGCCGCCGCAGCCTCGTCATGTCCTTCAGGTTGTCTGCACAGATGTTGGGCCAGATGTCGTGCCAAATGGCGTCGTACACCATGCCCGAGGGCGGCGTCCACGTGAAGACGTCCGCATGCACCAGCGTCACCCTCGGATTCTCCGCATAGTGCGGCGCCACCAGCTTCATCACGTGCTCGTTCGCTTCCACGACCGTGACGTGCTTGACCTCAGGCTTCGCCAAGAGCGCATTGAGCACCATCCCGATTCCCAAGCCCCCCACGAGGACCTCTCCACGGGCCCGGTTCACGAAGCCCCGGTGCGCACTGCGCTCATCCGGCGTGTCCGACATCATGAGTTCGCGACCCACGTACAGATGCGTGTACGTGCCCGCCTCAGCGTTCGTTCGATGCCCTTTGAACATCGCCCGAAGGTTGACCATACGCGCTTGCTCGTGCGTGACCTCCACGCGCTCGATACGCACGTTCCCCGAGACACCTGGCGGCACCGTCACCACCCAAGCCGCATCCGCAGCCGCGCGTTCCTCCCTCCAACGCGCCACCTCACCCTCACCTTCTGCTGCACTCGTTGCTGACACCATGCTCTTATCTCCACATCCTCGTCAACTGTTCTCTCTTTCCTGCACGCGCTCGAACCACGCGACACTTACGGGCACGCGACCGCTTCACTCATCCCGCGCACGACGACCTCGTTCGCGTAGTCGACCAACCACCACGTTCGATGCCGTTCCTCGTGCTCCCAAACATGGTTCGCCGTCCGCATCTCCCGCACAACGACCGACTCATCGTACCGCGCCGAGACACTCACCGTTTCCGCGTCCGGCAACACACTCAAGATGCCTGACTCGTTGAGCCGAAAATCATTCGGCGCCGCCGTCTCGTTCACCCGCCATGCTTCACGCGCCATATGATGCCTCATCATGTTGGCGTACGTCTCTTCCGAATCGTTCGCGCTCGATGGCGTGTTCGGCTGGTACTTCGGAGGGTCCGACCACACGTGCACCTCCGTCCAATGCACCGTCACCTTCTCCCCACCCCACTCGTAGGAGAAGCTGTCGCGCTGCAAGCACGCTCCCGTGAGCCCCGTCCTGTTGACCCATACGGGCACCACGTACGTCCGCAGCACGCGACCATTCTCATCCGCCTGGCCGCTGCCCACCTCATCCTCCTCCGTTATCGGTTCCTTGAGCCACGCGTCCAGCGTGCACCCCGTGAAGAGGAGGACAACGACGATGCTCAACATGCCCTTCAAGCCACCACCTTCCGGAACGAGGCGAGTACCTCGGCCCACGACTTCTCCGGCAAAGGCGAGCACGCATAGAACTCGATGACTCGATTCATCTGCTCGTGGATGCGCGCACGGCTTGGCTGACCAATGTCCATCGGCCACTGCGGCCACGACGCCTCGATGGAGAACTCCTTCGTGCGACGCGGCCACGCGCCCATGAAGTCCCGATACACCCCATTGTACACGAGAGTCGTGCCGTCGTTCAACCGCGCGTAGATGCGCGGCGTGAGTGGGGCTGTCGGCAGGAACTCGTCCGTCACCCCCGATGGCGTGACCCACATGTCCACGATGTAAACCATGACCTTCACACCTCCCTCGACTCTTCGACATCCAGCTTCGTTTCTTCACTGCTCATCTTTTCCACCCTCTCTTTCTCATCGTTCGAAATCTCGTGCCGTCCTGATGGTGACGCGGTGCACACCACGACGACTTCCTGCGTGCCAAACGCATGGTTGCGCTTCCCTTGCACGGCAAGCTCACCCGTCTCCTTCTTCGGCCACAACGCGCGCTTGCAATGCATGCACTTCGGCCGACGCCCCTGCACGCCCACACCCGTCATGACGGCCTCACAGTTCGCGCACACCCGCTCCGGCGCCTCCGGCTTCTCCGCGCGCACGTCGTAGAACGTCTCCGGCTGGCGACAGAACGCGCCACCAAACCACGCATCCACCATGACTTGCTTCGCCTTCGCCATGGGTGGACCCTTTGGCCTCAACCCCGCGCTTCGCCCCAGCACGACGCGGTGGAACATCCCGTACTCACTCGTCAAGGCGCGCGCGAACACGTGCGGCGTCCGCCGCATCCGCTCCGCCCATTCAGCGTTCTTCGCCCGCGTGTTCCGCTTCGGCGGCAAGCCAAGTTGCCGCATCCGGTTGCGCCAACTCATGATAATGATACTCCTCGCTGTTTTGCTTCCTGCCATGCGGCGAACGCGATGCGGAGGGGAACACCTTCGCGCTTCACAGTCTCCCAGAACCTCTCCGCCTCTTTGGCTCGGACCCAATCTTCCGCCCACTTGTTTCGGACGTTAACGCCTCGATGCACGCGCACGAACGGGTCAAAGTCACCATAGTGCTTGCTCGCCAATCGTATGATGCGCCCAAGTTCCTTTGTTTCCTCAACCGTGGGGGCGCGGCCTTGCGTCCAACGCCCCTCGAACGGCGGGTCCATCAGGTCGATGAACACGTCTAAGTCTCCTGGAATCGTGCTCCCCCGAGCGACGCTTCCAAACACGCGCATGCGGTCTGCAAGCGGACTCACTATCAACGCCTCGAAGAGCGCGTCCAAAGTCGACGCGTGCATCACAACGCCTCATCCGCTTTCTGACGCACCGCACGACGCCCGGCTTCCGTCGCGCGCAGCACGCACGGTCGCCCGTACAGCCGGGCATCGCCCACTGGCTCCAGGAGTCCGCGCCGCAGCAGCGCCTCAGCCGTCCCCCACGTCCAGTGCGGGACCTTGTCGATGGGCTCCGTGCTGGGCGGCCGATAAAAGCCGGGCTTGAGGCCTCCCAAGTGGCTCATGCGGCCTTCCTCGTACACGATGTCCTTGTCCGCGTCTCGGAACACGAAGCCCCCGCGCTTGTAGTGCAACGGTGCCTCCACTGCATGCTTCAACGCCTCCACCATCGTGGGACTCAACCGCACGCGCACCGATTCTTCCTTCATGCCCGTCTTCGTCTCATCCATCCTGTTCACGTTCTCCTTCGCTCGTCCCTACGGGTTGCGGGGTGCGACGACCTCGAAGCTTCGTCCACAACCGGAGAGACGCGCTCCGTGCGCGTCCGTCTCCTCGCACACTATGACTCCTTCTTGGACATCAGTGTGCAGCAGTTCGCAGTACGGGCAATCCACGTACCACGCCTCCGGCCGCACGGCTACTGCTTTCATGATGCCGCGAGGCATCGTTCCACCCTCATGTACATCCTCATCCTAAACCTCATCCTTTCACCTATCCTTATTCTGGTCAGCGCGCGCGGTGCACCGCGATGCGCATGCCTTTCTCACGCAGGCTCAGCAAACGCTTCCCATGCTGCGCGTGCTCCTCCTCCGTCATGATGATGTGGTGCACGCCCGTCTCGTCGCCCTGCCCATGCATCACGCGGCCCGCGCGCTGCAATTCTTGGCGACGCGACCCAGCATGAAAGTCCACTTCGATGGTCCGCTCGACCATCTCCAAGCTCAGTCCCTCGTCACCCACGCGGCTGGCGATGACCAGCTTCTTGGGCGCGAGCAGGGCCTCACGGAACTTGTCCATCCGCTTCGTCGTGCTGCCCTGGATGAACGGCGCGCCGTAACGCTCCGCGAGCCGCTCACCCAACGCGAGGCTGTCGGAGAACACGACCGTCGGCTTCACCTTCTTCAACAACTCGTCGAGCACAATCAGCTTGCCGTTGAGGTCGCGCACGAGGTGCAGGTGCACGTCCGGCAACTCGACGACGCCAAGCTCTTCGAGTTCCCGCCAATCCGTCCCGAACGGCGGCCCCGCGAAGGCGAACATCTCGTTCTCGCGCCCGTCCTCACGGTTCGGTGACGCGCTGAGCGAGTTCCGGTACTTCGTCGGCACCGTCACCCAGCGTGAGTAATCGTCCGCCGCCGCATGATGCGCCTCATCGAACACCAAGAACGTGAAGTCGACCCACGTCTTGTTCCGCATCGACTCCTTGAGACGCTTGTAGCTCTGGTACGTCCAGACCTCCACCTGTGCAGCCGCCTCCGGCGTGAGGAATGCATCCAACCGCTCGCGCCACTGGTCCACCAGCGTGCGCGTCGGCACGATGACACCCTTCCGGCCCTTGAGTTCGGCGCACGCGCGCAAGGCGATAAGCGTCTTTCCGGAGCCCGTCGGCATCCAGAAGCCCGCCGCACCGTACGTCAGGAAATGCGTCCACGCGCGCTCCTGATAGTCGCGCTTCTCGAACGTCGCCAACGCCAACGGCGACCACGCCGCCGGCCGGAGGTCCTCCGCCGCGACCGCCTTGGGCACGAACGGGAGGATGCCGTCCTTGATGAGCTTCGACAAGAGCGCGAACTCGTGTCCCTTCCGGATGCCGATGCGCACGTCACCCTTGCGCATCGTCACGTGGTCCCGGTACCGGTCGAACGCTTCCTCCTGCTCCGCCTTCGAGCCCAGCACCAACTCGTCGTCGACGAGCTTCGCATCCAACAACGGCTTGAAGTCGAACAGTTTTCGGAGCGCCTCCGGAACGTTGCCCAACCACAAGACGTACTGGTTCACCTTGAACACGTTGTACGTCGCCGTGCTGAACTCCAGCATGCCCACGTGGAACGGGATGAACCGCGGCGCGATGACGCGGAACTCGTTGTGCCGGCCCGGCACTTGCAGCGCCACGTACGGCTCGTTCAAGAACGCCTCGACGTCCGCCATCTCAGGATTGAAGTTGTGCGTCCCGAACGCGTCCCGCAGCACCGTCAACCGATGCAGCAGCGCGACACGCTGGTCGTGCAGCAACCGCTCCGCCTCCGCCAACTCGGCCAACGCCGCCTCCGTCACGCTGCCCGCGTGCACGACCTTCGCGCCCACGCGCTCCAGCAACGACGAGGTAGACCCCGCGGCTTCCCCGTCCTCATGCCGCGCCGCGGCGCGTCGGACACCACCACGCCGGCGCGACGGCCGCCCCTCCGGTAGGGTGGAGGGTGCTTCGGCCGGAAGCACGCGCTTGTACGGTCCATCTCGCTCGCGCCGCAACCGCCCCTGCGCCTCCAGGCGCGCCACGGCCTTGCTCACCCTGGGCGCGTCCCACCCCGCGCCCAAGAGGTCGACGAGGCCCGCCTGGTGCAGGGCCTCGCCCGCCTCCTTCTCATACGCCTCGCGGACCGCGGCCTCCACCGCCGCGTCGTCCCGCTGCGCCGCTCCCCCTTCCCGCTGCTGCTCCGACGATGCCACCAAATGACCAACTCAGACAGAGTTGCACAGTTGGTGGGTGCCTTTTAACGCCATCGGCGGCTCGCCGAAGCGTTGCTCCGACTGTCGTCCGAGGACCACGGCTGTTACTCCCTCGTCTTCTCTGTCTTTTCGACGTGCATTGCGCGCGCCTTCTGGCGCCTCCATTCAATCCACGCAACCGCGAACGACAGATACATCGCGACGACGACCAAAGCTGCCCCCCACGCGATGTGTCCGTTGTTGGTGAGCCAGAGACCCCACGAACACGCCCCCACGGCGACCCCAATCGTCACAAGCGGCATCACAATACGATGCATCAAATCGTATTGCGCATCGTACTCCACCGCGTTCTCCGCCGTCCGCTTCCACTCGTATAGGTCGTGGATTCCACTGCTCTCTCCCTTGTCTTGCTCTCGCTCGTTCACCTCCGGCCCCATTTAGAGCCCACCCTCCTCGTTCTTTCGTTCGCTCAGCGCCAACTCCGTGCTCATTGCTTTGCCTGCCTTGTGCGCCGCAAGGACTTCCTGAGCCACAAACACGCGGAGCGTGCCAGCGCGCTTGTGTGTACACGCGTAGACGACCGTCACTTCCCCTACCTTGGATGTCACGATGCCGACTCCTCGCGCGATGCCCTCGTCGCAGGCCACGCACGGCGTCACCAGCTTCAGGCCCTCGGCCCACGCCTCGTACGCATCCCCCAGCCGGCGGAACGTCACCTTTTGCGTGAACTTGCGGCCGCGCATCCCGCCACGCTGCTCTGTCTCCTCCACGACGAGGGCCACGACCTCGCGCTTCGGGTGGAACGCGCGCTCCTGAAGAACGATGACCTCGCCCTCCCAGTAGGTGTCGGTCGCGAACGTTGTCACGACCGCGTCGCCGCGCTCCAGTGCATCGAGTTCCGCGTTCTCCTCCACCATCATCGACCGGATGGAGGGCTTCTCCACCCTCCACCACGGCTCCGTCATTCGCCACCACCCTGCGCCGGTGTCCGACGCCGCGGTGGAGCATCCAACCCCAACGCCAGCAGGCACGAGCGACACTCCACAAGCCGCACGCCCCCATCCGCGTACACGGAGTCCGCGTTGGCTTGTCCACACACGCTCGTGCCCCTCGCCTTCCGACCGTGGTGCACGATGTCTCGCGTGCTGGTCGGCTCCCCCTCCAACACGTGCGCATGCACGCGTGCACGACCACTGGCCTTCACCACGTACGGCAAGCAGGCGACGATTCGCTCCTCTTGGCGGGCAACGCGCGCCTCCGCGATGCGTGGCTCCATGAGGTTCCGCGTCGCAACCGCCACCACGGCACCATCGCGTCGGCGCACGCGCCATCGCCCCATCGTGCGCGGAATCGGCTCCACCAAAGTGACTCGGTGCTCCATATCGATGTCTCCGTACGACATCACCACGATGGCGTCTGCCCCCGGCGTCCGCACCCGGTACGCAGCCGACACTGGACGCGGCGTGCTTCGACGACTACCCATGCCGCATCCTCCCTCTCACAGCGCTCGACATTGTCGTCAAACCTCCAAGCGCTTCAACGGGAAGCCTCTGCGCGCGAATGCATCCACCACGCGCGGGTCCGGCTTGTACTCCTCCAAATACTCCACCCCACGGATTCCTGCCGTGAGGAGGAGCTTTCCACATGGCCAGCAAGGTCCATGAGATTGAGTGGTCGTCGCACCCTTGAGGGAGATGCCCTCAGCGGCTGCAAACGCGATGCCGTTGACTTCCGCGTGACTCGTGCGCACGCAGTTGCCGTTCACCATGTCGCAGCCGTGTTGGAAGCACTCGTCGTCGCCCGCGAGCGCTCCGTTCACGCCCGTCGTCACGATGCGGTCTCCGTGCATGAAGACGGCACCGACTCCAGCGCCATCGCATGACGCACGCATCGCGACGATGCTCGCCATGCCCGCCCGATACAGCGCCTTCGATGGCTTCTCGCCGCGCTCCCACACTTCCAACAGCTTGCGCACCGTCGCGCGCACGACTGCGTCACCCGGCCGCTCGCGCGAGCGCCGCAACACGGCGCGCGCCAACGCTTCCGGACTCTGCACAGGTGCTTCTCCCTTCAACGCGGCCTCATGTTCACCTGTCATCACACTTACCTCCTCAGCACCCTGACGTAGGATAGACGGGCACGCGTTCCATCACGAATCCGCAGGCACACTCGTGCGACCAGTGCCCCGGCATCGATGCCCCCGCGCTCACCCACCCAGCGTGCCGAAAGATGTACCCGACTTGATGTTCGTGCTTCATCCGCATCTCACTTGTTCTGTTGTTCGCCGTCTTCATGAACGCACCTCTTCAATCACTTTCCTTGTCCTCAACGCAGGACGCCTGTTCGCGCCTCGCTGCCGAACGCTTCGTTCACAGCTTCACTCACCAGCGTGTTCGCGCTCATGACCCGCTGCACCGCGTCATGGAACCGTTGCCGCGTGAGTCCATCGTGCACCAAGTTCTCCGAGAGCACCCAATGCGTCGGATGGCCATCACCCAACTCTTGCGGTCGCACCCACGCGAAGACGATGAGCCCCATCGCCCACACGCTGCGCATGATGGGGCGCGCGGCGCGCTCGAACAACTCCGGCGGCAGACGCTCCACCACATGCTGATGCTCCGGAGAGAACTGCGTTCCCATGCTCACGGAGGCGAGGCCCACCTTCGTGTCAGTGACCACGGTGTACACGGTGCCGGGAGCTTCCCCGATACGACCCGTGATGGACCACTCCGTGATGGAATGCTGTCCCTGCTTTAGCTCTGGCCTGTGCCCTGCGAGACTCATCCAATCATGGATGCGCTGCACACTCATCGGCGCATTCCTCGTCGACATGCTTCACGCCCCCGCGTCCTCGCGCCATGCATCGTAATAGGCGCGTGCCTCCCGCACCGTGTGCGCGCACCACGCCGACAAGTCCGGAAACGGTTTGGTCGGGTCGAGGTCCACGACTTGCCACACGACTGGGCCCGGCCCGGACAATTCCACCGTGTGCTCCGCACGGCTGCGCACGAACACCGTCGCATGCGTCTTCAACCCTGCCACAGGAGTGGCGTAACAAGTTGCACCAGGCGCCGCCAACTCCAGCATCAAGTCGTGCACACCACAGTCAAGGCCGCGTCGTGCCACAACCCATGCTTGTTGAGCACGTTTGGGTCCATCCCCCGCTTTCGCATCTCCAGGCACAGCATCGCCTCGAACGGCGGCGCATCCATCCAGTTCCCGATGTCGTGCCGGCCCTCGTTCATGCGCGCGCGCACGCGCTTCACTTGCTCCTCTTCATCCCACGGTTCGCTCATGACTTCTCAACCTCCTTCCATCATTCCTTCGCTCGCTTGGTGTGCATCCGCCTTCGCTGCAGGACTGATGGGGACGACGCGCAGCACGTTCGTCGGTTGCGTATGCACGCCATCCTCGTAGACTCGCCAACCCGACGCCACGAAGATGTAGTACTTGCCCGAGTCCGGCAGCGTGGTCTCCGGCTCATCGAGCCGCTTCCGCCCCCGTGCCAGGAACGGGCATGCGATGGCCGCATACTCCGCGCACACCACATGCATCGGCGGGTCCACGCTCCATCGCACCACGAACTGCTCCGCCGTACCCCCGCCCACGAAGGCGACCTCCTTCTCTCCGAAGAGTCGCCCACCGCACACGCCGCACAAGCGAAGCCGCACCGCGCGCCGCAGCCGCACCTCATCCACTTCCTTGAAGTCCGGTCGCTCCGCACCCTCCGGCCAAAGGATGGTGTACGGCACAGGCAAGCCACGATAGACCCTGTCCGGCTTGTAAGGAGGCGGCGGCACCTGATGCCCATGGTACACGATTGGTCGTCGTGGCTCCTCGTGTTCCCTCACTGGTTCATCCACTATCGTTCGTCTCTGCGTCCTCTTCATCGGCATCGACGAGGAGTCTGTTCGCGAACTTCTCAACCAATCCCTCATCGTAGATGAACGCGTACGCCTTCTCCAGCATCGTGTCGTCGTTCCATCCTGTTCGAGCCAGCAAGTCCGCGTGGTCTTCGTGAATCGTTCCCATGGTCACACCTTCCGTTCTAACTCTTCTCATCCACAACCGTTCGTGTTTCTTGTTAGGCTATGCATGAGTCATGCACGCCAATGCAGGCACTAACTTCTCCCACTACCACGTGAGGGCGCGTCACTCATCCGTAGGCTCTGGAAGCGCATCGAACGCCGCCCGCGCACGCTCCACATCAACGAAGCGCGGCGCCGCGACTCCCAACTCATCCGGAAGAATGACCACGCCGTTGAACTCCGAGTACTCACCGCTGTTGAGCCTCATCTCCGCGGCGAAGTAGAAGATAGCGTTCAAGCTATCCTTCCCATCCAGGTAGAACGCCAGCCTACGACCCTCACGACCGCCTGGCGCTTCAGCCAGAAGCGTGCGCTCCGCCTTTCGGCGTGCCGCGCGACTCTGCCGAGCCATCTACCCACTCTCCTGGGGCGCGTGCGACGCCTTCTTCACTCGCTCTGCCGCCATGAACTGCGCGAGGTCGTTCCACGCTTGACTCGCCACCTTCTCCGCATGCCGCGCCTGGCTCGATGCGTCGAAGCCGTACACAGCCTCGTCGATTCGGGCATCAGCCAGCACCACGTACGCCACGTGCACACGGTTTGACAGGCCAACCTCGTTCGTGCGCGGCACAGCCAACAGCACTTGCTGCTCCTGTGATAAGCCAGCGCGTTCCAATTCGTAATCCACATCGATTCTCGTACTCATCTTGCTCAACACTCCTTACGTCTCTTCACTCTTCGTTCCACTCGTTTCGCGTCGTTCTTCTTCACGCACGATGCGGGCCGCGATTTCCACGGCGCGCTTGCGTCCTTCGCTCGTCGCCGCGTACCTTCGGTCCCCCGTCAGAGTCTCTGCGCGAACCTGTACATATCGGCAGCCTTCGAGCCGCTGCAGCACGGCTTCGACCTCCACGTGCGGCAGGTTCAGCATGCGCGCGGCGGCCCCCACCGCCACGGGGACCGTCGAGTCCGCCAACAAGAGGAGGACTTGCTCCTCCCCCGCATGCTGCGCGTCCGCCTGCGCACGAGCATGCGCCACGGCTTCCGCCAAGTCGCGCCGGTGCGCATCCATCTGCTCCCGCTCCAGCCGACGCTGCGCCTTCAAGGTCAACGCATGCTGCGCGTGCTTGATGTCCCCCGTCATCGTTTGCCGCGAGCGGACCCACTCACCAAGCTTCAGGACACGCACCGCGTTCCGGACCTTCCCCTCCGGCACGCCGGCCGCGCGCGCCAACTGGTCCACGCTCATCCAACCCGCATCCGAGTTACGCTGGCGCTGCACTTGAAGGGCCGCCAGCACCCGCCTCTCCACGGCTTCGTCACGCGCCTGCAACGCCGCAGCAGCAAGCCGATGCTCCAGAATGGCCTTCGGCCCGTACCGCGACTTCGGAGGCATACTCCTTGCCACCACCGGCGATTGCCCCGAGCCAGGGCACTCTCGCCCCTCCTTATAGTGCCTGACGAGACGAAGCTCATCCCCCACACGCAAGACGCCACGCGGTTCGTGGCACGCGGGACACGCCCGGCGGCGCGCCCGCTCATGCATGGCGCGCCGCTTCAGAACCCTCGGCGCAGCGTCGTCGTCAACGGCGTCTCCTGCGGCCTCGGCGCACAATCCTTGCACGCCATCACCATCGCACCCTGCCGCTGCACCCGCGTCAGGGGCACCGTCGTCCGACTGCATCCGAAGCACTCCATCCTTATGGCACTCATCTGGCTCGGACAAGCTCAAGACCCCCACTTGAAGCTCATGGACGTACGCACGGCACGTGCCGTCACGCGCGCACGAGCCACTCCGGCTCCGCGCGGGCCCACTCCACCGTCCGACGCACGCCGACCTCCATCGGCACCTCCGCGCGCCAATCCAGCACCCGCTCCGCCTTCGCCACGTCGGGCACGCGGCGCAGGATGTCCTCGTACGCCTTGCCGAACCGCTGCGCCGTATCCACATCCTCCCAAGCGTCGACCGTGCCCGCGTGCTTCAGCACCGCTTCGACGACCTGCCGCACCGTGACCTCACGCGGATTGCCGAGATTGAACACCTCTCCATCCGTCCCCGTGTAGAACATCGCACGCAGCGTACCCTCGACCGCGTCGTCCACATAGGTCAAGCACCGCGTCATGCTGCCACCATCGTACAACAAGGGACGCTCACCCCGCAGCGCCTTGAAGATGCTCTGCGACACGAGCAAGTCCGGCGGCTGCCGCGGCCCGTACACGTTGAAGAAGCGCGTCACCGTCGCCTTCAACCCGTACGCCTTGTGCGCGGCGAGCACCATGTGCTCCGCCACGGCCTTCGACGAACTGTAGCTCCACCGGTCGACGCTCGTCGACCCCAGCACACGGTCATCATCCTCCTTCCACGGCGTCTTCGGATTCTTCCCAAAGACCTCACTCGTGCTCGTCAACAGCACCTTCGCGTCGCGCGCACGGGCAACCTCCAGCACGTTCCGCGTGCCCCCCACGTTCACATCCATGACGCCCAACGGGTCCGCCATGTAGTGCTTGATGCCCACGATGCTGGACAAGTGGAAGATGTGCGTCGCATCGCGAGGCACCAACTGGTGCAGCGTCTCCGCGTCCCGCACGTCCACTTGCACGAAGGTGAAGTTCTTGTTTCCCACCACCTCTCGCAGATTCTTTCCCATCTGACGGTCCAGCACCGTCACCACGTTTCCAGCATCGAGGAGTCGTTCGACGAGGTGCGAGCCGATGAAGCCCGCGCCCCCGGTGACGACGATGCTTCGTGCCCCCACATCCTCTTGGTCATTCACTCGATTCATCATGCTTGGTCGACTCCCTGTGTTCTCTTCACCGACCCACGCCGCAGTAGGTCAGGGCCAGGCCCCGCAGTGCGGCGGCTTCGGCCTTCGTGAAGAGGCTGCGTCCGTCAAACACGAACGCGCCCGGCTTCACGAGTTCCGCGAACCGCTCCACACCCACGCTCTTGAACGCGTCGTGGTTCGCCAGCCCGATGACGACATCCGCATCGCGCAGCGTGGCCTCGACGTCGCCCCCCACCGGCAGCGACGTCACGCGTGCAGCATCCTCCGCGTGCACCATCGGGTCACAGACCACGAGGTCTGCACCCCTCTGCTGCAGGGCTGAGAGCACGTGCTGCGCCGGCGTGAAGCGCACGTCCCCCGTGTTCGCCTTGATGCTAAGGCCCAACACGGCGACACGAGCCCCCGCCAACGAGCGGCCCTGCTTCCGCAATTCCTTCTCGATGCGGCCCACCGTGTACTGCGGCATCCGGTCGTTCGCCTCGCGGCCGGCGCGCGCCGTCCGCAACTCCAACCCATGCCGACGGCCGAGGTCATGCACGAACCAAGGGTCCTTCGTCAAGCAGTAGCCGCCCACGCCCACGCTCGGGCTCAAGATGTTCACGAAATGCTGCCCCTTGGGCAACGTGTTCGCTGCCCGGATGACGTCCGTCGCGTCCACCTTCAACGCGTCGCTGAGCATCGCCAACTCGTTCGCGATGGCGATGTTCGCGTCAATCCACCAGTTGCACGCGAGCTTCGACAGTTCGGCGGCCGTCGCACTCGTCATCTCAACGACCTCGACATCCAGAGCATCCCTCCAGAACTCTGCCGCTGCCCTCGTGCTCGCCGCATCCACGCCCCCGACCACGACAGGCAGCGTCGCGAACTCCGCCAACGCATGCCCCTCCGCGAGACGCTCGGGCGAGAACGCCAAGAGGAAACCCTCCCCACACTTGAGACCACTGCCCTCCTCCAGGAGCGGGCGCACGACGCGTTCCGTCGTCCCCGGCGGCATGGTCGACTTGAACACGACCAGTTGGCCGCGGCGCAAGTGCTTCGCCACCCCCATCGCCGCCTCCCTCACCTGCGTGAGGTCCGCACCCTGCAGGGCATCCAACGGCGTGCCCACCGTGACCACGATGACGTCCGACGCCGCGCACGCCGCGTAGTCCACCGTCGCCCGCAAGCACCCCGCCGCGTACGCCTCATGCACCGCCTCCCTCAACCCGGGTTCCGGGACGCTCGTCCGACCCGCGTTCGCTTCCTCCACCACAGCCGGTCGCACGTCGATGCCCGTCACGTCGTAGCCCCGCTGCGCCAGCGCCGCGGCGATGACGGCGCCGATGTACCCGTAGCCCACCACGGCGACGCGCGCCCGAGTCGCCGACAGGTGGATGGTGGTGGAGCGCGCGCGCGTTTCCTGGGGCTGTGGAGCAGTCATCAGTCCTCGTAGGTCCCTCGACCCCACTTCAACCTCATGGAGCCACGCACGAGGCCTCCTCAGACGCCGGTTGCGTCCGAATGCACGCCCCGGCCGATGCGCAACGTTCGCGTCAAGCGACGGACATGCTCCGGCGTCCACTTGCTCCGGAACGTCGGCTCCCCCTTCAAGTGCAGGCTCCCGCCCGCCGTGCGGCTCTCGTGGTGCACGCCCGTCGCCCGCGTCGCCAACGCCAACTCGAAGCCCTGGTCCAGCGCGCGCAGCGAGTAGTCCACATCCTCACAACCGAAGATGTACTCCTCGTCGTAGTCCCCGACCCGTTCGCGGCAGGGGCGCGTGATAAGGACGCAGGCCGCCGTCAGGAAGTCCAAGCGATGCATCCCCCACACGCTGTGCCAGTGCCCGAACATGTAGAAGTCCGACTTCCACGCGTTGGCACGGATGCGCCGCAACGCCCAGAACGGAGCCCGATGCCGCACCGACGCGGTCACGTACTCCACCGGGGAGAGAGGCAAGTACCCGCCCGCATGCTGGAGGCCCCCATCCGGATACCGGAGGACAGCACCGACCAAACCCACGTGCGGGTGCGCGTGCGCCGTCCCCACCAGCGCGTCCAACCATCCAGCATCCATCACCGCGTCATCGTTGAGCAGCACCCACGCGTCCGCATCCTTCGACGCGCGCATGCCTTGGTTGACGCTGCGCGAAAACCGGAAGTCCGGACCCCCCGACTCAACGAGTTGGAGGTCCACCTCGAAGCCCCGCGTCGTCCGGTGCACCGCCTCCACGCACGCCTGCGTCATCGGCTGCTTCGCATCCGCCGTCGGCACCACGACACCCACGCGCCGGATGCGCGGCCCTCCTTCAGGCAATTGTGGCACCCTTTTCCCCCCTCTGATAGTCACTGCACGTCTCCTCGAAGTCGATGCCGAGGCGGTCGCCCTTGCGCGCGTCCCGCCCACTTGGGGAGAAGCGCACGAGGTCCGGGAGAAACGGGCCACGCACACCGTATGCGTTCGGGCCCGCCCACTCGACCTTCCTGCACCCCAAGTCCCCGCGCGCCATGTCGGCGAAGGCGCACGAATCACACAAGTCCCCCCACCCAGGATTCGGCTGGACCCCGGCACGCTCGAAGCCCTTGCTTGACACGCTCATCGTACCGCCGCCTCCGCCGCCGCGTGCGCGATGGCCCGCGCCGCGTACGTCGCCATCTCCTCCGTCATGAGCGGACTCACGCCCACGAAGAACGTCTGGTTCATCACGCGGTCCGCGTTCGGGAACGCTGCCGGGTCCGCGAGCTTCAACGGCGCGTACGCAGGCTGCCGCAGCATGTTCCCACCAAAGAGCATGCGCGTGTGCACCTTCGCCGCATCCAGCGACGCGACCACACGGCGCCGGTCAAGGCCCTCCTGCAGCGTGATGGGGTACGACCACCACGACGGGTCCGCGCCCTTCGTCGCCTCCGGCAGCACGAGCAAGTCCCGCACGCTCTGCAACGCCTTCGACAAGGTTCGGAAGTTGCGGCGACGCGCTTCCACGAACGCGTCCGCACGCTTCATCTGCTCCACACCGAACGCTGCCTGCCACTCCAACGGCTTCAGGTTGTACCCGATGTCGTCGTACACGTACTTGTGGTCGTACCCCTCGGGCAAGTCCCCCAGCTTCCACCCGAAGCGCTTCCCGCACGTGTTGTCGTGTCCAGCGGGACACCAACATGAGCGACCCCAGTCGCGGAAACTCTCCGCGACCTTGAGCAACTGCGGCTGGTCACTCATCACCATGCCACCCTCACCCGTGGTAACGTGGTGTGCAGGATAGAAGGAGCACGTCGCGAAGTCCCCGAAGCTCCCCACGGGCCTTCCCTCGTACGTGGAGCCGAGCGCGTCGCAGCAGTCCTCGATGAGGCGCAACTTGTAGTCGCGCACGAGGTCCATCACGACCCGCATGTCGTACGGATTCCCGACCGTGTGCGCGAAGACGAGGGCCTTCGTCGTGTGCGAGACAGCGTCGACGAGCGCATCCCCCGTCGGATTGTACGTCGGCAGCGACGTGTCCACGAAATTCACGCTCATACCGTACTGCAGGAGCGGGTTCAGCGTCGTGGGAAAGCCAGTCACGCACGTGACGACTTCATCGCCCCGCTCCAGGCGCTTCTCCGGCGGGACGCGGCGGCTCGTCAACGCGGCCAGGCTGACGAGGTTCGCGCTGCTGCCGCTGTTCACGAAGATGCCCTTCCGCTTGCGACCGAACTTCTCGGCCACCTGCTGCTCGAACCGATTCGTCGCCTCACCAGCGCCAAACCACCCCGTGAGCATGCTCCGGACGGTGGCTGCGAACTCCTCGCCCCCTGCCACCGTGCCGCTGTACGGCACAGGCGACACGCCTGGCACGAACGGCTTGGGCTGCATGCGTTCCTCCATCTCCTCGTACACGAGGCGCATGATGGCCCCCTGCCGCGTCTCCCTCTTCGTCAGTTGTTCTCCTTGAGTCATGCGTGCTCCCTCGCCAATCGAATGTCCCCCGGGAGTCGAACCCCCGGCACGTCCGCGCGGTCCACCGGCACCACGTCCGCGCGCTCCTGCTTCGCGAACTCGTACACGTTGACATCCCGCGCACCAAAATGCACCACACCCGTCTTCTCCGAGAAGGTCGCATCGCGAACAAAGCGCGCCACCTCATCGTAGTAGCTGTGCGAAATCCACATGTCCCGCGGCGCGCGCGCATGCCTCCATGCGCCCCGCGGCTTCATCGTCGTTCGCACAACGAGCGCGTTGGGAGCAACAAGCGCCGCCGCTTCCGACGCGACCTTGCACACCCCATAATAGTTCACGGGGTCCGGCCGCGTGGCCACCGGAATCGGGTGCACGGGCTCGTCGCCTGAGAACACGTAGTCCGTGCTGATGTGCACAAGACGCGTCGACGGGACGCACGCGCGCGCCACGTGGATGGTGGGCAATGCGACGTTCTCCCACGCGAACTGCTTGTCCACTTCGCAACGCACGACGTCGACGCTCGACGCCGTATGGACCACGACGTCTGGCCAGTCCCGTTCAAAGAGCATGCGCGTCGCGTCCCACCGACTCAGGTCAGCATCCGCCCGCGTCCATGCCAAGACCTCGTGCGGCCCCCAGTCCAGGGCACACAACTCGCGGCCAAGCCGCCCGTTGGCACCCGTGATGGCGACGCGCACGTTACGCGCCCGCCTGCAGCACGCCTTGCAAGTACTTGCGCTGCTCGGGCACCTTCGCCGCCTCCGCGAGCTTCATCAACGCGTCCGCGTCGATGAAACCCATCCGGAACGCGACCTCCTCCAAGCACGCCACTTGGAGGCCTTGCCGCTTCTGCATCGCAGCGATGTAGTTCGCGGCATCCAACAGCGAGTCGTGCGTGCCCATGTCCAGCCACGCCGTGCCACGCGAGAACTTCACGAGCTTCAGCTTGCCACGACGCAAGTACTCGTTGTTCACGTCCGTGATTTCGAGTTCCCCACGCGCACTCGGCTTGAGACTCGCCGCGATGTCCAGAACACTGTTGTCGTACACGTAGAGGCCCGCCACGGCCCAGTTCGACTTCGGGTGCACCGGCTTCTCCTCGATGCCCACGACGTCCCCCGCCACGTCGAAGGCGGCGACGCCGTAACGCTCCGGGTCGCTCACGAACGAGCCGAACACGGTCGCACCCCCATTCTCCTGGATGCTCGTCTGAAGCATCCGAGCGAAGCCCTCACCGTGGAACACGTTGTCGCCCAAGATGAGCGTCACCGGGTCGCGGCCGACGAACTCGCGCCCCACAAGAAACGCCTCCGCCAAGCCCCCCGGCTTCTCTTGCGCCGCGTACTGGATGCGCACCCCCCACTGCGCACCCGTTCCCAGCAACTGCTCGTAAACCGGCAAGTCCTGCGGCGTGCTCACGAGCAGGATGTCCCGGATGCCT
>Ga0299913_10001193_pt1 | contig 18722 bp, 17 predicted proteins | sample RVTome_9_FD_201360 | JGI IMG/M metagenome (GOLD analysis project Ga0299913, IMG submission 201360) | Soil microbial communities from uranium-contaminated site in the Upper Colorado River Basin, Wyoming, United States - RVT155D38 (version 2) ... | reverse complement strand
TGACGATCGAACACGTGATGCCTCAACAGTGGCAAAGTCACTGGCCCCCTCTCGTTGGAGACGATCTGGAGGATGCCCAGGTTGAACGAGAGCGCCTCGTCCACTCAATTGGGAACCTCACGTTGGTGACCAAAAGCCTCAACCCGGCATTATCAAATGGTCCGTGGGTCGACAAGCAGAAGGCGCTGAATCGACATGGCGTGCTACTTCTAAACTCCGAGCTGGTCCGAGAGTACGGAGACGACTGGTTCTTGGAGGACCAGATCAAGGAGCGGAGCAGGGTGCTCGCCGACCGCATATGCGAGACGTGGCCTGGGCCTGCGGTTGGCGGTTAATCGGAGGCTTGGCCCGACGCTCGGATAGGATGGTGTGCGCGGCGAACTCGGGACCGGGAAAGCACGAATTAATCTGACCGAAATCGACCTTGAGTTGAAGCGGCAGGGCCTGCCTGATGTCATTCTGACTCATGAGACCACTCGGCGACCCGAAATTTGTCAGATAATTCCGTTAGCCTCAAGGTCAAGTCGCGGAATCTATCTGACAAACCGAAAGATTGATGATGTCATTGCGCACCCAAGCACAGGCATACCTTGAAGCCGAGGGCTACGCGGTGAAGGAAGACGACGGTGGTCTCCTTGTCGGAACCCGCGGTGGCGTGGGAGGCAGGGAGCACATCTATGTTTGGGTGCCTCAAGCGAAAAGAGGACTCCCACACGAGAGATTGATGGCAGAGTTCGGCACTGCCTACAACGAGCAACCGAATGCCCGGAGGTTCCTGCTTGTTGAATCGCGAGAAGGTATCAGGGCTGACTTCCCTTCAGACGCCAAGAAGTACTTTAGTGTTTCGATCAACACGCCGGCGCAGTTCTTCGACACGACCTTCAGGGACGAAGACGCCAAGACTGCTGTGAGCGTTCCTAAGAAACTGCGAGCTCGAGGGTCCAAGCGGCTTGCGAACCGCGTGGAGCAGCCATATGAGGATCTTGCTTCCGGAACCCACGGGGACGACCTCCTTCCCCTTCTCGTAGGGGCACTCAGAGAAAGAGACCGGATCGAGCGGCCAATTCACGTTGTCATAGGCCCTGCAGGCGCCGGAAAGACTTTCCTGTTTGAAGCATTGTTCGCACAGCTGTATGACAAATTCCAGGACGACAAGAGATCTCAAGTCCCGTCTCGAAGGCCGCTTCCCCTTGTACCTGAGTTCCTAGACTTTGCTACGGATCCGACGCTGAACGCGATTCTCGATGCGTTTATAACCAGCGAGTTCAGCCGCAGATTGAACCCAGACAGTTTCACGTGGAAGTTGACACATGGGTATGGGACCTGGCTGATCGACGGCCTTGACGAGATCATTGCCAGGGACACGGGGCTGTTCGACTGGATACAGAAGCTTGTCTTGTTTGATGAGACACCTTCCTCACCACTCGTCCTGATTTGTTTGCGTGACTCGGTATTCGCCACAAACGCCGAATTGCGAGAGTTTGTCACCGAGATGGATGATTGCGTCAATATATACGAACTAGCGCCTTGGGGTCCGAAACAAAAGAGGAGCTTCGCTGACAAGGAATTGGGTGCCGAGGCAGGACAGTTCATCGCGCTCATCGAGTCGGACCGCACCTTGAGCAGTCTTGCCGAACTTCCGTATTACAGCTATCTGTTGGCGGGACAGTTCAGAGACGATGCGCTCGATGAGACGACAGGTCCAATAGACCTCCTAGAAAAGTCTCTAATTGAAATTCTGAGGCGAGAAGAGAACAAGGATCTAATTGATTCACGATTCATCTCGACAGAGCACCTCCGAGAGCTGCTTGAGGGAGTTGCGGCAGAGAACATGGAGAGACAGTTCGCTGGCGTCGACTCGGACACACTTTCTGAGTGGGTTCAGTTGGTCACACCCGAGGACATCCCATTCGAGGATAAAGATCGTCTCGCCACCAACCTGATGCAATTGCCTCTCTTCGCGAGTGGTGAGCATGGCCGAGTTCGTTTTGCGCAGGAACTCCTGGAGCGGTACTTGTTGGGGTCATACTTCGTGGATCTCTTTGATCGCAATCGGCCAGCGTTCGCCAGTCGTCTTGGAGCGGTACAGATCCCGCCAGATTGGCTGACCATGCGCGTTCTCGAGGAGCATGTGATCGATGAGGCTCGGCTCGGGGAGGTTGTTGCGCTGGCCTATGAGTCCCAGAACGATCCAGTGGCCTTCAAGAACCTTGTCCAGTTGGCCTGCGCATCCTCTGACGATGGCAACGTGATCAAGAATCTCGGCTTCCCCCTCGAGGGACTCGATCTCTCCGGTGTCCACTTCGAGGACCTTGATCTAACAGACCTGTCCTTGCGTGGCTGCAACCTGAGCGATGCTGAGTTTGTTGAGTGCAATATGAGGGGAGTTGCCCTGGAAGGGGCTGTGCTCAGGAACACGCGTTTCGACTTGGCCGAAGGGGCCCTCGAAGGCGCTTCGGTTGGTGATCTCAGCACGTTCCACTCGATGAGGACTAACGGTTCAACTGTCTTGGCGGATTTCGACGAGGCAAAAGACTGGTTTGCCGGGGAGACGTCGGGGCCGGTTCGAACAGTTGATCCGTGCCCGTCGGCGCTTCAACTCAGGCACGTGCTTGGCAAGTACATCCACCCCACTGGGGAGCCGAGGCGGACCTCTCTCAACGAGAGAGCCATAGTCGCAGGCAAGCGACACATCGATGATGTCCAAGGTCTGGCAGATTCGCTAGTCAGGCACGGCTATCTGCATGTCAGCCACCGCGGCCGTTACGAACGGACCGGAGGCGACCGGTATCCGGAGCTCGTCGCTTTTGTAAAAGACCTGACACTCAGTTCAGGACTGAGGCGGGTTCTCAACGACCAATGCGACCGGGACTCGTGCGCGCACTCGGCGCACCCAGTGCCCGTGCGGTAGCAGAGCGACAGATGTCCTCCTACATGACCAGCCATTTGGGGGAAGTCCGTCGGCCTCTTAGTTAACTCGTTTTCGAAGGTTCTCCAACGGGAGTCACACCTCAATTCGGTCATAGTCACCAGCTTCCACACCACATCCGCCTCCAAGCCAGGCCGAAAGCAGGGATGCGTGTTTCGCTTGGGCAGTGTCAGACACCTATCCGGAACGTCCGATATGTCTCCGGAACGATCCGTACGACATCTCACCGGTTCTTACACTACGTGTTTCGCCAAGCGTTTGACCCTGGTTTGACACCGCCGGCCTGACCCCCGAAATCCCCAACAACGACCGGCCTCCCCGCACCACCACCGCACCTATTCCGGTTGCGGCGGAGTGGCAGCCGATGCGCTCCGCATCAATGCGTTGATTCGAGCATGTTCTCACCGCGCGAGTATCACTCGACAGAGTGACTGTTTTCCCACCAGGCGGTCGCTTCGGTCTGAGCCTTGCGAATCCTGCTCCGCATTTCGCCAGCACGCTGGTTGACCCTCGTTAGGTGTTCAGCGAGCCACTCGAGTGCCACTCTCGGGTCTGGGCTCGCAGATTCCAACTCTATCCTCGCTTCACCACGTTCGATCCTGGTCTTGTGGGAGACATGCGAAGGCTCGATCACGAAGGCGCTGTACCAGATGTTGTCTGGGGGATAGGAGAGGGGAACGTCCATGATGGGACCCTCACCCAACCAGTGGATTACCCGGGGGGACCCTGAGATGCGTGGATTTTCGGCCATTGGCAGGCTCCACACTATGGCGCCGGACCGGACTCTTTCGATCTTTTCAACGATCCATCGCCGCGCTTTCCTGACCACTCCATGACTCGCTCTTCTGATGAGTGAGACAGAGTTGGCTGGTTGGGGAAGCAGGTCGCATTGGCTCGGCTGCGACGAAGGTGCAGGAAGGAGAGATCGCCGAAGTCATCCTTTCCGCTACTGGATTAAGGTAAATCGGTCAGACGCCGATGGTACGTTGCGTATTAGCGGCGAAGGATATTGGTTATGAGACTTGCTCTGTTCTCAGACCTCCATCTCGCCATGCCCTTCCGGTGGGCGCCGCCGGAAGTCGCTCGAACCAGACGCCAGGCGTTGAGGGACACCCTCGACGCGATCGTCGAACTGGCTGCGACTGCCAAGGCGGACGCATTGGTGTGCGGTGGGGATCTCTACGAGCACGACCGGGTGGCGCCGGACACGAGCGCGGTGATCCGAGCCGCCTTCGCCCGTATTGCGCCGATACCGGTGCTCGTCGCCCCTGGGAACCACGATTGGTACGGGCCCCGGAGTCTGTACAGCCACACAGAGTGGAGCGACAACGTCCACATCTTCAAAGAAGATCGCCTTCAGCCGTTTGAGCTGGCTCCCGGACTGACCATCTGGGGGGCAGCACACAAGAAGCCAGCCGGTACCAAGGGCTTCCTCAATGGTTTCGAAGTGGATCGGGGCAGAGATGAAGTTCATATAGCTCTCTTTCATGGCTCCCTGCGCTCGGGCCTTCCCTTCGAAGAGGAGGACAAACAGCCGCACGGACCTTTCGATGCGGAACAGATACCGGCTGCCGGACTCCACCACGCGCTACTCGGACACTTCCATACTCCAAAGGACGGCGATTGGCACACCTATCCCGGAAACCCCGACCCGCTCACCTTCGGCGAGACAGGAGACCGTGGAGTGGTCCTCGTCGACATTGAAGGAGACGGGGGGCTGCGCAGGACCCGGCGCTTGGTGGCCCAAACCGAGGTGTCCGACGTGACCGTTGACGTGACCGGATGCTCCAGCCTGCAAGAGGTGCGGGCCAAAACCGAAACGGCGCTGGAAACCCTGTCAGGAATCGTCCGGGTCACGCTCGAAGGCGAGGTCACCTCAGATGTCGACGTGAATTCTTCTCTCGAAGGCATCGGCGACCACCTGGCAGCGGTTGTCTCACGGCCGGGTCGTGTCACAGTGGCCTATGACCTCGATGCCATCGGCCAGGAGTCGACGGTCCGCGGCCAGTTCGTGCAGGACGTGCGCAATGCAGGACTCGAGTCGGACCTGGAGCGCCGTGTCCTGATAACCGGGCTTCGGGCCTTAGAAGGACGTCGCGATCTGGAGGTCGTCTGAGGTGCGGATTCGTGAAGTGAGAGCTCACGCCTTCGGTCCGTTCGAGGGGGAAACCCTGGAGCTCTCCGAAAGCATGACGGTGATCGTGGGCCCCAACGAGTCGGGAAAGTCCAGCTGGCACGCCGCCATCTGCGCCGGACTGTGTGGGATGAGGCGGGGTCCAGGGCTGAAGGCAGAAGACCGTGAATTCAGGGATCGCCACATGCCGTGGGATGGAGACGAGTGGCGAGTCTCCACCGTCGTTGATCTCCCGGATGGTCGAACGGTCGAGTTGATCCATGACCTCGGGAACCGGGTGGGAAGCAGCGCACGTGATGTATTGCGAGGCACCGACTACTCCAATGAGATAGTTCACGATGGTGCGCCCGATGGATCCAAGTGGTTGGGTCTCGACCGTCGGGCGTTTCTGGGAGTCGCGTCGATCAGGCAGGCGCAGATACTCTCGGTCACCGAGGAGGCCGGGAGCCTGCAGGAGCACTTGCAGAGGGCGGCGGCGACCGCCGGTGCAGACGAGACCGCGGCGGCGGCGCTCAAGGCTATTGACGACTACGCAAGCGAGGAGGTTGGTACGCGGCGCGCCAACTCCAGGAAGCCACTCATGCAAGCCGTCCGGGGACTAGAGGCGGCACAGGAGTCACATGACCTCGCTGCCCAACACCACGAGGACTGGCTCGAACGCAAGGCGAAGCTGGCTCGATTGACGCAAGAGGCGTCACAGACGCGGCGTCTCGCTCGTGCTGCCGAAGCACGACTCTCCCGTGACCTGGCTGACCAGCTCACCGATCGACTCGGCGAGGCGAGAGAACTGGCAGAACGCTATCCCTCACCGCCATCCCAGCAGCGTGAGCGGGAGAAACTCGCCGAACAGATAGCGACCGCACTTCACGACTGGGAGCAGCGCCCGGATCCAACACCGCTCGAGGGCCCCACGGCCGAGGAGCTGGCCGAACGCCTGCAGTCACTTCCGGAACCACCCGAAGGCGACATCGAGCCTGCTGCGGAGGTTCGTTCAGCCCACCGCCAGCTCCTCGATGCGCATAGTCGATATGAGGCTCATCAGCAGCAGAAGCCTCCCGACCTGGAAACAGCTGCACCGACGGGCATCACCGAGTCCGAACTCATCGACCTGGCTCGAGAGTTGGACACGCCTGTTCCTTCGGTGGAGCCTGCCATTCGAGAGGAGGTGGAACGGCTCCGGCAGGCACAGATCTCGTTGGGTGACCGTGGGTCTCGAGTGCCAGGCGTCGCCGCAGGTGCTGCCGGCTTCGCCGCCTTGCTCATTGGGGCCGTCCTGCTCGCCACGGGTGCCACTGTCGGCGGGGTAGTGGGAGTTGGTGTCGGAATGCTCCTGGGGTTGGTGGCTGTGGCTCTGCTTCGGAAGCCGCTTTCGCCCGGTGATGACCGGAGTGCCTTGGTTGCGGCCGAGAGCAGGCTGATGATGGCAGAACAGCTTGCCGCCGCCGCAATCGAACGAAGAGAGTCCGCTGCCCGGCGGGCAGAGGCGGAAGGGCTCGATCCCGACCCGGCCCGTCTGCGGCGTCTCGCCGATCAGCTGCGCAGGGCCGAGGAGGCCAGGTCGTCGCTGGTGTCCTGGGAGGACCGAGAGAGAAACCTCGGCGAGGCTGTCACGAGCGCGACCGAGGTGTTGCGCGTTTCGTTGTCGGAACGCCAGGTCCCAGTCGATGAGGACGCCGGCGTCGATCAACTCGAAGCTGCGTTCTCACGATACGAAGAGGAATGCCGTCGCAGAAGGGAGCAGGCGGGCGAAGCAAGAGAGCGACCCGCTCTCGAACAGGCATTAGGAGCCCGACGCCGGGCGGAAGAGCGACTTGCCGAAGATATCGAGCGAGTTCAGCGCGCAGGCGATCGCCTTCGACAAGCAGCAACCGCCGCGGCCCTGACCGACGACCCCTCGGCCCTCACTGAGTCCGAGCTTGTCACACGACTGAAGGGATGGCAGCAGGACCTCGAAACGAGTCGAGAGGAACTGGAGAGGGCGCAGCGGGAGTGGTCCCGCCTCGAGGCGCTTTTGGATGGTGGGACCCTGGAAGAACTCGAAGCCGTTTCACGTTCCGCCGAGAAGCGCTTCGCCGCCCTAGCTGAGGATCTCGATGAGAAGGTGATCCAGGAAGTCTCACTGGGAGATGATCCGGAACTCACAATAGACCGGCTCCGTGAGGAGGCCGACATGTTTGAGCGGGAGTGTGCTACCTCGCGTGGCGACCTAGAAGCCAGAGCGGAGCAGGTGGTCGGTGTGCCCGAAGCCGAAGAGCAGCTCGCCGCCGCCCAACAGGATCTGACCAGAGTCGAGTCTCTGGCGGGGGTCCTCGACACCACCAAGCGCTTCCTATCGCAGGCACAGGACCGGGTACATCGGGACATCGCTCCGGTTCTCCGCGATAAGGTCGGCGACCGGCTCTTCCGGGTGTCCGGCGGTCGGTATGTGGAAGTCACCGTGGATCCGGAAACCCTCAAGGTCGATGTGCGGGACGTCCAGGGCCGCTGGCGGGACGCAAATCTGCTGTCTCACGGGACCGCCGAGCAGGTGTACCTGCTCCTTCGGGTCGCTATGGCGGAGGTGCTCACAGCTAGCGGAGCGAACTGCCCGCTCCTCCTGGATGACAGCACAGTCCAATCGGACCCGGAGCGGACCCATGCGATTCTTGACGTCCTCCACGACGTCAGCTCCGAACACCAGGTGATCGTGTTCAGCCAGGAAAATGACGTCCTCGCCTGGGCCGAGGAGAACCTCGGAGTCCGTGATCAACTGCGCCGATTAACCGCCATCTGATGCCATTCGAAACCGGCGCACGCCCGAAGAGTCTGACCCGGCATGAAGCCTGGAGAAGTATCGAGGCTGAGCCAGTCCAGGTTCGGGGAGGGGGTACCCCATGACAGACGGCGGACGGTGGAGCCCTCGCTAATGGCAATTGCAATCCACCTCATTTCCGAGAGGCCTTGGCTCCCCTTGGCATCATCAACTTGGCAGCAGAGAGGATCGAAACATGCGTTCTGTTGAGTCGTTCGTCGCTCGGATCGTTGAAGATCTCGAGAAGAAATCGGAGGAGCGGCGCCAGGTGATCGTCCGCCGCAAGGTGTCGACCATCATTTCACAATGTGGGTACTCCTGTCGCAGCCACAGACTGCTCGCCGAACTGGATAGAGCGATTGAGGAGGCTCAGAGCTTCGTTGACCCCGATGTCACGGATACGGGACTTGGCCTACCCACTTGGATTCGTACGGATGGATCACATGTGGTCTGTGAACTCAAGGTAGGTGACCCGACGGACAGGTCCGTGTCGCAGTTGTTGAAGTATGTGGACGCAGCGGACGCCATCCAAGTTCAAACTTGGTAGTGGGCCTAGGAGAGGCTCACAGGAGAGAAATCGGATCGGCACGTCAATCAGAAGAAGCCTGGAGGCGAAAGACACTTGGCAGGCTTCCACGGCGACGTCTCGTGGGGAGCCATCAGCAGGTTCGCGAAATGTGGAAAGGTCAACCTACGTTGGGAAGACATAGTTACACATGATGAAACCAGGTGGTTCATGAGAGAAGAACGCCTTCAACAGCTTCGACAAGAGCGACTCGAGCGTGCCGCAAAGGCTCAAGCTCTTGCCGGCAACCGGATCGTGGGAGGCGCCTTCGCTGTCCTCCTCAAGGATGCTCCGTATGACAAGAGGACCGAGGAACAGAGGGCCGAGTGGGCGTGCGGGTACCGGGTTACGGACACCGGCCTCAAGCTTCATCGCCACTCCAACCCCGGTAACCCCAGGCATGGGAAACAATCGGATACGAGCAAATCATCGCGGCGACGGACGCTCAACTCAGGAAGGTGATTGCCTCAGCGCAAAGAGGTGACTACGACGACAACCTCCAACTACTTGCTAACCGTATGAACAACCACATGAGACATCAAGAGTCAAGTCGCACAACCGGCGAAGGAACAGGCCACTGAAACGACCGACGGGCTATCGCCATTACTGAGCGGGCTGCTAGTTCCCGTTGTCGCGTGTGACCCTCGTTTGACACCGTCGTCCCGACCCCAGAAAACCCCAACAACCTCAGGCCTCTCGGCGACCACACGACCTAGTTCGTTCTCGCGAAACCCCAACAACTAGCTTGCTTCTAAAAGGGGTTGCAAGTATGCTACCCCTTGTATGAAAGACAGTGGCGCAATTCTGCGGGATGCCCGTGCCGATGCCGGGTTGTCGCGCCGCGCCCTCGCTGCCAAGGCAGGAGTTCCGACTTCCACTGTTTCCCGGATCGAACAGGGCCAGAGCGACCCGACTCTGACGATGTTGGCTCGACTGGTCGATGCGGCTGGGCGAGATCTCGTTGTCGAGTCACGTCCCCGGGAGGACGCAATGAGTCTCGCGGAATTGGCAACGGCATTCCGCGAAGAGAGCGGGCAACGCAAGATCGATTGGACTCGCCTGCGCGGCTTTGTCGATCGGGTTCAACTGCATCCTGAGGTTCTCCCGGAGGCGATAGCAGACCCACCCGCTTCGACCTTTCCATTGCTCAACGTCATCCTCGCTGCGCTTGCCGAACAGCTCGCCGACGAATACGACATCGAACGGCCGCGTTGGACCCGCGCGTTCGGGCCAGTGGATGAACCCTGGTCCCCGCCGGCAACACCCCGGATGCGCGCCTCATTTGAGGAATCGACCCCGGAGGCTTTCAGGCGTCGCAATGTCGTCTTGTCACGGTCGGCCTTGTTCCGCACAGCGGTCTGAACGATGGCCAAAGGGCTTCTCGAAGATCGTGCCGAGCTGGAGGCTCTCTTCGACGAGCTCAGCCTCGAGATGACGGCACTCGGAACGACTGCCGAGGTTGTGATGGTCGGCGGAGCCTGGATGCTTTGGCACTCCCGCCGGCTGTCAACCCGCGATGTCGACTCCGCTCGCAAGCTGGACTCCGACCTGGCCGCCGCGGTCGAGAAGATTGCGGAACGTCACGACTTGTCCAAACAATGGCTAAACGACTCGGCGGCCCCCTTCTGGCCATCGAATGCGGACTACGAGGATTGTGAGGTCGTCTACGAGCAGCCGGCATTAGAGGTTCGAGCGCCGGGTCCCGAAGTCATCTTCGTGATGAAGCTGTATCGCGCGGACCCGCAGGACCGTGACGACCTCGCCTCTTTGTGGCCGCTATGCGACTTCGCCGATCCGCTGGCCGCAGCCAAAGCGTTTCGGGACGCGTACCCACACGCCCCAGAGGACGAGTTCCTCCCCGGCTACATCGCGGACGTGGTGCGGGAGGCAACTAACTGAAGGCACCGTCTTCCGACCGAGGTTTATCAGGGCTGTGAACCGTTACCCTGATAAACCCTTTGAGTATGTCAGGACAAGCCCGGACGTGGACCGATTCGCTGGGTCGCACCTACGAGTACACCCCGCATACTCCGCAGTTGCTTGCTGGTGCGTGGAAGTGAGGCGGATTGTGGTCACCAAAGAACCTCAGGATGGTGATTCCATAGAACTCGCTGATCCGCGGCATGTCTCAACCGTATGAATCAGATGTGACATGTTTGACGTTGTTCAGGCTCCTGGGTTCGGGCGTTGAACACGGTTGTTCCCAACCGCACCTAGTTCGTTCCGGCGCGCAAGGGTCATTCACCGTGGCCGGATTAGACAAGGCTCGCGCAGGCCACGCGAATGGCTCTTGCCGTGTCAATGGTCTCTGCGACCTCGGCCTGGCCGAAGGTCCGTGACCCGTACTCGGATCGGTTGCGGTTGCGTCTCAGCCGATCGAAGCGGTTGAGGGCCGGTTCGTCGACCTGTATGGCGATCGACTTGGCGTATTGCGCCAGAGCCTGGCGGGATCCCGGGCGGCTGAGAACTCTGTGTCCCGACATGAGGAGAGCAGCTGCGACGGATTTCCTGGCGGCGTCGTATGCGAGTACGTACGCCCCTGATCGGTCGAGCTCGGCGATCTTGGTGGCGGCCTCGAGATGCCGTTCGGCGTCGTCCAGCCATCCGGTCGCGGTCGCCTGATCAGGCTCCACCTTCTCGATGAGTCCTCGGGATAGTGAGAGTGCGTACCCGGGGTCTCAACCAGACAGGAGACGTGTGTCTCTCCTACACGCGGTCGTTCCTGGTGTACAAGCGAGATGCGATGGACGAGATCGACCATCACCCCACGGCCGATCAACCGTGGCCCGAGCTGGATTGATCCAGCCCCGCCAGGTCGGGTCAGTGGATCCGTTTGTCGTACCCGGCCCACTCCTTGTCCCGAAGCACATACTTCTGGATCTTGCCGGTCGAGGTCTTCGGTAGCTCCTCGACCATCTCGACCTCATCCGGCGCCTTGAAGTGGGCGAGCTGGGAGCGGACGTGCTCGATGATCTCGGACGGGTCGACCGACTCGCCCGGCTTGAGGGTCACGAACGCCTTGGGGCGCTCTCCCCACTTCTCGTGAGGCACCGCCACCACCGCGCACTCGAGCACCGCGGGATGAGAGACGATGGAACGCTCGACCTCGATCGTGGAGATGTTTTCCCCACCTGAGATGATGATGTCCTTCGAACGGTCCCTGAGATCGATGTAGTTGTCGGGGTGCCAGACGGCGACGTCACCGGAGTGGAAGTAGCCACCACGGAAGGCGGTGTCGGTGGCTTCCTCGTTGTCGAAGTATCCCTTCATGACGTTGTTGCCCCGCATGACCACCTCACCCATCGCCTCTGCGTCTCGAACTACGTCTTCCATCGAGTCGTCGACGACACGGGTCGGGTCTGCGATCACGAAGGAGACCCCTTGGCGGGAAAGAAATCGAGCTCGTTCGGCGCCGGTTAGCGTCTCGAACCCTGGCTGGATCTCACAGACGGTGTGCGGACCGTAGGTCTCGGTGAGCCCGTACATGTGGACGATGCCTGCTCCGAGCCCGCTCAGGCTCTCGATCAACGAAGGTGACGGAGGAGCCCCTGCCGTCGTGACGGTCAGGGGCACGTCCAGCGGGTGGGCCGACGGGTCGTTGACCAGGCCGATCAACACTGTCGGCGCCGCATTCAGATGGGTCACCCCGAGCTCGTCGATGAGACGCCAGATCTCGCCAGAGTCAACGGCGCGAAGACCCACATGAGTGCCGCCGATGGCGGTGACGCCCCAGGTGGTGCACCAACCGTTGCAGTGGAACATCGGCAGTGTCCACAGATAGACCGACGCCGGGGTGTGCCTCGAGTGGATGATCTCTCCCAGGGCATTCAGATAGGCGCCCCGATGGGTGTACATGACACCCTTGGGGCGTCCCGTGGTCCCCGACGTGTAGTTGATCGAGATGGTCCGTTCCTCGTCGTCGACAGTCCACGGCAGCGACTCGTCGGTCCCCCTCGTCAACAGATCAGACCACGAGATTGTCGTGAAGGGCACGTCGACACCGATCTCGTCCATGGAGACGATCTTTTCGACGGTTTGCAGCTCGTCGGCGATGGACGTCAGCCTCGCCAATAGCTCGGAGTCTCCGACGAGGATCTTCGAGCCCGAGTGGTCGAGGATGTAGCGGATCTCCTCGGGTGAGAGTCTCGTGTTCACCGCCACCAGCACGGCACCGAGCAGTGGCACGGCGAAATGCGCCACCAGCATCTCCGGAGTGTTGGGGCAGAGGAACGCCACCCGGTCGCCCTGACCCACATCACCGCTCTGCAGGGCGCGGGCGGTTCGTGTCGTCAACCCCGCCATCTCTGCGTAGCTGATCGATCTGTCTCCATAGGAGATTGCGGTCTTGTCGCCGAAGACGATGGAGGCGCGCTCCAGGAAGGACAAAGGGGTCAGCTCGGTCCGGTAGACCTCGGTCACGAACGGTCGGGCCAGACAGGGCGGCGCTTCTCGATGAAGGCGCTCATGCCCTCCTGGGCGTCTTCCCGCGCCGCGTTGTCGGCCATGATCGGCTCGGTGATCTCATAGGCGGCGGTCTCCGGCAGCTCGGCCTGGGCGTAGTAAGCCTGTTTGCCGGTGGCGATCGTCTTCGGCGAGAAACGAAGGATCTTGTTGGCGAGGTCGTCGACGGCCTCGTCGAGCTGATCCGCCGGGACCACCCGGTTGACCAACCCCCAATCCATCGCCTGCTCGGCGGTGATGGGCTCACCGGTGAGGAGCATCTGCATCGCTCTCTTGTGTCCCACGGCGCGACTCACCGGCACCAGCGGTGTCGAGCAGAAGAGACCGATCGACACTCCCGGGGTGGCAAACCACGCATCCTCAGCAGCCACGGCCAGATCACAGGATGCAACCAGCTGACAGCCGGCAGCGGTGGCCACACCCTGGACTCTCGCGATCACCGGCTGGGGGAGGGCATGGATGCTCTCCATCATCCGAGTGCAGGTGGCGAACAGCTCCGAGTAATAGTCGTCAGGGCGGTCGATCATTTCGGCCAGATCATGACCAGCCGAGAAGGCAGGGCCTTCGGCGGCCAGTACCACCACGCCAGCATCGGAGGAGACGGCCTCGAAGGATTTGATCACCGTGCGCAGCATCTCGAGACTCAGCGCGTTCCGCTTCTCGGGTCGGGCAAGTGTCACCGTGGCGACCCGACCGTTCTGCTCCAAACGGACGCCACCGAGTTCCATGCCGGGGAGACTAGCTGAGTGGGCTAGTCGCGCTCCCGCCCACGGAGGTGCCCGCTCGCTGATGAGTCCCTGACAACTGGCAACGATCGTCAGTGGTTCCCCAGACCGCGACCCCGGCTGTGCTCGATGTCAAGAGCCGACCAAGAATCTCGACCCCGGGATCAGCCGGCGACCGACTCGATCACCTGCTCGAGGACGATGGCCTGAGTCGGGCACGCGATGGCGATCTCGCGCAGAGTGTCCTCGTCGACGGTGGAGAGGTCGAGGACCTCAGGTTTGAGGAAGTCGCCTTTGCGCCACTGGAAGGCTGTCGGAGCCAGGCTGATGCAGGTCCCTGCCCCGATGCAACGGCGTCGGTCGATTATCACTCTCACTGCCATGTGACGCCCGCTTTGATCGCATATTGGATGGCCTCGCTCTCGGAGACCACTCCCAACTTGGCCAGGAGGTCGTCGACTGGGCTTGGGTCTTGGCCATTCTTCGTCCCTGACGTTCCCGAGGTCACCGCACGCAACAACTCGAGGTCCTCGTCGGTGAACTCGATCCCATCGGCGGGCGTCTCACTGACCTGTGTCGGGTCGAAGCTCACGATCTCGGCCGCCTCTCGCTGGATCGGGTTGGCGAACCACTTCTCTCGCAGGTCGGGGTCGGCCATCGACGTGCTCAGATACGCAAGCCCGCCGAGAATCTCCTCAGTCAGGTCGGCGGCCTCGGGCTGATTCCCTCGTATGAGGGTTCTGGCTCCCGTCCAGAGGACCGGTACGAGGTAGAGAAGATGGGACTCCCCATGGAAGCTGCGAGCGTTGCGCGCTTCGTCGGCGGCAGTTTCCGAGTCGCCCGCCGCCTCGGCCACCAGGGCCAGCGCAGCATGGGCGAACGCCACAAATGGTGTCTCGCCCTTGATCGTGCGGGCTATGTCCAAGGTCTCCTCAGCTGTTTCCTTCGCTCTCTCGAAGAGGGTTTCGTCACCTCCAAACACGGCGATCCGGGCATACTCGAACGCCAGGTTGGCCAGCGCCTCGCAGCTCTCCCCGATGCGGGTCTGGCCAGAAAGATCGGCGGCGCGGCGGTAGTGGCGGGTCATCGCCTCCACGTCGTCGCGTGCCGCTGCGTGCGCACCCCGCCACATCTCGAGCCTGCGAGCCATCGACGTCGAGGCGACGGTCATGGCGGCGGTGACCGCGCGTTCCAGCCAGGCAGCGCAATCTTCGCCACCTCCCACCTGCAGGCAGGTCATCGCCATACCTCCGGCGGAGAGGGCCTCCAGCCAGCGGTCGCCCAAGGCGCGGGCCGCCTCAAACGCCTCACGTCCTCGCTCCAGGGCTAGGCCGGGCTGCAGGTTCAGACGGGCATAGGTGTGAATTCCGTAGAGCATGTGGGCGTCGTCGACGGCGGACTGGCTGTCGGTGACTTCCCCTTTGCGGCTGTGGTGCAGGGCCCTGATGTGCTCGATCCGCCCCGCCATGCCTTGGGCGCTGGGATCGGCGATGTGGGCATAGGCCATCGAGATCAGCGCCGACATCGTCCCCTGCCTGTTGTCGATCTCCTCGTAGATCCGGAACGCCTGTTCGGCGAGTGCCTTTACTCCGGCGAACAGTTCCGGCGCTTGCATAAGGATCATGATGGCGGGAGTTCCTGCCTCCTGGAGCTCGATGGCCACCCGTTTCACCCTTCCCGCCTCGAGCATGGATAGCTCACGGAGGGCATCGGCCTCCGAAGACCGATCCCCGATCTCACGGGCGATCTCGAGTGCACGGTTGTATGGCTCTTCGGCATCATCGACCTCGACCTCGACGGGGGCCATGTATGCCTCACCAATCGGTGATCGACTGAGAGCCTGCCCCAGCTCGAAACATGCCGCCAGCTCCATCTCTTTGTCACCCTCGGTCTCGGCGGCGCTCCGGACGGAGCGGGCCAGCCCGGCGGCGAGGTCGAAGTCCTCACCTGCTCTCGCCGCCGACGCCTTGCGCAATTTCACCTCGGCGTCGAGGGTCGGTGAGGTCACCCCGGCGGCGAGGGCGGTCATCTCGGCGAGGTTGGCCATCCTCTCAACGTCACGGTCGAGAACGGCGAGGGCGTCGTCTTTGATCCGGAGCATTTCGATGCGGCGAGCAGGGTCGGAGGCTGAGGTGAGCGTGCTGTCGAGAAGACGAATCGCCTCTTCGGGCGCCGACATGGCAAGGGCCGCCTCAGCGGCCCTGACTCCGCTGTCCGCCGCCAGGTCCTGGTCACCGGCCTCGATTGCGTGGTAGGCCAGCATCGACAAGTTCTCTGTCCCACCTTCCTCCACCAGGAGCTGGGCGAGCGCACCGTGGACAGCTCGTTTTCGCTGCCGGGGGATCGAGGCGAGCAAGGATGCGCGGATCTGGTCGTGAGAGAACGAGAAGTCGTAGCCCGAACCGGGCCTCTCTTCCGTGAGGAGGCCGACATCGAGGGCGTTCTTAAGGTGCTCGGCGACCTCCCAGTCGGCCAAGTTCTTCCCGTCGACCCGGGCCATCACTTGGCTCATGTCGGCAAGGCGGAAGCGTCGGCCCAGGATCCCGGCGTCGGATAGATGCAACCGACAGTCGTCCGTGAGCTGGGCCAGCCGACGCTCGACCAGGGTCTGGATGGAGGAGGGCACTGCCGGGCCACTGAGCTTGGTCATCGTCCAGGTACCGTCGATGAGTTGAAGCGCCTCGGCCTCACGATATGCCCGGGCGAGCTCCTCGATGAAGAACGGCACTCCCTCGGATCGTGCGTGCAGGCTTTCGCCGGTGGAGGTGTCCAATGGGCCGCCAAGCAGGTTTTCCAACAGCTCCTCGCTCTGACGCGGGCTGAGTCGTTGGAGGCGTAGAACCTGGGTCACTCGCATCCTGTCCAGGTCGGCAATCAGCTTTGACGCCCCGCCGCTGGCCGAGTCGGAGTAAGGGCGCAGGCTGATGAGGAGGAGCATCGGAGCCGATCCCATGGTCCTGACCAGATATCTGACCATTTGGATGCTGTCGTCGTCCGCCCATTGCAGGTCGTCGAGCATGAGGAGAAGTGGTCGTTCCCTGGTGAGGGCAAGCAGGGTCGCGGCCACCTCGTCGAACTTGCGCAGCATCTGTTCCTGGGGGGAAAGCCCCTCCAGACGGGCGCTGCGACCGGAAATGGCCTCCTGGGCCCGGTCGAGCGCCTCCATTGCCATCGCCTCGCGGGCGACGGCGGCCATCGCCGGCGACGTCAACAGGCTGCGGAAAAGGAGGAAGGGCCCGCGTAGCTCCTCGTCGGCGGTGACCTCGAGCACCCAGTAAGGCGAACCTGCCTCGTCGGCGAGCCCGGCAGCCGCGTCCAGCATCCTGGTCTTGCCGATCCCGGCCTCACCCTCGACGATCACGGCTCGAAGCCCCGCCGTCGGCGCTGCCACCAGCTGTTGGGCCACCAGCTCGAGCTCCTGCGCCCGACCCACCACCGGTCCCTGTGCTCGGGCTGCCTGGGTGTCGAAAGCCGCCGCCGACGCCACCCGGGTCTCCTTGGTTACCCGTCTCTCGTCGACTTCTTTGTCCCGCCAGAGCACCTCAAACAGACGCCAACGATCGGGAAATCCTTTCAGCCAGAACAAACCGCGGTCGACGGTCCTGATGTCCCCCAAGGACCCGGCGAGCTCCTGGCCTACCTGGGAGACGAGGATCTGGCCTCCCTGGGCGGCGCCGGCTACCCGGGCTGCTGCATGGACGGCCGTGCCGTGGGCGTCACCCTCCGACTGGGTGACATCGCCACTGTTCAGACCCATCCGCACCGACAGGGTCATGTCGGGATTGGCCTGGTTGTGTTCCTCGATGGCCCGCTGGATGGCGACTGCGGTCTGGATGGCCTGGTTGGCCGCGGTGAATAGGGCCATGAACCCGTCGCCGAGCGACTTCGTCTCGACGGCCCCAGCGATCTCCAGCCTGGAACGGACCAAGTCGTCGTGAAGCCTGATGATCCCGTTGGCGACCACGTCGCCGACCCGCATGCGCAAGTCGGTGGAGCCCTCCAAATCGGTGAACAGGATCGTGAAAGTCCCCTGCACCGATGTCACCCCCGCCTCGCTCACTCCTGCAACCTCTCCAAAGTCGACCCAAGATACCCGGTAAACAGCACTTGCGGGTGCTGGAACGACCTGCTCGTGTGGTCGAGAGAATCTCACGGCGTGCCGTGAGGGTCGATACCGCTCTCACAGTTCATGTTGCAGGCTCGCGACCACGGCCTCGAAGGGGGTTGGGCGGAGCGCCTCGTTTAGCGCAGGTCCGGCGACCAGACCAGGAAACCGCGCAATCCCCGTCCCGTAGATGGCTCGGCCTCGATCGAGTGATTCCTCCGGCTGGTGAACAGCTGAAGAGTTTTGACCGATTGGGGATGGTTGGGATCGTAGAGCCGAAGCGAGACTTGCCCCGATCCGTCCAGGTCATAGCCGATGGCCACTACCTGGTGATGCCGTGCCGGGCTCTCCAAGCCGGACACTCGAATCAGTGTGAGCGCAGTGGGTTGTCTGTAGCCCATTGCTTGCCTCAGTCACGGCCACTGCTCTTCGACGGTCTGGCGCAGGACACCCTTGACCCAGAACAGCCACCACGTCGTTTGGTCCGGTGTGATCTGAAGCTGAGACACTTTTCCATGAGGCTCCGACCCGCCCATGGACTCGGCCTGGCGCGCCACCAGTTCGGAGAACAGCTCATCACTCGGACCGGGTGGCCCAGCCGACGAAGTCCTGATCAGCGCCCTGTGCGTTAGTTCAGTAACTAGGTTGCGTTGCGTCCAACCGTATTGACACCGCGCGTCTACATCGTTAGACGTTAGGCTATGAGTCAGAAGGCGATGAGGGCCCGGAGAGGTCATCCGAGCCATCGAGAACCTCGGGGGCGGAAGGGTCCGGCAGAAGGGTTCGCACGTGAGGATGCGAGTTGGCAACTGCTATACGACTGTTCCTGTTCACGCTCGGGACCTGCTCAAAGGCCTGTTGCGAGGGATCGAACGTGACCTCGAATCGTGTCTTGGCGAAGGATGGCTACGCAAATGAAAGATGTCGAGACAATGAACTCCTACAAGGTCTTGCTGTCCGAGGAGGACGGTGTCTGGTTGATCGAGGCTGTCGGCCTACAAGGCGTCCGTTC
>Ga0299913_10001192_pt1 | contig 18724 bp, 13 predicted proteins | sample RVTome_9_FD_201360 | JGI IMG/M metagenome (GOLD analysis project Ga0299913, IMG submission 201360) | Soil microbial communities from uranium-contaminated site in the Upper Colorado River Basin, Wyoming, United States - RVT155D38 (version 2) ... | reverse complement strand
CGATCCTCGCCGACATGGCCGACGAGCACGAGCGCGTGACCTTCCTGAAGCTGAACGTCGACGAGAACCCGCAGACGCAGGCCCGTTACAACGTCCTCTCGATCCCGACCGTGATCCTGTTCGAGGGCGGCGAGCCGCGGGAGATCGTCGTCGGCGCCCGCTCACGGAGCCACTACGAGTCCGCCTGGGACCGCTGGCTCACCGCGGCCTGAGCGCGTCCCAGCCCGCGAGCCCTTCCGGCTCGACGCCCGCTCCCTCCTCGCAGCGGCCGACGACCGTGTAGCCGAGGGCCTCCGCGTCACCCGGGGCGAGCGCGGCCAGCAGCTCGTAGTCCTCGCCGTGCGTCCAGAACGGCAGGTCGGCCACCTCCTCGATCCGCGGCGCCCGTGGAACGCTCTCCGGGTCGAGCACGATCCGGCAGCCCGAGCGCGCGGCGATCCGCGCCGCGTCGCCGGCGAGGCCGTCGGAGAGGTCGACGACCGCGTGGGCGACCCGGCCGAGCCTCCGCCCCTCCTCCAGGCGCAGGGGCGGGCGGCGGTGGCGCTCCACCAGCTCGTCGTAGCCCTCGAGCCCCTCCTGCAAGACGTGCAGCCCGGCCGCGGCGGCGCCGAGCGGGCCGGTGACGACGAGCACGTCGCCCGGCCGCGCTCCCGCCCGGCCCGGAACGCGCTCGCTCCGCCCGACGGCGGTCACCGTGAGCACGAGCTCGCCGGCGCGCGTCGTGTCGCCGCCGGCGATCGCCACGTCGGGCTCGCGCAGGCCCTCGTAGAGCTCCGCGATCGCCCCGACGTCGAGATCGGCGGGAAGCGCCAGCGCGACCAGCAGCGCCTCCGGCTCGGCCCCGAGCGCCGCCAGGTCGCTGAGGTTGACCGCGGCCGCCTTGTAGCCGAGGTCGTGCCAGGACGTCCACTCGCGGCGGAAGTGCACGCCCTCGACGAGCGTGTCCTGCGTGACGACGACGCCGTCCGCGAGCACGGCTCCCTCGGCGTCCTGGCCGCCGGCGAGGCCGCGCCGCTCGAGCTCAGCGAGGAGCCCGAACTCCCCGAGCTCCGAGAGCCTCAAGGTGGAAGACGTCGACGGGGCCGGAGCCGGCTCCGAGACCGGCGAGCCCGTGGAGCACGGCGTCCGAGGCGAGCGCCGCGGCGCCGCGCGCGGCGTCCTCGAGCGACTCCCCGCGGGCCAGGAGCGCCGCCAGGCTCGCCGAGTGGGTGCACCCCGCGCCGTGGGTGGCCTCGTCGCCGTAGCGCTGGACGGGGATGGCGACGTGGCGCTCGCCGTCGAAGAGCCAGTCCACCGGCTCCGCTCCGTGCCCGCCGGTGACGATCACGGCGGGAGCGCCGAGCTCGTGGAGCGCTTCGGCGAGCGACCGCCGGTCGGCGTCCTCGGAGTACGGCAGCCGCAGGAGCGCGCACGCCTCGTGGAGGTTCGGCGTCACCACGGTGGCGAGCGGGAAGAGCTCGTCGACGAGGACGGCGACGGCGTCGTCCTGCAGGAGCTTCGCGCCGGAGGCCGCGACCATGACGGGATCGACCACGAGCGGGACCTCGTGCGCACGGAGGAAGTCCGCGACGGCCTCGATGATGCGGGCGCTGAACAGCATGCCCGTCTTGGCCGCGTCCACCCCGATGTCGGCGAAGACGGCGTCGAGCTGGGCGCGTGCGAACGCCGGCGGCGCCTCGTGCACGGCCGTCACCGAGGTCGTGTTCTGCGCGGTGAGCGCGACGATCGCGCTCATGCCGTGGCAGCCGAGCGCGGCGAACGCCTTCAGGTCCGCCTGGATCCCCGCGCCCCCGCCGGAGTCCGAGGTCGCGATGGTGAGGCACCGGGGCACCACGGGTGACGAAAGCTAGCATCGCCCCATGGCCGTCGTGACCTGGGAGGGCCTGCTCGACGGCGAGGAGCTCGCCCACCTCTCCGAGATCCCCGGCCGGGAGGCACGGACGGTGGCGCTGCCGGAGCTCCACCCGAAGCTGGAGGCTGCGCTCCGGGCACGCGGCGTGGAGACCCTCTTCGCCCACCAGGCCGAGTCGCTCGCGGCCGCGCGGCGCGGCGCGCACGTCGTCGTGGCGACCGGCACGGCGAGCGGGAAGACGCTGGCGTTCAACCTGCCCGTCCTCGACGCCCTCGCGGCCGAGCCGAAGCTGCGGGCGCTCTACCTCTATCCGACGAAGGCCCTCGCCCAGGACCAGGCGCGGTCGCTCGCCGAGCTCGCCGTGCCGCGCGTCAAGCCGGCGATCTACGATGGCGACACCGAGCACGAGCGCCGCTGGCAGATCCGCAAGTGGGCGAACCTGATCCTGACGAACCCCGACATGCTCCACGTGGGCGTCCTCCCGCACCACGACCGGTGGGCCGACGTGCTCGCGAACCTCCGCTACGTCGTGGTGGACGAGGCGCACGTCTACCGCGGGGTCTTCGGCTCCCACGTCGGCAACGTGCTGCGGCGTCTCCGGCGCGCGGCGCGGATCTACGGCGCCGACCCGCAGTTCCTGCTCGCGTCGGCGACAATCGCCAACCCCGGCCCGCTGGCGCAGTCCCTGCTCGGCGTGGACGTGACCGTCGTGGACGACGACGGCGCGCCGCGCGCCGCCCGCACGGTCGCCTTCTGGGACCCGCCGGTGCTGGACGAGGCACTGCAGCTCCGCGCCAGCGCGCTCGGGGAGGGCGCCCGGCTCCTGGCCGAGCTCGTCTCCCGCGGCCTGCGGACGATCTGCTTCGCCAAAAGCCGCAAGGCGGTCGAGCTGATCCACCGGTTCGCCTCCGAGCGCCTCGACGCGGAGACGGCGGCGCGGCTCTCGCCCTACCGCGCCGGCTACACGCCCGCCCAGCGGCGGGAGGTCGAGCGCCGGCTGGTCGAGGGCGAGCTCCTGGGGGTGACCGCCACCGACGCGCTCGAGCTCGGCATCGACATCGGCCTCCTCGACTGTGCCATCTCGGTCGGCTTCCCGGGGACGGTGGCGAGCCTGCGCCAGCAGTGGGGCCGTGCCGGGCGGCGGAGCCACGGGCTCGCCGTGCTCGTGGCCAGCGAGGACGCGCTCGACCAGTTCTTCATGCGGGAGCCCGAGGCGCTCCTGGGCCGCCGGGTCGAGGCGGCCATCCTCGACCACGCGAACCCGCGGATTCTCGACGGCCACGTGCTCTCTGCGGCCTTCGAGGCGCCGCTCGACGACCGTGATCGGGAGACGCTCGGCGACGCGGCGCTCGAGCGGGCCGAGGCCCTCGTCGAGGGCGGCGAGCTGCGGCGAACGCCGGCCGGCATCATCTGGGCCGGCCGCGACTACCCGGCGGGCCGCGTCGCCCTGCGCTCGGCCAGCCCGGAGTCGATTGCCGTGATCGAAGCGACAACGGGCTCCGTGCTCGGTGTCGTCGAGCGGGAGCGCGCCTTCTCGACGGTTCACGAGGGCGCGGTCTACCTCCACCTCGGCGAGTCCTACCGCGTGCTCGAGCTCGACCTCGGCGCGCGCGCGGCGCTGGTGGAGCCCTTCGCAGCGGACTACTACACCCAGGCGAAGAAGGAGACGACGACCGCGATCGAGGAGGTCGAGCTCGCTGAGCGGCGGCTCGGCCAGGAGGTCTCCTTCGGCCGGGTCTCGGTCACGGAGCAGGTGATCGCCTACCAGCGGAAGTCGATCAGGGATCAGGCGACCCTCGAGCTCGTCACGCTCGACCTGCCGCCGACGACGTTCGAGACGGAAGCGATCTGGTACGTGCCCTCGGAGGCGCAGCTCGACGGGCTCCAGCCGCTGCCGAAGCTCCTCGGCTCGCTCCACGCCGCCGAGCACGCGATGATCGCGATCCTGCCGCTCTGGGCGATGTGTGACCGCTGGGACATCGGCGGGCTCTCCACGAACCTCCACTTCCAGACCGGGCGCCCGACCGTCTTCGTCTACGACGGGCATCCCGGCGGCGTCGGCATCGCCCGCCGAGGCTACGACCAGCTGGAGGGCTGGGTCGGGGACACCGAGCGCCTGCTGGCGGGGTGCCCCTGTGCGGACGGCTGCCCGTCGTGCGTCCAGTCCCCGAAGTGCGGCAACCTCAACGAGTTCCTGGACAAGGCGGGCGCGCTCGCGCTCCTCCGCCGCATGCTGGCGCACGCCTGACCCGAACGGCCATGCCCTGGTGCCTGGCACCGAGCATGGCTCCGGAGGACGCGGCCCGCCGGCCCGAAGCCGCGCGGTGGCAGGCCTCGGACGTCACGGGACAGGTCCCGGTGCCTGGCACCGAGCCATGCCCGGGGACAGGCCCCGGCCGTGTCCGGAGGGGACTAGGCCCGGCGGCGGGGGCGGGGGACGAGCTCGCCGCCGCAGTTGGGGCAGACGGCTTCCATGGCCTCCGCGCACGCCGGGCAGAAGGTGCACTCGTAGCTGCAGATCCGTGCCTCGCCGTCGGGGGCGAGAGCGGCGCCGCAGCGCTCGCATTCGGTGCGCAGCTCCAGGGCCACCGCTAGCGCACCTCCACGAGCCCGAGCGCCAGCTCGACGGCCTCGGCCGGCGTCTCCGCGTGCGCGATCCCCTCGCCTTCCACGCCCGGGCCCGGCCCGAGGACGACCACGGGACGGCCGAGCAGGCGCGCGTAGGCGATCTCCGCCGCGGTGCCCCAGCGACCCCCGACGGCGATCGCCGCCTCGCAGGAGGCGACCACGGCCAGGTTCCGCGCGTGGCCCGTCCCGGTGGCGACCGCGTAGTCGATCCACGGGTTCGCGTCGCTCACGCTCTGGCCGGGGAGGACCCCGACCGTCGTCCCGCCCACCTCCTTCGCCCCGCGGGCGGCGGCCGCCATCACCTCGTCGAGGCCGCCGCAGACGACGACGCAGCCCCGCTCGGCGAGCAGCCGCCCGACCTCCTCCGCTTGCGCCGTCCACTCCGCGCCGCTCCCGATCACCGCGATCTGCACGCTCGGATGATAGGACTGCCGGGATGGAGACCCGCGCCGCACGCGGAGGCACGCTGATCCTCGGCGGCGGCTTCGCCGGGAGCTACGTCGCGCGGCTTCTCGGCACCGCCGGCGCCACCATCGTCAGCCCGGAGAACTTCATGCTCTACACGCCGCTGCTCCCCGAGGCGGCGTCGGGGACACTCGAGCCGCGCCACGTGGTCGTGCCGCTCCGCGTGATGTGCCCCAAGGCCGACCTGATCCTCGGGCGGGCCACCGCCCTCGACGAGGAGGCCCGCGTCGTGCACGTCGTCACCGAGGACGCCGAGCTGGACGTGGCCTACGACCGGCTCGTCGTCGCGCTCGGCTCCGTCCCGCGCGCGCTCCCGATCCCGGGCCTCTCCGAGCACGCGCTCGGCTTCAAGCACCTCGCCGACGCCATCCACCTTCGCAACCACGTCCTGCGCGAGCTCGAGGCGGCCGCGGCGCACCCGGAGCAGGCGGAGCGCCACCTGACCTTCGTGTTCATCGGCGCGGGCTATGCCGGCGTGGAGGCCCTGGCCGAGCTCTCCGACCTCGTCCGCGACGCGCTGCGGTACTACCCGGCCCTGCGCGCACGGCCCCAGCGCTGGGTGCTCGTCGACGCGGCCCCGAAGATCCTGCCGGAGATCCCGCGGCGGCTCGGCGAATACGCGGCACGCAAGCTGGCCGCCCGCGGCGTCGACATCCGCGTCTCGACGACGCTCGACGCGGTGGACGCCGACGGCTGCAACCTGTCCGACGGAACCCGGCTCGAGAGCCACACCGTCGTCTGGACAGCCGGCGTGAAGGCCTCGCCGCAGCTCGGGCAGCTCGGCCTCCCCCTCGACGACCGCGGGCGCGTGATCGTCGGGCCGACGCTTTGCGTCGAGGGGCGCGAGAACGTCTGGTCGCTCGGCGACAACGCGCGCGTCCCCAACGAGGCGACCCCGGGCAAGTTCGACCCGCCCACGTGCCAGCACGCGCTCCGCCAGGCCCGGCGCCTGGCCAAGAACCTGAAGGGCGACGTGAAGCCGTACCGCTACCGCATGCTCGGCCAGGTGGCAACGCTCGGACGCTACAAGGGGATCGCCGACGTCCTCGGCCTCCACCTCAGCGGCTTCCCGGGCTGGTTCGTGGCGCGCACCTACCACCTCTTCCAGCTGCCGCTCGTCTCGCGCAAGCTCCGCGTCGTCACCGACTGGACGACGGCGCTCTTCTTCCGGCGCGACATCGCCGAGCTCTCGATGCTCGGCAAGCCGGAACGCCTGAAGTGAAGCGGGGAGCGCCCGTTGCCGGGCGCTCCCCCGCTCTCGTCCTAGGTGAAGCTGAAGAAGGCGCGGTGCTGCTTGCCGTCGTCGCGGGTGACCACGACCTCGCGGCAGGTGCCGGCCCACTCCTCGAGCGTCTGCCAGTTGTAGTGGAAGTCGCCCTGCGGATTCACCGTCAGCTTGGTGTTGCCGGGCATCTGCGTCGCGATGGGCAGCTCCCGGGGCGTCACGAAGGCCGGGTCCTGGCTGGGCACCCGCAGCGTCTCGCAGTCCACCTTGCGGGAGAACGGCGAGTTCGTCGCCAGGACGTCGAGCCCCTTGTACCCGTCGGCCGTGAACCTGAGCGGCACCGTCTCGCCGGCGTCCCACTCGTTCAGCTCGCCGTGCGGCTGGTTCACGGGCGGGAGGAACCCGCGCAGGCACCCCGGAGCCGTGTCGTAGGCCTCGTCGTTGTCGTTTCTGTTCGTCGTGCCCTGGACGGCGCTGAAGCCGAGGCCGCGGCGGGCAAACGACGCCCACACCGTGCAGGTGTCCTCGCCGTCCGAGAGCTCGTCGGCGGCGGCGACGATGGCCGCGCGCGAGACGACGAGCCCCGGCCCGCAGCCCTGGAGCTTGAGTCCGTCCATGACGTACTGGATCGCACGGTTGTTGCCTCCCGTGTCCCAGGCCTCGTAGACGTTCGGGTTGAACCCGTGCTTGTCGACCAGGTCCCAGGTCACGTCCCACAGGATCGCCGCCCAGCCGTGGCCGAGGCCGTGCGGCAGGGCGAGCGACGTCCCGTTCAGCCAGGCCCCCGACTTGATGCTGTCGTAGGTGAACGGCTGGATGGACATGTCGCGGGAGTACGGCCGTGGCCGGAGCCCGTTGCCGGCGCGGCTCTCCTGGAAGAGCACGTACGGGACGAGGCCGCGCGTACCCTGCGGGTCGTCGAGCTCGGGGTTGAGGAGCAGCCCGATGGCGAGGAAGTCGCTCCAGCCCTCGCCGGCCCGCTCGTCCCCCGAGAGGCAGTTGACGGCCGGGCCGCCCGTCAGGCGGTTCGAGACCCCGTGGCCGTACTCGTGGAAGATGATCCCGGTGTCGAAGTCGCCGTCCCGGATCCCGGGGTGGTCCGGATGCTTGCGGACGTTCCCGGTCGCGGGCCCGGCGACGAGGGCGGCCTTGATGGCCTCGCCGTCGTCCTCGCCGACGGCCACCGACGGAATCCCCGGCGGGGCCGCGACGAACGAGCCGCCCATGATCGGCGGGTTGTTGTCCGTGTCCACGACGACCAGCGCGTCCGCTCCCGCCGCCTCGGCGGCATGCGCCCGCTGGAGGTACGGGCATTGCGAGGCGCCCGTGCCGCCGTCCGCAACCGCCACCCAGCTCGCCGGGGCGGGGCTCGGATAGTCCGTTGCCAGGCAGCCGAGCCCGGCGTAGACGAGCGTCCGGCCGGCAAGTCCCGCCGGCGTGGCGGGAGGCCCGAACCGCGCCCAGGTGGCGCCGAACTCGCCCAGCCCGTCCACGACGACCTGGTTCTGGCGCCCGAACTGGTTCCCGGGCCAGAGGTACATCTGCATCCGCGGCGTCCCGACCCCGCCCGAGGAGGTCGGTTCCGACGGCGTCGAGAAGTTGGCGTTGTTCGTGCCGCTCCCGTCCGCAGCCTCGCAACGGACGTAGTCGCCCTCCTGGCCGCCGCGGCCGTAGTTGTTCGCCTGGAAGTTGCCCGACGCCTCGTCGAAGCCGTAGCGGTAGAGGACGTCGTGGATGATGTTGCAGCCGTAGAACAGATTCGTGGCCACCGCCTCGCGGTAGGCCTGCGCGTGCTGCGAGAAGTCGACCGGGAAGTCGAAGTCGAGGCCGGGGCCGCCGTCCGGGCTGCCGCCGAAGTCCTCCGCTTCGTTGTCGTCCTGGTCGAGGTAGGCGTGGTTGTTGTTCCCCCGGGTGATCGTGAACTCCGCGCCGGGGATGCCGTCGGTGTCGTGCCAGCCGAACGGCGAGGCGAGCCCGTCTGCCGGGTTCTCGACGAGCATGCGCGGGGCGTCGTTCGGGCTCTCGTCCGGAAGCCGGAAGACGCGGTAGCTCGACCCGTCGAGCACCGGGCTCGGCGAGACGGGGTAGACCGTCGCCTCCTCCGCCGTCAGGTTCGTCCGTCCGAGCGTGGACGCGAGGTCGCCGAGATCGTCGTGGTCGGTCCAGTCGTCGCTGGCGAGGAGCTCCCCCGTCTCGGCGTCCACCGTCGCGTTCCAGAGGCTGTCGCCCGAGGAGTCGTCGATCACGAGCTGCCAGGCGAGCCGGAGACCCGCCTGCGTGGGCTGCCAGCCCAGACGGGCCGGGATGGGCGCCGAGGAGATGCCGCCGCCCGAGACGACCGTCTCCCGGGCGAGGCCGCCCTCGCTCTCGAGGACGCGGAGGCCCTCGGGCTCGGCGAGGTCGAGCGCGCCGGCAGCCGCCTCCACGGCCCCGGTCGCGTCGAGCGCCGGCTGGAGCGACGCGTCCGAGTCGAGCCCGCCGGCGAACCCGCCGCCCACGAAGACGACGCGCCCGTCGGCCGCCACGCTGACGGTGGCGTGGGCGCCGAAGACCTCGAGACTGCGGTAGCGCTGGTTGAGGTTGACATGGGTGATGCCGCTCGCCGCGCTGCGGTAGCTGCTGGTGACGACGAGATCGGCGACGTCGGCGCTCGAGACGCCGAGCTCCGCTGCGTTCTCCCGCACGTGGCTGAAGGCGACGGCCTGCGCGTCGCCTGCGGTCGCGGCCGGCTCGCTTCCCCCGTCCGACGCGGACATGGAGCCCGGTACGAGCACGAGCGCCGTGAACGCGGCGGCAAGGGCCACGAGCAGCCCTGATGGCCTGCGAGACATGGCTCTATTCCCCCCTTTTGACCCGGCACGCCGAGCGCGCAGGGCCCTCGGAACTGACAAGGCGCCGCGAGTCTTTCAGGCAACCCGCTGCCTGTCAAAGCGAGCGGGGAGCGCCCGTTGCCGGGCGCTCCCCTGCTCTCGTCCTAGGTGAAGCTGAAGAAGGCGCGGTGCTGGACACCGTCGGCGCGCGTGAGCACGAACTCACGGCACGAACCGACCCAGTCGGCCTCCGTCTGCCAGCGGTAGCGGAACTGCCCGCCCTTGAGAAGAGCCAGCTTCGTCTGGCCCTGCGCCTCGGTGGCGATCGGGAGCTCGCGCGGCGTGATGCGCTCACCCGAGCTCGGCACCTGGAGGGTCGTGCAGTCGACCTTCCGCGAGAAGATCCCGCCGCTCGGCTTCAGGACCTCCCCGACGCTGTCGAAGTCGTCGGCCCTGAACTTCAAGGCGACCGCGGTGCCCGCCCTCACGGAGTTGAGCGAGCCGTACGGCGCGTCCGCCGCTGCCGTGAAGTCCTCGCGGCACAGCGGATGCGTGTCGAACGCCTCGGTACCGTCGTCACGGCTCGTCCCGCCGCCGACGGCGCCGTAGCCGACGCCGCGACGCGAGAACGACGCCCAGAGCATGCAGGAGTCGCCCTCGACCTCGCCGGGACCGCCGCCGGCAAGGACGTTGGCGGCCGTGATGATCGCCGCGCGGCCGGTGACGAACGTCGGCCCGCAGCCCTGGAGCTTCAGCCCGTCGACCATGTACTGCAGGGCGCGGTTGTTTCCGCCCGCGTCCCACGGCAGGTAGATGTTGCCGCTGAACCCGTGCTTGTCGACCAGGTCCCAGGTCATGTCCCAGAGCATGGCTGCCCAGGCGTGCCCGACGCCGTGGGGCGCCGCGAGCGAACCGGTCAGCCAGGCATTCGTCTTGATGCTGTCGTAGGTGGCCGGCTGGATGGTCATGCCGCGCGAGTACGGCCGCGGACGGATGCCGTTGCCCTGCCGGTTCGCCTGGAACAGCGCGTAGGGGCCCATGCCGCGCGGGCCCTGCGGGTCGTCGAGGTCCGGATCGAGCATCGAAACGTTGGCGACGTAGTCGCTCCAGCCCTCGCCCATCTGCTCGCTACCGCTCAGGCAGTTGATGCCCGGGCCGCCCGTGAGCCGGTTCGAGAGACCGTGCCCGTACTCGTGGAAGATGATCCCATTCTCGAAGTCGCCGTCGCGGATCCCGGGATGGTTCGGGTTCTTGCGCACCGTCCCCGTGGCCGGCAGTGCGGCCCTGATCGCGTCGCCGTTGGCCGTCGAGACGCTGACGGCCGCGATCGCGGGCGACGCCGTCTGCATCCCGCCCGAGTTCGAGGACAGGATCGTCGTGCTCGACGTGCCCGAGGACAGGATGATCGCCTTCGCCCCGGCAGCGTCGGCCGCCCGGGCCTTCTCGATGTTCTGACACCCCGTATTGCCGCCGGTCGCGATCGCGATCCAGTCGCCGGCCGGAGCGCCCGCGTAGTCCGCGGCGACGCAGCCGTTGGCGGCGTCGAAGATCGCGCCGCCCGTGCCGGCGTTCATGGCCGGCGGGCCGAACCGCGCCCACCCGGCGCCGAAGCCGCCGACGCCGTCGACGACCACCTCGTTCTGGCTGCCGAACTGGTTGCCGGGCCACAGGTACATCCGCATCCGCGGCGCGCCGCCGGTGGACGGCGTGCTGAAGTTGGCGTTGTTCGTGCCGGCTCCGGACGCGACGTGACAGCGGACGTAGTCGCCGTTCGAGAACGGCCCGCCCGAGTAGTCGATCCCCTGGAAGTTGTCGGCGTTCTCGTCGAAGCCGTAGAGGGCCAGGAGGTCGTGGAACGTGTTGCAGCCGAAGAACAGGTTCGTCACCACGGCGTCGCGGAAGGCCTGTGAGTGCTCCGTCAGGTCGGCCGGGAAGTCGAAGTCGAGCCCCGGTCCGCCGTCCGTGTCGCCGAAGTCGGGCAGCTGGTCGTTGTCCTGCTCGAGGAAGGTGTGGGTGTTGTTTCCGCGCGTGATCGTGAACTCGGGCCCCGGTGCCCCGTCGGTGTCGTGCCAGCCGAACGGCGACACGGTGGCATCGGCCGGATTCGCGACCAGCCGGCGCGGCCCGTCGTTCGGGCTCTCGAGCGCGAGGTCGAACACGCGGTAGCTGGAGCCGTCGATCACCGGGTCGAGCGAGAACCCGCGCGCGTCCGGAACCACCGGGGGCGGAGTCGGAAGACTTCCGCCGGTGAGCGTCGCGGCGAGATCCTCGTGGTCGTCCTGGATCGTCCAGTCGACGGCGTCGAGGAGCTCGCCGGTCTTCGCGTCGACAGCCGCGTTCCACAGATGAATGTCGGTGGACTCGTCGATCGTGACCTGCCAGGCGAGCCGGAGGCCGTCGTCGGTCGGCTGCCAGCCCAGCTTGGCCGGAATCGGCGCGCTGGAGATACCGCCGCGGGAGACGACCGCCTCCGCCGAAGCGGCTCCGCCGCTCAGGACGCGCAGTCCGGAGGGCTCCTCCAGATCGAGTCCGTCCGCAGCCGCCGCGACGGCTCCGAGCGCACCGAGGTCGGCCATGCCGGAGGCCCCGGCGTCAAGGTTCTTCACCAAGCTGCCGCTTGCGAAGACGACGCGGCCGTTCTTGTCGAGGCTGACGGTCACATGACCGCTGAAGACCTCGAGGCCCTGGAAGCGCTGGTTGAGGTTGACGTGCGTGACCCCGGTGTGGGAGCTCTTCACCGTGCTCGTGGCGAAGAGATCGGCCACGTCCGCGCTCCCTACGCCGAGCTCGGCCGGGTTGTCGGCGCATCAGACTCCTGCCCTGAACCACCCACGGGGATCCCGACGGCATCTCCCCCCTGCCGCGGGGAGCGTCGCTTGTGGACGAGGTGATCCTCTCATCGAGTCAAGTGACCTGTCAAACGGACAAATGACTTTCAGTCAAGCGAGGAGACAGGCATCAACTGGAAAGGCGTTCCGGCCGATAGGGCGTCCATGCGCTCACTCCTCGGGCTCCGTGCCGTTCCCGCGCTGGTCATCGCCGCGGTGGCGGTCGTCCTCCCCTTCGTCGTCGTCTCGACGCACGGACACCACAAGGTGATGCTGTCCGGAACCGTCCACTTCTGGGCGATCTGGCCGGCGGCGGCGATCGCCACGGCCGCCGCGATCGTCCTGACGATCGCCGGGGCACGGCGGAGCGACTCGCGCACGGTCATCATGGGAACGGCCTTCGCGGCCATGGCTCTGCTGCTCGCCCTCCACGGCATCGCCAGCCCCGGCGTGCTGGTCGAGATGAACGGGCTCGTCGCCTTCACCGGCGGCGCGACGCTGCCGCTCGGCGCCGCGATCCTGGCCCTCACCGCCCTCCCGTCCCTCCAGGGACCGCAGAACGTCAGGCGTCTGCTGCTCCTCCAGGCGGCGCTCCTGACGGCGATCGCGCTCCTCGGCATCGCGGGGATGATCTCGCCCGAGCTCGTCCCGTCCGTCCCCGAGCCGTCGAGCCCGACCGCGATCGCCATCCTCGCCGCGGGCCTCGCGCTCTACGCCTTTTTGGCCTACCGGGCGGTCAGCACTGTGCTCCTCACCCGCCGGTGCGCGGATCTCCTGGTCGTCGGCGGGCTCTTTCTCCTGGCGATCGCCCTCACAGCCTCCCTCCTCCTCGACTACTGGGACCTCGGCTGGTGGCTGGGGCACGGACTCGAGCTCGTCGGAATCCTCCTGGTCGGCATCCCCGTCGCGGTCGACCTCCACCGCTCGACGCAGTCGCGCCCCCTCACGGGCGGCCCACGCGCCGGCGAGCTGATCCGGGCCGAGCAGGCGTTCCTCGGGGCGCGCGTCCGGGCCCTGACCATGCGCCTGGCCGAGAAGGACGAGTACACCGAAGGCCACACCCGCCGCGTCGCCCTGCGCGCGGTGCTCGTCGGCGAGGAGCTCGGCCTGGCGCCGAACCGGCTGCGCAATCTCGCCACCGGCGGCCTCCTGCACGACATCGGCAAGCTCTCGGTCCCCGACGAGATCCTGAAGAAGCCCGGCTCCCTCGACGACGAGGAGTTCGCGGTTATCAAGCGACATCCCGAATGGGGCCACAAGCTCCTCGGCGAGCTCGGCGGCTTCTCGGACGCCGTCCGCCGGCTCGTGCTCGACCACCACGAGCGCCTCGACGGCGGCGGGTACCCGAACGGCCGCGGGGCGGCCGACCTCGGCATCGAGACCCGCATCCTCACCGTCTGCGACGTGTACGACGCGCTGCTCTCGGTCCGCGTCTACCGGGACGCGTGGACGCACGCGAAGGCCATGGAGCTCCTGCACGAGGAGACGGGCTCCGCTTTCGACGCGGCCTGCGTGAGGGCCCTCGAGAGCGTCCTCGGCCGGGATGCCTCGCTCTCGCTCGGCGTTGCGGTCTAACCTCTCCTCGTGCCGACAGAACTCGACAGGGCGCTCGCCTTCGAGCAGGGCCTGCGCAGCCGCTGCGCCGAGCGAATCGTCCCGTTCCGCTTCGGCCGCGCGTACTTCAACGACACCTTCGCGCGCGTCTGGGACCTGAACCTGCTCATCGTCGACGGGCCGAGGGAGGTCGATCCCGGCGAGCTCGCCGCCGAGGCCGAGCTCCTCCACACCGACGCGGGCCACACGCACCGGCGGGCGGTGGTCACCGACGACCGGGTCGGAAGCGGTCTGGAGCGGTTCTTCCGCCGGCTCGGCTGGCGCATCGACCGGGAGCTGGTGATGGCCCATCGAGGAGAGGGCGAGCGAACGGCGGACACCGGCCGCGTCGTCGAGGTCGCGCGCGACGACCTGCTCCCCTTCCGGACGGAGGCAGCCCGGGCCGAGCCGTGGGCCACCGACGACGAGGTCGTCAGGGAGGTCGTGGAGGCCGGCGCGCTCTGGGAGGCCGCCGGCAACGCCCGCTACTTCGCCGCGCAGCTCGACGGCACGCCGGTCGCGGCGGCAGAGCTCTATTCCGACGGCCGCACGGCCCAGGTCGAGGACGTGGTCACCCTCCAGGCACACCGAGGGAAGGGCTACGCCAGCGCGGTCGTCGCCCGCGCGGTCGAGGAGGCGCTGGCCGCCGGACACGGGCTCGTCTTCCTCACTGCCGACGACGGCGACTGGCCGAAGGAGCTCTACGGACGGCTCGGCTTCGAACCGATCGGCCGGACGTGGAGCTTCCTTCGCACGCCCGCGCTCGTCCCGCCCGACTGAGGCCCGGTCAGCGGAGCTCGCGGAGCGCCGCGCCGAGCGACTGGCGGGTCGTGAGCACGCCCGCGAACAGATCGCCGTCGCGACGGACGCGGGCGAGCACGGCCTCCATCGTGAAGGCCGCCGGGTCGAGGTCCTCGGTGACCTCCTCCCAGCGGAGCGGCGTCGAGACCGGCGCTCCGGCCCGCGGCCGGACCGAGTAGACGCTGGCGATCGTCTTGCCTTCCCCGTTCTGGTTCGCGTCGATGAGCACGCCGCGGCGCTTCGCCTTCGCCCATTCCGTCGTCACGAGCCCGGGGTGGAGGCGGGCGAGCGTCCCTGCGACGATCTCGGCCAGCTCCCGCGTGCGCGCGTACGTCTGCCGTCGCTCCACGGGGACGAGCACGTGGAAGCCGTCGGCGCCGCTCGTCTTGGGAAAGCCGGCGAGGCCGAGGGCGTCGAGCACGTCCTTGATCAGGAGCGCGACGCGGATGACCTCGGGAAAGCCGACGTCCTCCGAGGGGTCGAGGTCGAAGAGCACCCAGTCGGGCCGGTCGGGCTTGTCGACCCGCGAGTACCAGGTGTTCATGTCGATGCAGCCCATGTTCGCCATCCAGAGGAGCGCCAGGTCGTCGTTCACGAGCGGGTAGCGGAGCGTGCGCTTCTCGCGGGTGGCGCGCGACGTCGAGCGGTACTCGAAGGTCGGGATCCAGTCGGGCATGTGCGAGGGGGCGTCCTTCTGGAAGAAGTGCTTGCCCTGCCAGCCGTCCGGGTAGCGCTTCATCGTGAAGGGCCGATTGCGGAGGTGGGGGACGAGCACCGGCGCGACGTCCCGGTAGTAGGCGATCAGGTCGCCCTTCGTGATCCCCTCCTCCGGCCAGAACGGCTTGTCGAGGTTCGAGAGCTTGAGCACGCGCTTCCCGCGGCGGATCTCGTTCGGGAGGGGGTCGTCGCGACGCACGTCTTCCGGGTCCTTGTCCTCGCGGAGCCCTTTGTACACCGGCGCGCGCAGGTGGCCGTCGTGCGTCCACTCCGCGAACTCGACCTGCGCCACGAGCTCGGGCTCGACCCAGACGACGTCGCCGCGCCGGACCTTCGGCATCGTCGGGGCCTCGGCGAACGGCGGGGTGTCGCGCTCGAGCGGGCGCAGCAGCCCGAGCAGGCGGTCGATCTCCTCCTCCGTGAAGCCGGTGCCGACGTTGCCGACGTAGCGCAGCTCCCCGCCTTCGAGGACTGCGAGGACGAGGGACCCGAGCGTGGCCGCGCGCCTCCCCTTCCCCCGCGTGTAGCCAGCGACCAGGAACTCCTGCTCCTCGTGCGCCTTCACCTTGAGCCACTCGCGCGTGCGCCGCCCCGGCTGGTAGCGGGACGTCCGCTTCTTGGCGACGACGCCCTCGAGGCCCTGCTCGCGGGCGGCCTCGAAGAGAGCCTCGCCGTCGGCGAAGGCCTCGGACAGGCGAACGACGCCGTCGCGAAGATCGAGCAGGCCCGCCAGGCGCTCGCGCCGCTCCGTCAGCGGCAGCTCGAGCACCTGCTCGCCGTCGCTCTCGAGGACGTCGAAGACGTAGTAGACGAGCGGGCCGGAGCCCTGCTGCATCACGGAGAAGCTCGAGCGCCCCTGCTCGTCGAGCGCGCAGACCTCGCCGTCGAGCACGCAGTCCGGCGTCCGCACGGCGCGCTCGAGCGCCCGCGCCACGGTCGCGAAGCGTCCGGTCAGGTCGTTCCCGCGGCGGCTCTTCAGCACCGCGTCTCCGCCGGCGACGTAGGCGATCGCCCGGTAGCCGTCCCACTTCACCTCGTACGACCACTCGTCGCCGCCGGGGACCCGGTCGGCGAGCGTCGCCAGCATCGGCGCGTACTCGCGGCGGGTGCGGGCCGCCGGAGCGCCGTCGTCCTGCTTGCGCAGGAGCAACCAGTTCTTCTCGTCGCCGTCGAGCTTCGCGGGCACGAGCGTCCATAGCCCCTGCAACCGCTCGCCGGCGAGCCTGACGGTGAGGCCGCAGTCCGGCTTCTCGTCGACGAGCTCGTACGTTCCTCGATCCCAGATCTCGACCGTCCCGGCGCCGTACTGGCCGGCCGGAATCTCGCCTTCGAACGCCGCGTAGTCGAGCGGATGGTCCTCGACGTGCACGGCGAGGTGGCGTTGCCCGGGCTCGAGCGGGATCCCCTTCGGCACCGCCCAGCTGGCGAGGGCGCCGTCGCGCTCGAGCCGGAAGTCGTAGTGCAGCCGGCGAGCGTCGTGGCGCTGCACGACGAAGAGCGGCGCGTCCGTCCCGGGGCTCCCCCCGAAAGGCTCTGGCGTCGCGCCCTTCCGTCGCTTGCGCTCGTACTCCCGCAAACGTGCCACGCCGGAAGCATGCCCGCGATCGCGCCCGGACACGCCGGATCTGCCTGCAGACAGCGGTCGGAGGACGCGGGGGATAACCCTGTGGACGCTGTGGATTGCCCCGCTCTCGACCTCTACTCGAGGTAGACGCCGAGGGAGCGGAACCGGCGCCGGCGCAGGCGTTTCCGCTCGCCGGGATCGAGCCCGTCCACGTCGGCGAGCGCCGCCTTCAGGGAGTCCGCAAGGAGCGGGGCGGCCTCGTCGTGGTTCGTGTGCGCCCCGCCGGGCGGCTCGGGGACGATCGCGTCGATCACGCCCAGCTCGAGGCAGTGGCGCGCGTCCGGCTTGAACGCGGCGGCAGCCTTCTTCGCCTCGCCGGCGTCCCGCCAGAGGATCGCAGCGCAGCCCTCCGGCGAGATGACGGAGTAGACCGCGTTCTCCTGCATGAGCACGCGGTCGGCGACGGCGATGGCGACGGCGCCCCCCGAGCCGCCCTCCCCGATGACGCAGGTGACGGTGGGCACGCCGAGCCGCACCATGGCGAGCTGGCAGCGCGCGATCCACCCTCCCTGCCCGTGCTGCTCGGCTGTGACCCCCGGGTAGGCGCCCGGCGTGTCCACGAACGTCACGACCGGGAAGCGGTGCCGGTCGGCCAGCTCCATCGCCCGCATCGCCTTGCGGTAGCCCTCGGGATAGGTCATCCCGAAGTTCCGGTGCGTCCGCTCGCGGATGTCCCGCCCCTTCTGGTGCCCGACGAGGACAACGGTGCGTCCGTCGAAGCGCGCGAGCCCGGCCACGATGGCCGGATCGTCGGCGAAGGAGCGGTCGCCGTGGAGCTCGACGAAGTCGTCGCAGATCCGCTCGACGTAGTCGAGGGTGTAGGGCCGGTCCTGGTGGCGGGCCAGCTCGACGGCATGCCACACCTCGTCCTCGCTCGGCTCTGAGGCGAGCCGGTCGAGCTGGCGCTTCAGGCGCGACATCTCGCCGGAGACGCCGACGCCGCGCAGGAGCGGGAGGTCGCGCAGCTTCGCCAGCCGCTCCTTCAGCTTGAGCTGCTCCACCTGGCTCGAGGGCGTCTCGGTCACGGCATCACTGCGCCCGCACGAACATGGCCAGGAGCCGGCCGACGAACGGCCGCAGCTCGAGCCGCGGGACGATCGCGTCCACGTGGCCGAAGCGCGCGTTCGACTCGGCCAGCCCGAAGTCGTCGGGCAGCTTCTCCCGCGTGGTCTGCTGGACCACGCGCGGGCCGGTGAACGCGAGCAACGCCCCCGGCTCGGAGACGATCACGTCGCCGAGGCTGGCGAAGCTGGCCAGCACGCCCGCGGTCGTCGGGTGGGTCATGACCGAGATGAAGGCGCAACGCGCGTCGTGGAGCTCGTCCACCGCACAGACCGTCTTCGGCAGCTGCATGAGCGAGAGGATCCCCTCCTGCATCCGCGCACCGCCCGAGGCGGTCACGCAGACGAGCGGCACCTGCCGCTCGGCGGCGCGCTCGCAGGCCCGCGCGAACTTCTCTCCGACGGTGCTGCCCATCGAGCCGCCCATGAAGGCGAAGTCCATGACCGCGAGCTCGCAGGGGCGCCGCTCGATCGCGGCCGCGCCGGCGATGATCGCATCGCCGAGCCCGGTGGCCACCTCGGCCTCGGCCAGGCGGTCGGTGTAGGCGCGCAGGTCGAAGAACTTCAGCGGGTCGGCCGAGCGGAGCCCCGTGTCCTCCTCGACGAACGTCCCCCGGTCGGCGAGCTGCGCGATCCGCTCGCGCGCCCGCACGGGAAAGTGGTGGTCGCACTGGGAGCAGACCCGCAGCGTCTGCTCGAGCTCGTCGTCGCGGTAGTGCGAATGGCAGCGGGGACAGGTGTTGGGGTGGCGTTTCCCGTCGTCCGTCCGGGCAGCCTCGCGGTTCTCGACGGTCACGTCGACGCGGCTGTCCATGCGCGCCATCTTACGGGCTTCGCCGTCCTCGCCCGCGGGCTCAGAACCCGGCCGCAGCGGCGAGCCGCGCCACCGGCACGACGTTCGCGGGCTCCGGCCCGAGACCGGTGAGGCCGACTCCGGCCACCGGCCGGTCCCCGGCGATTTCCCGCAGCAGCGCGATCGCCTCGAGCACCGTCAGGCCGCCCGGCTCGGGCATGAAGCAGACGACGTCGTCGTCCGGGTCGAGCACGTCCGCGTCGAAGGCGACGTAGACGGCGTCGGCCCCGTCCAGGGCGCCGCCCAGCTCGTCGATCCCCGTGCGCA
>Ga0299913_10001191_pt1 | contig 18728 bp, 20 predicted proteins | sample RVTome_9_FD_201360 | JGI IMG/M metagenome (GOLD analysis project Ga0299913, IMG submission 201360) | Soil microbial communities from uranium-contaminated site in the Upper Colorado River Basin, Wyoming, United States - RVT155D38 (version 2) ... | reverse complement strand
CGATCGACCCGCGGCGGCTGCGCGGCCCGAACAGCCCGCTTGTGACACTGTGTCACAAGCGCCTTTCGGCCCACCGGTGCGGTTCGCGCGCGAAAAGCGCTTGTGACGCTGTGTCACTAGGCCACGCTCGGGGCGAGCTCGCGGCCGATCAGCTCGACCATGTCGAGGTCACGGTGATCGAGGTGCTGGAGCATCACCCGCTCCACGCCGGCGGCCTCGTAGGCGCGCAGGCGTTCCGCCGCCTGGTCGAGCGTGCCGAGGATCGCCGCCTCGCCGCGCTGCACCAGATACTCGTCCGGATCGACGTCGTGGCCCGCCCGCTCGAGGCGCCGGCGGATGCGCTCGCGCGCCTCGCCCTCGTCGCGGCCGATCGCGCAGGCGGTCATCAGCGAGAGCGGGATCGGCTCGCGCCCCTCTCGCTCGCAGGCGCGGGCAAGCTTCTCGCGCCGCTCGGCGCACTCCGCCGGCGTCGCCATCACCGTGTTGTACTCGTCCGCGAAGCGCGCGGCCGGGCGGACGGTGCCGGAGAGGCCGCTGCCGCCCACGATCAGGTGCGGGCGACCGCCGTCGCCCCAGAAGCCGCGGACGGCCTCGAGCTGCTCGCGGAAGAGCGCCAGCCGGCCCTGCATCGGCGGGAAGGGGAATCCGAACGCCGTGTGCTCGGCCTCCATCCAGCCCGTGCCCATCCCGAGCGAGACCCGCCCTCCGGAGATCTCGTACGCCGTCGCGGAGGCGTTCGCGAGCACGGCGGCCGGCCGGAAGGTGACCGGCGAGACGAGCGTGCCGAGCTCGATCCGCTCGGTCCGGGTCGCGAGGGCCGGCAGCACCGCCCACGCGTCGAGCGCCGCCCGGCCCGGGTCGGTGCCGGAGAGATAGTGGTCGGAGCGGAAGAGCGCGTCGACGCCGTGCTCCTCACAGGCCGCCGCGAGCGCGAGCCAGTCCTCCCAGGAGACCCCTTCCTGACCCTCGATCATCAGCGCCACGCGCATCCGGGCATCCTATGACCCGTGCAGGTACAGGGACTCGTCTTCGCGGGCGTCGGCACGGGCGACAGCGCCGGTGCCGCGCGCTTCCTCGCCGACGCGCTCGGCGCGGAGCTCGAGGCTGCCGGCGAGGTCAGCCGGCTCGTCTTCCCGAACGGCAGCTCGGTCGCGTTCGTCCCGCCCGGTTACGTCGAGCCGCCGTCCGACACGATCCTGGGCTTCCTCGTCGACGACGTCGAGGCCGCGACGGCCGAGCTCGCGGCGAAGGGGATCGCGCCGGAGGGCGAGCTCCGGTCCGGCTACGGCTTCCGCTACCGGCACTTCGGCATGCCGGACGGGCGCCGCTTCGAGCTGCTCGACCGCCGCGTCTGATGGCGCTCACGATCGCGATCCTGCTGGCGATCCTCTACCTCGACGCTCCGTGGGACTGGATCGCGATCGGCCTCGGCGCGACGATCGAGGTGACCGAGACGGCGTTCCTGATCCGGTGGTCGAAGCGGCGCCGGGTGCTCGTGGGCGCCGAGACGCTCGTCGGCCGGCGCGCGCTCGTGGCCGCGGCCTGCATGCCCGAAGGGCAGGTGCGCGTCGCCGGCGAGCTCTGGCGCGCGCACTGCCGCGCGGGCGCAGCCGTGGGCGACTCCGTCGTCGTCCGGGAGATCGACGGGCTGACGCTCGTGGTCGAGCACGTCTAGACGGACCAGGCGACCGGGAGCGAGACGAGCCGGCGGAAGCCCGGCGTGGGCCGCCACGCGGGCTCCTCCGGCGCGGCGGCCAGGTGGAGGCCGGGAAGACGCCGGAAGAGGGTTTCGAGCGCGATCTCGGCCTCGAGCCGCGCAAGCGGCGCGCCGAGGCAGAAGTGGCTGCCGCGGCCGAAGGCAAGATGCTTCGTGCCTTCGCGGCGCACGTCGAACCGGTCGGGCTCCGGAAACCGCGCCGGGTCGCGATCGGCGGCGCCGAGGATCGCGATCACCAGCTCGCCGCGCCGGATCGCCTTCCCGCCGAGATCCACGTCCGCGGCCGCCCACCGGTTCAGCGCCCGCTCCACCGGGCCCTCGAAGCGCAGTGCTTCCTCGATCGCGCCGCGGAGCAGCGACGGGTCTGCGCGCACGAGCGCGAGCTGGTCCGGGTTCGCCAAGAGCGCCCGCACCGCGTTCCCGATCAGGCCCACCGTCGTCTCGTGCCCGGCCACGATCAGCAGGACCACGGTGCCGAAGAGCTCCTCCTCCGACAGCGCGTCCTGCTCGTCGCGCGCGGCGAGGAGCGCGCTGACCAGGTCGTCCTTCGGCTCCGCGCGCCTGGCCGCGAAGAACTCCGTCAGGTACTCGACGAATGCGCCCATCTGGGCGAAGAAGCGCTCGCTCTCCTCGGGGCCGACGGCGGGCGAGATGATCGCATCCGACCACTCTTTGAAGCGGTCCTGGTCCTGGTTCGGCACGCCGAGCAGCTCGGCGATCACCGTGATCGGGAGCGGGAACGCGTACTCGGCCGAGAGATCCATCTCGCCGCGCGCCTCGACTGCGTCGAGCAGCTCGTCGGCGATCGCCTGGATCCTCGGGCGCAGCTGCTCGACCATCCTGGGCGTGAAGGCCTTCGTCACGAGCCGCCGCAGGCGGCGGTGGTCGTCGCCGTCGCGGTTCAGCATGTGGTTGTCGATCGCCTCGAGCACCGGCGATCGCTCCTGCGCCGCCAGCTCCTCCTCCGTGAGCGCGAGCCGCGGGTCGCGCACGAAGCGCTTGTCGTCGAGCAAGACCGCCGCGGCGTCTTCGTAGCGGGTGACGAACCAGATCGGCGTCACGCCGTCGATGCCGGGCTGGCAGAAGACCGGGTCGTGCTCCCGCATCCGCGCGAACGTGGCCTGCGGGTCGGCCCGGAACTCCTCGCTGTAGAGCTCGTACTTGCGACCGGTCGTCGCCATCACCGGAGCTTAGACTCGCGCGGTGCGAGTCCTCAAGCTGACCCTGGAGTACGATGGGACCGGCTTCCGCGGCTGGGCCCGCCAGCCGGGGGAGCGGACCGTCGAGGGGGAGCTGCGCGAGGCGCTCGACGCCGTCTACCCGGGCTGGGAGGGCCTCGCCGTGGCCGGACGCACCGACACGGGCGTCCATGCGACGGGACAGGTCGCGAGCGTCGACGTCGAGACCGCCGGCCCGCCCCCCGAGCGCGCCGCCGATGCGCTGAACGCGGAGCTGCCGCCCGACATCGCCGTGCTCCGGGTCGAGCCGGCCGAGCCGGACTTCCACGCCCGCTTCTCGGCCCGCTCGCGCTCGTACCGCTACCGCATCCTCCGCCGCCGGGCTCGCTCGGCCCTCGCCGGCCGCCGCGCGCTCTGGTGGCCCCGGGCGCTCGACCTGGAAGCGTTGCGCGAAGCGGCTGCGCAGCTCCCCGGCGAGCACGACTTTACGGCCTTCACGCCGACGGAGACCCAGCACGCCGTCCTCACGCGCACCGTCCTCGCAGCCGCGTGGGAGGAGCACGGCGAGGAGCTCCACTTCACGATCACGGCCGACGGCTTCCTCCGGCACATGGTGCGCACGCTCGTGGGCACGATGCTCGAGGGCCGCGCCCTTCGGCCGCTGCTCGAGGGCCGGCCGCGCTCCGAGGCCGGGGCGACGGCGCCGCCCTGGGGGCTCTACCTCGAGCGCGTCGACTACTGAGCCCCTGGGTACGATCGAGCGGATGCGCTTCCCGGTCGTCCTCTTCGACTTCGACGGCACCGTGCTCGACTCGGGCGCGATCATCCTCGCCTCGATGCGGCACGCCACCCTGACCGTGCTCGGCCGCGACTTCGAGGACGAGGTGCTGATGGCCGCGGTCGGCGGCGCGGGGCTGAACGAGCAGATGCGGCTGCTCGACGAGAGCCGCATCGACGAGCTCGTCCGGGTCTACCGGGCCCACAACGAGCCGCTCCACTCCGAGCTCACCTGCTGCGCCGGGATGGAGGACGCGCTGGCGCAGCTCAAGCGCGAGGGGCGGCGGCTTGGGCTCGTGACTGCGAAGCGGCGCGTGACCGTCGCGCTCGCGTTCGAGCACGTCGCGCTCGAGCATCTGTTCGACGTCGTCGTCGGCTCGGACGACACGGAGCGGCACAAGCCCGACCCGGCGCCGATCGAGCACGCGCTGGAGCTGCTCGGCGCGCGCGCGGACGACGCTGTCTACGTCGGCGATTCGCCGTTCGACATCCGCGCGGCCAAGGCCGCGGGTGTGCACGCGGTCGCCGTCACGTGGGGCGGCATCCATTCCCGCGAGCGGCTGGAGGGAGAGCATCCGGACGCCGTCGTCGACACGGCGGAGGAGCTCCTTGCCGTCCTCTGACGCGGCCGCCCGCGCGGCCGAGCTGCGCGAGCTCCTGCACCACCACAATTACCGCTACCACGTCCTCGACGAGCCGGAGGTCTCCGACGCCGAGTACGACCGGCTCTTCGACGAGCTGAAGCTGCTGGAGGAGGAGCAGCCGGAGCTGGCGACCGACGACTCGCCGACGCGCCGGGTCGGCGCGCCCCCCTCGGACAAGTTCCGGAAAGTGGAGCACCTCGCGCCGATGGGCTCGCTCGAGAAGGTGACGACCGGCGAGGCGCTGCTCAAGTGGGCCGAGGACGTGCGCAAGCGGCTCGACTCCGACGAGCCGGTCGCGTACGTGATCGAGCCGAAGATCGACGGGTCGGCGGTCTCGCTCGTGTACGAGGACGGGCGGCTCGTGCGCGGTGCAACCCGCGGCGACGGCCTTCGCGGCGAGGACGTGACGGTGAACCTGCGCACGATCCGCTCGATCCCGCTGACGCTGCAGGGCGAGGCGCCGCCGCTGCTCGAGGTGCGCGGCGAGGTCTACTTCCCGCTCTCGGGCTTCCGGCGCTTCAACGAGGAGCAGGTCGCGGCCGGGAAGGCGCCCGCGCCCAACCCGCGCAACGCCGCCGCCGGCTCTCTCCGCCAGCTCGACTCGCGGATCACCGCCGCGCGCCCGCTCGCGATCTGGGTCTACGGGACCGGCTACCGCGAGGGCGTCGCGCCCGACACGCACTTCGAGACGCTCGCGTGGCTGCGGGAGCGGGGCTTCCGCTCCAACCCGTTCGCGGCGCGCTTCGAGTCGATCGAGGAGGTGGCGAAGGCGTGCGACGAGTGGGAGCGGCGCCGGGCCGAGCTCGACTACGAGATCGACGGGATCGTGATCAAGGTCGACTCCTTCGACCAGCAGCAGCGGCTGGGTGCGCTCCACGAACGGCCGCGCTGGGCGCGAGCCTTCAAGTGGGCGCCGATGACCGCGGAGACGACGCTGCTGAAGATCATGATCCGCGTCGGGCGCACCGGCGCGCTCAACCCGTGGGCGATCCTCGAGCCGGTCAACGTCGGCGGCGTGACGATCTCGCGCGCCACGCTGCACAACGAGGAGGACATCAACCGCAAGCAGATCCGCGAGGGCGACCGGGTGATCGTCCAGCGCGCGGGCGACGTGATCCCGCAGGTCGTCGGCCCGGCCGGCAAGCACGCGAGGGGCACGAAGGAGTTCCGCATGCCCGAGCGCTGCCCGCTCTGCGACGAGCCCGTCGTCAAGCCGGAGGGCGAGGTGATGCACCGCTGCGTCAACCGCGCCTGCCCCTCCCGCGGCCTCGAGACGCTGATCAACTGGGTCACGGCCGCGATGGATATCGACGGCGTGGGCGAGCAGTTCGTGCGCCGGCTCTGGGCGGAGGGGTTGCTCCGGTCGATGCCGGACCTCTACCGGCTGACCGCGGAGCAGCTGCTGGAGCTCGAGGGGTACGGCGAGGTCTCCGCCCGCAACGCGGTCGAGGCGATCGCGCTCTCGAAGAGCCAGCCGTTCTCGCGCGTCCTCTTCGGGCTCAACATCCCCGACGTCGGGTGGGTGACCGCGCGCAACCTCGCACGCCACTTCGGCTCCGTCGACCCGCTCCTCGACGCGAGCCAGGAGGAGATCCAGGAGGTCGAGGGAATCGGGCCCGACCGTGCCGAGGCGATCGCGGAGTGGTTCTCGGACGAGCAGAACCGGACGCTCGTCGCCGAGCTGCGCGAGCTCGGCCTCCGCTTCGAGGTCGGGGAGGAGGAGAAGCCGGTCGAGGGGCCGCTCACCGGCAGTCAGTACGTGCTCACCGGCACGCTCGAGGGCTTCACTCGGGACGAGGCGGCAGCGGCGCTGATCTCGCTGGGGGCGAAGGTCTCGGACAACGTCTCCAAGAAGACGACCGGCGTGATCGTGGGCGAGAATCCGGGATCGAAGGTCGCGAAGGCGCAGAAGGCGGGCGTGCCGATCCTCTCCGAGGCCGAGCTGCGGAAGCTCGTCAAGGACGCGCCCGCTGCGCCCGGGGCTGGGGCGGTGCCGCCGCCGCGCCGCCGCCGCTAGTCTCAGCCGGACGCGGCCAGCGCGGTGGCGAAGCGGTCCTGCGCGATCCGCGCCCAGCGGGTCGCGATCGGGCGGCCGTTCTGGAGGATCGCGAACACGTAGCGGTCGCGGACGAAGCCGGAGAGCGCAGAGGCCGTCGCGGTCGTCCCGGTCTTCGCGATCACGCGGCCCCGTGCGGGACGCGCGTCCATGCGGTCCTCGAGCGTCCCGGCCACGCCGGCGACGGCGAGCGAGGCGAGGAACGCGTCGCGGATGTCCCGCTCGGTCAACCCCGCCTCGAGCAGCGCGACGACCGCCGCGGCGGTCAGCCGGTCGAGGTTGGAGAGGCCGGAGCCGTCCGCCAGTCGCACGCCCACGAGCGGGATGCCCGCCTCCTCGAGCGCGGCGCGCACGACCCGTGTCCCGGCGGCAGTCGAGCCGCGTCCCCCGTACACCGCGCCGAGCTGCTTCACCAGCAGCTCGGCGGTGTGGTTGTCGCTCTCGCGGCCCATGAAGCGGACGATCTCGGCGAGCGGCTCGGAGGTGTCGCGGGCGAGCGGGAGCCCCGCCGCCGCGAGCCGCCCGGTGCGCGTCGTCCCGGCCACCTTCACCCCCGCGCCCGCGAGCGCCTGCCGGAGCAGCGACCCCGCCGCCAGCGCAGGGTTCAGCGACGTCTTGCCGCGGTAGCGGCCGCGGTCGACGACGAGCGCCGACAGCGGCGGCGACTCGTGGATGTAGAAGCTCGCCTTCCAGCCCGGGCCGGTGCGGCGGGCGTCGAACCACGACTCGTCGGCGATCACGGCGCCTGTGACACGGCGGATCCCCCACGCGGCGACCTCCGCCGCGAGCCCCGCGAGATCGGACTCCCGGAGCGTCGGGTCGCCGAAGCCACGCAGCCAGAGGTCGCCGTGCCAGACATCCCCGACGAGCGTGCCGCTGCCGACGAGCTCGGTGTGGAAGCGGTAGCCGGACCCGAGCAGGCGGAGGGCCGCGTAGGTTACGGGAAGCTTCTGGGTCGACGCCGGGACGAGCGAGAGGCTGGCGTTCCGCTCGTAGACGACCGAGCCGTCCCGCAGGTCGATCGCGAGCGCGGCTGTGCGGGCAGGATCGACGTTCGGCACGGCGAGCGCGCGGGCGAGCCGCGCCGAGAGAGCGGGCTCGGCGGCGTGCGCAGCCGGCGTCGCGGCGAGCAGGAGCGCGAGCACGGCCAGGAATGGGCCGAGCACGCGGGGAAGATAGGCCCGGCGGCCCATGCCGCCCGAGCGCGGGGGCTCGATAATCGGTCGGCTGTGGACGCGCGCCTTCCCGCGGCGGTGACCGAGATCCGGTCGCTGCTGGAGCTGCCTCCGGGTGCCGAGCTCCCGCCTCGCGACTTCCTCGAGAACACGCTCACGACCGGGTGCGCGTACGCGCTCGCGCTCGAGGGCGAGCGGCTGCGGATCGAGCGGCGGCTCCGCGCGCTCGTCCGCTCGGAGGGTGGCGGCCGGCCGGGGGACGTGGCGCGTCTCACCGGCGAGCTCGAGCGCGCCGACAGCGAGCTCGCGGGCGTCCGTGCCCTGCTCTCCTTGCTGCGCTCGCACGCGCTCGCCTAGGACCATAGGACCAACTAGACGATCCCGGAGCGCACGGCATAGACCGCGGCCTGGATCCGGTTCTCGATCTGCAGCTTCATGAGGATGTTCGAGATGTGGTTCTTGACCGTCTTCGGGCTGATGTGCAGCTCCCCGGCGATCATCGCGTTGTCCTTGCCGTTCGCGATCAGCTTCAGCACCTGGATCTCGCGGTCCGAGAGCTCGGCCCGGATCGTCGCCGCCGCCTCCGGGGCCGCCGTCGTCGCGCGCACGTGCTGGAGCACCTTGCCGGCGATGTGCGACGAGATCAGCGACTCGCCGACGGCCGCCGCCTCGAGCCCCCGCAGCAGCTCCTGGATCGACGCGTCCTTGAGCAGGTAGCCGCACGCGCCGGCCAGGATCGCGTCCATCACGTCCTGCTCCTGGTCCGAGACGGTGAGCACGACGACCCGCGTCAGGGGAGCGTCGCGGCTGATGTGCCGGGTCGCCTCGACGCCCGTCATGCCGGGCATGTTCAGGTCCATCACGACGACGTCCGGAGCCGACTCGCGCACATGGTGCAGCGCCTCGGAGCCGCTCGAGGCCTCGGCGACGATGTCCACGCCCTGCTCCTCGAGCAGGTTGCGGAGCCCCGTACGGAAGAGGTCGTGGTCGTCGACGAGAAGGACGCGGAGCGGCTGTCGCTCGGTCTCTCCCCTTGGTGCGGTCTCGTTCAGCGCTGCCTCCTCGGGTAGGGCAGGGCCGCGCAGTCTAGACGATCAGTGCAGCGTGATCGTCACCGTCCGGCGGCCCCACGCGAGCGCCTGGGCCGTGGTCGGGAACCAGACGTCGATCACGTTCCCCTGCACAGCGCCGCCGGTGTCGGCGGCGATCCCGACCCCGTAGCCGGGGATCGTCATGCGCGTGCCGAGCGGGATCACGGACGGGTCGACCGCGACGACTCCGGGTGCGGTCGGGATCCCGGTGGCCGTCCGGCCGCGCAGCGAGTAGGCGGTCGCGCTGACTGTCAGCGTCGCGCCGCTCCCCGCGGGCTGGGCGAGCTGGGCGGAAGCGGCCTCCGGCGCGGCGGCCTCGGGGGCGGCGGACATGGTGACGGCGGCGGTCGCGAGCGGCGGCGAGGCGGCCTGGATCGTGACGGTGCGGGCCTCAGCGGCCCGGACCTGACGCTCGATTGCGGAGATGCGCGCCGCGTTGAGGCCCTGCTGGCGGCGCAGGCCGGCGACGAATGCCCGGCGGGCCGCCGCCGTCGCCTCGAGCCGCTGCGCCCGTTCGCGCGCGACAGTCGCGAGCCGTGCCAGCTCGGCCTCCTTCGCCGTCAGGCGGGCGTCCAGCGTCACGAGCCGCCCGCGCGCCGCCTCGGCCCGCTCAATGATGCGCTCGTTCTCCCCCGCCGTCCGGTCGAGGTTGTCGAGGCTGTTCAGGGCCTCCTCCAACGAGCTCGCGCCGAGGAGGATCGCGAGGGGGTCGGCCTGCCCGGACTGCTCGTAGAGCGCGCGCACGACCTCGCCGAGACGCGCTTCCGACACGCGCAGCGCCTGCCTCGTGAGGCGGAGCTGGGTGCGGGCGGAGGAGCGCTCGCGTGCCACCTCGGCGCGGCGGCCGGCGATCTCGTCGAGTGCCGCGCGGGCGCGTCCGAGCTCCGTCTCGAGCGCGTACAGCTCGAGCGTGGCCGCCTGCACGCGGGCCTCCAGCGAGGACGCGTCGGCGCGCAGGCCGGCTGCCTGCGAGCGGGGGCCGGAGGTGTCGGCAGCGAGCGCGACGGGCACCGCCGCGACCAGCAGAAAGCCCCCGAAGACAGCCGCCGTGCGGGTCGCCCCGCTCTTCAGGTGGGTCCTCACGAAGGGCGGACCGTAGCAACTATGGCGTCCTAGTGCCATTGTTTGTGACTTGTAACGTGATCCTCCGACGGCCGGTTTTTGGCTCAGTTGAGCCTTGCTGCCGTCCGGAAAGGCTGCTACGCTGCGCAACTTGTGACGGACCTGGCCCCCAAAGGGGTGCCGCGCGTGTTCGAGGGGGGAACGGCCTGACCCGCTCGCGCACGAGGCAGGCGCCGGCGATCCTCACGCTCTGCACGGCGGTCGTCGTCGCCGTCGCCTTGGCCTCGGTCAAGACCGCAGCGGCCGATCCGACCGTCGACGCGAAGCGCGCGCAGGCGCAGGACGTGCTCGCCCAGATCCAGGAGATCGACGGTCAGCTCGCCCACGCGATCGAGGCGTACAACCTCGCGAACGTCCGGCTGGACAAGATCCAGGCCGACCTGAAGGCGAACGCGCGCCACCTCGGGATCGCGCAGTCGAGCCTGAAGAACGCGCAGAGCCACCTCGCCGAGCGGCTCGTCTCGCTCTACGTGAACGGCACCGAGGGAAGCGCGCTCGAGGTCGTGCTCGGCTCGGAGTCGCTCGACGACCTGCTCAACCGCCTCGAGGCCGTCGAGCGGGTCTCGGCGCAGGACACGCGTGTCCTGCGCGAGGTCAAGCGGTTCCGCAGCGAGGTGAAGAAGCGCAAGGTGCGCCTCGAGCAGGCACGCACCGAGCAAGCGCAGGTCGTCGCCTCGCGCGCCGCCCAGAAGCAGTCGATCGAGGGTCAGCTCGCCCAGCGCCAGCGGATGCTCGCGTCGATCAAGGACGAGATCGCGAGCCTCGAGGCGGCAGAGCGCCGGCGGCAGGCCCGCCTGGCCGCGCAGGCGCAGGCCCGGCTCGCCGCCGCCCAGCTGGAGCAGGCGGGGCCTGCGACGCAGCCCCGGAGCTCGGTCCTGGGCGCCCCGTCGGTGGAGGAGGTGCTCGCGCCGGCACCCGACGCCCGCTACGGCGGTGCCGTCGGGATCGCGATGCAGTACCTCGGCGTTCCCTACCGGTGGGGCGGGGCCTCGCCGGAGGGCGGCTTCGACTGCTCCGGCTTCACGATGTACGTCTACGCGAAGCTCGGCGTCTCCCTGCCGCACCACGCGGCCTCCCAGTACGGGCTGGGCACGCCGGTCTCGAAGGCGGAGCTCCAGGCCGGCGACCTCGTCTTCTTCAACGGGCTCGGGCACATGGGCATGTACATCGGCGGCGGCCAGTTCATCCACGCGCCGCACACGGGCGACGTCGTCAAGATCTCGAGCCTCTCCGACTCCTGGTACGCCCGTACCTGGGTCGGGGCGCGCCGCCTGTAGCCGTCAGGCGCGGGCGGCTTCGTTCAGCGTCGCGCCCTCGTACAGCTCCTCGAGCTCGCCGCCGAAGTGCTGGGCGACCACGCGGCGCTTCAGCTTCAGCGTCGGCGTCAGCTCGTCGTGCTCCATCGTGAAGTCGCGCGGGAGGATCGTGAAGCGCTTGATCTGCTCGTAGCGCGAGCGGTCGGCGTTGACCTCGTCGACGATCCCCTGCACGAGCTCGCGCACCTCAGGGCTCCGCGCGAGGCTCTCCATGTCGGTCGGGAGGCCGCGCTCCTCCGCCCATGCGGGCAGCGCCTCCGGATCGAGCGTGAGCAGGGCCGCGATGTACGGCTGGCGGTCGCCGACGACCATCGCCTGCGAGACGAACCTCGAGTTCTTCAGGTCGTTCTCGAGGTTCTGCGGGGCGACGTTCTTGCCGCCGGCGGTGACGATGATGTCCTTCTTGCGGTCGGTGATCTTGATGAAGCCGGCCTCGTCGATCTCCGCGATGTCGCCCGTGCGGAGCCAGCCGTCGGCGCCGAGCACCTCCGCCGTCGCCTCCGGCTCCTTGAAGTAGCCCTGGAAGATCGTCTCGCCCCGGATCAGCAGCTCGCCGTCCTCCGCGAGCTTGACCTCCGTCCCCGGCAGCGGCCGGCCGACGGTGCCGAAGCGGTAGGCCTCGTGCGTGTTCGTCGAGGCGGCAGTGGTGCACTCCGTCAGCCCGTAGCCCTCGATCAGGAGGATGTCGATCGCGTGGAAGAACTCGGCGATCTCCTGCGAGAGCGGCGCGCCGCCCGAGATCGCGAGGCGGAGGCGGCCGCCGAGGCGCTCCTTCACCTTCGAGTAGACGAGCTTGTCCGCGACCCGGTAGCGGAGCGCGAGCCCGCGCGGCACCGGCTTGCCGTTGCGCCGCAGGTCGCTCACCTCCCGGCCGACACCGAGCGCCCAGTCGATCAGCTTCCGCTTGGCGCCCGTCTCGGCGTCGAACTTCGCCAGGACCGCCGAGTGGATCTTCTCGTAGACGCGCGGCACGCTCGGAAAGACGGTGGGCTTGACCGCCGGGAGCGCCGCGGCGGCCTGGAGCGGGTCGGGCAGGAACGCGATCCCGTAGCCGACGTACGCGCCCGACAGGTGCATCAGACGCCCGAAGTTGTGCGCGAGCGGGAGGTAGAGGAGCATCGTGTCCTCCGGGCCGGTGAAGCTCGGCAGGTCGTCCACGACCGCCACCATCGCGTAGTAGTTGCGGTGGGAGATCATGCAGCCCTTCGGCGGGCCGGTCGTGCCCGACGTGTAGATGTAGGTGAAGAGGTCGTCCTCCTCGATCGCCTCGCCGGCCTCGCGAAGCGCGTCGGGGTGCTGCGCCGCGAACGCGCGGCCGCGCGCGGCGAGATCGTCGAGGTCGGCGAACGTGAGCACGTGGCGGAGTCGCGGGATCCCGGCGCGCACCTCGTCGACCTTCGCGCGCTGTGCCTCGTCCTCGCAGAGGACGCCCACGGACTCGGAGTGGTCGAGGATGTAGCCGGCGTCCTTGGTCGAGCTGTTCGCGTAGATCGGGGCCGCGACCGCGCCGATGCAGCCGAGCGCGAAGTCGAACAGCGCCCACTCGACCCGGCTCGAGCCGAGGATCGCGAACGCGTCGCCTTTCTTCACGCCGAGCGAGAGCAGGCCGTTCGCGTAGCCTTCGACGCGCTCCGCCGCCTCCGCCCACGAGAGCGGCTTCCACTCGTCGCCCTCCTGGACGAGATACGCAGGCTTCTGGCGTCCGGCCGCGACGGCGTCCCGCCAGAGGCGCTCGATCGTGCGCTTGCCGCTCACGGCTCTCACTCTACGGGGAAGGGAACAGGTGGGAAAGGGCGAATCGTTCGGTCCCTCTAGACTTGAAGGTGCGATGCGCACGACCTGGAACGGCTCGATCAGCTTCGGACTCGTCTCGATCCCCGTGGGCCTCGCTCCGGCCACGAAGCCTGCCGCGCGCGCGTCGGACGTCTCCTTCCGCATGCTCCACCGCGAGTGCGGTACGCCGATCAAGCAGAAGCGCTACTGCCCCGTTCACGAGCGTGATCTCGGCCCCGACGAGATCGTCAAGGGCTGGGAGGTGGCAAAGGGCCAGTTCGTGATCGTCGAGGAGGAGGAGATCGAGGCGCTGCAGAACCGCGACGACTCGCGCTCGATCGAGATCGCCCGCTTCGTCGACGCCGCGGAGGTCGACCCGATCTTCTTCGACCGCACGTACTTCCTCGTCCCGGCGCAGGCCGCCGCCGCGCGCCGGCCGTACGTCCTGCTCCTGAACGCGATGCGCGAGAGCGGGATGGCCGCGCTCGGACGCTTCGTCCAGCAGGGCCGCGAGAAGCTGTGCCTGATCCGGCCGAAGGGCGACGCGCTCGCGCTCGAGACGCTCTTCCTCGCCGCCGACGTCTACTCCCAGGCGGAGATCGAGGAGGCGGTCGAGGAGACGTCGGTGAAGAAGCCCGAGCTCGCGCTCGCCCAGCAGGTGATCGCGAGCCTCGCCGGCGAGTTCGACCCGGCCGACCTCCAGAGCGACTACCGCCGCGACCTGCGCGCGCTGCTCGAGGCGAAGCTGGCCGGCGAGGAGATCGCCGCGCCGGAGCCCGTCGCCGAGACCCCGGTGATCGACCTGATGGAGGCGCTCCGCCGCTCCGTCGAGGAGGCGCAGGGCGCCAAGCCCAAGGCGTCCGCGAAGAAGGCGGCGCCGAAGAAGGCCGCCGCGCGACCAAAGAAAACCGCAGCTCGCTAGACAGCGCCGGGCCGCGAAGCGGCCCCTTCAGGGTCTTGCGCGATCGGGATCCGCTTCTGCGGATTCCGATCCTGCGCGCAAGATCAGTGGTGCTGCGGTAGTGCTCCCAGCGCCGCGAGCTGGGCCTGGAAGAGGGTCTTGTCGATCTTGCCCTGGTAGATCGGCACGCCTTCCTCGATGCACACGCGGATCACTTCCTGCCGGTCGATGCCCAGCTCCTTCGAGAGCTCGTCGGGCGTCAGGTGATTTGCCATTCGGTCTGCCTCCTTGTTCTACGGCAATGAAAAAGCCCGCTGGCGCAAAAGGGCTGCGCTCAGGCGGGCTGGGACATCGCTCGCTTCGTGTGGACGGGAATCAATGGGCCCGCCGCCCCGAATTCGCCATGGTCATAGGAGGATACTGTGCTCGCATGACGGCCGCAACGAACCTCGAGCCGCGCGTGCTCGGCGGCGTGCGCTACCACGTCGGCGGGGCGGGCGAGCCGCTGCTGCTCCTGCACGGCCTCGCCGGGTCGACCCAGAACTGGTGCGAGGTGCTGCCCGCGCTGACGGCCCGCCACCGCGTCGTCGCGCTCGACTTCCCGGGTCATGCGGGATCGGGCGGGTTGCGGCGGGGGGCGACGACGGCGGACTTCGCGGAGGTCGCCGCCTCGGTCCTCGAGGCCGAGGGCGCGTCACCCGCGCTCGTCGCGGGGCACTCGTTCGGCGGCCTCGTCGGACTCCGGCTCGCGCAGAGCCGGCCGGAGCTCGTCCGCGGGCTGCTGCTCGCCTCGCCGGCCGGGATCGCCTCGTCGACGCGGGCCGCGGCGATCGTCCTGCTGGCGGCGTCGACGATCCGGCCGGGACGGCTCGTCGCCCCCTTCCGCCATCGCCTGGCCGGGCGCGGCTGGTACCGGCGGGCCCTCTTCCGCCCCTGGTTCGTCTCGGACGCGCTCGCCCTGAGCGAGCGCGCGACGCACGGCCTGCTCGCCGAGCAGGCGCGCCACACGGACACGAGGACGGCGGGGCAGGCGCTCGTCGCCGACGACCCGCGCTTCGACCTGCACCGGCCGCCGTGCCCGGTGCTCGTGCTCTGGGGGGCGCGGGACATCCAGTTGCCGCTCGAGGACGCCTTCGAGTACGCACGCCGGCTCGGCTCGCGCCTGCGCGTCGTCGCCGACTGCGGTCACCTCGTGATCGTGGAGCGGCCGCAGGCGTTCCTCGACGCCCTCGCGGACGTCGCGGCGTGATCGCGCTCCGGCCGTTGCGCGAGGACGAGTTCGCCGCCTGGGACGCAGCTCACCGCCGCGAGTACGAGCGCGGGCTCGTCGAGCACGCGGGAATGGATCCCGCGGCTGCGGCGGCCAAGGTGGAGCGGGACGTCGCCTGGGTGCTGCCGGCCGGCCTCTCGACGCGGGACACGTGGCTCTGGGCGGTCGAGGCGGACGGACGGAGCGTGGGGACCGTCTTCCTCGGCCTCCGCGACGGCGGCGCCTGGCTCTACGACATCACGATCGACGAGGCGGAGCGCGGCCGCGGCCACGGACGTGCCGCGATGACGGCGCTCGAGGACGAGGTGCGCGCGCTCGGCCACGACACGATCGGTCTCAACGTCTGGGGCGGCAACGAGGTCGCGCGCGGCCTCTACCGCTCGCTCGGCTGGGCCGAGGAGTCGGTGCACATGCGCAAGCGCCTCTAGACCGGGCTCTCGACGGGGAGGAACTCCCACTCGAGCCCGAACCGGCCTGCGAGGTGCCGCGCCAGCGCCTGCACGCCGAGCGTCTCGGTCGCGTAGTGGCCGGCGGCGACGAAGTGAATCCCGAGCTCGCGCGCCGTGTGCAGGCTCGGCTCGCCCGGCTCGCCGGTGAGGAAGAGGTCGTAGCCCTCGTGCGCGGCCAGGATCAGGTCGGAGGCGGCGGCGCCGGAGCAGATCGCGACGCGGCTGACCTTCGCGGGGCCGTACGCATAGACGACCGGCTCGCGCCCACCGGCCGCGTGGCGGATGCGGGCCGCCAGCGCCTCGACCGCCGCCGGCTCGCGCAGGCGGCCGCCGAGCCCGACCGAGCCGAACGCACCCTCCGGCTCGACCCCGAGCTCGCGGGCGAGCAGGGCGTTGTTGCCCAGCTCGGGGTGCGCGTCGAGCGCGAGGTGGTACGCGACCAGGCTGAGGTCGGCGGCGAAGAGCGCCTCCAGCCGGCGGCGCTGGCGCCGGTCGATCCAGAGCGGCTCGTTCCGCCAGAAGATCCCGTGGTGGACGAGCACGAGCTGCGCGCCCGCTGCGGCAGCGCGCTCGAAGAGCTCGAGCGACGCCGAGACGCCGCACGCGATCTTGCCCACCTCGTCCGCGCCGACCACCTGGAGGCCAGGACGGCCGTACTCGGGGAAGCGCTCGACCTCGAGCAGCTCGTTCGCGTAGCGGATGATCTCGTCGCGCTGGGCCACGGGGCGATTATCGCTACCCTTTCCGCGCTCGGGGTGTGGCGCAGCCTGGTAGCGCGCTCCGTTCGGGTCGGAGAGGTCCCGAGTTCAAATCTCGGCACCCCGATAGAGAGAAGCCCCGCCGCTGCGGGGCTTCTTGCTTTCCCGCCGTTACGCGGGAACGGCGTGCGGGAGGCGGTCGCGCAGCACGCGTCCGACCTGCCAAGCGGCCGCGGCGACGACCGCGCCCACGAGCCAGCCCGCGAGCACGTCGCTCGGGTAGTGCGCGCCGAGGTAGATGCGCGTGAGCCCGACGGAGCCGACGGCGAGGACGGAGAGCGCGAACACGGCGACGCGAACGCCGCCGCGGAGGCGCCGGAGCAAGAAGAAGGCGAGCAGACCGTAGAGCGCCACGCCGCTCGCCGCGTGGGCGCTCGGGAACGCGTGCCCTGCGGCGTCGACCCAGGCCGTGGATCCCGGAGGCCGCTCGCGACCCACGAGGGCCTTGAGCCCGAAGACGACTGCCTGCGTGCCGGCGACCGAGAGGGCGATCGCGACCGCCCTGTGCCAGGACCCCCGCAGCAGCAGCGCGGCTACGGCGGCCGAGCCCACGAGGACGAGGCTGTCCGTGGCTGCGAGCCCCGTCACGTCCCTCGCCAGCGACGTGACCTCTTCGGAACCCAGCCGGTGGACGAGCCGCACGATCGCGACGTCGACCCGAACGAGCGCCGAGTTGGCATAGACGGCCAGGCCGAGCGCGGCGACGACGAGCGTCGCGACCGCACAGAGCGGAGCGCCTGCGAGGCGTTGCAGGTTACGCGAGAGCACCCGGGCAAGGTAGCCGGGAACCGCCGCCGCGAAACCCCCCGGACGGGGCAGCCCCGGCCGGAGCGTCTCAGTCCGTGCTCTGCCTCCGTGCGACCGAGCGGAGGACGACCAGGTAGCCGGCTACCAGGAACGGACCGGCCAGGGCCTTGACGCCGTCCTCGACGACGAACTCCCACGTACTGACGCGGGACGTCGCGTCGATGAACTGCGATACCGCGCCGAGTGCGGCCGCGGCGGCGAAGAGCCCGAGCGCGCGCGGGTGGCGGAGCACCTCGAGTGCACGCGCCGCCAGGATCACAGCGACGGCGCCGAGCACGAACGCCATCATCATCCCGTCCAGGTCGACGATCGCCGAAGGGGCGCGCAGGCCCGCGTCGTTCTGGAGCCACTTGCTCAGGAAGACCGTCGGCTGCGTGAGCTCGACGACGGCGAGCCCGGCCAGGAGCACTGCGGACAGGCCCCAGAAGCTCTCGTACCAACGCCGCCCGCGAGGGTCGCGCCGGTGGATCGCCCGAGCCGTCACCGCCGCCGCGAGGATGTGCCCGGCGCTCAGCCACGTGCCGGGCATGAGCTCCCTGAAGTAGAGGGCGGGGTCGCCCGCGAGCGAGCCGGCGGCCACCCCCACCGTCGCGAGCACGACGTTCGCCGCCAGCAGCCAACCGAGGACGGCGCCCGGGCGGGCGCTGTATCGGACCGCCGCCGCGTCGCCCGCGAGGATCCACTCCGGGAGGCGAGCCGGCACCGGCGACGGGCGGGCCGGTGACGACGGTGCGGGCGGGCGGAGCCACGACGAGGGGTTGATCGACATCCATCGAGGATACGCCTCGGCCTCGTCGCTGAGAAGAGCGCGACGGGACGGGTGCGGCGGTTTATCCTTGTGCGCTCTGGACGCTCTGAGGGATCTGCTCGGCCGGACGGCCGACTACGCGGCGCAGTTCCACGGGACGCTCGCCGACAGGCCCGTTCGTGCCCGGGCGGCCGTCGGCGAGCTGCTGGAGGCGCTCGGCGGTCCGCTTCCCGACCGGGGCGCCGAGGACGCCGACGTGCTCGCCGAGCTGATCGCGGCCGCGGAGCCCGGCGTCGTCGGGACGCAAACGGGCCGCTACTTCGGCTTCGTGATCGGCAGCGCCCTCCCGGCCTCGGTCGCAGCCGACTGGATGGCAACGGCCTGGGATCAGAACGCGTTCTCGGTCGTCACATCCCCGGCGGCCGCCGCGGTCGAGGAGGTCGCCGCCGGCTGGCTCACCGGCCTGCTGGGGCTGCCCGAGGGCGTTGCGAGCGGGTTCGTGACCGGAGCCCAGGGCGCGAACACGACGGCGCTCGCCGCCGCACGCCACCATGTCCTCGCGGGCGCGGGTTGGAGCGTCGCGCGGGACGGCCTCCATGGCGCGCCGCGCATCCGGGTGCTCGCCGGGGAGGAGCGGCACGTGACGATCGACCGGGCACTCCGCCTGCTCGGCCTCGGCACAGCGGCGCTCGAGCCGGTCGCCGCGGACGGGCAGGGGCGGATGCGCGCGGATGCCCTCCGCGAGTCCCTCGGCTCCGGTGCAGGCCCGACGATCGTCTGCGCGCAGGCGGGGAACGTGAACACGGGCTCCTTCGACCCGCTCGACGAGATCGCCGACGCCTGCGCTGACGCGGGCGCGTGGCTCCACGTCGACGGAGCCTTCGGCCTCTGGGCCGCGGCCAGCGAGCGCTTCCGGCACCTCACGAGCGGGAGCGAGCGCGCCGAC
>Ga0299913_10001190_pt1 | contig 18739 bp, 15 predicted proteins | sample RVTome_9_FD_201360 | JGI IMG/M metagenome (GOLD analysis project Ga0299913, IMG submission 201360) | Soil microbial communities from uranium-contaminated site in the Upper Colorado River Basin, Wyoming, United States - RVT155D38 (version 2) ... | reverse complement strand
CGCCCGCGCCGCGTGTTCCGGATCGGGGCTCTCCGGGGCGCCGCCGCCCCCTGCTAGCCGCTGCGGCGCCTCAGACCGCCGTCCGCAAGCGCGCACGCGCGTCCCGGAAGCGCAGCGCCTCGTAGGCGACGAACGTCACACAGACGGCGGCGACCAGCGCGAGTGCGACGACGCCGTCCACCCGCGTCGCGGCTGGGAGGAGCGCGAGGCTCACCGCCGCGGCCAGGCAGCGCCGCGGGTTGACGCTTCGCACGCTGCGGTAGCGCATTGCGTCGTGGCTCAGCAGGTACAGGGCCACGCCGGCGCAGAGGGCGACCGCGGGCACCGTCTCCAGCGGGTCGTCGACGTGGCCGAGCACCTTCTTCGCGCCCAGCGCCACGAGCACGATCCCGGCGAACATCGGCAGGTGGAGGTAGCTGAACGTGTCCCGGGCCAGCCTGGCGCGCTCGTGTCCGCGGGCCTCCACCAGCCGCCGGCGCACCAGCAGGGCGACGATGTCGAAGTAGGCCCACCAGAGCGCGCACGCGAGCGCGAGACCGAGCACGGCGGCGAGCACGAGGGTCGGCCCCAGCTCGAGCCCGGCGGCCCCGATCCCGATGGCGACGATGGACTCGCCCAGGGCGATGATCACGATCAGCCCGTACCGCTCGGCGAAGTGCTCCGCGGAGACGGAGAAGCCGCGGACGCCGAAGACGTACGGCCCGGCGTAGTCGATCCCGAGCGCGGCGAGCCAGAGGGCGATCTCCGCCCAGCCGTCGAGGAAGCCCGCGACGACGAGGAGCGCGGGGCCGGGGATCGCCGTCCGCGCGAGCCGGAACGCGGCCTGCCTGACGTCGACGTTGGGCGTCGCCTCGGCGAAGAGGACGATGTGCATGAGCCGCACTGCGAAGTAGGCGAAGCCGAAGAGGACGGCGTCCGTGTCGAAGGCGTGGGGGACGGCGAGCGCGGCGACGAACATCGCCGCCATCGCGCCGAACATCGCCAGCCGCGCCGAGCCTTCGTCGGGGTCGATCTCGTTGGTGAGCCAGGCGTAGGCGCCCCAGGCCCACCAGAGCGCGGCGAGGATCAGGAGGCCCCGGCCGACCCCCGCCCAGGTCGGGTCGTCCGACATGAACCCGGTCACCTGGGTCAGCGCGAAGACGAACACGAGGTCGAAGAAGAGCTCGAGCGGTTTGACCGGATGCCCGGCCTCCTCGCCCTCGACCTCGGGCTCGATCTCGTGCGGCTGCGCGGTCTCCATGAACGGTGTTCTACCGGGAGCGAAGCTCGGCCAGGACGACCGGGTCGATGCGGTCGGCGCCGCGCACCCGTTCCTCCAGGTTCTCCGTGCCGGCCCAGGCAGCGAGGGCGTCCGGCAGCTCGCCCTCGTAGCCCAGCGCGGCGAGGCGCTCGCTGAGCTCCCCCGCGAGCGCCGCGTCCACGTCGAGCCACTCCTCGTCCGGCGTCTCCCCGAAGAGGAGGTCGTGGAGGCGGAAGAGCCGCGCCAGCTCTTCGACCGGGCGCGGATGGTCGTCGACCCGCAGGTCGACCGCGACGTCGCTCGTCCCGGCGTAGCCGCCGTCCTTGCGCACGACGAGGAGGGCGGCCGACTGCTGCCCGCGGCGGTCGCCCCCGGCCGCCTGCGCGGCGGCCAGGCACTCGAGGAGGCGCTCGGCCAGCGGCCGGCCCGCCGAGGACTCGAAGCCGGCCGCGAGCGCCTCCACCGTGGCCGTCGACACGAGAATGTTCCCCTGCGCCGCGAAGCCGGGGCCCGTCGTCCCCCCGGCCCAGTCGAGGCACTCCGAGCCCGTGTACGTCGCCGCCCGGCCGTGCCCGTCCACGACGCCGACCTGGCGGTGCTCCCGCCCCTCGTCGGCCCCGACGAGCGTCCGCACGACGTCGTCGGCCGCGTATCCCTCGCGGAGGAGCGCCAGGCCCTGCGGCCGGTAGGCGAGGTTCGCCCAGGCCTGCGTGGCGATGGCGCCGACCTCGGGCTCGGCGGCCGGTACGGCCGCGCCGACGGCGAGGAACCTCGACTGGACGGCGACGCCCCACTCGCGCGCCTCGAGGTCGCAGGCGGCGATCGAGTACGTCGAGATCACGGCGCGATTGTGCCAGTCCGCTACACGCGGTCCTGCAGCCCCTCGACGCCCTCGTGCTCGGCGCAGTGGGCGCAGCAGAACATGCGTCCGTCGGACTCGACCCCGTGGCCGATGATCCGGCAGCCGCAGTGGGAGCACGTCGGCGCCAGGGCGTGGATCGCGCACTCGAAGCTGTCGAAGGTGTGGGCCTCGCCGCCCATGACGACGTCGAAGGCCTTGTCGTAGTCGTTGCCGCACAGCTCGCAGACAGCCATGTCCGCTCCTTTCGGTCGGTCGATGCTCCCGTACCCGAAACGGCGAAAGCCACGCCGGGCGGCGGCGCTAAGATTCCTCCCCGGGGCGCCTCTCGGGACGAGAGGCGTTTTCGTAGAGGCGGAGCGCGATGGAGCGATACGAGCCAGAGACGATCGAGCTGAAGTGGCAGGACGTGTGGGAGCGCGAGCGCGCGTTCTCCGTGCCCAACCCCGGCCCCGGCGAGATGGACGAGCAGCACACCTACGTCCTCGAGATGCTCCCGTACCCCTCGGGCGAGCTCCACATGGGGCACGTCAAGAACTACACGCTCGGCGACGTCCTCGCCCACGTCCGCCGCCGGATGGGCCTGCGCGTGCTCCGGCCGATGGGCTACGACGCTTTCGGGCTTCCGGCCGAGAACGCGGCCATCCGCGAGGGCGGCCACCCGCGGGCGGTCACGGAGCGGAACATCGCCGCCATCCGCGAGCAGATGCGCCGCATGGGCTGGGCGATCGACTGGGACCGCGAGGTCTCGACCTCCGACCCGTCCTACTACCGCTGGACGCAGTGGATCTTCCTCTGCTTCTACGAGCAGGGCCTCGCCTACCGCAAGCAGGCGCCGGTCAACTGGTGCCCGAACGACCAAACGGTCCTGGCCAACGAGCAGGTGATCGACGGCCGCTGCGAGCGCTGCGGCGCCGAGGTCGAGCGCCGCAACCTGGAGCAGTGGTTCTTCCGGATCACGGACTACGCCGACCGGCTGCTCGACGAGATGAGCCTGCTCGAGTCCTGGCCCGAGCACGTCCTGACGATGCAGCGGAACTGGATCGGCCGCTCCGAGGGCGCCGAGGTGGTCTTCCGCATCGAGGAGCTCGACGCCGACATCCCCGTCTTCACGACCCGTCAGGACACGCTCTTCGGCGCGACGTTCTTCGTCCTCGCGCCCGAGCACCCGCTCGTGCCGAAGCTCGTCGAGGGGACGCCGCACGAGGCGGAGGTCCTCGACTACGTGCGGCGCGCCGCCGGCCGCTCGGCGATCGAGCGCGCCGACCCGGAGAAGGAGAAGACAGGCGTCTTCACGGGCGCCTTCGTCACGAACCCCGTCAACGAGCAGCGCATCCCGATCTGGGTGGCCGACTACGTGCTCATGGAGTACGGCACCGGCGCGATCATGGCCGTCCCCGCCCACGACGAGCGCGACTTCGAGTTCGCGCGGCGCTACGAGCTGCCGGTCAAGGTCGTGGTCGCCCCGCCGGACGGCGAGTTCGAGGAAGGCGAGTACGTCCCGCACTCCGAGGACGAGCGCCTGGTCGACTCCGCGCAGTTCACCGGGCTGCCGGCCGAGGAGGGGAAGCGGGCCATCGTCGAGTGGCTCGAGTCGCGCGGCCTGGGCAAGGCCGCGGTCTCCTACCGCCTGCGCGACTGGCTGCTCTCGCGCCAGCGCTACTGGGGCTGCCCGATCCCGATCCTCTACTGCGACTCCTGCGGGATGGTGCCGGTGCCCGACGAGGACCTGCCCGTGCTCCTGCCGGAGGTTGACCAGTACCTGCCGAAGGGGCGCTCGCCCCTCGCAGCCGCCGAGGAGTGGGTGCATACGACCTGCCCGCGCTGCGGCGGCGAGGCGCATCGCGAGACGGACACGATGGACACGTTCGTCGACTCCTCCTGGTACTTCATCCGCTACTGCGACGCGCGAAACGACGAGGCGCCGTGGAGCCGGGAGATCGCCGACTACTGGCTGCCGGTCAACCAGTACATCGGCGGCGTCGAGCACGCCATCCTCCACCTGCTCTACGCGCGCTTCTTCGTGAAGGTCCTGAACGACCTGGGCCTGCTCGGGTTCCGCGAGCCGTTCCTGCGGCTCTTCACGCAGGGGATGATCCACTACCTCGGCGCGAAGATGTCCAAGTCGAAGGGGAACGTCCTCAGCCCCGACGACCTGATCGCCGCCTACGGCGCCGACTCCGTCCGGCTCTACATCCTCTACATGGGCCCGGCGGAGGACGACATCGAGTGGCAGGACACGGGCATCGACGGCATGGCGCGCTTCCTCGGCCGGCTGTGGCGGCTGGCCCTCGAGGTCGCCGAGCGCGGCCCGGTCGAGGTCCCCGCCGACGGGCCGCTCGTCCGCCGTGCCCACGCGGCGACCGCCAAGGTCTCCGACGACATCCTCCGGCGCTTCCAGTTCAACACGCCGATCGCCGCGGTGATCGAGCTCGTCAACGAGACCTACCACGTGAAGGACGACCGGGCCCGCGCCGGCGAGGTCCGCTTCGCCGCGGAGACCGCCGTCAGCCTGATCCAGCCCTACGCGCCGCACCTGGCCGAAGAGCTGTGGGAGCGGCTCGGCCGCGGGCGACTGTGGGAGGAGCCCTGGCCGCGGGCCGACCCGGCCCTGCTCGAGCGGGAGACCTTCGAGCTCGTCGTTCAGGTGAACGGGAAGGTTCGGGACCGCGTGGAGGTGCCGGTCGGCCTCTCCGGTCCCGAGCTGCTCGCCCGGGCGAAGGAGCTCCCCCGCGTGCGCGCGCACGTGGACGGCAAGGAGATCCGCAAGGAGGTCGTCGTCCCGGGCAAGCTCGTCAACCTCGTCGTGTAGGCCACGGCGGTCCGTACCCTCTAGCTGTGAACGTCGTCGACGTTCTCCTGCTGCTCGGGGTCGCAGCGTTCTCCATCCTGGGGGCGCACCGCGGCCTGGCCGCCCAGGCTCTCTCCCTGGGCGGGCTGCTGCTCGGGGCCGTTCTCGGCTCGCTGATTGCGCCGCACCTCTTTCCCGACAACTCGGCGTGGCTCCCCGTCGCCGGCCTGATGGGCGCGCTCGTCGGGGCGTTCCTCCTCGGCACGCTGGCCGGATTCCTGGGGAGGCCGGTGCGGGTCTTCCTGGCCGGCCAGCCGTCGCTCGCGGTCGTGGACCGGGTCGGCGGCATCGTCCTCGGCGGGCTGATCGCACTGGGGATCGGGTGGCTCCTCGCCGTGCTCGCCCTCCATCAGCCTTCGCTCGGCCTGCGGGCGGAGGTGCGGTCGTCGGCCATCCTCCCGCGTCTCCTGAGCGCGGTGCCGCCGGACCGGGTCCTGCAGGCGCTCAACCGCTTCGACCCGCTGCCGCTCCTGCCCGGGCTGGAAGAGACGCTGCCGCCGCCCGACCCGAGCGTGCTCAGGAGCCCCGCCGCCCGGGCGGCCTCGCAGTCCGTCGTCAAGCTCCAGGGCACGGCGTGCAGCGTGGGGACGCAGGGCTCCGGCTGGGTCGTCCGCGCCGGGCTGGTCGCCACGAACGCCCATGTCATCGCGGGCCACGGCGGCACCCGCCTCTACGCTCCGAACGGCCAGGTCCTGCAGGCGCGGCCCGTGTACGTGGACGCCACCAACGACATCGCGCTTCTCCGCGTCCGCGGCCTCGAGGCGGCCGCCCTGAGGACGAACACGCAGGGCGACCGGTCGCGCCCGGTCGCGCTCCTGGGCTACCCGCAGAACGGCCCCCTGACGGCGACCGCGGCGACAGCAGGTGCCGCGCGGACGGTGCTTTCGCCCGATGCCTACGGCCGGCGGACCCGTCCCCGAGTCGTCGTGCCGCTGCGCGGGCCGGTCCGGCCGGGCGAGAGCGGGGGGCCTGTCGTCGACCGGCGCGGGCGCGTCGTGGCGATGATCTTCGGCGGCACGCGCGACCGGGCCGGAGGCTATGCGGTCCCGGTCGACCTCGTGCTGGACGCGGCAGCCGGCCCGCTCGGCCGGGTCCCGTCCGGGCCCTGCATCGTCGAGTAGCCGGCGCTTTCGCGGACGCCTGCCAGGCTGGCCGCGACGAGGCCGCGGTCGGAGGCCGTGCGCGCGTCCTCGAGCGCGGGCGCGGCGACGTCCTCGGCGCTCGCCAGCACGGCCGCGACGCGGCTTCCGGCTCCCGCCGCCGCCGCCGCGGAGATCCCGGCGAGGGCGTCGAGCAGCGCGGAGGCGACCCGCGCGTCGCCGGAGGCAAAGCGGGCGAGGTCGGCGAACGGCTCGCGAACGAGCTCCTCGAACGAGGCGGTCGAGGCCGCGACGAGGACCCCGCTCGGCTCCAGCCGCCGCACCGGGTCGGGGAACCGCCTCAGGGCGAGCTGCTCGAAGGCCTCCTGCAGGTAGCCGATGCACGTGATCGCCGTCGTCGGGTCGTTCACGCCCGGCGAGAGCGCGCGGAGCGCGACGTCGGTCAGCTGCCGGATCCCGAAGGCCGGGTCGGCGGCGACCTCCCGCTCGCGCTCGACGACGACGAGCCGGCGCAGATCGGCGAGGAGGCTGTCGTCGAGCGGGTCCGCGCACCAGACGCGAACGACGGCGGTGGAGGTGGTCACCTGGTCGCCGGCCCGGGCCGGGAGGTGGATCCGGCTTGACCCGGGCAGGTCGAGCTTCGACAGGAGGTCGGACTCGACCGCGCGCACGTATCCCGGTTGCGCGGGATGGACGGCCCGGGGCGGCCCGGTGGCCTCCCACGCCGCGACCACCTCCGCGAGCCCGGGGCCGCTCTCCTCGGCGAACGCCTCCGGGTAGTGGGACTCGATTGCCTCGAAGGTCTCTGCGGCCACGCGCCCGGTGATGCTCTCCACCTTGATCACCTGGGTGACTCGATGGATGAAGACGAGCAGAAGCACGAGCCCCACGAGCCCGAGGCCGATGGCGACGGAGACGCTGAGTGAGGGGACGAACTCCGCCGCCCCGCCGCCCTCGTCCCGCACCGTTCGGAGGACGAGGAGGCAGTAGGCGAAGATCCCGACGAAGGCTCCCGCGATCAACTGGCTGGGCCGGTCCGCGAGGAAGCTGCGCAGCGTCCGCGGGCTGAACTGGCTGGAGACGAGCTGCACGGTCACCACCGTGATCGAGAACGCCAGGCCGGCGACGGTGATCACCGTCGCCCCCACCGTGGTGAGGATCGAGCGGGCGGCCGACGCGTCCCCGTCGAACGTGTAGCTGATGCCGTCCGCGCCCGCGCTGCGGTCGAGCTCGATGAGGACGACCGCGAGGACGGCGAGGGTGAGGGCGGTCAGGCCCGGGAAGAGCCAGAAGCCCCGGAGGGCGTTCTGCCAGTGGCTCCGGATCCAGACGAGCATCCTCCGGCTCCTACCCCGGGCGCGGCGGTCTCTACCCTGGGGCTCGGGCCCGGGGCCGGCCGCGTGCAGAGATCCCGTCTCGATTCCGTGACGATGCCGGCACGGTCCGCGCGACACCCGTGCGCTTTTTCGCGCGACCATCGTGGTCATGCGACGGTGGCTTCTCCTCCTGGCGGTGACGGTCGTCGGACTCTCCGGCCCGGCGGAGGCGGGTGCCGCCCGCACGATCTCGCTTGCGCCGAGCGGCGACGTCGGCCTCCCGTTCTGGTGCGACTGGGGCTACGACTGGGAGTGGCGCTGCTACCGGGACGACGGCGCGCGGCTCCCCATCGGCGGGGTGGACGACAAGGTGTGGCGCGCGGCGCTGCGGTTCTCCCTCGCCGCAGTCCCGGCGTGGGCGACGGTCACCTCGGCGGAGCTTCGCGTCTACCACGACGGCGTCTGCGTCGCCCCGCGGAAGGAATCCGTGCCATGCGTCCCTCCCGGAGCGGTCGTGGACGCGCACCGGATTCTCTCGGCGAGCTGGTTCGCCGAGCGCGAGGTCGATTTCGACGCGCGCGTCCTCGACACCGCCGTCGTCTTCGCCGCGAACGAGCCGCAGTGGCTCGCCTGGAACCTGACCTCACTCGCCCGCTCCTGGCACCGGGGCCAGCTCTCGAACGACGGCGTCCTCCTGAAGCTCCAGGACGGCGACGAGTGGTTCGGCGTCCCCGGCCCGTACGGCCCGTCCTCGTCGTACCCGGACGCCTCGCTCCGACCGCGCCTCGTCGTCACCTACTCGAGGCCCGGGCCCAGCTGAGCCGTGCACATGCCGCGGATCTCGCGTGCGCAGGCCCTCGCCTGCGCCGCCGGCCTCCTCGTGCTGCTGACGATCGCCGGGCGCGTCGCGCTGGGTGCCGGAGACGCCGCACCGGTGGGGGCGACCCGCTCAGTGGCGCTCGACGTGGAGGAGGCGCCGCCGCGGGAGCTCGTCGTCCACGTCGCGGGCGCAGTCTTCCGCCCCGGCCTCTACCGCCTACCCGACGGCAGCCGCGTCGACGACGCGATCGCCGGGGCCGGCGGGGCGAAGCCGAGGGCGGCGCTCGAGCTCGTGAACCTGGCGGCGCCGGTGGCGGACGGGCAGCAGGTGCTCGTGCCGCTGCGGGGGAGCGGCGGGGCGGCCGGCGCGGGTGTGACGGCGTCGGAGGCCGCCGCCGGCGCGAAGGTGCACCTGAACTCGGCAACGCTGGAGCAGCTCGACGAGCTGCCCGGGATCGGGCCGGTCACCGCGCAGCAGATCCTCGACTACCGCACCGCCAACGGGGCCTTTCGCTCCGTCGACGAGCTCGACGCCGTCCCCGGGATCGGGCCGGCGCGGCTCGAGCAGCTGCGGCCGCTCGTCGACCTGTGAGCGGGCAGCGTGACCGGCGGCCGACTCGAGCGCCTGCCGCCGGCGCATCTGCTCGCCGGCTCCTTGTGTGCGGGGCTCGCGCTCGCGCTCCTCCTGCGCGAAGTCCACGCAGCGTTGCTGCTCGGGTCGGCCGCAACCGCGTTCGCGGCTCCGGCGGCCCGCCGGGCACGTCTTCCGCTGCTCGCCTGTGCGCTTCTCCTCGCCGGCCTCTGGTGGGGCGGGGTGCGCCTCGCCGCCCTCGACCGGAGCGTCCTCGAGCCCGAGATCGGCCGCGCCGGCCTCGCCGTCGTCGAGGTGACGGGACCGGCCCGCCGCAGCGAGTTCGCGCTGCGCGTTCCGGTCAGGGTGCGTCGGTTCGGGGCGCAGAGGCTCGACGAGCGCGCCCGGCTGGATCTTCCGCCGGAGGCAGTGCCTGCGCAGGGCGCCGTGCTCGAGGTGGTCGCGACGGTCGCCGCACCGAGGGAGCCGGAGGAGGACGGTGACTTCGACGAGGCGGGCTACCTGCGCCGACAGGGGATGCACGTCGTTCTCCGGGCGAGCAGCTTCCGGGTCGTCGGGCGCAGGGGAGGCCTCGGCCGGCTCGCGGACGGCCTTCGCCGGGGCGTGCTGCGCTCGCTCGAGACCGTGCCGGCCGGCGAGCGGCGTGCCGTCCTCGCCGGCGTCGTGCTCGGTGAGGACGAGGGCCTCGAGGAGGACCTGCGGGACAGCTTCCGCGCGTCCGGCCTCTACCATCTCCTGGCCGTCTCCGGCCAGAACGTCGCGTACGTCGTCGCCGGGACGATCCTGCTCGTCTGGGCGCTCGGCCTTCCCCGCAGGGTCGGGGAGCTGGCGGCACTCGGCACGGTCGCCGCCTACGTCCTGGCCGTCGGCTGGCAGCCCTCGGTCGTCCGGGCGGGCATCGCCGGCGGCCTCGCGTCGCTCGCCTGGCTCGCCTCGAGGCCGCGGGACCGCTGGTACTTCCTCCTCGTCGGCGCGGCCGTCCTACTCGCGTGGAATCCGTACTGCCTGCTGGAGGCGGGCTTCCAGCTCTCCTTCAGCGCGGTGGCCGCGATCTTCGTGCTCGTCCCCAGGATTGGGCGGCTGCTCGAGGGCTATCCGCTCCCGCCCCGCCTGGCCGAGGTGATCGCCGTCTCGTCGGCCTGCGGCCTCGTGACGGCTCCCGTCCTCTGGCTCCACTTCCAGGCGATCCCGGTGTACGCGGTCCTGGCGAACGCGCTCGCCGCTCCCGTCGTCGGGCCGCTGCTCGGGCTCGCCCTCGCCGCCGCCGTCCTGCACCCGTTCGTCCCGGAGGCCTCGGCGGCGCTCATCTGGCTGGACTCCCACCTCGCCGCCTACCTCGCCTTCTGCGCCAGGCTGGCCGGCGGGCTCCCGGCCGCGCAGGCGAGCTCGCCGAGCGCCCTGGGGCTGCTCGCGGCGGGAACGCTCGCCGCCGTCGTCTTCGTCCGCATGCGCGGATCCCGCCTGCGCCGGGCCGTCGCGGTTGCCAGCCTGGCCGCGGCGCTCGCCTTCGCGTGGTCGCTTCGCCCGGACGACAGGCCACCGCCGCCTCCGGAGGGCCTGCGGATCACGATGCTCGACGTCGGCCAGGGGGACGCGATCCTGCTCCAGGTGCCCGAGGGCGCGCTCCTCGTCGACCAGGGTCCTCCCGAGGCGGACGTGGCCGGCCAGCTCGAAGCGCTCGGAGTCGAGCGGCTTGCCGCGCTCGTGCTCACCCATCCGCAGCGGGATCACGTGGGAGGCGCCGCCGACGTCCTGCGCCGACTCGAGGTCGACGCCGTGCTCGACCCGCGGCTTCCGGCGGAGAGCGATGACCAGGAAGCGGCGCTCTCTGTCGCGCAGGAGGAGCGAGTCCCCGTGCTCGCGGCCCGGGCCGGGCGCAGCCTCCGCCTCGGCCGGCTGCGAGTCCGGATCCTGTGGCCGGATCGCCCGGGCGCGCCGGGGGAAGATCCGAACGCGCACGCCGTCGTGCTCGTGGCGTCCTTCGGCGAGATCGACGCGCTCCTGACCGCAGATGCGGAAGGGGACGTGACGGTCCCGCTCGGCCCGCCGCCGGCGGAGATCCTCAAGGTCGCGCACCACGGATCCGCCGATCCGTGGCTGCCGCGGCTGCTCGAGCTCGTCCGGCCCCGCGTGGCGCTCGTCTCTGTCGGAGAGCGAAACGACTACGGGCATCCGACGCCGGCGACGACGGCGGCGCTGGCAGCCGTTCGCGGCCTGGCCGTCTACCGGACGGATCGCGACGGCCGGGTCACCGTCGAGACCGACGGCCGGCGGATCTCGGTGGTGCAGGAGGGGTGACTATGCTTGCCCGCGGTGGCCGAGAGCGAGCTCCGCCCGATCTACCTGCTGACCGGGGGCGATCGCCCCAAGATCCGGCGGGCCCTCGAGCGCCTGCGCTCCCGCTTCGGGCCCGAGTCCGTCGAGACGCTCTCGGCCGAGGCGTCCGGCGGCGACGAGGTCGTCGCCGCGCTCAACTCGCTCGGGCTCTTCGCGGGCGAGGGCGGGCGCCTCGTGATCGTCGAGGACGTCGAGCGCTGGAAGAAGGCGGACGAGGAGGCGGTCGCCGAGTACCTTGCGGACCCGGTGGAGGGCGCCGTGCTCGCCCTCGTCGCGGCCGAGCTGAAGGGATCGACTCTCCCGGCGCTCTGTGCGAAGGCGGGCGAGGTGCTGGCTTACGACGTTCCGAGGCCGCGGGACCTTCCCACCTGGGTGCGAGCCCAGTTCGAGCGGACGGGCGTCCAGGCCGACGCGGATGCCGCTCGGGCCCTCGTCGAGATCGTCGGCGACGATGCCAGCGCCCTCGCCACCGAGGTCGAGAAGCTCGCGGCGTGGGCAGGAGGCGAGCCGGTGGGCCGGCGCGAGGTCGAGCTCCTCGCTGCCCCCGCCCAGGAGGCCTCGGCCTGGGCAATCATGGACGCCTGGGGTGCCCGCGACCTGCCGGGCGCGCTCGCAGCCTGCCAGTCGGACCTCGAGCATGGAGCCGACCCGTTCGCCATCACGATGCGCCTCTCCTCGCAGGTGAGCCTTGTCCGCCAGGCACAGGCGTTGCGCGAGGAGGGTCTCGGGACGAAGGACATCGCCAAGCGGCTGCGCAAGCACGAGTTTCGGGTGCGCAAGGCCCTCGGCCACGCCCAGAACTACACGCGCGACGAGCTCGACGAGGCGGTCATCCGTCTGGCCGCGCTCGACGCGGCGCTCAAGGGCGCGAGCCGCCTGGCGGGCGAGCTGGAGCTCGAGCGCGCGATCGTGGAGCTCGTCCGCGCTCCGGAGCCGGCAGCTCACCGGTAAGCCGGTGCGGCATCCCGGCCCCGTTTATCCCCGGTGCCTCATGGGGCACCCCGGCCCACCACCCGCTTTCGAGCCTAACGCCGAAAAGCGCACCCGTGGCGCGCGGACCGTGCCGAGTTCGTGACCGCTTCGCGCCGGTTCTCGGCCGACGCTACGACGCGCTTATGAGGAGCCCGGCGGCCTGCGACTTCTTGCGCGCTGCGCGGTTCGGGTGGATGGCGCGGTTGGCCGCGGCGCGGTCGAGGCAGCGGACGAGCTCGCGGTGCGCCGTCGCGGCCGCCTCGGAGTCGCCCTCGGCGACGGCGGCCTCGAGGCGCTTGTAGAGCGTCCTCGCGGTCGATCGGTAGCGCAGGTTCTCGTGCCGCTGGCGGGCGGCGATCGAGACACGGCGCTTCTGCTGTTTGATGTTCGGCATACCAGAGAAAAGGCCCCGCCGGGCCGCTCGCAATCGTAGCAGGAGCCCGCTCGCTCTGGCCGCCCCCGTATCCTCGCCCGCGTGAGCGAATCAGCGCCGTTCGAGAGGCCGGGCCGGAAGCCGCGGCGCCTGGCGTTCTCGACGGCGATCTTCGCCGGGATCACCGGGGTGTCCCGCGTCCTCGGCCTGGTGCGGGAGATCGTCGCGCGCCGTGCGTTCGGCGTCGAAGGCGACATCAACGCCTTCACCGTCGCGTTTCAGGTGCCGAACCTCGTCCGGGCGCTCGCCGCCGACGCGGCGCTGAGCTCGGCCTTCGTGCCCGTCTTCAGCGAGCTCCTGGAGCGAGGTCAGAGCGCGCGGGCCTGGCGCGTCGCCTCGACGCTCTTCTGGCTCGTCCTGATCGTGCTCGGCGCGCTCACAGGGCTCCTCATGCTCCTGGCCCCGCTGATCATGCGGATCTTCGGTCTCGGCGACCTCGAGGAGCTCGCGACGACGCTCTCGCGGATCCTCTTCCCGATCGTCGTCCTGATGGGCGTCTTCGGGATCGTGATCGGCATCCTCAACTCCTACGAGGAGTTCACCGTCCAGGCGCTGATGCCGGTGCTCTGGAACCTGGCGATCATCGCGTCCCTTCTGTTCGTCGCCCCCCGGTTCGAGAGTGAGGAGGCGCAGCTCTACGTCTACGCGGGCGGGGTGCTCGTCGGGACGATCATCCAGACCGTAACGCCGGTCTGGTGGCTCCGCGGGCGCGACGGGCGGATCCGCGCCGTCCTCGACCTGCGCGATCCGGCGGTGAAGCGGGTGCTGGCCCTGATGCTGCCCGTGACTCTCGGCATCGGGCTCATCAACTTCAACCTGGTGATCAACACCTTCTTCGCCGCCCGCTATGTCGATCCCCAGCTTGCGCCCAGCGCGATCGACGCCGCGTTCAGGATCTACATGCTCCCGCAGGGGATGTTCTCGGTGGCGGTCGCGACCGTCCTCTTCCCGCGCATGTCGCGTCTCGCCGCCCGGGCGGACCTCGACGGCTTCCGGGAGACCGTGTCGCTCGGGCTCCGCCAGATCGGCTTTCTGCTCCTGCCCGCCAGCGCCGTCGCGGCCGTCCTCGCCGAGCCCATCGTCAGGCTCCTGTACCAGCGCGGCGAGTTCACTGCCGGCCAGACGCCGGTCGTCGCTGGCGCGCTCGCCGCGTTCGCGCTGGGCCTCACCTTCAACGGGACGATGCTGATGCTGAACCGCTCTTTCTTCAGCCTGCAGTCCCCGTGGGTGCCGACCTGGGTCGCCGTCGGGAACCTCGCGCTGAACGCGGTGCTGGCGGGGATCCTCTACCGCGTCGGGGTCTGGGGGATCCCGCTGGCCACCTCGCTCGTCAACATCGCGGGCACGCTGGCCCTCGTCGAAATCCTCCGCCGGCGGCTCGGCCAGATCGACGGCGGCGCCATCCTCTCCTCGTACGCGCGGATCGCGCTCGCCTCGGCGGCGGCAGCCGCCGTCGCGTTCGGGACCTGGTACGGGCTCGACGAGATTCTCGGTGCATCGCTCGGTGCTCAGGTGGTCTCGGTCGGGACCGGAATCGTCGCCGGCGCCGCCACGTTCCTCGGCGCGGCGGCCTTCCTGCGCGTCCGTGAGCTGCAGGCGCTCCTCTCCCTGCGCCGCCGATCCGCTACAACCACTGACGAGCAGCAGTGAGCCGCCTCGATCCCATCCGCAACTTCTCGATCGTCGCCCACATCGACCACGGGAAGTCGACCCTCGCCGACCGCATACTCGAGGTCACCCAGACGCTCTCGCGGCGCGAGATGCGCGAGCAGGTGCTCGACTCGATGGAGCTCGAGCGGGAGCGTGGCATCACGATCAAGGCCCAGGCGGTGCGCGTCCTCTGGCGGGGCCGCCAGCTCAACCTCATCGACACCCCGGGCCACGTCGACTTCACCTACGAGGTCTCACGCGCCCTCCAGGCCTGCGAGGGCGCGCTGCTCGTGGTCGACGCCGCGCAGGGAATCGAGGCGCAGACGCTCGCCAACGCCTACCTCGCCATCGAGAACGACCTCGAGATCGTGCCCGTCGTAAACAAGATCGACCTGCCGCAGGCCGATCCCGACGCGGCCGCAGGCGAGGTCGCCCAGCTCGTCGGCGAGAGCCCCGACCGCGTTCTCAGGATCTCGGCGAAGACGGGCGAGGGCGTCGAGGCCGTGCTCGACGCGATCGTCGAGCGGATCCCGCCGCCGGAGGGCGACCCCGAGGCGCCCCCGCGGGCGCTCGTCTTCGACTCGTCCTACGACCAGTACCGGGGCGTCGTCGCCTTCGTCCGCATGGTGGACGGGCGCTTCACGACGAGGCAGCCGCTGCGGGCGCTGGCCGCGGGGACGCTCTTCGAGGCCGAGGAGCTCGGGTTCTTCTCGCCCGAGCGGAGCCCCACCCCGACACTCGAGGCCGGGGAGGTCGGCTACGTCGTCACCGGGCTGAAGGACGTCAGCCGGCTGCGCGTCGGCGACACCCTCACCGCGCAGGCCCGCCCCGCCGCCGAGCCGCTGCCCGGCTACAAGGACGTCAAGCCGACCGTCTTCGCCGGCCTCTTCCCGACGGACTCGGACGAGTACCCGGACCTGCGGGACGCCCTCGAGAAGCTGAAGCTGAACGACGCCTCCCTCTTCTACGAGCCCGAGACGTCGCAGGCGCTCGGATTCGGGTTCCGCTGCGGCTTCCTCGGGCTCCTGCACATGGAGATCGTGCGCGAGCGCCTCGAGCGGGAGTTCGACCTCGACCTCCTCGTCACCGCGCCGAACGTCGCCTACCGCGTGCTCACCAAGGCGAACGAGGAGCTCGAGGTGCACAACCCGTCGGACATGCCCCGCGAGGTCGAGCTCGTGGAGGAGCCGTACATCCGCGCGACGACGATCGTCCCGAAGGACTACGTCGGCTCGGTCATGGAGCTCAGCAACGAGCGGCGCGGCCGCTTCCACCACCTGGAGTACCTGAGCGAGGAGCGCGTGCTCCTCGTCTTCGACCTGCCGCTCGCCGAGATCGTCTACGACTACTACGACCAGCTGAAGAGCAGGACGCGCGGGTACGCGAGCTTCGACTACGACGTGATCGGCTTCGAGCCGGGCGACCTCGTCCGGGTCGACGTCCTGCTCGCCGGCGACCCGGTGGACGCGCTCAGCCTCATCGTCCACCGCGACGGCGCTTACGCACGCGGAAGGGCCCTCGTCGACCGTCTGCGCGAGGAGATCCCGCGGCAGATGTTCGACGTGCCCATCCAGGCGGCGATCGGCTCGCGGATCATCGCGCGCGAGACGATCAGGGCGCGCCGGAAGGACGTGCTCGCCAAGTGCTACGGCGGCGACATCACGCGCAAGCGGAAGCTCCTCGAGCGCCAGAAGAAGGGCAAGAAGCGGATGAAGCAGGTCGGCTCGGTCGAGGTGCCGCAGGAGGCCTTCCTGGCGGTTCTCAACCTGGACGGGGAGCGGAAGTGAGCGCGGGCGCGCGGCACCTTTACGTTCACCTGCCCTTCTGTGCGCACCGCTGCGGCTACTGTGACTTCGTCACGCTGGTCGGCCGTCGGGAGGGGCACGGGGCGTACGTCGACGCGCTTCTCGCCGAGCTTCATTTCGAGCAGGACGTCCTCGCCGACGACGTCGAGACCCTGTTCCTCGGGGGCGGCACACCGACGTTCACCGACCCGGCCGAGCTCGCCCGCCTGCTCGCTGCCTTGCCGCGGGCCGCCGAGGTGACCGTCGAGGCGAACCCGGAGACGGTCACGCCGGAGCTGGCGGCGCTCCTTCGCACGGGCGGGGTGACACGCGTCTCGCTGGGCGTCCAGAGCTTCCGGCCGGAGCTGCTCGCCATCCTCGAGCGGCGGGCCGGGCCGGACGTCGTCCGGGCTGCGTTCTACCATCTGCGTGATGCCGGATTCGACAACATCTCGCTCGATCTCGTCTACGGCATCCCCGGCCAGAGCGCCGCCGACCTGCGCCACGACCTTGCAGAGGCGATCGCGCTCGGACCCGAGCATCTCTCCTGCTACGAGCTCGAAGCGAAGCCCGGCACGCGCTTCACCCACGCGCACGGAGACGAGTTGGCGCGCCAAGCCGACGCGATGGAGGGCTACTTCGAGCTCGTCGTCGAGACCCTCGTGGGGGCCGGCTATCGGTGGTACGAGACGGCGAACTTCTGCCGGGCAGGGCGGCGGGCTCGCCACAACCTCGGCTACTGGCACGGCGAGGACTACCTCGGGGTCGGGATCGGGGCGGTGTCGACGGTCGGCGGCCGGCGCTGGCGCAATCGCGCGAGCCTGGGCGGCTACCTCGGGGCGCTGGCGGAGGGAAGACTGCCGCCGCGCGACGAGGAGGCCGTGGGGCCGGAGGTGGCGCACCGCGAGCGCCTGATGCTCGGCCTGCGCCTGGACGAGCCGGTCCCGCTCGCGCAGGTCGCCGGGGCTGTGGACGGCGAGGCCCTGGTGCGGATGGAGCGCCTCGGGCTGGCCGAGCGCCGCGGCGGCGGGCTCGCCCTGACGCGGCGAGGCCGCTTCCTCGGGGGCGGAGTCACCGCCGAGCTCATGGCCGAAAGCCCTGCAAAAAGTACAATTTAGGCCGATGCCGGACGCACAGGAGCTCCGACTCAGCCCGCGGCAGGAACTGATCCTCGCCTGCGTCGTCGAGGAGTACGTCGCCACGGGCACGCCCGTGGGATCGAAGACGCTCGTCGAGCGCGCGGGGCTCGGGGTCTCGTCCTCGACCGTTCGCTACGAGCTGGCGGTCCTGGAGGAGCAGGGGCTGCTCTCCCACCCGCATACCTCCGCGGGGCGGGTGCCGACGGACACGGGCTACCGGTTCTTCGTCGACCGCCTCCTCGACCGCCTCGAGCCGCGGCCGTCCGGGCTGGAGCTCGACCTCTCGGCCGCCGAGAGCCAGGTCGACTCGGCGCTGCGAGCGACCACGGAGGTGTTGGCGGACCTCACGCACCTGCTGGCCCTCGTCTCGGCGCCGCCGCTCGAGACCACGATCGTGCGCCACGTCGAGGTCCTCGTCCTCCAGCCGCAGCTGGTCATGGTGGTCGTGATCACGTCCACCGGCGGCGTGACCAAGCGGCTCGTCACCTTCGAGGAGCCCGTCGACCCGGGGCTCGCCGACTGGGCCGGGGAGTACCTCAACGAGACGGTCGCCGGCCTGCGCCTGGGCGCACGCCTCCTGCGGAGCCGTTTCGAGGACGCGGACCTGTCCGAGCGCGAGCAGGCGTTTCTCGACCGTGCGCGGCCGGCGTTCACCGACGTGCTCGAGGGCGAGGAGCAGACGCTCTACGTCGGAGGCACGGCCGGCGTCCTCGACGAGTTCCGCGCCGACGAGCTGCGGACGTACCGGCGGCTGCTCGAGATCCTCGAGCAGCGTGCGGCGCTGCTCGACCTGCTCCGCGCGAGCCTCGGCTCCAAGCGGCCGTTCGTCCGCGTCGGCCCCGACCTGGAGGACCCGGACCTCGCGGGCGTCTCGCTCGTCGGTGCTCCGTACGGCCTCCAGCACCTGAACCTGGGGACGGTCAGCCTCCTGGGGCCGACACGGATGGACTACGAGAAGGCGATCGCGGCCGTCCGGGCCGCTGCGCACGAGCTCTCGCGGTTCGTCGAGGAGCTCTACGAGAGCTGACGGAGCGGCGCCGGCGACGCACGGGAGTACCCTTCGAACGTGGCCACGACCCGACGTGACTACTACGAGATCCTGGGCGTCCCCCGCGAGGCCGACGAGCGGGCGATCAAGTCCGCGTTCCGCCGGCTCGCGCGCGAGCTGCATCCCGACGTCTCCGACCATCCGGAGGCCCAGGAGCGTTTCCGCGAGGCGGCGGAGGCCTACGAGGTGCTCTCGAAGTCGGAGACCCGCGAGCTCTACGACCGCTACGGCCACGACGGCCTCCGGACCGGCGGCTTCCGGCCGACCGACTTCGACATCGGCAGCCTGAACGACCTCTTCTCGGTCTTCTTCGGCGACGACGTCTTCGGCGGGCTCGGGGGCCGGCCCGGCCGGCGGTCGGCACGCGGGGCCGACGTGCTCGCCGAGGTCGAGGTCGAGCTCGTCGAGGCAGCCGACGGGGCGACACGGACGGTGCCCTTCCCGGTGGTCGTCGACTGCAAGTCCTGCCGCGGCAGCGGCGCGGCGCCGGGGACCTCGCCGACCGTCTGCCCGGGCTGCGGCGGGGCGGGCCGCCTCCAGTCGATCTCGAGCTCCCTCTTCGGCCAGGTCGTGCGGACGCAGGCCTGCCCGCGGTGCGG
>Ga0299913_10001188_pt1 | contig 18755 bp, 14 predicted proteins | sample RVTome_9_FD_201360 | JGI IMG/M metagenome (GOLD analysis project Ga0299913, IMG submission 201360) | Soil microbial communities from uranium-contaminated site in the Upper Colorado River Basin, Wyoming, United States - RVT155D38 (version 2) ... | reverse complement strand
ACGAGATCCGGTCGTACGTCTCGGGGCTCACCGACGTGGTGCTCCAGGCCGACCTGCGAGCGATCAACCACGGGTTCAAGAACGGCGCGGCGAACGCGATCGACTCGATCCTCCAAGCCGGCACCGCGGTGCTCGTCGACAAGTTCGGCGCCCCGGTCGTGCGTTGCAAGTGCGGCAACCCGCTCAAGCCCGCCCGCCCGCTGGCCTCGGACGTGAAGATCAGTGCTCCCGATGGTGACTGGCCCGACTTCAACCTCGACGAGACCATCACCGTGACGTCAGGGTCCGAGGTGTCGGAGTTCGTGCTCACGGATGTCGAGACGACCACGCCGGTCTTCCGCGTGCCCGGCGCGCCCGCGTCGGAGACGACCACCGAGCCCAAGATCCTCGAGCCGCCGGATTCGTCGTCGTCCTCGTCGGAGTCGACGACGACCACAACGACGACGACGCTGCCTCCGAGCTCGAACATCACCAATGTGGGCATCACGGCGGCGTCCTCCGAATTTCCGACCGGTGAGTTCCCTGCGAGCCGCGCGGTGGACACCTTCGAGGACACCTCGTGGTTCTCCGCCGGAGGCGGGACGTCGACCTACACGTGGCAGGCCCCGAATCCCGTGTTCATCAACAGCGTCAGGATCGTCGGAAACGCGAAGCACCCCGACTTTCCCACTGGATTCGGTTTCGGGTCCGTTGACGTCGTCGTCGTGGACTCGAGCGGTACGCAGGTGTTCAGATCGACGCACTCGCTGGCCGGCACCCCAGACCCGGACATCGATGTACCGGTTGGCACCACAGGGTTCGCCGTTGTTCTGGAGTTCAGCGGCGGGGAGGCGTCCAACTGCGGCGGTTTCGCGGAGCTGTACGTCTTCGGCGGCTGACGCGTGGAGATCACCCGCAGGGAGCTCTGCCTCGGCCTCGCTGGCCTGAGCGCGTCCGCCCTGCTCGGCTGCCGGTCCAACGAGTCAGCACCGTTGTCGAAATCGAACGCGGTGCAGCGCATCACGTTCGAGCACGGCGTGGCCAGCTTCGATCCGTCGCCCGATGGCGTCTTGCTGTGGACGCGCGTCACTGGTGCCCTCGACCCGGTCGACTTGGAATACGTGATCGCGCGCGACCCCGACCTGAGCGACGTCGTGGAGCGCGGGTCGGCGAAAAGCGATCCGGACGCCGACCACACCGTCGTGGCCGACATCTCGGGGCTGGACGGGGGATCGACCTACTTCTACGCGTTCTCGGGGCCCGGCGCGACGACGGCGACCGCGCGGTTCCGGACCATCCCCACCGGGCGCCTCGACAGCCTTCGCCTCGGCATCGTGTGCTGCTCGAACCACGCGTACGGCTACTTCGCCGCGTACGCCGAGATGGCGCAGCGCAACGACATCGATGCCGTCCTCCACCTCGGTGACTACATCTACGAGTACGGGCCTGGCGAGTACGACGACGACGACCACCTTCCCGAGAGGGCCCATCTCCCTCCACACGAGGCCTTGACACTCGCGGACTATCGGGGCAGATACGCGCAGTATCGGCGCGACCCGGACCTGCAAGAGCTCCATCGCCAGCACTCGATGCTCTGCGTCTGGGACGACCACGAGTTCGCCGACAACTCGTACCTCGACGGCGCCAACAACCACGACGCCGACGACGAGGGTGACTGGTCGGATCGCCGAGCCGCGGCCGCGCAAGCGTGCTTCGAATGGGTGCCGCGGCGACGCGATGGCGCCAAGATCTACCGGTCCGTCCGGATGGGTGACCTCGCCGACCTCGTGCTGCTCGACACCCGTATGTCCGGCCGGGAGAAGCAGCGGCTCTTCGTGACGACCGGTAGCGATGACGAGCGCCAGCTGCTCGGTGCCGAGCAGGAGGAGTGGGTCGTGGGCGCCCTTGGCTCTTCCGTCGCCGACGGTGTGCCGTGGCGGATCATCGGACAGCAGGTGATGGTGGCGCCACTGCTGCTCCGCGGACAGGTGGTCAACACCGACCAGTGGGACGGCTATCCAACCGCGCAGGCTCGATTTCACGACCTGCTCGACAAGTCGGGCGACTGCGTCGTGCTGACCGGCGACATCCACAGCTCGTGGGCGATGGACATCCCGCGCGATCCTGCGGTCTACGACCCGGCGACGGGCGCGGGCAGCGTCGGCGTCGAGTTCGTTTCGCCCGGGGTCACGTCGCCCGCGGTGCCCGGCACGTTCGGCCCGGTGGCCGGCGAGCTGGTGAGCGACCTTGCGAAGCGCATGCCGCACATTCGGTTCGCTGACGTGAGCCGGCGCGGGTTCGTCGTGGTCGACGTCGATCGCGAACGAGTGCAGGCGGACTGGTACCACTTCGAGGACGTCTTGGCTCGGGACCGGAAGGCCCGCTACGTGACCGGCTTCGCGGCGACCGCGGGCAGCCGGCATCTCGTGGCGGCGGCCGAGCCGCTCGCCGAGCGGTCGGGCCCGAAGCGGGCGCCGTAACGTGCGCCGGCGGCGGGCGGCCGTGGCGATGGGTACCGCACTCGCGCTGCTGACGTCATGCGGCGGAGGCGGAGGCGAGGGCGGCGGGAGGGCCAGAGCCGCGCTGGCGCCGCCGACTCCGGTCCGCTGGATCGCGGCAGGCGACTCGTACTCGTCCGGTGCGGGCGTGGCCGGGGTCCCGGAACCGTGTCGGGAGGGGGAGGACGCCATGGCGCCCCGGGCACGGGCTCTCCTCGCCGGCGACCTCGAGATAGACGAGTTCGTGCACGTCGCGTGCGCCGATGCAGAGATCGATCAAGTGCTCGAGCAGGTTCGCGAAACGAGCGCGGAGCACCCGGACGAGCGGTTCAATCTCGTCACCCTGACCGTTGGCGGCAACGACATCGGCTTCGCTGAGGTCGTTGCCGACTGCCTCGGAGAGGACGACCTGCGCGACCGCGTGACCCCTGGCAAGCACGCGGGCTGCGATCTGACCGAGGGTGAGCTCGTCGCCCGCGTCGATTCGCTGCGCTCTCGCCTCGTGCCGCTCTACCAGCGGATCCTCGACCAGCTCGCCCCCGGAGGCGCGTTGGTCGTCGTCGGCTATCCGAACCTCATGTCGGACCCCGACGAATGGGACGACGACACCTGCCTCGGCGTCTCGACGTCCGACGCCGCGATGCTGCGCCGGGTCGCCGCCGAGCTCGACTCCCGCATCGCGGCCGCAGCCGACGAGGCCGGCGCCGTGTACCTCTCGGTGATCGACGCATTCGACGGCCACGAGGTGTGCGGCTCCGACGACCGCTGGATGAACGGCATCTCGCTCCGGAGGGGCGCCTCGTTCCATCCGAGCGTCGAGGGACACCATGCTGAAGGCACGCTGCTCGCGATCGCGCTTCGGGAGTTGTACGCCGTCAGCTGAGAGGTCGGTTACAACGGGTCGTAGCGGCGCAGGGCGATCACCGCGCCGGCGAGCGCGCCAATCGTCATGGCAACAAGCACCAGCATCGACCGCCCCCACGCGCGGGCGTCGTGGTTGAAGTCGGGGTTGCCGAGACGCTCGAGATTGCTCGGATCTCGGGTCTCGGCCCTGGTGAGCGCCTCGAGAATGGCGCCACGCGGGTCTTCCCGCGCCTTGTCGATGTCGATCTCCCCGACCGCGCTGTTGAGCGCGTTGAGCTGGTTGAGCTCGACGGTCGAAGCGGCCGCGGTGTAGCCCCACGACGCACTTGCGATGTACTCCGTCTGGTCGAGCACTGGCACCGACGGAATGCTGGCGATGGCGGTGCCCGTCGCCGCGAGTGATTGCAGCCCGAGAATCGCGGGGAGTACGAGGTTGAGCCGCTGCTCCGAGGTGGCGAGCGCCGAGCACAGCAGCCCGAGCGTCATTCCCGCCAGCCACGTGACGAAGAACACGATCAGCAACTCGGCGCGTCCTGAGCCGAGCACGGCTCCCTCATCGGGGCCGCCTTGTCGCAACAGCGCGATGCCGACACAGAGCAGTGCCTGCACCGCACCGAAGGCGGCGAGCACCGCGAACTTCGAAGCGATGTACGCGGTGATCGACAGACCGACGGCGCGTTCTCGCCGGAAGAGCGGGAGCTCGCGCACGATTTCCCGCGCCGACAGGTTGACGCCGAGCTGCGTCATGGCCAGGGCCAGGATCATGAGCGGTGCGCTTGCCCGCGAGAAGAGGGGCGCTTGCCCGGGCTCGACCGACTGCAACTGATCGGTCGGGAGCCGCAAGAGGAAGACAAGACCCAACACGGGCGCGGTGGCGAGCAGGATGATCAGGTTGCGGCGGTCAGCGACCAGCGAGCGGGCGTAGCGCCGGCTGAAGGTCCAGAACTGGCGCAGCCACCCACGCGTCGGCGCGGGCTGGGTGTCCGGCGGGCGCGCCGGCGCGGTGTACGCCGCCAGCGGTCGGGCGACGTACTCCTCGTGTACGGCCGACTGCTCGAACCGCTCCGTCCATCCTGTCTCCGCGGAGAGCGCCTGGAACACCGTCTGCAGGTCGGGCCGCTCGAAGTACCTCGTGGCCCCCGACGGCGGACCGAAGTACGCAACGTGACCGCCGGGTGCGAGGAACAACACCCGATCGCAGAGATGCAGACTCTCGACGCTGTGCGTCACGCACACGACCGTGCGACCACCATCAGCAAGGTCGCGGAGCGTCTGCATGAGGCTGCGCTCGAGCCCGGGGTCGAGCCCGGATGTGGGCTCGTCGAGGAACAGGAGCGCCGGTTGCGTCAACAGCTCGGTCGCGACGCTCACCCGTTTGCGCTGTCCGCCGGAGAGCGAGTTGATGATGGTGTCGCGGCGGTGGGAGAGGCTGAGTTGCGCCATCACCTCCTCGACCCGGGCGCGACGCTCGCCGCGGGAGACGTCGGGCGGGAACCGCAGTTCGGCGGCGTAGCCCAGCGACGCGCCGACCGTGAGGTCGAGCTGCACGATGTCGTCCTGCGGCACCATCCCGATCCGAGCGCGGAGCGCCGCGAACTCGGCGTAGAGATCTCGGCCGTCGAAGTACACCGACCCGGCATCGGCGGGATCGGCGCCGCTCAGCGCCCGCAGCAGCGTCGACTTGCCCGATCCCGACGGCCCGACGACACCGAGGAAGCTGGCGCCTTCGACCGCGAAGCTCACGTTGTCGACGAGCGTCAACCCCGAGTCGGTGACGACGCTGATCGACCGCGCGACGAACCCAGCACCGCCGGTGTCGCTGAACTCCTCGAGGTTGCCCCGGCGAACCCGGAACAGATGCGAACCGATGGCGATGACGTCACCAGCACCCACGGACGCGTTGGTCACCGCGATGCCGTTGATGAATGTGCCGTTGTGGCTTCCGAGGTCGACGATCTGGAACCCGGTTGCGCCTTTGTGGAGCTCGGCGTGGTACCGAGAGACGAGGAGGTCGTCGAGGCGGATGTCGTTGTCGTCCGCGCGCCCGACGCGCACGACGTCGCGCCTCGGTTCATGGATCGCCGTGATGCGCCCGGTCACGCCCGCGGCGGGAGGTGGCGGGGGGAAATCCGAACTCGGCGGTGGTGGCAGCGGCGGGGCATTCGGCGTGGCGTAGGCATTCGGCGTGGCGTAGGCAGTCGGCGCCAGCTGCACCGCCGGGCCGTCGGTCGCGCCGAGGTGCACGGTGACCGGCGCAACGATGAGGACAACGGGCTGACGCTCGCCGTTGACGAACACGCCGTTGCGGCTCAGGTCGCGCAGTTGATAGCCCTCGGGCGTCGACTCGATCACGGCGTGCGTCCGCGAGATCAACGGCCCGGTGACGTGGACGCCAGCCTGGTCGTCTCGCCCGAGCGTCAGTTGCTGACCACGATCGACGCGCCACACTCCATCGCCTGTGCGAACTTCGATCCCCCAGTCGCCCTCCGTCACAGGCCTGTCCGTCGTGTGTCACAAGCCATCTCGAACCCCCGCCGCCGAAGCTACTTCGGCGCGAAGCGCTGACCGGCGTCGAGGCGGATGCACGAGCCGTTGAGCATCGGGTTCTCGACGATGGCGACCACGAGCTTGCCGAACTCGTCCGGCCGGCCCATCCGCTTCGGGAACGCCGCATCCTTGGTGAGCGCGTCCGCGAACTCGTCGGGGATCCCCTGCGTGAGGCCGGTCGCGAACAGGCTCGGCGCGATCGCGAGCGCGCGGATCCCGAGGCTCCCCAGATCGCGGGCCATCGTCAGCACCATGCCGGCGATCCCCGCCTTCGCCGCGGTGTACGCGACCTGGCCGATCTGCCCTTCGAACGCGGCAATCGATGCGGTGCTGATGATCACCCCGCGTTCGTCGTCCTCCGGTTCGTTGCGCGCCATGTGCGCGGCGGCCAGCCGAGCCACGTTGAAGGACGCGATCAGGTTCAGCTCGATCGTGTGGCGGAAGTCTTCGAGTGGGTGAGGGCCCTCCTTCGACAGCGTGCGCCGGCCGATGCCACCGCCCGCGGTGTTGACCGAGATGTGCAGCGAGCCGCCCAAGGCCTCGACCGCGGCGTCGATCGCCGCTTCCGTCCCCGCGTCGTCCATCACGTCGCACTCGTGGAACGTCCCACCGAGTGCCTCGGCCACCTCTGCCCCCGAGGACTGCGGGCGATCGAGGATCGCGACCGATGCGCCCCGCTCCACGAGCAGCTCGGCCGCGGCCTTCGCCATCCCCGACGCGCCACCGACGATGATCGCCTTCTTTCCTTTGCAGTCCATGTGATCACTTCTCCTGTTCGTGAAGCAGCGCTTGCAGCGCAGCCTTGTCGACCTTGCCGGTTGCCCTGAGCGGCACCGCATCCACGTGGGGTGTCACCAGCCACACCGACGGGACCTTGAATGCGCTCAACCGCTCTTTGAGCGCGGTCCGCACCTCGTCGACGGACGCGTCGGACACGACGAGCGCGCCCACTTCCCCGCCGACGTCGGTCACGTGCGCCTGCCTGACTCCTTCGACCGACCGCAGCGCGGCCTCGACCTCCGCGGGATACACCGACGCGCCCTTCACCTTGAACATGTCGTCGAGCCGGCCGAGGTACCAGAGGTAGCCGTCGTCGTCGAGCCGGCCGAGGTCGCCGGTGCGGTACCAGCCGTCGGGTGTGAACACGTCGGAGCGAGGCCGTCCGCACATCCCCCGCATCATGTTCGGACCCCGCAGCCAGATCTCACCCTCGTCGGCGATGCGGACCTCGATGGAGTCGAATGGGTGACCGCAACTCCCCCACTTCTCGCGCGGCATGTTCTGGTCGATCGGGTCGCTGCAGTAAGGGCCGAACGTCTCGGTCATCCCGAAGATGTTCGGCCGTGCCCCCGGCGGGGGTCGTCGTTCGAGTGGGAGGAGCGCGGGCAGGCTGCCATCGCGCAGCGACGACAAGTCGGTGGCCGCGAAGGCGGGGTGCGCCGCCAGCTTCGCGGCTTGATCGGGCCAGCCCCGGAACAGCGTGACCCGCTCGCGGTCGAGGAACTCGAGCGTCCGCGTCGGTTCCGGTTCGGCTTCGGTGAGCAGCGTCGCACCCGCGATGAACGCAGACAGCAGGCCGGTTGCGAACCCTCCCGTCCAGAAGAACGGCATCGGGACGTACAGCCGCTCGCTCGGCAGCACGAACCGCACGTCGAGGCCCTTGGCCGTCGCGCGGAGCGCGCCGCCGTGCGTGTGGATGATGCCCTTCGGCGTGCCGGTGCTGCCGGAGGTGAAGAGCACGACGAGGTCGTCGGAGGGCTGCACGGTCGACTCGAGCTCGGTCACGACCGCGTCGTCGACGGTGGGATGCGGCAGGGCGTCGATCGGCCAAACCGCCTGCAGCGCCGGCACTCCGGGCGCGACGCCGCCGGCTTCGTCGACGTAGTGGCGGCCTCGGAACTGGCGGGCGGCGATCACATGGGTGACCTCGGCGATGGAGAGTTGCGCTTCGAGCTCGGGCGGCCGCAACAGCGTGCTCAGGGGCACGAGCACGCCGCCGACGCGCAGCACCGCCATGGCGGTAACGACCCAGTCGATGCCGTTGGGCGCCAGGAGGCCGACGCGCGCCGACGCGCCGACACCCGCAGCCACGAGCCGGCCCGCGAGCCCGCGACTGGCGTCGTCGAGCTGCGCATAGGTGATCGACGTGTCCGGGGTGACGACGGCGTCTCGGCCGGCGTCCGCTTGACGTCGGAGCGACAGCAGCGCGGGGATCGTCTCAGGCGTCACTCAGGTGCCGTTCTCCGAGTACAGGCGGGACACATGTGTCCCGCCTGTACCTGGAAAAGCCGGTGCTTCATGACCGGGGAAGACCGCAGCCGCGCTGGGCGATGATGTTGCGCTGGATCTCGCTGGTACCGGCGTAGATCGTGAGGCCGAGCGAAAAGCGCAACGCGTGCTCGATCTGCCCGCCGGCAACGGCCGTCGGATCACCGCGGCTCCGAAGCGCGTCGGCGCCCACCATCGCCGTGAGCTGCTCGGCGTGCCGCACCGCGGCCTCGGTGGCGAACAGCTTCGCCATCGGCCCCTCGACGACGGGTACCTCTCCCTTCGACTCCATCCACGTGGTGCGCGCTTGCAAGAGCTCCGCGACCTCCCGCTCCGCGGCGGCGCGCACCAGACGCTGCTGCACGTCGTGGCGATCGATTGGCCGGTTGCCCTCTGCGTCGGGAGTGATCGCCCACTGCTCGGTCGCGTCCAACAGGCGATCGAGGTGGGGGCCGAACGGCGCGGAGTGCTCGTCCTGCAGCGCGAGCATCAACGACTGCCAACCGGCGCCGACCTCGCTGATCCGCCAGTGGTCCTCGACGAACACCTCGCTGTAGAAGGTGATGTTGGTGCGTTCGCCGGACACCGTGAACACGGCTTGGGCCTCGACGCCCTCGCGGTCGAGCGGCACCAGGAACGTCGTGAGCCCACGGTGACGCTCGCTGTTCGGATCGGTGCGCACGAGCAGGAACACGTAGTCGCACATGTGCCCGTTGGTCGTGAACATCTTCTGGCCGTCGATGACCCAGCCACCGTCCACCTGCCGGGCGCGGGTCTGGACGGCGGCGACGTCGGATCCCGCCTCCGGCTCGCTCATCCCGAGCGCGATCGTGACCTCGCCCCTCGAGACCTTGGGGAGGATCTCCCCCTGCATCTCCTCGGACCCGACCTGTCGAATCACGCTGGCCACCATCCGCGACGTCTCGGTCGCGATCAACGGTGCTTCCGCCCGCGTGAGCTCGTCGAGCAGCACGTGCGTTCGGGCCGCGTCGAGGATCTCGAACCCCTCACGCGACCATTCCGGCGTGATCCAGTTGCGCTCCCCCAACGCTCGCGCGAAGCGCTCGTCGTAGGACACGCCGGTTTCGTAGATCTGCGTCTCCAGCTCGAGCGACAAGTGCTCCGCGAGAAATGCACGAACCTCGGAGCGGAACGCCTCGACGTCGGGACCCCATTCGAAGTCCATCAGCGACTTCCCGCGCGGTATCGCGCCTGAGCGGCGCGTTCATACGCCGCGGCCGCGTCGCCCCACACCCGGGGCCAGCCCCGCGCGCGGCGGAAGTAGAGCTGCACGTCGTACTCCAGCATGAAGCCGTAGCCGCCGTGCACGTGGAGCGCGTTGTAGGTGGCCGCCTCGGCGGTCTCCGACGCGAACGCGAACGCCATCGCCGCGAGCTCGCGTCCGCGGGGAGCTTCCCGATCGAGGCTCCACGCCGCCTTCTGCACGAGCAGCCTCGAACCGTCGATGCTGGTGGCGTCGTCGGCCAGCGGATGAGCGACGCCCTGAAAGGTTCCGATGACCGCGCCGAACGCCTTGCGTTCCGCGGCATACGCGCAGCCGATCTCATTCGCCGCACTGGCGATCCCGACAACCGCCGCAGCGGTGAGCGCCAGCCATTCGTCGATCGCCCGCTCGAAGCGGGCCACCGCCTCACCGCCGGATGCAACCTCGATCCCTCTGCCCGCGATGTCGACATCGGCCAGCGGCGCCGACGCAAGATTCGCAACGAGCCGGCGATCGCTGTCGGCGACGGGCACGACCACGAGTCGCTCACCGTCGAGCACGAGCATCGCGTCGCACACCGCGCCCGCGGGGGTCAACTCGGCAGCGGTGCCGATGGGACGGCGCACCGCGATCGTGACGAGCTGCTCGCCGTCCACGACGTGCGCCAGGCAGTCCTTCGCCGGATCGGTCGCGACCGCCGCGAGCAGCCGGGCGGCGACCTGCGCCTCCAGCACCGGCGCCGGCGCCGCGGCTCGACCGAGCTGCTCGGCGACGAGCGCGAGGTCGACGAGCGACGCCCCCCATCCCCCGGCGGCTTCGGGCACGCCCATCGTGATGGCACCGGTGTCGAGCAGCGCCCGCCACAAGACCTTGTCGAACCCCGCCGTCTCTTCCGCGGCACGGACGCGCTCCGGCGGTGACGACTTCGCCAGGAGGTTCTTGAACGAGCTGACGAGCTCGCGCTGCTCGTCGCTGAGGCCGAGGTCCACCACCGGGGACTGTAGATGGAGTCTTAGTACAGTCTCACCACCGTATGGCCACGCCGGACTTCGCCGTCTACGACGCCGACAACCATCTGTACGAGCCCGAGGACGCGTTCACCCGGCACCTCCCCGCCGAGCACAAGGACCTCTTCCGCTTCGTGGAGATCAAGGGCCGGAAGAAGCTCGTCGTGCGCAACACGATCACCGAGTTCATCCCCAACCCGACGTTCGAGGTCGTCGCCCGACCGGGCGCTCACATGGCGTACTTCAGCGGCAACAACAGCGAAGGGAAGACGCTGCGCGAGCTGACCGGTGAGCCGATGCGCAGCATCCCGGCGTTCCGCCAGCCGGACGCCCGGGTCGCCCTGTTGGACGAGCAAGGCGTCCACGCCTGCCTGATGTTTCCGACGCTCGCGAGCCTCCTCGAAGAACGGCTCCTCGATGATCCGTCCCTCACGCTGGTCGCGATCCGGGCGTTCAACGACTGGCTGTACGACGACTGGCAGTACGACTACGAGGGCCGCATCTTCGCGACACCGGTCGTCAACCCGTGCATCGTCGACGAGGGCATCGCGGAGCTCGAGCGGGTGATCGAGCGGGGCGCCCGCGCGATCTTGCTGCGACCCGCGCCCGTGAGCGGTCTGCGCGGCACGCGCTCGCCGTTCCTCCCGGAGTTCGATCCGTTCTGGGCGCGCGTGCAGGAGGCGGGGGTGCTCGTGACGCTGCACGCATCGGACAGCGGCTACCAGCGCTACCTCAACACGTGGGAGGGCGCAGACCGCGAGTTCAGTCCATTCAGACGGCAGACGTTCGCGGCGGTGGCCGACGACGGTCGAACCATCCAGGACGCGCTGGCCTCCGCCATCTGCCACGGGATGCTCTGCCGGTTCCCCGACGTGCACCTCATGAGCGTCGAGAACGGCGGCAGCTGGGTCGGTCATCTCGTCCGCAACCTGGAGCGCGCCTACAAGAAGATGCCGAACGAGTTTCCCGAGCATCCACGCGACGTGTTCCAGCGCAGTGTGTGGATCAACCCGTTCTGGGAGGAATCCGTCGCCGCCCTCGTTGACCTCATCGGCGCCGAGCGCGTGTGCTTCGGGTCCGACTACCCGCATCCCGAGGGCATCGACGAGCCGATCAACTGGCAGGAGAACATCAAGGACCTGCCGGCCCCCGACGTCGAACGCATCATGTCCTCCAACCTGCGACAGCTGCTCGCCGCATGAACACCGCAGTCGAGTTCGACCCCTTCTCGGACACCTACTTCGAGGACCCGACCGAGGTCTACCGGCGGCTGCGCGACGAAGCACCCGTGTACTTCAACGAGCGCTATGGCTTCTACGCGCTGTCGCGTTTCGCCGACGTCGTCGCGGCCCATCGCGACTGGCGTGGGCTGTCGAGTGAACACGGCGTCGATCTGTCCTCGCTGAGCAAGGACCCCGATCTCATCAGGTCACTCGGGATGATCATCATGATGGATCCGCCCGAGCACGATCGGTACCGCGCCCTCGTCAGCCGCGTGTTCACACCGCGCGCGGTCACGGCGCTCGAGCCGATGATCCGGGAGGTGATCAGCGGATTCCTCGACCCGTTGAACGACTGCGACGAGTTCGACGTCGTCCGCGACTTCTCGGCGCCGTTCCCCATCGAGGTCATCTCGCGCATGCTCGGCGTGCCGGAAGGCGAGCGCCAGAAGCTCAGAGAGAATCTCGACCTGTCGTTGCACCGTGAACCGGGTGAGATGGATCCGACTCCCGAAGGCGTGGCCGCGATGCTCGAGAACGCCGTCTACTTCTACGAGCTCATACAAGAGAAGCGGGCCAATCCGGCCGACGACATGCTCAGCCGGCTCACCCAGGTGACCGTCGAGCACACCGACGGGCAGCAGACCGGGCTCAGCAACGAGGAAATCGCGGGGTTCGCGTCACTGCTCGGAGGCGCGGGTGCCGAAACCGTCACCAAACTCGTGGGCAACGCCGTGTACCTCTTCGACAGACACCCCGCGCAATGGGAGGCCGTCGTCCAAGGACCGGAGCGGATTCCGTCAGCGGTCGAGGAGATCCTTCGCCTGCTCCCGCCCTCGCAATACCAGGGCCGGTTCTCCGTCGAGGACCGCACCTACGAGGGCGGCACGATCCCCGGGGGGCACCCCGTCCTCCTGATCACGGGCGCGGCCACGCGCGATCCGCGCGCGTTCGAACGGCCCGACGAGTTCGACATCGACCGGCCGCCGTCGGTGTCGATCGCCCTGGGCCACGGCGTGCACAGCTGCCTCGGCGCGGCCCTCGCCCGCATGGAGAGCAGGATCGCAATCGAGGAGCTCGCCGCCCGCTGGAAGCGCCTCGACGTCGATCATTCGGGGCTGCGTCGAGTGCACATGTCGAACGTCGCCGGCTACGCGAACGTCCCGGTCAGAGCCGAGCGACATCGATCTCGGGGTGGCTAGCGGGGTCATGACCCCGCTAGCCACCCCAAGTTCGTCGGAGGTGAGGATCAGACGTGACCGCGAGCGACACCGCGAGAACCGATGTCGTCATCGGTGCCGGCAGCGGCATGGGGGCCGCAGTGGCCCGGCTCCTCGCATCCCTGGGCCGCCGCCTGCTGCTCGCCGACCGGGACGAAGTTGCTGCCGCGAAGGTCGCCGCCGATCTGCCCGGTGACACAGAGGCGCTCGCGTGCGACATCACCGACGAGACTGCCGTCGCCGGCCTCGTCGAGCGGACAGGAACGCTGGGCGCACTCGTCGTCACCGCCGGCCTCTCGCCCAACATGGCCGACGGACGCACGATCTACACCGTCAACCTCGTCGCGACCGACGCCGTCGTCCGCGCCTTCGAACCGACGATCGCGCCCGGCTCCGTCGGCGTCGTGTTCGCGTCGAGCGCGGCCCATCAGGTGCCTGCAGATCCCGCAATCGACTCGATCCTCGACGACCCCGCCTCGCCCGACATGATCGAGAAGCTCGCGGCGGTCGGGCTGGCCGACGACTCCGGTCTCGCCTACGCCATCTCGAAGCGGGGCGTGGTGCGCCTCGTCGAACGGCACGCCAGACGGTGGGGCGAGGCGAGCGGACGTCTCGTGTCGCTCTCGCCCGGCATCATCGACACGCCGATGGGTCGGTTGGAGTTCGACAACCAGCCCATCATGGCGGACATGGTCGCCGGCAGTGCGCTCCGCCGCGAGGGCCGGCCCGAGGAGATCGCCGCGGTCGTCGCGTTCCTCGTGTCGGACGCGGCGTCGTTCGTCACCGGCACGGATGTGCTCGTCGACGGAGGCGCCGTCGCCGGTTTCTCTACGGCATGATGCCGACGCGCGCCACCGGCTCGGCGGGCGCCTGACGGCGAGACAGCGCGCGCTCGACCGAGTGCAACAACACGTTGCGCGTCTCGCTCGGGTCGATGAGCTCGTCGAAGCCGAATCCGCGCGCAGATCGCAGTGACGCTTCGAGTTCCGCGGCCCGAAGGCGGGCGGCCTCCGCCTCGTCCGAGCCCGCGGCGCGGCTCAGTGCGGACGAGCCCATCGCCCCCATCGTCGCTCCCGGGAACGCGAACACGCCGGACTGGCCGTCGAACGGAATCATCGCCATCACCATCGAGCCGAAGCCGTAGGCCTTGCGCAGCAGCAGGTGGAACTTTGGAGTCGTCGCGAGCGTCTGCGCCGCGTACATGCGGGCGCCCTTGCGCAAGATGCCGCGCTGTTCCGACACGCTTCCGGCGAGCACGCCGGGGTTGTCCGCCAGGAACACCAACGGCAGATGGAACGAATCCGCGACCGTGATGAAGTGCGCCGCCTTGTCGGCGCCGTCGGCGTCGATCGCACCGGCGAGTGCCATCGGCTGGTTCGCCACGACGGCGACCGGGTGGCCGCCGAGCCGGCACAACGCGCAGACCACCGAGCGGCCGTAGCCGGCCTGCACATCGAAGACCGTGCCGGCGTCGAACACCGCGTCGATCACCCTGCGTATGTCGTAGCCCCGCCGGCTGTTGAGGGGAACGATCTCGGCGACCTCGGGCACCTCGCGAGGAGCTGTGTCGCCGCCGTCCTCGAAGGGAGGGTACGACCACGCGGACGAAGGGAAGTAGCGCAGATACGTGCGCACCTGATCGAGCGCGCTCTTGTCGTCGTCGGCTTCGTTGTGGATCACGCCGCTCGCGATCGCGACGCTCGGACCGCCGAGCTCTTCTTTCGTGATCGTCTCTCCGAGCGATTCGTACACGACGGGTGGCCCGGCGGTGAAGATCGCAGCCTGGCTGGTCATGACCGTGAAGTCGCACATCGGCGCGACGAGCGCGCCATGGCCGGCCGACGATCCGAGCACGGCGGTCACGAGCGGTACGCGCCCGGAGCACTGCGCCTGGGCAAGCAGGTCGGTCGGCGATCGGGCGTTGTGCCGGCCGTCAGCGCGGAAGCCCGCGCCCTCCAGCAACATGACCAGAGGCACCCGATCGAGCACGGCGAGCTCGGCGGCGCGGTGGCGCTTCGCGTTGGCGGCCTGGCTTATCGTGCCCGCCTTCACGGTGAAGTCCTCAGCGGCCACGATCACCGGACGGCCGTCGATCCGGCCCGAGCCCATCACGACCGCGTCGGCCGGAGCATCCTCGCCCCCGACGAGCAGCCCCATCTCCTGAAACGAGCCGTCATCGATGAGGTGATCGATGCGAGCGCGTGCGTCGAGCTTGCCCCTCGCACGGTGCTTCTCCAGCCGCTCCTCACCGCCCATGGCCCGGGCGGCGGTGCGCTGCTGCGCGAGCTGGTCGAGAACGGTCCGCCAGTCTTCGGAGCGGTCGTCGTCCATCGTGCGGGTCAGCGCGCGCCGAGCAGGTGCTCGACAGCGAGCTGGTCGAGCACGGTCGCGCCGTGGCTCCGCTGGCCCGCGGCCGCCGCGTCGAACGCCTCGAACGCCGTCGGGTCGGCGAGCAGATCGGCGAGCGACTCGCCCTCGGCGAGCGTCGGGATACGCAGGTCGGGCACCCGCGCCGCCGCGAGCGCGTTCTTCACCTCAGGGTCGGAGCGGAAGGCGCGAGCGCGCTCTCGCAGGAGAAGGTAGGTGCGCATGTTCGCAGCGGCTGACGCCCACACACCGTCGGTCGCCTCGGTACGCAGCGGCTTGTAGTCGAAGTGACGGGGCCCGTCGTAGGCGGGGCCACCACCGACGCCGCCATGCTCGAGCAGGTCGACGAGTGCGAACGCGCTGAGCAGGTCGCCGTGGCCGAACACGAGGTCCTGATCGAACTTCGGCCCGTGCTGGCCGTTGAGGTCGATGTGGAACAGCTTCTCGTGCCACAGCGCCTGGCTGACGGCGTGGACCATGTTGAGGTTGGACATCTGCTCGTGCCCCACCTCGGGGTTCAGCCCGACCATGTCGGCGTGCTCGAGCGTCGCGATGAACGCCAGCGCGTGCCCCACCGTCGGTAGGAAGATGTCACCGCGGGGCTCGTTGGGCTTCGGCTCCAACGCGAAGCGGAGCCCGTAGCCCTGCTCGATCGAGTGCTGGGCCAGCAGATCGATCGCCTCGCGGTATCGGTCGAGCGCGGCGCGGGCGTCCTTGGCGACATCGACCTCCGAGCCTTCTCGGCCGCCCCAGAACACGTACGTCGTCGCGCCGAGCTCGGCGGCGAGCGCCATGTTGCGCATCGTCTTACGAAGGGCAAAGCGACGGATGTCGCGATCGTTCGCGGTGAAGGCGCCCTCCTTGAACACCGGATGGAAGAACAGGTTGGTCGTGACCATCGGCACCGCGAGTCCCGCCTGATCGAGCGCGCGACGCAGTCGCTTGACTGATGCCTCACGGTCGTCGTCGCTGGCCGCGAACGCCATGACGTCGTCGTCGTGGAACGTGATGCCGTACGCACCGAGGTCGGCCAGGTGGGCGATGGACTCGGCGGGATCGAGCGCGTCACGGGTGGCATCGCCGAACGGATCGCGGGCCTGCCAGCCGACGGTCCACAGACCGAAGGTGAACTTGTCTTCGGGCGTGGGGACAAGGCTCATGGTCCCCTCCTTCGAACGTCTGGTCGAGTTGCGGTCGTAGCGACGGTAGAACACCCAAAGGTTGCGAGGCGGTTCGAGCCAGCCCCAACGCGAGGACCGCCTCCTGAGGCAGGTGGCGGACCCGTTGTGTCGAAATGTCCGAAATGCGTGGTGAGGGGAACGCACGCCGCTGGCTCGTCGCGTGCATCGCGGTGCTCTTGGCGAGCGTGGCGCCGACGGCGTACGGCGCGAACGAGCCCGCTCCGCCGGGGTGCAGCCCAAACGACCACCCCGAGGTCGGCTTGCAGGGCGATGTACCCAAGTCGGAGCAGGAAACCGGTGCCGCGGAACAGGGTTACAACTGCGGTCTCGCGCTCGTCGGGCACGTCAACCTCACGAACGAGAACCGCCAGACGACCAACGCCAACATGGCGTGGTCGGGCAACTGTGCCTACGTTGCCGGCTCCGGCGGACTGTTCAATCGCGCGACGCCGAATGCGACGCAAGGCGTCGCCGTCGTCGACGTGTCGGATCCGGCCAACCCTGCCCACGTCTCGACGTTGACGGACGGCCGAGCATCGCAGTTGACACTCGAGACGCTGCACGCCGTCTAAGCGCCCAACGGGCGCAAGGTCCTCGTGACCGGCGAGTACGGGAACCAGCAGCAAGGGCCGTCACCGATGAACGTCTACGACGTCACCGACTGCGCCCACCCGCGACTGCTCGAAGAATTCTTCTGGCCGGAGAACATCCACAACCTCACCATCTCGCCGAACGGTCGCTATGTGTACGCCACGCAGCCGTTGCAGGTCGTCGACCTCGACCCGCTCTTCGACGCCGATCCGGCAACGGGCGTCCGGTTCATCGGCAACATCGAGGACAAGCTGGACTATCCGCTCGTTGGGGTCGGGCCGGTTCCGGACGTCGACGACTCCGCGCCGCAGGCCCGTCGCCCATCAGCCGACTACTCCGCGCATGAGGCGTGGTCGAACTTCGACGGCACGAAGCTCCACCTCGGCGCCCAGCTGCCCACGTTCGAGGTGTTCACGATCCTCGACATCACCGAGTGGCTGGCCGATCCGGTGGCAAACCGGCCGGCCGTCATCAGCCAACGCGAGGGCCGCGGGCACTCGATGCGCACGGCCACGATCAAGGGACGGCGGTACGCCTTGCACTCCGAGGAGAGCGTGTTCGGTGCCAACAACGGCTGCCTTTCGGAGAAGCTGAACCCCTTCGCCGGACCAGCGGAGCCGTGGCTCACCGACATCACCGACGAGACCAATCCCGAGATGCGGATCAGCCAGTTCCACCTCGAGATCAACCAGCCCCAGAACTGTCCGGCCCAACTCGACTCCGGCGTCGAGGCGTCGGTGCACTACCACGACGTCGACGACGCCACCGACGCGACGTTCGCGATGATGTCGATGCAGGGCGCGGGCATTCGCGTCGTCGACATCCGGGATCCGCGCAACCCGGTCGAAGTCGCCTACTTCAATCCGGGGGACGTGCAGACCGGCGAGGGTGTCACGCTCGACAACGCGTGGGGGCACGTGCGCTACGTCGAGCAGACCGGACAGATCTGGTTCGCAACGGCAACCGGCGGCTTTTGGGTCGTGGAGATCGAGCCCCAAGTACGAGAGCGTCTTGCCCTCGAGTCGACACCCGTGCTCCACGCCGCCGGTCGACCCGGCACCGATGGCGTCGCCATCGACCAAGCCTTGATCGGAGTGGTCGCGGCCCCCGCCTATTGCAGCCTCGGGCCGCTCGCATCCGCGGGGTGATCGTCAGCCCAGCGGGTGCTCGGGGCAGCGGCGCCAGTGAGCTCACCGTGCGGCCCATGATCCGCAGTCAGAGACCGGTCTCAAGCCGGTCTCTGCACAAATGAACGCGTCCCCGGCGCTCCGGCCACGCAGAATCCACGTCATGGACCACCGCCGGCTCTCGATGCCGCTCGGCGAGGCGATCTTCACGCAGCGTTCGATCAGACGCTTCAAGCCGGACCCGATTCCGATCGAGGACATCCGGCTCCTGCTGGAAGCGGCCGTCAAGGCGCCGAACGGCGGCAACCAACAGATCGCGCGGTTCCTCGTCGTGACCGACCCCGAGGTGATCCGCGAATTCGGCGCGCTCTACCACGAGGCCTGGTGGGCGAAACGGCACGATGAAGGTTTCCAGAGCTTCGACGACCTCCCGCCGCTGTTCCATCCGGCCGCACGTCTCGCGGACGAGATCGCCGACGCTCCCTGCGTGGTGTTCGCCTTCGCGTTGCGCGACGGGCCCGCGGATTCCGCCATCCCCGCGGTGCAGAACTTCATGCTCGCGGCGCGCGCCCTCGGGATCGGCTCCGTACCGACGACACTTCATCCGACCGTGATGGATCGCTTCTACGCGATGTTCGACATCCCGAGCGACGTCGGCTTC
>Ga0299913_10001187_pt1 | contig 18758 bp, 17 predicted proteins | sample RVTome_9_FD_201360 | JGI IMG/M metagenome (GOLD analysis project Ga0299913, IMG submission 201360) | Soil microbial communities from uranium-contaminated site in the Upper Colorado River Basin, Wyoming, United States - RVT155D38 (version 2) ... | reverse complement strand
CAGCAGGCGGACTGGGCGGCTGATCGCTTCGCGGAGACGGCGGCCGAGCGTCAACGGCAGATCGCCTCGATCGAGAACCAGCTGGATCGACTCGACTCGATGATCGAGGAGCAGGCATCCTTGTACGAGGAGTTGAACCAGGATCGCCAGGAGTACCTAGCATTCGTGGAGGCGCAGCGCGCGGCGCTCGCACAGGCCCGCCAAGAGGCTTCTCAGGAAACGCCGCCCCCCGACACGACCGGCGACACGGGTGGGTCCTCCGGCGGCTCCGGCGGCTATACCCCCCCGGTGAATGCGTCGGCTGCTCAGATCGCCGTGTCTGCCGCGCTGTCGGTGCAGGGCACGCAGTACGTGTGGGGGGCGGCCGATCCGAGCGTCGGCTTCGATTGCTCGGGCCTCACTTCGTGGGCGTGGGCGCAGGCGGGCGTCTCCATCCCCCACTCGTCGGCCGCGCAGTACTCGGCGCTGCCGCACGTACCGCTCGGGAGCGTCCAGGCAGGGGACCTGATCTTCTACTACAGCCCCATCAGCCACGTGGCGCTCTACATCGGCGGCGGCCAGATCGTCCACGCGCGGCACCCCGGGCCGGGCGGTCAGGTCCAGGTGCAATCGATGTACGGCTACGACAGCCCGGTCGGCGCGGCCCGCCCGGGCTAACTAGCCCAGGTCCGACAGCCGAAGCTCGGCCTGCTGCACCAGCGCCTCGTTCCCGATCTCGCGAGCCGCTTCGAGCGCCTGCGTGAGGAGATCCTTCGCCTGCTTCCGACGCGCGTCGCTCTTCTCGGCGGTCGCGTACTTCAGTTTCTCGTCGGCCTTCACGATCAGCTCAAAGATCTCGTTCGGCTGCGTCGGGAGGCCTCCACCTTCGGTCATGCATGCATCTTCTCTCAGGCGGTCCAGGCCCGCTCGAGCCGGTCGACAGAGTGCGCGGATCACGACGGTCCCCAGATCTCTGCGGTCACAAGATCGGGGATGAGGGGCATCGATGAACGAAAGATGAAAGGCCCGGGAAAGTTGCCGGGAACCGCTGGTGACCCTGCGGAGTCCGAAGGACACTACGACCGAGGAGGACGCCGATGGACTCGAACGACGGCAGCAGCGTGGATGCGATCGCAAGGGTCTTCTCGGACCCCTCAGCCGTGTGGACCCTCGATGAAGTGGCCGGTCGATTCGGCATGTCGCTCGGTGATGCGATCAGGGTGATGTCGGATCTCGAGGCGATCGACGTGGTTCGCCGTATCGGAGACGAGTACGTGCCGGGGGTCGGAACCGCAACCGCTTCCTAGGCGGTCGCCGCGTAGGCGAGGGCTTCGGCTTCCGCATCGATCGCCTGGCGATCCGCCAACTTCTCCAGCCAGGCGCTCGGGAGTGCTCCACGACCGTGGAGCGCTCCGAGGAGAGCCCCCGTCACCGCCGCGTTCGTGTCGGTGTCGCCGCCGAGGGACACGACGTACCGAAGGCCCTCCTCGAAGGAGGGTCCCTCGGCGGCCACCTGGAGCCCGATCCCCGCGGTGAAAAGCGTGAAGCCCATGTCCGGCCCGTCGATCTGCCGGGCGTGACCGGCCTCGGCAACCAGGTACTCGAGCTCCTCTCCCCCCTCCTTTCCGATCACGGCCTCGACCGCGCGCTCGACCGCCTCAAGATGACCCTCACCTCGGACGAGTGCCGCGACAGCAAGGGTCACCGCCAGGCAAGCCGTCCGGCATCGCTCGTCCCAGTGGGTGATCGCCGAGAAGGCCGGCGCCTCATCGAGGAGCAGCTCCGGGCGCGCCGCTCGGAAGGCTCCGAGCGGCGCGCAATACATCACCGAGCCGTTGCCGGCTGAGACCTCCGGTCCTCGTTCCGCGACGTATCGCGCCGCTGCATCCGGGATCCCGTCCCGGATGCGGCTCAACACGTGCTTGGTGAGCGTCCCGACGTCCGGAGGATCGGTCGCCAGCCACTCGAGATGACGTCGCAGCAGGTCTCCCGGATCGAGCCGTCCGTGCTCCGTGAGCGACCGGCAGAGGTTCCGGGCCATGGCGGTGTCATCGGTCCAGTGACCCGGCTCGAGCCCCATCCACCCCAGTTCGAACGCGGGAAGGGGGCGGGGGATGTCGTCGCGTCGTCGGAACTCGAACGGCGCCCCCAGCGCATCGCCGAGCGGCAGCCCGAGGAGGCATCCGATCACCCGTTCCCGCAGGTCATCCACGGCGGCGCAGCCTATCGGCGGGGGACCGCGTAGAGCCCTCTGGTAATCTGACCAACCTCGATGGACAAGATCGGACCCAAGCACCGCATGTGCAGACGTGTGGGCGCCCCCTTGTGCGGGCGCCCGAATTGTCCTGCCAACAAGCGGCCCTATCCGCCCGGCATGCACGGTCGCGGGCGCAAGCGGATCTCCGAGTACCAGACCCGCCTCGTGGAGAAGCAGAAGATGCGGGCGATGTATGCGGTCGGCGAGCGTCAGATGCGCACCTACTACGAGAAGGCGCACCGCTCGATGGGCGTGACGGGCGAGGAGATGCTCCGTCAGCTGGAGAGCCGGATCGACGCGGTGATCTTCCGCTTGGGGTTCGCGCTCACGATCCATCAGGCCAGGCAGCTCGTGTCACACGGCCACGTGCTCATCGACGGGAAGCGGATCGACGTCCCGAGCGCCCAGGTGAGGCCCGGTCAGGAGATCAGCCTCTCGGAGAAGGCTCGGAACTTCATCCTGGTGCGCGAAGCGATCCAGATCACGCCCGAGCCCCCGGCGTACCTCTATCGCAACAAGGACGAGATCAAGGGCTCCTTCACGAGGAGTCCGGAACGGGACGAGATCCCACTTCCGGTGACCCTCGAAGAGCGCCTCGTCGTCGAGTTCTACTCCTAGGGGCGCGATGGTCGCCCCTCCCGGCGACGCGGCCACCCTCGACCGGGACGTTCGGCTCGCCGTCTATCGGAAGATCGTCGACGAGGGAAGCGCTCCGACCGTGTCGGAGGTCGCCGACGGGCTCGACATCACGACCTCGGAGATCGAAGCCGCGTTCCATCGGCTCGCGGAGAACCATGTCCTGGTCCTCGCTCCCGGGACATCATCCATCTGGATGGCGAGCCCGTTCTCGGCGATCCCGACTCCTTTCCAGGTCGAGGTCGGGGACCGCCGGTACTTCGGCAACTGCATCTGGGATGCGCTCGGGATCCCGGTCTGTCTGCGGATGGATGGGCGGATCCGTACCTCCTGCCCTGATTGCTCCGAACCGCTGTCGCTCGACGTGCGGGATGGCTCACTCGACGCTTCGGCCGATCGCGTGATCCACTTCGAGGTCCCCGCCGCGCGATGGTGGGACGACATCGGCTCCACCTGAGCGAGCATGCTCCTCTTCCGGTCGGAAGAGCACGTGAGGCGCTGGAGCGAACGCCGTGGCAACTCGATGGGCGCGACACTCACGCCGGATCAGGTCTGGCGACTCGCGAAGGCGTGGTACGAGAACCGACTCTCGCCCGACTGGGCAAGGAAGACGCCGGACCAGGCGCGGGCCGTGTTCGACTCGATCGGATTGGTCGGCGCGTTCTGGGCGATGACCTGATCATCGTGGCGTTCGCTCATCGCAGGAGTGTTGCGGATCATCGCTCTCCCACCGGTTCGAGGGCCGCGCGGACGAACGCGACCACCTCCTTCTCGCGTCGTCGAAGTGACGCGCGGCTCTTGTCCGCACCGACCACGGCGTTCAGGACGCTCGCTTCGGTGAGGGACCCGACGACCGCCGTGTAGAGCGTGAACAGAAGCATCGCGGGATCCTGCTTGCGAACCTGCCCGTCATCCATCCCCGACCGGAGGAAGTCGACCGCACGTCGCCGGAGCGGATCGAGCACATCCGCGAAGCGCTCGAAGGCCAGCGGGCCGAGCCGGCCCGCCTCCCGGATGAACATCGGGAACTCCGGCCATTCCGCTGCCAGGTCGAACACCGAGTGGATCACGGCCTCGGCCCGATCCCAGTACCCCTCCTTCCCTTCGAGTGCTTCCGCGATCACCTCCGCCAGCCGGATCCCCGCAGCCTGGAGGCACGCCTCCAGCAGCGCGTCCTTCGTCTTGAAGTAGTACAGGAGTGTCTGCTTGCGGACGCCGACCGCGCCGGCGATGTCGTCGAGGCTCGCACCGCCGTAGCCCTCGCGACCGAACTGCCGGATCGCCTCCTCGACGAGGGTCGTGCGCCGTTCCGCACCCCCGGTTCTCGGCATCGGGCTACTCCCAAACCTTGGCGGGACCCTTGCGACCGACGGGGCGCGACCCCTCCCACCGCCTGAGCCATTCAGGGCCCTGGGGGCCCACGAGCGAGGGGGTCTCGCCGCGCTGCGCTCGATGCAACGCTTCCCACCAGGTCGTGCGTTCCTCGTTGAAGAGCTGCGTCACCGCCTGCGTCATCTGCAGGGACAGCTCCTGATGCGTCTGTCCCTCGGACGGCCAGAAGGGTTCGCCGTACCTGACGGTGACGGGAGGTCTTCCAGAACGGGGCCAGAACCGCCCCTTCGGCATCGCCTGGAACGCTCCGACGATCGCGATGGGCGCGAGGCCGGCGCCGGTCTCCAATGCGAGCCGGGCGGCTCCGTGCCGGAACCGCTGCAGATGGCCATCCGCCGAGCGTGTGCCCTCCGGGAAGACGACGATGCTCCACCCTTCGGCGAGGAGCTCGCGCGCCTTGTCCACGGCACCCTTCGCACCGCGGGCGCGATCGATCGGGAACGCACCGTAGACGAGCGCCGTGAACGCCTGCCGCCACCACACGTCGAAGAAGTAGTCGCGCGCCGCTCCCACCGCGGTCTTGGCCTGCCACGAGTCCGGCAGGGTGCACATGATCAGTGTGGCGTCCAGATGGCTCGAGTGGTTCGAATAGAAGATCAGAGGCGGAGCGACGCCTTCGAGAGCGTCCCGGCCGAACACGCGGAGGGTGAGCTCGTTCCGCACGAGTGGGTGCATCGCGCCCTTCAGGAGCACCTGCCTCGCCGCGACTCCTGCGTCCGTGCGAGCCCAGTCGGAGGGGAAGACCCGGTCCACCTTCGGCTGGGCATGCTCTTCCGCGGAGCGAGGGACCAGCGGACGCCGACCCCAACGGAAGCCTTCGGCCATCACCTTCAGCTCATCCCTCATGTTCTTCGGCACACCCATCGCAGGCCCCTCAAACCACGTCCGCGATCATGATCGGCGGGGCATGGAAGTAGGTGATCGACGGCGAGGACCCCACCGTGTCCTTCGCCATCTCGAGCGCGTCGCGGAACGAGCCGGCGGCGCGATAGCCGAGGCGCGCGACGGACTTGGGCTCGCCCCCGACGAAGATCACGTCGCCCGCGTGGTCGCGTCCGTGCGCGCCCCAGTACCACATGTAGAAGGGATGGACGCCGTGATACGCGTGCGACGTCCGGTACAGGTGCGTGTACCAGGGATCGGTAGCGTAGCGCTCCTCGTACTTCGATTCGATCGTGGAGGGGTCCGTGGTCTCCGCCAGCACCTCCTCGAAGAAGTCGATGTAGGACGGGTGATGGATCTGATGGAACTCCCAGGGGACCGGGTGGTACATGATGACGACGCCGCCCGGCTTCACGATCGGCATGTTCCGGTACATGTTGAAGAGATAGCCGAGCCCCAGGCAGTGCACCAGGATGGGATTCATGATCGAGTTCACGTTGTAGGGGCTGATGTAGGGCAGTCCGAGCACGAGCACGTCGGTCTGTCCCTGGACCTCGACAAGTTGCTGCCGGTGCAGGTTCTCGAGGGTGCGATCGTGGACGGCCTCGACCTCGCCGGCGTTGATCCCGGTGAGCTTGTAGGGGGCTTCGACCCGGCGGTAGAACTCTCGCCGCGCACGGGGCGGCGCCATCTGGTTCGCCTTCCGGGCCGCCATCATGAGGCCCTGGTCGTAGGCGGACCACTCCCACTCCCGCTTGTTCAGGAAGCCGAGGTTCTTCGGGAACGTCTCCGCGTTCAGCGTGGTCTCGATCTGGAAGACCGTGAGGCCGTTCGCGGCGATCAGCCGGCCCATCCGTGTGGCGGAGTCGGCGATCGCGCTGTGCCCGGGCCTCGGGTCCATGTACGAGCGTGAGTGCATCATCGTGTCGACGTTGTGGTGATGCTTGAGCGACCGGTAGCCGGCGAGGCCGATCGCCACCGACTTGTGGCCACCGTCCATCGCCACCAGGTTCACGTTGATGTAGACGAGGAGATCCGACTCCGCCGCGCGCTTCGAGATCTCGACGTCCTCGTGCTTGTCGGTGGTGCCGATGAACGTCAACGCGTCCTTGTCCTCGCCGTCGAAGTTGTAGAGGTCCTTGGGCCAGAAGGAACGGAACACCCGCTCCCCGACCATGCGGCGGATCTCGTCGGCGGCCATCCGGCGGTGCAAGGCGGTCGCGACGACGATCTGCACGTCCTCGACGCCATCGCGCGCTGCCAACTCGATCACCTGCTCGAGTATCCGCTGCCGGATGTCGGGGCGCGTCATGGGCGGCAAGGGGATCGAGATGTCGTCCACGGCGATCGTGAGCTTCATCCCGGCCTTCAGCAGATCGGGGAGCGGCCGGGAGTCGCCCGTCGGGTGGAGCAGCGCCTGTCGGATCGCGGCGTTGACGTCTCGGATCCCTGGCAGAGGGTCGGGCGGGTACACGACCCTGGTGCCCAGCGGGAACTTCTGCATCCGGAAGCCCTCCCCCTCGTGGATCAGGAGCGGGGGTGTTCGCTCATCCACCTCCAACACGAATCCCGGTCTTGGCATGTGGTCGTCTCTCCTGTCCTCGTTCGTTTTCCTAGGCCTGCGGCGCGAACGCCACCTTGAACGTGCCGAGCTTGCCGGCGGCCATCGCGTGGTCGAGCGCCTCGCGCCACCGGTCGAGCGGATAGGTCGCGCCGACGAGTTCGTGGAGCATGGGGAGGTTCGTGGCGAGCTCCATCGCCATCTCGAACGTGGGCCGCGTCACGCCGTTCCCGAGATCCTCCACGCCCGACGTGTAGGCACCCGCGAGCTCGAGCTCGCGGAACCACAACGGGGTGAGATCAGCGCCGCCGCCGGGGATGCCGGAGACGACGACGCGTCCGCCCGCCTTCGTCGTCCTGAGAGCGAGGTCGAGCGCGCTGCTCGATCCCGTGCACTCGATCGCCACATCGACGCCTCCGAGGAGGAACTCCATCCCTCGCTCCGGGGTGAGCTTCACCGCATGGTCGGTCCGCCGGACGGCTTTCACCGCGTGCTCCGGACGCACGACATCGTCGGCGCCGGCCATCGTCGCCGCGGCTCGCTGTCGTTGGTGCTTCGCGGCCACGACGACGTGGTCGGCCTTCGTGAACGCCTTGATCGCGATCAACGTGAGGATGCCGACCGTGCCGGCGCCGATGACGTGTACCGATCCTCCGGCGGGGATCTCGGCGCGGAACGCCGCGTGGATCGCGCAGGCGAAGGGTTCGATCAGCACGGCCGTCTCGTCGCTCATCGCGTCCGGCACCGGCCAGAGCTGCGAGCGATGCGCGAGCATCAGGCGGCTCCATCCGCCTCCCGTCTCCGTGCAGTAGCCGGTCTGGAGCCCCGGCTTCAGGTGGCCGACCGTCACCCGGTCGCAGCGGCCGACATGTCCTGCCGCGCAATGCTCGCAGGGCGGATCCTCACCTCGGGCAGCGCATCCGAGGACGCTCGAGATCACGACCCGTTGCCCGGCCGCGAGGTCGCCGACGTCATCGAGGAGTTCGCCGACCACCTCGTGGCCGGGCACGAAGGGCAGAGAGACGAGCGGCGAGAAGTAGAACGAGGACCGCCCGGAGATCGTGGAGAGGTCGCTTCCGCAGATCCCCGAGAGCCGCGGCTTCACGCGGCCCCACCCTTCGCGCTTCGGCTCCGGATCCTTCTGGGTCACGAGCCGGAGCGGGGCGAGCCCACCCGTGACGAGTCCGGGTGCCTTCGAGCCGAGCGCGCGCGCGCCGAGGTACTTGGGTGCGGAACGATAGAACTCGAGTGCCAGCGCCACGGTCTACCTTTTCGCCGGCTTCGGGAAACGGACGCGCGGCATCCCCTTCGACATCCCCCACTCCTCGATCGGCCAGCGACGGCGGCGCGCGAATCGGTAGAGGTGGGAGTCGGGCGAGACCGCGACGGGATTCCCCACCGCGCGGAGCAGCGGGAGGTCGGAATAGGAGTCCGCGTACGCGTAGGAGAGCTTGAGATCGACTCCCTCCGTCGAGGCGTAGCGGCGAAGCCACGCAGCCCGCGCCTCACCGACGAGCGGGGGGCTGGACATGAACCCCGTGTACCGGCCTTCCTCGTCGACCTGGAGGTCCGCCCCGATCACCATGTCGAACAGCGGGTCGAGGGGCCGGAGGAACGCGTTCGCGGCGGCGGTGAGCAGCAACGTGCGATGCCCCGCCGCGCGATGATCCCGGATGCGGCGGATGGCCCCCGGACTCGCCTTCTCCAGCATGAACTCACCCACATGGCGATCGACCAGGCGATCGAGGCCCTCCACGGAGGCACCCTCGTACCGCCTGAAGAACGTGCGGAGGAAGTCACCTCGGTCCCGGCGGTCGATGGCCAGATAGCGCGGTATCCGCCCGAAGACGCCCACGAGCTCCCCAGGCCACTCATCCGGCTCGAGGTCCGCCATCCTCGCCCAGACGTAGGACTCGACGACGTTGGAAGAGATGATCGTCCCCTCCATGTCGAAGACGGCCAGCACCGGCTCCTTGCGCTCCCGGATCTTGACGCTCGGGCGCGCCCGGTCCGTCCGTGCGAGCTCGCGCAGCGACTGTGTGACTGCGGGCGAATGGACGTCCTGCAGGTAGTGCTTCCAATCGATCGCCGCTGCGTCGAACGGGAACCGGGCGCGATCCTCGGCGGACAGGCTCGCGTAGAGCGCCATCGCCACGTCGTCGGTGTAGATCACCTCGGCCTCGGTGTAAGCGCCGTAGAGGTCGGAGTAGCGCTTCACGAAGTCGACCCGCGCCTTGTCGCGATCCACTCGACCCACGGCGTCGCGCATCGCCTTGGATCTCGGGAGGTGCGTGACGACTTTCTCTGCGATGTCGGTCAGTCGCTCGGCTCGACGGAGCATCCTCTCGACGGTGACGTTGCCGGGGAAGGTCCATTCGGGGACCTTGTGCTGGCCTCGGCCTCGCTCCGGCAGTGGGTGGGCCTCGAAGTACTCCCGGACGAGCGTGTACAGCTGGTGGAACTGCAGCGGGTTCCGGTCGCCCGAGGACACGTGGTAATGGGCAGGTTCGCCAGGCGCCGGAGGGCTCGCGGCGACGGCGAGGATCGCGTTGACGACGAAGTCCACTGGGATGATGTCCACGATCCCCTCCGGGATGCCGGGGAACTCGGGGATCTGTCCGAGGCCGTAGGACCGGATGATCGGGTCGGCCATCTTGAAGCCGTCGATCCATCCCGGTGTGGGGTGGAGCAAGGCGGACTCGATGATCGAAGGCCGGACGATCGACAGCGGCAGACCTTCCCCCGCGGCGAGCTCTTCGACGGCGCGTTCCCCCATCGCTTTGGTGAACGTGTAGACGTCCGGCCACCCGAGCGATCGAGCGCGTTGACGACCGTATTCGACGAGTCGCTTCGTCATCCACGCTTTCCTGCGCTGCTCGGCGTCTTCGGCAACGGTGGTGGGACCGGCGCGGGAATGCTCTTTGGCTGCATCCTCCAGGAAGCGTTCGAGGAGCTCAGGCTTCCTCGACGCCGCCTCGACCTCGCCCCGCGACCGGAGCGCCAGGTCGGCCTCGAGTCTCCAATCGACCCGGTGGTCCAGGGTGCGCTCCGGGATCACGCCCTTCTGCACCCCGGCGACGTAGGCGGTCGAGACGTGGACGAGGGCTGGTCGTGATCCACCCGTGAGCACACCGCGGTAGAGATTCATCGCACCGAGCAGGTTGGTCTGGAAGCCTTCGTCGATCGGCGGATCGAACGCGACCGCGGCCGCGGAGTGGATCACCACATCGATGTCGCCCGGGAGCTCGGGCTGGCCTCGCGAGAAGTCGCCGTCGACGACCTCGACCCTCTCGTCGAGGAGTCCCAGGAGCGCGCCGTCGGATCCAAGGGACACGCGGAGCGGATCGAACGATGGCTTCCGCGACAGATAGTGGACCCGCTCGACCGAGGAGGCACCGGTCTGCGATCTGACGAGGAGCACGATCCTCGTCTCCGGGAAGTCCGCGAGGAGGCGTTCGAGGATCACCTGGCCGAGGAATCCGGTCACTCCCGTTAGGAAGATGCGCTTGCCGGCGAGCCGGTCCACGATCGACTGGGCCCTCGAGCGCCGGGCCTTCGCCTTCGGCTTGGCGTTCTCTACCATCCGGGAGATTATCCGCCTCTACCGGACGGTAGACAACCCTCGATTCAAGGGAGCTCCCGCGCTGGTCGAAGGCAAGATGTCGGACTTCTCACAGGAGAATCTGCAGTGTCCCTCCGTTCGAAGATGCTTGCGATGTCGACGATCCCGGTGGTCGTCCTGGCCTTCGCCATCGTGTACGCGGTCTCCGCACAGACGACGGCCTCTCGGACGAACACCGAGGTCGACCGCACGAACACGGTGAGACATCTGCTCGCAGGGATCCAGAACGACCTGGGGGTCGCCGAGGCGAGCGTCCGTGGCTACCTGCTGACCGAGCGAGCGGCCATACACCAGGACTACGAGAACGCCGTGGCGAGTCTTCGCCGTGGTCTGACGGAACTCGATCGCACCTTGATCGAAGAACTCCAGCTCACGCGGCTCGAGCGCCTCCATGAGCTCGTCGACGAGCGCCTCGAGACCTTCCGAGTCACCCTGCAGGTCGGGAGGGTGGCAGCTCAGGACACGCAGACCCGGCTCGAGACACTCATCCTGCACGGGCAGACGATCACCGTCGCCCTGCGAGGCGTGGCCGAACAGATGCAGTTGACCGCAGATGAGCTGGTCGCTCAGCAGATCTCGGCTCGAGACGCATCCTTCCGCCGGTCGTACCTCGTGCAGGTGGTGGCGATGCCCGCGGCCGTGTTCGCAGCGATGATCCTCGTCGTCAGCTTCACCGCGGGGATCGTGAGACGGGTCGGCAGGATCCGCCACAACGCGAAGCGGCTCGATGAGGGCAGGCCGCTGGAGGACGCGGACGACTCTCACGACGAGCTCGGGTCGCTCTCGCGAGCACTGGTCCGGACCGGATCGCACCTCTCGGAGCTCCAGGAGGAACTCCGCCGGCTCGCGACCGTCGACGAGCTCACGAAGCTCGCCAACCGGCGCGGCTTCTTCGCGCTCGCGGAGCACCAACTCCTGGTCGCGGCCCGGACGAGGGCGGCCGTAGCGCTGTTGTTCATCGACGTGGACGGCCTCAAGCACGTGAACGACGAGCACGGCCATTCGATGGGCGACCTGTTGCTGAAGGAGACGGCCGACGTGCTCCGGGAAACCATCCGCGTCTCGGATCTGGCGGGCCGGCTCGGTGGCGACGAGTTCTGCGTGCTCCTCATGGGGGACCCGGACCTCGATCCCGCGCGCGCGGTCGATCGGCTCCGCCACACGATCGACGAACACAACGCGCGCCCCGGTCGAGAGTTCCGCGTGTCGCTCTCGATCGGTCTCTCCGCACTGCCCCCAGGGCGGTCCGTCACGCTCGAGGAGCTGATCGACGCCGCGGACGAGGGGATGTACGAGGACAAGCGCGGGAAGCGCGAGGCCCAGACCGCCTGATCCATCTAGAAGCCAGGATTCCCTTGCTCAAGGTCTCTAACCTTGCAAGCCGATACCCGAAACCAGGTAGTCGGATCGGGCTATCGCCGCTCCAGGGCCTCTCGGGCGCGGAAGGGGATGAGGGCTCCGTGAAGAAGACTTCATGGCGATCGCGCTCTTGGCTTTGGTCGCGCTCGTGGCGGGACCTGCGACCGCGGGTGGCGGGAAGGGCAGCAGGTACCCGGGTGTGCTCTCTGCGACGCCGAACGTGCTTCACGCAGGCGACTCCTTCACCGTGACTGGCTGCGGCTACGAAACGGCGCTGGGGAACGTGATCGTCGGATTCACGGGAGGAGCCTGGGGCTCCCCGCTCGATCCGAACGGATGCTTCACGATCCCCGGCATCCCTGCCCTCTCGGGAGATACGCTCCCGGCGGGTTCCTACGAGGTCACCGCTTCCCAGGTGGTTCGCAACAGGTGGAAGGTCACCGGCGAGACATACGTCACGGTCCTCGGCTAACGATCACACGTCATGCAAGAAACGAAAGGGGCCGGCAGGAGCCGGCCCCTTTCTTCGTTCCTCGATCCCTGAACTACGGATCGATCTCGATCGTGCAGGTGATCGTGATCACCGCCGAACCGTCGACCTTGATCCCGGTCCGGGTCAAAGTGTCGTCCCAACCCGTCGTGTCGGCCGTTGAGGTGGTCCCGGTCGACGTGGTGCACGAGAGGGGATTCTCGAGCGCCGTTTCCCCGGAGCCTCCGTCGCGGAACCGAACCTGGATGTCCGCCATCGGCGTGTCGGTGAATGACGTGCTCTCACCAACGTACGTGGCGTCAGCGCATCCCGCGTTGTTGTCGACCGTCACCGTGCGCCCTGCGGCGTCGTCGATCGCGAACCCGGTCGGTGCACCGGTCTCGGTGACAACGTAAGCCCCGAACGTGAGGTTGTCCACGCAGATCTCACCGTTCGAGTCCGTCGTGAACGGGCTACCGCTGATGGCGGTGCCACCCTTCGTGATCGTGAAGGTGGCTCCACTCAACGCAGCATCGCTCTTGGTCGAGGTTTTCGTGATCTTGATCGCACCGAGCTGCTGGTTGTTCGTGTAGATGCAGGTGACAGAACCGCCGCCGATCAGCGTGATGTTCGCCTGCTTGGGGACGGTCGCGTCCTGCGTGCCGCTCGAACCGGTCGACGCAGTGCAGGAGAGACCTCCGAAGGCGAAGCCGGTCGGGTTGGCCCCTTCCGTGACCGTGTATGAACCGGCAGGAACGTTGGTGCAGGTCTCCGTGTTACCAGCGCTGTTCTGCGCCGGGTCCGAGCTACCTGCAGTCTTCCCTGCATTTCCATCGTCGTTGAGCGTGAAGCTGGCCGGTGTCGTGTCTGCGGTGCAGGAGATCGTTGAGCCCGCCAGCGTCGACGCGAAGTCGAAGTTCTGGTTCAGCCCACGCGGGTTGGTCTGCTTGATGATCTTCACCGTGCCGCAGTTCTGCAGCTCAAAGGGCGTGGGGCCCACGATGTCCTTCATCTGGGCGGTACCCGAGCTGCCTGAGCTCCGGCTCACCGCATAGGCCTTGCCGAAGTTCTCGCATTGGCCAGGGGTGAACACGCCGGCAGCGGTCAGGTCGACGCCGGCCTCACCGAACTCGTTCAGACCAAGGGTCTCCGTTGTCGCCGGACCCGTTCTGTCGTCCGCGGTCGCCGTCGTGTTGACCTTGCCCTCGGCCGTACCTCCGGCGGTCAGGTTCGTTGCCACACCCCAGCATGGAGCGTTCTTACTGCTGACCTCGCAGGCTCCGGACGTGACCCACCGGCGAAGCGTCAACGTGGGGTTGTCGGTCGCGCCGCCCTCGAAATCGTAGACGATGAGCATGTCACCGGCGACACGATTCACGAGGCCGCCGGGGGCGGCGCACGCCGTGGCGCCCTTGTTGAACTCGAAGCCGATGTGCGCAGAGGCGGATGTCGTGTTCTGTGGGATCCGCACCCAGCCCAGCATCAAGAATACGTGGTCGTTCACGGCCGCCGTCGGATCGATATCGACCGTCTTGCTTGCGAGGTAGATGCGCTTCAGGTCGTCCTTGTTCGGCGCCTTCGCGGTGATCACGCTCGGACAGTTGTCGTCCTGCTTGGTACCACCGGCGAACCCCGAGTCGGCCGTCGTCGCCTGCCAGTCCTCGAGACCCCTGAACGACCAACCGCTGAACGTGCTGGTCTTCGTGCGCGTGGGAGCCGCGCCGGTCCACCCGTTCGGGGCCGTTCCTCCACCGGAGTTGTTCCAGTCCACCCCCGCAGATGCGTCGTCGACGAGGTTGCCGTCGTCGTCCTCGAAGCCGGCATTCGTGCCGACCGGGCCGGCCGAAGCGGGGAGGGCCACGAGAACAGCCAAAAGGGCCGCGACCGACAAGAGCGCCAGCCGTCGGGTCCTCCGAGATCTTCCGAAGATACGTACCATTCGAGATTGCCTCCTCAGTAGGGTCAGTTCGTGGATGCCGCTGCAGTCCGAGTCGCCTTATCGGCGCACCTCCGAGAGTCGGGGCTCGGATCTCTCAGCTCGGATGCCTCCTTTCGGTCGTGGGCGGGCGGCTGCCGCCCCGCTGCAGTTCGGATGAGGAGGAAGAGCGGACGTCGGTCGCCTGCGCCCGAGCGGACACACGTCGACAGGCCAGATCGGCCACGCCGTCCCACCCCCTGATTCGCGGGAAACAAAAAGGACCCAGTTGATCACGGATCGTGATCGAAGGGTCCCTCCACCCCCACCTGGGGGTTTCCCGGTCCCCAAGTGGCCTACGGCAAATGCCGAAGCGAAGGCGGATGATAGCAGGGAGCGCTGAAGCGGGAAGTAGGTCGTTTGGGGGACACCGAAAAGAAACCGTGAGTTGGGTACGACGTCCATCGGAGCGTCACATCGGGTTCTCCACATGACGAGGAGGGCAACGCCCGGCCAGGCTCCCCCGGCGAACAACCTACTGCGGACGCAGGAGCCTTAGATGAGGACTCACGCGGTGGAGAACAGGCGCTCCGCGATCTGGATCCCGTTGAGGGCCGCGCCCTTCCGAAGGTTGTCGCCGCAGGCGAAGAGAAGCAGGGAGTCGTCGTGGCCCGGCGTCTGCCGGATCCGCCCGACGAGCACCTCGTCGCGGCCCGCGGCCTCCAGCGGCGACGGGTACACGCCGTTAGCGGGATCATCGCGGACCTCGACACCCGGCGCCTCCACCAGGAGTCCACGGGCCTCCTCGGGTGTGATGGCACGCGAGAACCGCGCCAGCAGTGACACCGAGTGACCCACCGGCACTGGGACGCGCACGCAAGTCGCTGCCACATCCAGATCGGGGATCCCGAGGATCTTCCTCGATTCCTGGACCGTCTTGACCTCCTCGTGTGTGGATCCGTCGTCCGCGAACGCGTCGATCTTCGGGAGGACGTTGAACGCCATCGTCTTGCCGAAGACGTCGCCCGCCGGGAGCGCGCCCAGGTCGGGATGCCCGAGCTCCTCGACCTGATCGTGGAGCTTCTCGATCTGTTCGGCGAGCTCGCGGGTGCCGTCGCGCCCCGCGCCCGACACGGCCTGGTAGGACGAAAGCACGAGCGAGCGAAGACCGGCCGCGCGGTGCAGCGGAGCGAGCGCCATCATCGCGACGATCGTCATGCAATTGGGCACCGCGATGATCCGGGGCGAACCCTCGAGCGCCTCCGGGTTCACCTCGGGGACGACGAGCGGCACGTCCGGCTCCATCCGGAATGCCGAGGACTTGTCGATACAGACGGTCCCGGCGGCGGCGGCCTCCCGCACGAACCCCCGGGCGATCGACGCTCCGGCTGCGGAGAGAGACAAGTCGATCCCCCGCAGCGTGTCGAGAGACAGCTCCTGCACCGTGACATCACGATCGCGGAACGAGATCGTCCGTCCCGCGGATCGAGCCGACGCCAGAGGCACTAGCTCATCGACCGGGAACGCGCGCGATCCGAGGATGCGAAGCATCTCGGTGCCGACCGCGCCCGTCGCGCCCACGACAGCGACCTTCAATCCCACGACCTCACCCTACCGGGCGGTGCGCAGCGGACGGCTGAGGACTAGCGGAACGTCCATGTGCCGAGGATGCCTTCGAACTCCTCTGCGCGGCTGTCGAAGCCCTCGGTGTCGGTCTGGAGCTGTACGCGCCATGCGGCGTCGCCCCGCACGAACACGATCTCCCGCACTTGCTGCTCCACCTGCCCGGCCTCGAGAACGAAATCCCATTGGACGGCGGCGACGCCCGCGACTCGCCGCTCGACAACCTCCCCGACCTCCATCCCGTTCTCCGTGGCGACGTCACGTGCCGCTTGCACGATCTCCTCTAGACCCTGTCCGGTCTGGAGCTGGATCGCCATGATCCGCACCGTGGACGCGTCCGCCGGCTTGATGAGTTCGTCGTAGGGGAGCTCCGCGGGGGCCGCTTCGTTCGTGAGCTCCCAGCCGGGCGCCGCGACGCAGTAACCGAATCGAGCCGATTCGACCGTGCTTCGGTCGCACATCCCCGGGCCGCCGAGCCACCAGGATCCCGCCATGACGACTCCCGCGAGAACGGCGAGGAGCCCGACGACGACGAAGACCGCCTTGGCCGCGGAACGGGTCGGGGGTTCGGGCGCGGCCTCCTCGATCTCAACGTCTCGACCCGGAGGCGGGGGCGGTAGGGAAGGGTATGGATCCATACCCTCTAGTTATCGGGCATCTCGACCGGAACGTCCAGTCCGAATCGCGCGTGCACAGCTCCCAGCGCCCGCGCAGCGTCCGCTTTCCTTACGACGCAAGAGATCCGGATCGGTGATGTCGAGATCATCTCGATGTTGATCCCCTCGGCTGCGAGGGCGTCGAACATGTCCGCTGCCACTCCGGGCTGGCTCTTCATCCCGGCCCCCACGAGCGACACCTTGGCGACCCCGTCGTCGACCGACCAGTTCCGTGCCCCCACCTCGTTCGCGATCCCGCCGATCGTGGCTTCGAGGCTCGCGACGTCGGCGATCGGAGCGGTGAACGACAGGTCGGTGGCACCTTCGTGCGACACGTTCTGCACGATCATGTCGACGCTCACCCCGGCGCTCGCCACCGACTTGAACAGCATGGCCGCGACGCCGGGCCTGTCGGGCACGCCGTCGAAGGTCACCTTCGCCTCGTCGACCTCCAATGCGACCCCCGAGATCAGAACGTCTTCCATGTGATCGTCAGCCTCCTGCACCCAGGTGCCGGGTGCCTCGTCGTCGAACGAAGAGCGCACGTGGAGCCGGAGACCGCTCCGGCGCGCGAGCTCGACGGAGCGCGACTGGAGCACCTTGGCCCCCGTCGCGGCGAGCTCCAGCATCTCGTCGTAGCCGATCCGCTCGATCAGCCGAGCCTGCGGTGCGAACCGTGGATCCGCGGTCATCACGCCGCCCACGTCCGTGTAGATCTCGCAGATCTCGGCGCCGACCGCCGCCGCCATGGCGACGGCCGTGAGGTCCGATCCGCCGCGCCCGAGCGTGGTGATCTCGTAGGCGGAGGAGAGTCCCTGGAAACCCGCGATGATCACGACATTGCCGGCCTCCAACGCCTCGAGGATCCGCTTCGGACGGATCTCGATGATCTTGGCCTGGCCGTGCGCGGTGTCGGTGATGATGCCGGCCTGCGAGCCCGTGTAGCTGACCGCGCGGCACCCTCGCTCGTTGATCGCGATCCCCAGGAGCGCCATCGCGATCCGCTCTCCCGCGGTGAGCAGCATGTCCATCTCGCGCGGGTCGGGATGCGGCGCGATGTCCTTGGCCATCCGAGCGAGGTCGTCGGTCGTCTGTCCCATCGCCGACACCACGACGATCACGTCGTTGCCTTCCTCACGTGCGCGGACCACGCGGTCGGCGACCGTGCGGAGCCGATCGACCCCGTCGACAGACGTCCCGCCGTATTTCTGCACGATGATGGGCATGTCGAGCCGAGCGTAGCAGCGTGCTCTCCGGCGGCCGGTCAGGCAGGCTCGAGCGCGTCGACCCCGCCCTCGAGACCGAGCGCCTGCCGGAGGAACCGCATCTGGAGCAGCAGGAGGTTCTCCGCCACGGACTCCTCCGTCGTCATGTGCGTGATGCCCGACAGGGGCAGCACCGAGTGGAGACGGCCCGCCTCGGTGAGCGCGCGAGAGAGCCGGAGCGTGTTCGCCACGAAGACGTTGTCGTCGGCGAGGCCGTGGATGAGGAGGAGCGGCCTCACGAGGTTCGGCGCATCGCCGATCAGCGAGTTCGTGCGGTACACCTCCGGCTCCTCCTGTGGGAGCCCGAGGTATCGCTCGGTGTAGGCCGTGTCGTACAGCACCTGCTCCGCATCCGGCGCGCCGGCGACAGCGGCGTGGAAGACGTCCGGCCGGCGAAGGACCGACATCGCCGCGAGGTACCCACCGAAGGACCAACCCCGGATACCGACCTTGTCCAGATCGAGGAACCCGTAGCGATCGGCGGTCGCGTGAAGCGCGTCGACCTGATCCTCCAGCACGGGACCGGCGAGGTTCCGGTAGACCGCGTGCTCCCACGCGATGCCGCGTCCCGGGGTTCCACGCCCGTCCGCGACGAGGACGGCGAACCCCTGATCGGCGAGCCACTGCGGCTCGAGGAGGGCCCGATGCGCCTTGACCACCCGGGAGAAATGGGGGCCTCCGTACGGATCGACGATCACCGGGAGCGGGGCGTCGGGCTCGACACCCCGGGGTGTGAACAGCGCGACACGGATGTCTCGGTCACCGACGATGCCGAACGTCGGCCGCGCTTCGAGGAGCGGGGTCTCGGCGAGTGAGCGGATCTCCGCGGCCTCCTCGCCGGCGCGGAGCACGCGCACACGCCGGAGCGGCGCCTCCAACAGCTCCGAGACGATCACGGTGACGTCGGCGGCGCGGGCGGCGAGGTGGATGCCCGGTTCGGTCGTGAGCGGCTCGGGCACGGCGCCCACCTCGCCACCCGCGCCGCGCCACACGTGCAGCTCCGTGGGGTCCTCGTTCGCGGCGAACAGGACGTCGTCACCGATGTCGAGGACGGTGGCGACCTGGAGCCCCGGGGGGGTCGCGGGCTCGCCGTCGAGCGTGATCCGGCGAGTGTCCTCCGATTCGTCGACGAACACGAGCCG
>Ga0299913_10001186_pt1 | contig 18766 bp, 15 predicted proteins | sample RVTome_9_FD_201360 | JGI IMG/M metagenome (GOLD analysis project Ga0299913, IMG submission 201360) | Soil microbial communities from uranium-contaminated site in the Upper Colorado River Basin, Wyoming, United States - RVT155D38 (version 2) ... | reverse complement strand
GCCGCCGGTGATGTGCAGCTGCGAGACCAGCCCGCACTCCGCGCAGAGCGCCACGCCGTACGCCGCGTTCTCGACGTTGCAGCCGGTCACCACCCGGCCGTCGTCGACCGTCGCGGCCGCGCCGACGGAGAACCGCGAGTACGGCGCATACGCGTGCCCCATCGCCTCGACGGCGGCGGCCTTCAGCTCCTCCCAGTCGAAGTCGACCACGCTAACCGGCGCTTCCCTTGCGATAGATCATCCCGTCGGCAGCGGGCATTCGGAGTCGTTGCGAGGCGAAGGCCAGCACCAGCAGCGTGGTGACATACGGCGTCATCCGGGTGAAGTCGCCCGGCACCTCCTCGATGGCGAAGTAGAGCGCACCGATGGCGATGCCGGCGCCGGCCATGACTGCACCGGTGATCCGGGCGCCGTTGCGCACCTGCCAGACGGCGAGCGCGACCCCCAGAAGGGCGACGGCGAGCAACAGTGCGTGCACGGACTCGCCACCCCGGCGCAGACCCAGGGTCTCGGTGTAGCCGAACAGCCCGGAGCCCGCGATCAGGCCGCCCGGCCGCCAGTTGCCGAAGATCATCGCGGCCAGGCCGATGTAGCCGCGACCGCCGGTCTGCCCATCGCGATAGTTGCTCGATGCCACCAGCACCAGCACGCCGCCGGCCAGGCCGGCGAGGCCCCCGGAGACCAGGACCGCGATGAACTTGTAGCGCAGCACCCTGACGCCCAGGGACTCGGCGGCCACCGGGCTCTCGCCGCACGACCGCAGCCGGAGGCCGAAGGACGTCTTCCACAGCACGTAGTAGGTGACGCCCACGAGCAAGAACGCCAGCACCACCAGCAGCGACAGGTTCCACACCATCGCGCCCAGCATCGCCGCGAGCTCGGAGACGAAGAAGACGTCCTTGTCCTCCACGTCCTTGAGGGCATCTCGGAGCGGGCCGATCGTGATGGTCTGGACGTCGTCGAGCTTCGGGGACTGGGTCGTCCCACCCCCGGGATAGTTGGCGAAGGTCAGCGAGGCGAGATATTGCACGGCGCCCAGGGCGATGATGTTGACCGCGACGCCGGAGATGATGTGGTCGACACCGAAGACCACGGTCGCCGTCGCGTGGATCAAGCCACCGAGCGCGCCCATCAGCATCGCGCCCGCTACGCCCACCCACGGCCCGTAGTGGTAGGCGAAGTAGGCGCCGCCGAACGTGCCGAGGATCATCATGCCCTCGAGGCCGATGTTGACGATGCCGGCGCGCTCGGACCACAGTCCGCCGAGCGCCGCCAGCATGATCGGCACGATCGCGATCATGGTCGCCGCGATGGTCCCCGAGGAAGCGATGTCGTCGGCCCCGGTGATCACCTCGAGCAGTGAGAGGATGAGGAGGACGCCGACCAGCACGGCCACGATCCACCACCGGGAGAGGCGGCGCGGGCCGGCCTTGGCCGCTGGGATCGCGTGCGCTTCGGGCACCATGGATGGGGCGGTCACGACTTGACCTCCTCGTGCTCGGGCCCGCTTCCGGGTGGGGGTGCCACGGACTCGTCGGCCAGCACCTGGGCGACCCGGCGCTGCTCGAGCCGGACGCCGTACCGACGGACCAGCTCGTAGGTGATGACGACGGTCAGCACGATCACGCCCTGGGTGATCGCGACGATGTCGGGCGAGACCCCGACCAGGATCTGCAATGGGTTGGACTGCTCGTCGAGGAAGGCGAACAGGAGGGCGCCGAACGCGATGCCGATCGGGTGGTTGCGGCCGAGCAGCGCGATCGCGATGCCGGCGAATCCGAGCCCGGACTGGAACGTCGAGCCGTAGTGGTAGGAGTCGCCGAGGATGATCGGCAGGCCGACGAGGCCCGCCGCCCCGCCCGAGATCAGCATCGCGACGATGATCATCTTCTTCTCGTTGATCCCGCTGGCCACGGCCGCGGTGGCGGACCGCCCGGTGGCGCGCAGGTCGAACCCGAAGCGGGTCTTGTTGAGCAGGAACCAGTAGCCGAACCCGGCGGCCGCTGCGATGAAGATGAACCCGTAGATCTCGGTCGCCGCACCCTCGCCGATCGAGATGTTGGGGATCCGGCTGCCCTCCGGGATGGTCTTCGTGTTCAGCGCGTTGCTGCCCTCTTCACGCACCGCCGCCTTGCGGAGCAGGTAGGCCACCAGGCCGGTCGCGATCGCGTTCAGCATGATCGTTGAGATGACCTCGCTGACCCCTCGCGTCGCGCGGAGCGCACCGGCGATGCCGGCCCAGACGGCCCCGACCGCAATCGCGACCAGGATCGCCAGGACGGTGTTGAGGTAGCCCGGCAGCCAGGCCTCGCCGGCCACCACTGCGGCGGCGAACGCGGCCACCCGGTATTGGCCGTCGACGCCGATGTTGAACAGGTTCATCTTGAACCCGATCGCAACGGCCAGGCCGGAGAGATAGAGCACCGTGGCGTTGTCGATGATGTTCGACAGGTTCCGCCGCTCGGGCCAGGTGAGGATCTGGGACCACACGTCCCCGACCGGATCCCCGGCCAGGATCAGCACCAGGCTGGTGATCGCGAACGCCGCCACCAGGGCCAGGACGGGCACGCTGGCGCCCAGCACCAACCGGGTCACGCGGGGGCTCATGCGGCGGCCCCGGCGCCGGTCATGGCGGAGCCGAGCTCCTCGGGGGTGACCTTGGCCGGGTCGAAGGTGCCGACCAGGCGGCCGCGGAGGATCACCTCGATCGTGTCCGAGAGCCCGATCAGCTCGTCGAGGTCGGCCGAGATCAGCAGCACGGCCAGGCCCTCGCGACGGGCCCGCTTGATGTGGTCCCAGATCGCGGCCTGGGCGCCGACGTCGACGCCGCGGGTGGGGTGCGAGGCGATCAGCAGGATCGGCTCGCTGCTCATCTCGCGGCCGACGATGAACTTCTGCTGGTTGCCGCCGGACAGCGCGCTCGCGAGCACGTCGGGGCCGGGCGTGCGCACGTCGTACTCCTCGATGATCCGGCGGGTGTCCTGGCGGGCGCCCGGCTTGTCGATCAGCCCGTGCTTGGCGCTCGGCGGCCGGAACTGGTGGCCGAGCACCCGGTTCTCCCACAGCGGGGCCTCGAGGAGCAGGCCGTGCCGGTGCCGGTCGGCGGGGATGTAGCCCACCCCGGACGCGCGCCGGTCCCGCGTCGACATCGACGAGAGGTCACGGCCACCGAGGCGGATGGTCCCGTGGATCCCGTGGCGCATCCCCATGATCGCCTCGACCAGCTCCTCCTGCCCGTTGCCCTCGACCCCGGCTATGCCGAGCACCTCACCGCGGTGGATCTCGAAGCCGATGCCCTCGAGGAGCGGCCGGCCGTCCGCGGAGTCCAGGCCCAGGTCGCGGATCGACAGCAGCACGTCGTCGGTCACGGTAGATGTCTCGGTGCTCGGGGACGGCAGCTCCGAGCCCACCATCAGCTCGGCCAGCTGCCGGGCGGTGACGTCCTCCGGATTGACCGTGTCCACCGTAGTACCGCGCCGGATCACGGTGATCTCGTCGGCGACCGCGAGCACCTCGTCGAGCTTGTGGGAGATGAAGATGATGGAGATCCCCTCCGCCTTCAGCTCGCGCAGGTTGTCGAACAGCTCGTCCACCTCGTGGGGCACCAGCACCGCCGTCGGCTCGTCGAGGATCACGATCCGGGCGCCGCGGTAGAGCACCTTGAGGATCTCCACCCGTTGGCGGGCACCGACGCCCATCGTCTCGACCAGGCGGTCGGGCTCGACGTCGACGCCGTACGACTCGGAGAGCCGCTCGATCTCCCGGCGCGCCGCGGCACCGATCCCGTGCCGCCGCTCCGCGCCCAGCACGACGTTCTCCAGCACCGTCAGGTTGTCGGCCAGCATGAAGTGCTGGAAGACCATGCCGACTCCGTGCGAGATCGCGTCGGCCGGCGAGTGCAGGCTGACCGGCTCGCCGTCGATCTCGATGGTCCCCGAATCGGGCGGCTGCACGCCATAGAGGATCTTCATCAGCGTCGACTTGCCGGCGCCGTTCTCACCCACGAGGGCGTGGATGGTGCCCCGGCGCACGTCGATGTTGATGTCGTCGTTCGCGATCACGCCCGGGAAGCGCTTGCCGATGCCGCGGAGGCGAACGGCGATCTCGCCCGGGGGCGCGTCCGGGGACGCGGTGGATGCTGTGCTCGTCACCACGATGTGACCTCCCAATCTGGCGCCATCAAGACCGTGCTCGTTTCGCCATCGGTGACGTTACAAGTGAAACGGGATCCGCGGCCACGCGCCATGCGCGCCCGCGGATCCCGTTCGTTGAACTGGTCAGCCTCAGGGGGTCGTCGGAACCTCGATCTCCCCGTCGATGATCTGCTGCTTGTACTCCTCGAGCTGCTCGGTGATGTCGTCGATGAACCCACCGGTCGTGGAGTAGCCGACACCGTCGACCGACAGGTCGTAGGTGGTCACACCGGCGGGAGCATCCCCGTCGACGAACTCCTGCAGGAAGTTGAACACCGCGACGTTCACGTTCTTGAGCATCGAGGTGAGGATGACGTCCTGCACCGACGGGTCGGCAGTGTTGTACTGGTCGGAGTCGACCCCGATCGCCCAGCCCTCGGCATCGGCCGCGGCCTCGAAGACACCGCCACCGGAACCGCCGGCCGCGTGATAGACCACGTCGGCGCCGCCCTGGTACATGCCCTCGGCTGCGGTCTTGCCCTTCGCCGGGTCGGCGAAGCCGGAGAAGTCCGGCACCTGGGTCAGGTAGGTGCTGTCGATCTCGATGTCCGGGTTGACCGCCTGGGCGCCCGCGATGTAACCGGCCTCGAACTTCTGGATCAGCGGCGTCTCGACGCCACCGACGAAGCCGATGTGGTCGGCCTCGGTCTTCAGCGCTGCGGCAGCACCGACGAGGAAGGATCCCTGCTCCTCGGCGAACACCAGGCTGGCGACGTTCGGCACGTCGGCGAGCGAGGAGTCGTCGATGATCGCGAAGGTCACGTCCGGGTACTCCGGAGCCACCTTGCCGACCGAGGCGGCGTAGGCGAAGCCCACCGCGATGATCGGGTTGAAGCCGGCGTCGGCGAAGGTGCGCAGCCGCTCCTCGCGGGCCGTCTCGGCCTCGCCGTCCTCGGCCTCCGACTCGTCGGCATCGACGCCGAGCTCTTCCTTGGCCTGGTCCAGACCTGCGGCCGCCGAGTCGTTGAACGACTGGTCGCCGCGGCCGCCGACGTCGTAGGCCATGCCCACCTTGATGTCGCTGCCGGGCTGGTCGCCGCCGCCATTGGTGTCGTCAGCGCCATCGCCGTCGTCGTCACCGCATGCGGTGAGGGCAAGGATCATCGCGCTGAGCACTGCTGCAAGCTTGTAAGTGCGTCGCAAGACGCCCTCCTTGGGTCAGTAATGAGCGCTCGATGCCGAGCGCACGAATGGGAGAACACTAGGACACGTCGGACCGCTGGAAGGGCGATTGCGGAATCGTTACCTTCTCGATAGGGACGGCCGCGTCACGGGGCCGAGAGGGCGCCTACGACCGCCTCGGCCTGCACCCGCGCGCCGACCCCGATGGCCCGCTCGTCGACCCGGAAGTCGCCCTGGTGCAGGTCGTACGTCGCGCCGCCCGGGGTCCGGGTGCCGAGCCGGAACATCGCGCCGGGGACCTGGTCGAGCATCCACCCGAAGTCCTCCCCGCCGAGGCTCTGCGGCACGCTGACCTGGCCCTTCACGCCAAGGACGCGCAACACGGCGGCCGCCAGCACGGCGTTGCAGCCGGGGTCGTTGACGACCGGCGGCACGCCCTGGAGGTAGTCGATCGTGGCGGTCACGCCGTAGGGGCGGACGATGTCGAGCACCGCCTCCCGGATGATCGGCTCGCAGCCGGCCCAGGCCACGGCGTCCAGGATCCGCACGGTCCCCGCGACCATCCCGCTGACCGGGATCACGTTGGAGGCGGCGCCCGCGCGCACGATGCCCCACACCACGCTGACCCCGGACCGTGGGTCCATCCGCCGGCTGAGCACCGCCGGGAGCTCGCTGGTCACCTTGGCCAGGGCGAAAGTCAGGTCGCCGGTGAGGTGCGGTCGGGAGGTGTGCCCACCGGTGCCCTCGAGCCAGACCTCGATCCGGTCGGCCGCGCTGGTCAGGGCGCCGGCGCGCAGCCCGACCTTGCCGACGTCGACGGCGGGGTCGCAGTGCAGCGCGAAGACCCGCTCCACCCCGTCCAGTGCGCCCTGGGCGATCAGGTGCTTGGCGCCTCCGGGCATCACCTCCTCGGCGGGCTGGAAGAGCAGGCGGACGGTGCCCGGCAGCTCCCCGCGCTCGTGGACCTCGGCCAGTGCGAGGGCGGCACCGATGAGGGCGGTGACGTGCACGTCGTGACCGCAGGCGTGCGCGATGTCGGGGACGGCGCTGCGCCAGGGGTCCTCGGTGCGGTCCGGGATCGGCAGCGCGTCCATGTCGGCGCGTACGGCGACCACCCGGCCGCCCTCCCCCAGCTCGGCGACGAAGCCGCTCCGGGGCATCCGGGTGACCCGCCAGCCCGCCTGCTCGACCCGCTGGGCGGCGATGTCGCCGGTGCGCGACTCCGACCAGGCGAGCTCGGGATGCCGGTGGAAGTCGCGGCGCAGCTCGACCAGCTCGTCGTCGTACTTGTCGACGACGGCCTCGATCAGCTGGGAGGTGGAGGTGGGCATCGGTCCGAGCCTAGTGGTCATGACCACACGTTCGTCGAGGGTAGCCGTGGTCCAGGTGCGTGCATCGCGAGGCGGCGTCGCGAAGGCAGACCGGGCGTCTTTCGAGCGATGCCAACGAAGCGAGGTGCGTGCGTGGGCCGCGGGGACCCCGACGAACTATGGGGAATGACCGCTAGTGCCCCTCCTGGGAGGCCGAAGGCCCCGTCCTGTACCGGACGGGGCCTTCGGGTCGGGTCAGTTGCGGATGCGGACCACCCGGCCGTCCGGCGGCTCCTCCTCGGAGGGAAGCACGTTGACGGTTGCGTACAGGTCACCGTTACCACGGAGCTCCACGTCGCCGGGGAGCGCCGTGCTCAGGTAGGTCTTCGGCTGCGAGCCCGGCTTGATCTTCACGATCCGCCCGCCGAACAGCTCGGCGACGAAGAGAGTGCCGTTGTCGGCGACGGCGAGCCCGGTGGCGGTGAGCAGCCCGGAGGCCACCTTCTTGGTGTTGCCGGTCTTCGGGTTGACCCGGTAGACCGCGGCGCGAGCGCCGAGGCTCGGGTCCTCGGGACCGCCGGGGAGGGTGGTGACATAGAGCTTCCCGTCGGGGCCCCTCTCGACGTCGGTCGGCACCGGCTCGAAGTAGTACTTCAGCCCGACCGTGCACTCCGGCAGCCCGGCCCCTGCCGCGACCTCCTCGGTGACCAGGATCGGCTGCGCGGGGAGCACTGCCACCGTGGACAGCTTTCCCTTCCTGTTGTACTTGAGGATGTCGTTGCCGGCCGCATCGGCGATGAACGTGCTGCGCCTGGTCTGCACGGTGGCGTAGGGGTGGGAGTCGACGATGCCTTCGTAGGGCTGGAAGTCCTCGGGGACCTCACAGTCGTCCGGCAGGCCGCGGAGGTTGTAGACAACGTCACCGTCGGGGTTCTTCTTCGTCTCGTACGCCGTGAGGTTGGCGAGCGACCTCGCCTTGCCGCTGTCGCCGATCCCCATCAGGAACGCCGGGCCGTTCTCGAACTCGGACGGTCCGGGCTTCGTGATCGCGAAGCGTACGTTCCCCTTCCGCTCTGAGACGGCGCCGACCTCGGTGCCCTCCGGAGCCTGGTAGAGGGTCTTCGGCGACTTGCCCGGCTTCTTCCGGTTCAAGAGGCCCGCGAAGTTCTGCGAGTAGTAGACGGTGCCGTTGTCCGTGACGTCCAGGCTCAGCGGACCGATCAGTCCGCCGACGATCGTCTTGGCCGTCGGCTTGGCGCTCGGCCCGTCGGCGACGGCCGGGCCGCCGAGCGCGGTGCCGGCCAGGGCGACGGCGGCGAACGCGGCCACCAGGTGCTTGCGTTGCATCGAGATCCTCCAGATCGGTTGGTCCCGAGATCGTGTCTCCACGGTGAGGCCAGAAGTGTCCCGGTGACAGAGCCCGATGTCCCGGGGTTTCGGGAAGTCGTCCCGACGTGCGGCTGCGGTCTAGACGGTTTTCCCCGAGATTGGGGAGACAGGAAGGTCTCAGCCGTCGTACGCCGCGAGGATCCGGTCGGCGGCGACGGTCGCCGGCAGCTCTCCCGAGAGCACCTGCGAGCGGATCTCGTCACGCACCGCATGCACCGCGGGCGAGTGCCGCAGCCGCTGCTCCAGCTCGTCGCGGACCAGGGACCAGGTGAACTCGAGCTGCTGCGCCGCGCGCTTGGCCGCCAGCCCGTCGGCGCCCAGGTGCTCGCGGTGGGCGAGGACCCGCTGCCAGAGGTCGTCGACGCCCACGTCGGTGAGCCCGGAGCAGGTGACCACCGGCGGCGCCCACTCCCCCCTGCCGTGCACGAGCCGGAGCGCGCCGGCCAGCTCGCGGGCGGCCGAGCGGGCCTCCTGCTCGCGATCCCCGTCGGCCTTGTTGACAGCGATCACGTCGGCGATCTCGAGGATGCCCTTCTTGATGCCCTGCAGCTGGTCGCCGGTGCGGGCCAGGGTCAGGAACAGGAACGTGTCGACCATCCCCGCGACGGTGACCTCGGACTGGCCGACGCCGACGGTCTCGACCAGCACCACGTCGTACGCCGCCGCCTCGAGCACGGCCATCGCCTGCGCGGTGGCCCGGGCGACCCCGCCGAGGGTGCCCGCGGACGGGGAGGGCCGGATGAACGCGTTCGGGTCGGCCGAGAGCCGGGCCATCCGGGTCTTGTCCCCGAGCACCGAGCCGCCGGTGCGGACCGAGCTGGGGTCGACCGCGAGCACGCCGACCCGGTGGCCCTCGGCCGTGAGCCGGGTGCCGAGCGTCTCGATGAACGTCGACTTGCCGACGCCGGGCACGCCGGAGATCCCGACCCGGATCGCGTCGCCCTCGCCCGCGAGCTCGGTCAGCAGCGCCCGGGCCGCCTCGCGGTGCTCACGCTTGGACGACTCGACGAGGGTGATCGCCTGCGAGACCGCCGCGCGCCTGCGCGCGCGGACACCAACGGCTAGAGCCTCCACATCCGGCATCAGTGACGCAGCTGGTCCCGCAGCTTGGCGAGCAGGTCGAGCGCGGACTCGGCGATCACGGTCCCCGGCTGGAACACGGCCGCGGCACCCATCTCCAGGAGCGTCGGTACGTCGTCGGGCGGGATCACCCCGCCGACCACGGTCATGATGTCGGGCCGGCCCTGCTCCTCGAGCGCCTTCCGCAGGGCGGGCAGCAGGGCGAGGTGGCCGGCCGCGAGGGAGCTGACCCCGACGATGTGCACGTCGGCGTCGACCGCCTGCAGGGCGACCTCCTCGGGTGTGGAGAACAGCGGCCCCACGTCGACGTCGAAACCCATGTCGGCGAACGCCGAGACCACGACCTTCTGGCCGCGGTCGTGCCCGTCCTGACCCATCTTCGCGACCAGGATGCGGGGGCGACGGCCCTCGGCCTCCGCGAACTCGTCGGTGGCGTCGCGCACCTGTTGCACGAGGGTGCTGCCGCTTGCGCCCATGGATCTCTCAGCCTCGTCTCGATAGACCCCGCTGATCGTACGGATCACCGCCTGGTGGCGGCCGTAGACCTTCTCGAGCGCGTCCGAGATCTCACCGACGGTGGCCTTGGCCCTGGCCGCGTCGACCGCCAGTCCGAGCAGGTTGCCGTCGAGCGACGCATGGGTGGCGCCCTTCTCTGCGGAGTTCGTCAGCGCCTCGAGCGCCCGGCGAACCTCGTCGTCGTCCCGCTCCGCCCGCAGTCGCTCGAGCTTGGCGACCTGCTGGCGGTAGACGTCGTCGTTGTCGACCCGGAGCACGTCGAGCTTGTCCTCGGCGTCGAGCCGGTAGGTGTTCACGCCGATCACCTTCTGCGTTCCGGAGTCGATCCGCGCCTGGGTGCGGGCGGCGGCCTCCTCGATCCGCATCTTGGGGATGCCCTGCTCGATCGCGTTCGCCATGCCGCCCGCGGCCTCCGCCTCCTGGATGTGCGCCCAGGCGCGCTCGGCGAGGTCGTGGGTGAGCCGCTCGACGTAGTAGGACCCCGCCCAGGGGTCGATGGTGCCGGTGGTGCCGCTCTCCTGCTGGAGCAGCAGCTGGGTGTTGCGGGCGATCCGGGCGGAGAAGTCGGTCGGCAGTGCGATCGCCTCGTCCAGAGCGTTGGTGTGCAACGACTGGGTGTGGCCCTGGGTCGAGGCCATCGCCTCGATGCAGGTGCGGCCGACGTTGTTGAACACGTCCTGGGCGGTCAGCGACCAGCCGCTGGTCTGGCTGTGGGTACGCAGGCTGAGCGACTTGGGGTTCTTCGGGTCGAAGTCGCGCACCAGCCGCGCCCACAGGGCCCGGGCGGCGCGCATCTTGGCGATCTCCATGAAGAAGTTCATGCCGATCGCCCAGAAGAAGCTCAGCCGCGGGGCGAACCGGTCGATGTCCAGGCCTGCGTCGAGACCGGCGCGGAGGTACTCGACGCCGTCGGCGAGGGTGTAGGCGAGCTCCAGATCGGCGGTCGCCCCGGCCTCCTGGATGTGGTAGCCGGAGATCGAGATCGAGTTGAATCGCGGCATCCGCTCGGCGGTGTAGCTGAAGATGTCGGAGATGATCCGCATGCTCGGCGCGGGCGGGTAGATGTAGGTGTTGCGGACCATGAACTCCTTGAGGATGTCGTTCTGGATGGGCCCCGCGAGCTGCTCCGGCTTCACCCCCTGCTCCTCGGCCGCGGCGATGTAGAGCGCCATCACCGGCAGCACCGCACCGTTCATCGTCATCGACACCGACATCTCGTCGAGCGGGATGCCGTCGAAGAGGGTGCGCGCGTCGTAGATCGAGTCGATCGCCACGCCGGCCATGCCCACGTCGCCGCGCACCCGAGGGTGATCCGAGTCGTAGCCCCGGTGGGTGGCCAGGTCGAACGCGACGCTGAGGCCCTTCTGGCCGGCCGCCAGGTTGCGGCGGTAGAAGGCGTTGGACTCCTCGGCGGTCGAGAAGCCGGCGTACTGCCGGATGGTCCACGGCTGGGTGGTGTACATCGTGGGGTAGGGGCCGCGCAGGAACGGGCTCAGGCCCGGGAAGGTGTCCAGGGCATCCAGGCCCTCGACGTGCTCGGGGCCGTAGACCGGAAGGATCTCGATGCCCTCCGGGCTGTGCCACGGCTCGGTCGACGGTGGTTGAGGTGCGAGCGTGCGAGCCTCGAAACCTCCGTCGCTCAGGGGCAGCCCGGCGAAGCTCTTCGGGACGCTCATGCCAGCTTCTCCCTCGTGCGGGTCAGGAAGTCCAGGGCGTCGACGCCCATCGCGCAGGCGTCGTCGACCCCGAGGCCATCTGGCTTGCCGGCGACGATCACGTACGTCGCGCCGGCCTTGCGCAGGGCCTCGACAGCGTCGGCGCCCCACTCGGCGTACGTCGCGTCGGCGCCGGCCAGGCACACGACGTGCTGGCCGTCGTACGCCGCCAGCAGCGCGTCGACGCCGTCGGTGGCACCGGCGGTCTCGACCGCGATGCCGCCCGCGGCGAGCAGGTTGGCGGCGAAGGTCGCTCGGGCCGTGTGGGAGGCGACGCTGCCGAGGGTGGCGAGGAAGACCGGCTGGGTCATCGGCTGGTCGCGCAGCGCCTCGAAGCTGGCGCCGTAGCGGCGCACGTCGGGGTCGCCGGAGGGCGCGCGCTCGGGCAGGGTCTCGGCCAGGTTCGGGAACTCCGTGAGTCCGGTGATCGGCCGGTGCCGCTTCGCGATCCCGGCCTCCCGTTGCGCGACCGTCGCCGCAATCTCCTCGTCGAGATCGGCCCCCTCGTCGAGGCGCCCGAACAGCTCCCAGGCGGCGACCGCGAGGTCGTCGGTGAGCTTCTCGACGGCGTACGCGCCACCGGCCGGGTCGGCCACGTGAGCCACGTGGGACTCGTCGATCAGCAGGTGCGAGGTGTTGCGTGCGATCCGGCGGCCGAACGCGTCGGGACGGCCGAGCGGGCTGTCGAACGGGAGCACGGTGACGCTGTCGGCGCCGCCGACTCCGGCAGAGAACGCGGCCACCGTGGTGCGCAGCATGTTCACCCAGGGGTCGTACTTGCTCATCATCGGGCGGCTGGTGACCACGTGCTGGCGCATTTCGTGCGTGGTCGCCCCGCTCAGCTCGAGGACGCGGGCCCAGAGCCGGCGCGCGGCGCGGAGCTTCGCGATGGTCGAGAACTGCTCGTCGGTGGCGGCGTACCTGAACTCGACCAGGGCGGCCGCCCGGTCGATCTCCAGTCCGGCGTCCGTGAGAGTGCGCAGGTACGTCGCACCGGCGGCCATCGACCAGCCGAGCTCCTGGACGTCGGAGGCACCACGCTCGTGGACCGCGGTCGCGTCGACCACGAATCCGAGGACGCCGGCCTGCCAGGCCCGGCCGGCCAGGTCGGCGGTGGCCCCGCTCGCCGGCACTCCGAGGTTCGTGGCCGGGTGCAGCTCCCGGTCCCCGGCGTACGCGAGGAAGGCCGCCGGGTCGACGCCGTCGAGGACGATCGGCGCCAGGTCGAGCATGACCTCGTCGAGCACCACCGCGAGATCGGCGTCGGCGCTCCCCTGCACCCACAGGCTGGTCACCCCTCCCTGGAGGTCGACGAGGGCCTCCTCGTGGGCCAGCTTCGCCTCGTCGGCGCGCACCAGTGCCCGGACGTCCCAGTCGCCGGCCCGGGTGGGGCGGCCGCTCGTGTGGAGGTCGTCGAGCAGGGCCGGGGTCCCGAGCGGAGTGACCCCGATGCCGTCGAGCGTCGTCCGGGTGAGCCGGTCCCACGCCAGCGCGTCGTCGTCCTCGTCGCCGAGCCGCTTGGCCTTGCGGAGCACGGCCGCCGCCGCGGCCTCCCAGTCCGCGACCGTGAAGCGGTCCTCGGGGGAGGCGAGATCGAGCGAGCCCTGCTCGGGCTCGAGCTCCTCGGGCTCGTCCAGCCCGCCCTCGACCACGTGTCCCGGGCCCTGTTCCGTCATGGTGCGCACCTTAGGAGCAGCGGGCACCGGTCACTAGCGGGTGTGACTTTTCGGACGCGTGACGTGAGGAACTCCTCAGCGTGAGCTGACGGCCACTCGTACCCCCAGCGCCACCAGGACGGTGCCGGCGATGGCGTCCAGGCGGCGGCGCACCTTCGAGCGCCGGAAGAACGCGCCGGCCCGGCCCACGCCGTACGCCAGGGTGAGGTAGAACGCCGTCTCGATCACGACTTGGACAATGGCCAGGCCGGCGGTGGTCGCGAAGAGCGGGCGATCAGCCGGAACGAACTGCGGGTAGAACGCGACCATGAAGATCGCCGCCTTGGGATTGGCGAGCTGCACCAGCGTGCCCTCGGCGAACCGCGCCCGCCACCCTCGCCCGCTCAGCTCCTCGACCGCCTGGTCGTGGCCGCCGCCGCGCCACGCCGACCGCCAGGCGCGCAACCCCAGGTAGAGCAGCACGCCCGCACCCACGACCTTGAGCACCACGAACGCCGTGGTGGACACCGCGACCAGCGCGGCGAAACCCGCCGCCGCGGCCAGCGCCCAGAGGTAAAGACCGAACTCCAGGCCCAGCACCGTCGGCACCGCACCCCGCCAGCCTCCCACCGCGGCCCGCTGGAAGATCAGCGCCATCGCCGGACCGGGCGAGGCGGAGATGAGCAGCACCGCCACCACGAAGGCGGGCATCAGGGCGATCAGGTCCATGCCGGGAATTCTCGCAGGAGCCCGGGCGTCGGGGCGAGCGAGTTCACCCGACTTGCTGAGACCTGCACAGAGGCTCCTGAAGCTGGAGTAACGGGCGGCACGTGGCACTCCGGCGGCGCGCGATTTGGTCGTCTTCCGCCCGTTAGCGCGCCTCACCTCAACCACCGCCGGGAGTGCGCGCGCTTGCGCGGGCGGCGGCTTGCCGCCGCCCCGTGCGCCGCTCAGCTGATCGCGCGAGGCTCGGTGTCAAGGACGCCGAAGGCGCCGCAGGGAATCCTTGACAGCGAGACGCGATCAGCTACGCGCGCGGGCCCTCCGGTGCCGCCGTACAAGGGTGATTTCGAGGCTCGCTGACGCTCGCACCTCAACCACCGCCACCGATCGCCGCGTGCGAGTGTCAGGCCTGCGACCAGTCCGGGATCTGCTGGAGCGCCCAGCCGTTGCCGTCGGGGTCGGAGAAGTAGACGAAGCGGCCCCAGGGCTGGTCGTCGATGTCGCTGACCTCGATCCCGCGGGACTTCATCTCCGCGTGCGCCGCGTCGGCGTCGGCCACGACCATCTGCATGTTGTCGAGCGAGCCCGGCTGCATCCGGGTCAGGCCCTTGCCCAGCGCGATCGAGCAGCCCGACCCGGGCGGGGTCAGCTGCACGAAGCGGATCTCCTCACTGACCGTGTGGTCGTGGTCGAGCACGAAGCCCGCCCGCACGTAGAAGTCCCTCGCCCGGTCGACGTCGGTCACGGGCACGGCCACCAGTTCCAGTTTCATGTCCATGCGGACAGCCTAAGCACCCTAAAGGACAGATTCTGTCCTCAATGGCGAGCGATCTCGCGGGTCCTTGACAGGCCGGCCGTACCCTCGTACTTTCCTAGATAGTTAATTAGCCATCACGGAAAGTGCTCACCATGCCGCTCGCCCTCGACGATCGACTCAGCGAGACCTTCGCCGCGCTGGCCAGCCCAACCCGGCGGGAGATCCTCGCCCACCTTGCGCGCGGCCCGGCGAGCGTCAACGAGCTCGCCGAGCCGTTCGCGCTGAGCCTCCCGGCGATCTCCAAGCACATCAAGGTTCTGGAGAAGGCGGGGCTGGTGAGCCGTGGCCGGCACGCCCAGTTCCGGCCCTGCTCCCTCGACGCCGCGCCGTTGAAGGAGATCTCCAGCTGGGCCGAGCAGTACCGGCCGATCTGGGAGGCGCGGCTGGACCGGATGGACGACTACCTCAAGACCCTGCGCACACCTCAAGGAACGGACGAACCCGATGACCGATGACAACGCACCCCGCAACGCAGTGGTGCTCGAGCGCACCTTCGACGCACCACGGGAGCTCGTCTGGCAGATGTGGACGGACCCGGAGCACTTCCGGGCGTGGTACGGCCCGGACGGCGTCGAGGTCCCGGTGGCCAGGATGGATGTGCGCGTCGGCGGCACCCGACTCGTGGGCATGAGCAGGGACATGGACGGCACGACGATGCGGATGTGGTTCACGGGTGAGTACCGGGAGGTCGTCGAGAACGCGCGTCTCGTCTACACCGAGTCCATGTCCGACGAGCACGGCACCGTGCTCCCACCGGCGGAGGCTGGCCTGCCCGACGGCCATCCGACGACGACCGAGGTCACCGTCGAGCTGGAGGACCTCGGGGATCGCACCCGGTTGGTCCTGACCCACGCCGGAATCCCGGCGGACTCCCCCGGTGCGGTCGGCTGGACGATGGCGCTCGACAAGCTCGCCGCGCGCGTCGAGACCCAGCCCGCCCGATAACTGCATCTCCGACGCCACTCCTGACCGGCTCCCGGAGCCAGTGGGGAGAAGGGGGTGGTACACACCGACTGAGGGACCTACTGGCGCCCGTCGTAGTCCTTGTTGCGGATCCCGATCTTGTTGCCGAGCCACACCAGCGGGTCGTACTTCTTGTCGGCGACGCGCTCCTTCATCGGGATGATCGCGTTGTCGGTGATCTTGATCCCCTCGGGGCAGACCTCGGTGCAGCACTTGGTGATGTTGCACATCCCGATCCCGGCGGCGCCGTGGGCGAGCTCGCGTCGGTCGTGGGTGTCCAGCGGGTGCATGTCGAGCTCGGCGTAGCGCAGGAAGAACCGCGGGCCGGCGAACGCCGGCTTGTTCTCGTCGTGGTCGCGGACGACGTGGCAGGTGTTCTGGCACAGGAAGCACTCGATGCACTTGCGGAACTCCTGGCCCCGCTCGACGTCGATCTGAGCCATCCGGCGCTTGTTGTCCGCGTCCCGCGGCGGCGGCGCGAACGACGGCAGCTCGCGCGCCTTCTCGTAGTTGTAAGAGACATCGGTGACCAGGTCGCGGATCACCGGGAAGCTGCGCATCGGGGTGACCGTGATCGTCTCCGACTCGTCGAAGTCGGAGAGCCGGGTCATGCAGAGCAGCCGCGGCTTGCCGTTGATCTCGGCGCTGCAGGAGCCGCACTTGCCGGCCTTGCAGTTCCAGCGGATCGCGAGGTCGCCCGCCTGGGTGGCCTGCACCCGGTGCAGCGCGTCGAGCACCACCTCGCCCTCGGAGACCTCCACGGAGTAGTCCCCGAGATCCCCGCCGTCCTGGTCGCCGCGCCAGATCCGCATCTTCAGCTCGTAGCCCATGTCAGTCCCCTTCATTCACTCACGAGTCGAAGTACTTCTTGAGCTCGTCCGGCATCACCGGGATCGGCTTCTCGGACAGGTCCACACTGGTGCCGGTCGCGTCCAGCCTCAGCACCAGGTTCTTGGTCCCCCACTCGGGGTCGGGGCCCGGGAAGTCGTCGCGGGTGTGACCGCCGCGGGACTCCTGACGCGCGAGCGCGGCCTTCGCGACGCACTCGCTGACCAGCAGCATGTTGCGCAGGTCGATCGCGAGGTGCCAGCCGGGGTTGTACTGCCGGTGACCCTCGACGACCATCCCGGTGGCCCGCTCCTTGAGCTTCGCGATCTCCTCCAGCGACTCCTCGAGCTCCGGCGCGGTGCGGATGATGCCGACCAGGTCGTTCATCGCCTGCTGCAGGTCCTGCTGGATCGTGTAGGGGTTCTCTCCGCCCTCCCCAGGATCGAACGCAGTCTCGAACGGCGCCAGCGCGCTGTGCTTTGCGGCGTCGACGTCCTCGGCGGCGATCGCCGGCCGCGAGCCGAGGGACGCTGCATACTCGGCGGCGGCATCACCGGCGCGCTTGCCGAACACGATCAGGTCCGACAGCGAGTTGCCGCCGAGCCGGTTCGAGCCGTGCATGCCTCCTGAGCACTCACCGACGGCGTACAGACCCTCGACGATCGAGCGCTCGGTGTCCGGGTCGACCTCGACGCCGCCCATGGCGTAGTGGCAGGTGGGGCCGATCTCCATGGGCTCGGCCGTGATGTCGACGTCGGCCAGCTCCTTGAACTGGTGGTACATCGACGGCAGCCGCTTCCTGATGAACTCGGGGCTCCGGCGGGAGGCGATGTCGAGGTAGACCCCGCCGTGCGGTGAGCCGCGGCCTGCCTTGATCTCGGAGTTGATCGCCCGCGCGACCTCGTCACGCGGCAGCAGCTCGGGTGGTCGCCGGTTGTTCTTCTTGTCCTCGTACCAACGGTCGGCCTCCTCGATGTTGTCGGCCGTCTCCGCCTTGAAGAACTCGGGGATGTAGTCGAACATGAACCGCTTGCCCTCGGAGTTCTTCAGCACGCCGCCGTCGCCGCGCACCGACTCCGTCACCAGCAGCCCCTTCACCGACGGTGGCCAGACCATGCCGGTCGGGTGGAACTGCACGAACTCCATGTTGATGAGGGAGGCCCCCGCCCGCAGCGCCAGCGCATGACCGTCGCCGGTGTACTCCCACGAGTTCGACGTCACCTTGAAGGCCTTGCCGAAGCCTCCCGTGGCCAGCACGATCGCCGGCGCCTCGAAGAGGACGAACCGCCCGGTCTCCCGCCAGTAGCCGAACGCACCAGAGATCCTGCTGCCGTCCTTGAGCAGGTCGGTGACCGTGCACTCCATGTAGACGTCGACGCCGAGCGCGACCAGCCGCTGCTGGAGGGTGCGGATCAGCTCCAGCCCGGTGCGGTCGCCGATGTGGGCGAGCCGGGCGTACCGGTGCCCACCGAAGTCGCGCTGGCTGATCAGCCCGTCGGGAGTGCGGTCGAACAGCGCCCCCCAGTCCTCGAGCTCCATCACCCGCTCGGGCGCTTCCTGGGCGTGCAGCTGGGCCATCCGCCAGTTGTTGAGCATCTTCCCGCCGCGCATGGTGTCGCGGAAATGGACCTCCCAGTTGTCCTCGGGGTAGACGTTGCCCATCGCCGCCGCCGCGCCGCCCTCGGCCATCACCGTGTGTGCCTTGCCGAGCAGCGACTTGCAGACCACCGCGACCCGGGCGCCCGCTTCCTGCGCGGCGATCGCCGCCCGCAGGCCGGAGCCACCGGCCCCGATCACGATCACGTCGTAGGCGTGCCGTTCGATGCCGCCCTCGGCCTCGCCGGACATCTCGTTGCCGGTCATGGGATGCCTGTCGGCCATCAGAAGAACCTCACGTCATCGATCGTCCCGTTGGCGATCAGGAAGATGTAGAGATCGACCAGCGCCACGGAGAACAGGGAGACCCACGCGTACTGCGCGTGGTTGGCGTTCAGCTTGGACACCCAGGTCCAGAGCCGGTAGCGGACCGGGTGCCGGGAGAAGTGCCGCAGCCTGCCTCCGGTGATGTGCCGGCAGGAGTGACAGGACAGCGTGTAGAGCCAGATGTAGACCACGTTGATCGCCATCAGCACGGTCCCCAGGCCCATGTGGATGCCGTCCCACTCGCCGTTCTCGTCACGGAACGCGAGCACCACGTCGAACGTGAGCACGGCGCCGACGAGCACCGCGGCGTACCAGAAGTAGCGGTGCACGTTCTGGATGATCAGCGGGAACCGGCTCTCACCGGAGTACGCCGCGTGCGGCTCGGCGACCCCGCAGGCCGGCGGGGACAGCCAGAACGCCCGGTAGTAGGCCTTGCGGTAGTAGTAGCAGGTCATCCGGAAGCCGAGCGGGAAGATCAGGATGATCAGCGCTGCCGAGAGGGGCCACCAGGCGAAGGGCTGGCCGAAGTCGG
>Ga0299913_10001185_pt1 | contig 18766 bp, 21 predicted proteins | sample RVTome_9_FD_201360 | JGI IMG/M metagenome (GOLD analysis project Ga0299913, IMG submission 201360) | Soil microbial communities from uranium-contaminated site in the Upper Colorado River Basin, Wyoming, United States - RVT155D38 (version 2) ... | reverse complement strand
TCGTCCATCATCTCCTCGGTCGTCGAGGTCTCGTCCATCATCTCCTCGGTCGTCGAGCTCTCGGCCGCTGCCGGCGAGGTGGTTGTCGAGGCGTCCTCCCCACAAGCGGCGAGCAAGAGGACGATCGCCATCAGCCAGGGGGCGATGCGCGAGGTGCGATGCATGATGTGTTCTCCTTTTCGGGTACTGGGGCCAACGTACGAGCGAGCCGGGGAGAAAGAGCGGCTGTTCACCACTTGTTGAGGCTTTGTTGTCGGAGCCGTCACGAGAGGTGAAAAGTTGCGAAACCCGCGACGTGCCCGCTCCCCATCCGGCCGGCTGGGCATACCATTTCTCAGGTGGACGACCCGAACCGCGACACCGGCCATCGCATCCTGCTCGTCGACGACGAGCCGCGGATCCGCGAAGTGGTGGCCAACTACCTGCGTCGTGACGGCTACCTGGTGGAGACGGCCGGCGACGGGGCCGCCGCTCGTACCCATCTCGCCGAGTTCAAACCCGATCTCGTCGTGCTCGACCTCATGCTTCCGGCAGTGTCCGGATTCGAGGTCCTCAGCGAAATCCGGCGCGCCGGCGACCTCCCCGTGATCGTTCTCACCGCCCGTACCGAGGAGTCGGATCGGGTGGCAGGGCTCGAGTTGGGAGCCGATGACTACGTGGTCAAGCCGTTCTCCCCCCGGGAGCTGGTCGCCCGGGTCCGGACGGTGCTGCGCCGGGCCACACCCCGGCCCGCACCCGGGCCAATCGATTTCGACGGCGTGGAGATCGACCCAGGCCGACGGGTCGCGACCGTCGCCGGAGAGCCGATCGAGCTGACCGCTCGTGAGTTCGACCTGCTCGCCTTCTTCGTGGCCAACGCCCGGCAGGTGTTCAGCCGCGGTGAGCTCCTGGAGAGGGTGTGGGGCTCGTCGGCTGAGTGGCAGGACCCGGCCACGGTGACTGTCCACGTTCGCCGCATCCGTCAGAAGATGGAGACGGATCTGCAGGATCCACGGTGGATTCAAACGGTGTGGGGCGTCGGGTACAGGTTCGGATCATGAGGACCACCCTTTGGGCACTGGCCATCGTGCTCGCCGCGGGGCTGCTGATGGCGGAGTTGGTGATGGACGTGACCCCGCCTGAGCGGCGCCAGCTCTATCTGGTATTCGGGCTCACGGCCCTGTCCACATTGGTCGCCGCTGTGGTCGCCGTCAGGCTGGCGACGCGGCTCTCGTCCCTCCGGGCCAGCCTCATCATCGTGGCAATGGCCGCCGTGGGAGTCACCGCCGCCGCGGTGGCGGTGGCCGCCATGACCATGTTCATCGAGCCCCACGACCTGACCCTCGTGCTGGTGGCGTTGCTGCTCGGTGTGGGTCTGGGTGGCGTGGTGGCCGGCGGGGTGGCCCGGCCCCTCGCCTCGGATCTCGACGCGATCTCCGTCGCCGCGGAGCGAGCCGGTGAGGGCGACCTCACCGCCCGGACGGGGGTGAATCGCACCGACGAGCTTGGCGAGGCGGCGGCGGCACTGGACGCCATGATCGGGAAACTGGAGTTGGCTGAGGAGGAACGCCGCGTCCTCCTCACCGCGGTCGGTCACGATCTGCGCACTCCTCTCGGGTCGATGCAGGCCGCCATCGAAGCGCTCCAGGACGGGGTCGCACCGGATCCAGCTGCCTACCTGCGCGGTCTCTCCCATGATCTCGAGCACCTGACCCATCTGGTCGACGACCTGTTCCTGCTCTCCAGGATCGAGGCAGGGAGGCTCGAGCTGTCGACCACGACCGTGGACCTGGCCGAGCTGGCAGACGAGGCGACGGAAGCCGTGGCCCCGGCCGCGGCCCGGCGTCAGGTCCGGCTCGCAGTGGAGGCTCCGGGTCATGTCGGTGTGGTCGGTGACCCGGCGGCGCTGGGACGGGTGTTCCGCAATCTCCTCGCCAACGCGGTTCGGCACAGCCCGGAAAGCGGCGAGGTCAGGATCGTCCTCACCCGCAACGGGCTTTTCGCCGAGGTCTCAGTCGTCGATCAGGGAGAGGGTTTCCCCGATCGTCTCAAGGAGAGCGCCTTCGAGCGCTTTGTCCGGGCCGACGACTCGCGTAGTCGCGAGTCGGGAGGCACCGGGCTCGGGTTGGCCATCGCCAAGGGCATCGTCGAGGCCCACGACGGGGCCATCGCCATCGAGGAGGGTCCCGGAGGCCACGTCCGGTTCACGGTGCCACTCGCCTGAGGCTCGGCCTCAGTGACCTACTGCACCCGGGGTGATGGGGGATTCGGACGGGCCGACGTGAGCGGTGTCCCGGAGAGGGATCTCGGGGAGGAAGATCACCAGGAGGAGCCCCAGGACCAGGAACGGGATGGCAACGCTGAACGCAGCGGTGATGGCATGGGAGAAGGCATCGACCACGTCGCTCCTGACCTCGGGGGCGAGTTGCGAGATCAGTTCCGGGCTCCCGGTCAGGTCCTGGAGGTCGCCGACCGAACCGGAGGTGAGTCGTGGGGCCAGTCGTGTCACGAGCTGACTGGTGAGGATGGCCCCGAACAGCGCCGTCCCGAACGACCCTCCCAGCGAGCGGAAGAATGTGGCAGAAGAGGTGGCTACGCCGAGGTCGCGAGCCTCGACCGCGTTCTGCACCGCGATCACCAGCACCTGGAGCACACCGCCCATCCCGATCCCGAAAGCGAGCATGTAGATCGAGGCTTGGAGCAGGGTGGTCGCGGGGCTCATCGTCGAGAGAAGCCACAGACCGAGCGACATGAGGGCGGTACCGACGATCGGGTACACCTTGTACCGGCCGGTTCGGGTGATGAGCCGGCCGGTGACGATCGAGGAGGTGACCACGCCACCCATCAACGGGAGGAGGAGCAGCCCGGAGTTGGTGGGTGTGGCGCCCATCACCACCTGGAGGAAAAGGGGCAGGAAGACGATGGCCCCGAACATCCCGACCCCCACGATGAACGCCGCCCCCGACGTGATGGCAAAGGTGCGATCCCGGAACAGACGCAAGGGGAGGATCGGCTCGGCCACTCGCCGCTCCTGAAGGATGAACATGGCGAGCAGCGCCACAGCGAGCACCGACAGCCCGATGATCACCGGCGAGCCCCAGGCGAACTCCGAGCCTCCCCACACGGTGACCAGGAGAAGTGAGCTCACCCCCCCGACCAGGAGACCGGCCCCCAGGTAGTCGACGGGATGGTCGACACGACGAAAGGGCAGGTCGAGCACGGTTGCGGTCACGAAGAGTGCGGCGAGCCCGATGGGCAGGTTGATGTAGAACACCCAGCGCCAGGAGAGATTGTCCACGAAGAACCCGCCCAGCAGCGGGCCGGCGATCGAGGAGAGGGCGAACACCGCACCGATGTAACCCTGGTAGCGACCTCGTTCCCGGGGAGAGAGCACGTCGCCGACGATGGTCATCGTCATCACTATCAACCCTCCGGCGCCGAGTCCCTGGATCGCCCTGAACCCGATGAGCTGCACCATCGACTGGGAGAGCCCGGCCAACACCGACCCGACAAGGAACGTGACGATGGCGAACTGGAAGACGATCTTCCGCCCGTACATGTCGGACACCTTCCCGTAGAGAGGGGCCGAGGCAGTGGAGGTGAGCAGATAGGCGGTCACCACCCAGGAGAGCTGTTCCAGGCCTCCGAGCTCGCCGGCGATCGTGGGGAGTGCGGTGGCCACGATCGTCTGGTCGAGGGCGGCCAGGAAGAGCCCCAGCATCAGCCCGCTGAGGACCAGCAGGATCTGACGATGGGTCATCCGGGGTGCGGCGGGAGCGGTGGTTTCCAAGTTGGGTCCTGTGTGAAAGGTGTGGCGTCAGGTCAAATGATGCTGAACGTGATCGCTGAGGTCGGCGGCGAAGCGCTCGGTCAGGTCGAAGAGGGCGTCGCGGTCGGTCTGGTCCCAGCCGGCCAGCACGGTGGCGAGAACTCGGCGACGCTCGGTCTCCAAAAGGGCGACGACCCGCTCCCCACTCTTGGTGGCTGTCACCAGAGCAGCCCGTCGATCGTCCGGGTCCGGGACGCGTCGAACCCAGTCACGAGCCTCGACGGCACGGAGGTGGCGGCTGATCGTGGACGGATCGAGACCCAGGTCGCGGGCCAGGTCTGTGACCCGGATCGGGCCCTCTGACACGACCCTACGCATCACCAGGAAGCCGGCTCGCTCGCATTCGATGCCGGCCCTGGAGGCAACATGATCGTGGAGCCGCTGCAGGGTGCCGTGACGGAACAGGCCGGCCATCGCTCGCTGGAACCGCTCCAGGCCTTGATCGGTGGTGGTGAGCATTCGGGCAGCATAATGGTTGTAGTCACCAACCAAGTAAGTCCGAGATGAGCGGCGTTACTCGGAGACGAAGAGACGGTCGGCGGCGAACTTGCCCACACCGACCGCTCTCCCGTTGACGAGCGTCGTCAATGCACCGTGTGGATCGCGTTGGACCAGCTCCACCGAGGCGTCGGGACGAAGCCCACTCTCGTCGAGGTACTTCATCATGTCGGCGTCCAGCTCGAGCTCCTCGGAGATCCGCTCCAGACGCAACGACTCACCGTGCTCGATCTCGCTCAAGGGCTTCATCTTCGGCGGCTTGTACCCGGCGCCGGGGATGGGATTGCCGTGCGGGCAGGTCTTGGGATCCTCCAGCACCGCCCACATCGCCTCTTCGACCTGATCGGAGATGGTGGTTTCCCAGACCTCTGCCTCGGCATGGACCTTGTCCCAGGGGAGCTCGAGGACATCACTGAGAAACCGTTCGGCAAGGCGGTGCCGGCGGACGATCACTGCGGCGAGGTGACGCCCTTCCTCGGTCAGCTCGATGCCGTCGCCGGAGACGAGCAGGCCCTCGTCGGCCATCCGACGCACCATCTCGGAGACACTGGCCCGGCTCACGCCGAGCCAGTCGGCGATGCGGGCCTGTATGACCGGGATCCCCTCCTCCTCGATCTCCCAGATGGCCTCGGCGTACTCGCGGTAGCGAATGGAATAGGTCGACGTCACCGAGGGCAGGCTAACCGGTGTCCGCCCCACGCCCGATTGGCGGTGCGGGGTGACACCACATTCCTAATGCATGGCGTCACGTATACGTGACGCCCTGCATGAAGTTGCGATCAGTCCTCCTGATCGCGCTTGATGAGACGCTTGGGGAGCACAACGAATGCCACGAACAGAGTCCCGAATGCCGCCAATGCTGCGAATTCCATGTCCTTACCTCCTGTTGTCGTTTGTTTGCTCTGCCTAGGAAATCTCTGCGCCGACATACCCGGGCTGGGTGAACTCGGTGGCGTCGAGCCCGGCGTCTTCGTCGGCCTCGGAGACACGCAGCCCGATGCTGCGCTTGATGAGCCCGAAGACGATCGTCGAGGCGATCCCGGTCCAGGCCACCACGGCCCCGATCGAGACCAGCTGGGCCACGAAGGTGTCGGTGCCACCGGCGATCAGACCGGCGACTTCGAGGTACTCGCCGTTGGCGAAGATGCCCAGGGCGAGCAGTCCCCACAGACCGCAGATACCGTGGCAGGCAATGGCCCACACCGGGTCGTCGATCCGCAGTCGTCGCTCGAGGAACCCGGCGCCGACGATGGCAAGGGCACCGGAGGCCCCGCCGATGACGAGTGCGGCCCAGTTGTCTACGAACGCGCAGGGAGCAGTGATCCCGACCAATCCGGCGATGATCCCGGAGCAGGTCACCGCGATGTCGGCCTTGCCGGTCCGGGCCAACTGGATGTAATAGGCCACCAGGCCGCCGGCGATCGCCGCCAGGAAGGTGTTCACCGCGATCACCGCGATCTGCGGGTCGTTCCCGTTGAGCGTCGAGCCCGGGTTGAACCCGAACCAGCCGAAGAAGAGGATGATCGTGCCGAGGACGACGTAACCCATGTTGTGCCCGGGTATCGCACGCGGTGTCCCGTCGGCGGCGTACTTGTCTTTCCGTGGCCCGACCATCCGGGCGCCGACGAAAGCGGCGATGCCCCCGACGGCGTGGACAACGCCAGACCCGGCGAAGTCCCAGGCACCGAGCTCGGCCAGCCAGCCCCCGCCCCAGACCCAATGCCCGTAGACGGGGTAGACGATTGCCGAGATGAGGAAGGAGTAGGCCATGTAGGCGTCGAGCCGGGTCCGCTCGGCCAGGGCACCGGAGACGATGGTGGCCGCGGTGGCTGCGAAGACCATCTGGAAGAACCAGAGAAGAGCGGTGTCGGTGGTGCCGTACTCACCGGCGAGGAAGAAACCCTCGGTTCCGAAGAACTGATTGCCGGTGCCGAACATGATGGCAAAGCCGAAGGCCCAGAAGGCGAGACCGCACATGCAGAAGTCCATGAGGTTCTTCATGAACACCGAGCCCGAGTTGCGGGCCCTGGTCGACCCGGCCTCGAGCAGAGCGAAACCGGCCTGCATCAGGAAGACGAGAGTGGCGGCGACCATCATCCAGACGTAGTCGAGGCTGGACGCCACCGACTCCACCGTCGGGCCCTCCTGGGCCATTGCCATTCCGGTCGGGACCAAGCCGAACACCAGTAGCAGGAAGGCCACCCAGAGCCTCCGCTGACGCACCCACCCTTTCAACAATGTCTGCTTCTCCACCGCTCCAACCCCTTCTGCCAATGGTCAGGTTCCGAACGAAGAAAATGATGAGGCCAGGGTGTTTCTGTCCTGTGACCCGCCGGTTACGAGTCAGAAACGGTCTTGTTACGGGCGTGTTGCGAGCCCAGCGCGTGGGACCGAAGCACTGCCGACCAAGGACACAGCAACCCTCGACCCGCACCGGGGACGGCATAATGAGCACGATGGGATCGGTTCCCTCCCAGAGCCTGACAGGGGACTGGCTGGTGGAGGCGATCGGCGGCGAACCAGTCGACACCACAGCCCCGCGGGCCGTCCGGTTCGAGGCAGACACCGTCGCCGGCCGGGTGGGAGTCAACCACTTCACCGGGCCTTTCACCATGGGCGAGGGTGTCATCGAGGTGGGCGAGTTGGTCTCGACCCTGATGGCGGGGCCACCGGAGTTGATGGCACTGGAGGATCGATTCGTCGCACACCTGCGCGGAGTTCACGGGTTCGAATTGGAGGGAGATGAGTTGGTCCTCGGCGACGGAGAGCGGTCGATTCGGCTGATAACCGCCGGCACGATCTCGGTACGGGGATCGGTCACCTATCGCGAGGATGCTGCTGCCGCCGGGCAGCCTCATCAGCGTGGAGCTCGTCGACATGTCGGACACGGCAGGAGAGCCGATTGCCTCAGACGTGATCACCGGCGCCTCGGTGCCTCCGGTGCCCTTCGCCTTGTCGATCGTTCTCGCCAAGAGCGACCAACGTCTGCTTGGGGCCCAGGCGAACATCCGTTCCCATCGGGGGACGCTGCTCTGGGCGACCGAATCGCCGACTGCGCTCGGATCCGGGGACGAGCCGCTGGAACTGCTCGTGCGACGGGGCGCCTGAGCACGGCCACCCCGGGGGCTTCAATCTGAACCTCGCACCGAGGCGACCATGACCGCCAACACCACGCCCCAGATCAGGATGATCCCGGTGGTCAACTCTGACACGCCGGCCATCACACCGACGGCGACTCCGATGACCGTGGCCACGACCACCACCGTCGAGATCGACTTCAACCGATCGGGCCGGGCGGTTCGGGAACGCGTCGTTCCGGCCGCCTCGACAAGCTCCTCGGGTTCGGGGGATCGATCCCGGGTCCCCCTCCGCATGCGACGGATGAGGTGCGACTCCAGATCACGCCCGTAACGGAACCCGACCCACAACAGGGCGGCGAACACCGTTGCGGCCAGAGCCCACACCCAGGCCGGGGCCCCTTCCATACCGGCCATGGCAAAGACTCCGGCGGCGACAGCGGGGACCCGGCCAACGGTTGCGATCACCATGAAACGGCGTAGCGAGATCCCTGAGATCCCGGCCAGGGCGCAGAGAGCATCGTCGGGAAGCAGAGGGAGCAGGAAGACCAGCCATATGAGGAGACCCCCACGGGCGGTCATCAGGTTCTCGTAGCGTTGGATCCGCTCTGCTCCCACCAGCCGAACTGCCAGCGGCCGCCCCCAGCGTCTTGCCACCAGGAACACCGCCGCCGAACCGAGCGCCATCCCGGCCAGACTCAGCCCGAGGGCGAGCCAGGGGCCGAAGGCGAGGGCGCCAACCGGGGGGAACACGGCGCCGGGGATGGGGACCAATATCACCTGGACGGCCTGGGCGAGGAGGAAGATGACGGGCCCCCAAGCCCCGAAGCCCTCCACCCATGACCTGAACCCCTCTGGTGTGGTCAACGTGGATGAGACCCGGTCCCACCACAGCCCGATCTCGGTGCCGAAGATGAGGGTGATCCAGACCGCGGAGAGGGCAAAGACGAACCAGAGGATCCAGCTGAGCGGCCGTCTCGAGGGGCCAAGTGGAGCGTCGTTCAACGCAGGCTCGGCAGACGTGGGAGTGACCTGATCCACACCGCGATTCTCGCCGTCGGGGCGAATCGGCACAATCGGGGGGACCCCCCAGCGTCCCCCCATGTTGGTCAGGGCGAGGGTCGGGTCAACCGATCGGCTGACGAGGGGTATCAACCTACGCGGGGGGAGACATAACCGAACGGGCGATGCCGGCCGGGTCTGGATCCGAGGTCCGCCCTGGGACGCTACTACGGCATCGTCGACCATCCGGGCGAGGACTACTTCATCGACATCTCGCCGATCTCCTCGCAGCAGGAGGCGCCGTGATCGGAAAAGTGGGCCAGGCCCGATCGACGCTGTTCAAGGCGGCGGACTTGGTCCGTTTCGCCACGGAGTGGATGAACCGCACCTCGTGAGATCCCTCAGTCGGGTTGATCCAACGCCCATCTAGTGGCCCAGCTCTCCGGGAAGCGACGGCCCAGGCTGTAGACATAGCGGATGATCTGCCCCTGATGCTGGACCTCGTGCTCGAGGAGGTCGAGGAGCAGGCCCTCGCGTGTGTCGGTCCAGTCGACGCCATCCATGGCCTCGGCAAGCAGCGCCCTCGAGCGTGCCAGCGCTTCCAGCACCAGATCCTTGCTGGTTGTGTCCTCACCAGACAGCGAGCAGCCGAATCCGATCCAACCGTCGTTCTCGATGGCCTTGGCGTAGCTCTCGCGAGCTCCGACCACACACCACATCTGGGCGCCGACCGTGTTCGACCTGTCGCCCATGCGCCGCCCCAGGTCATCTTCCGACAGCAAGTCGATCAGCTGGTGGTGGGCAAGCTCGGCCGCGTTGAGATGTTCGATGACCTTTGTTCTCATGAGACCTACTCGAAGACGATGGTACGCCGGCCGGGCACGATCACCCGATGCTCGAGGTGGGCTAGCACCGCCGAAGCCAGCACCCGGGCTTCTACCTCAAGTCCCCTTCGCACGAAGTCCGCGACCGTGTCACGGTGCGAGGTGGTGGTCACCCCTTGCTCGATGATCGGCCCGTCGTAGAGGTCCTTGGTGGCGTAGTGGGCGGTGGCCCCGATCAGCTTGACCCCGCGCTCGATCGCCTGGTGATAGGGCCTGGCTCCAGGGAAGGCAGGGAGAAACGAATGGTGGATGTTGATCACCCTCCCCGCCCAGCGCTCGATGAACCCTCCGGAGAGGACCTGCATGTAGCGAGCGAGGACCAGGAGCTCCACCTCCAGGTCGTTCGGGAGTTGGTCGCGTCCATGGCGTGGAGTGACCACTCGGCTTGGAGTTTCTGGGCTATCGGTGCGAAACCCGCGCTGAACGCCTCGAGATCGAGGGAGTTGTCGGAAAGGTTGAAGTGGATGCGCTGGTAGAAGCGGGAGTCGGCGGCCGACTCGCTCTGCTCGGCGCGCAGGTTGTTCCCGCCCTGTTCGGCGAGGTGAGCCGAGACCAGGCTCACGATGGGCGGGCAAGGCACACCCCGATTGGGGTAGCTATGCCGACGCCGGCGTCAGCCGGTCAACCCGCCTCTCGGTCAGGGCGCTATTTCGACCTGCCGAGCAGAAGACCTCAGACAGGGGCATCGCGGCACCGTGCATGCCGACTGGCGGTGCTCCTTGAGAGGATGACCGCAGTCGGTGCACCGATCCGCTTTGTGTTTCGACCCGTCGCGTTTCGGCTTGGGTACAGCTTTGATCAACGAGACCGCTCTTTGGCCAGGTTCACGGTGAGCTGACGCCCCCCGAGATCCTTGCCGTTCAGGGCTGATATCGCCCTCTCGGCGGCGTCGGCCGATCCCATCTCGACGAATCCGAAGCCACGGGAGCGACCGGTCTCGCGATCGGTGATCACCTGGGCTTTGGATACCGGTCCGTGCTGGGCGAAAAGCTCTTCCAGACGGGCCGAATCGGTGTCGAAGGAAAGATTCCCGACGTAGATGTTGGTGGACATGACATGCTCCTTTGAGCTCGTGCCGTCGTTTGCTCGACGCCTCGCCGGGCATGTCCGTGATCCGGGTTCGCGGTGAGCGGGGAGTCTCGGGGTGTGCCCTGCGTGACTTCACCCGACGGAACGAAGGAAGCGAAGAAGGCGCAGCACGCATCACGCGTGCGTTGTCCCCTCATGCTAGCCGGTCGTGGGCGTTGTGCCGAGCCGAGAGCCGCACCGGGCGGAAGCCCCAGCCGCGGTTAGGGTCTCGGGAGAGGCGTCAACCCTGTCGCAAGCGACGCCGTCGGCGAAGAGGAAGGACTGGCATGGCAAAACGAGGTCGTGAGGCCATGGCGAAGCGGGCACGAGAACAGGCTCGCCAGCAGAAACGTGAGGCGAAACAGGAGCGCATCGAGGCTCGCGGAGAGCCGGCGCCCAAGCTGGATGCCGACGACGAGACCGGCCTGCTCGAGGAATTCGCCCGTCTCAACGACGCATTCGCAGCCGATCGGGTCAGCCAGAGTCATTTCGACGAGGAGAAGCATCGCATCCTGGTCGCCCTCGGCATCGAGAGCGACGAAGACTCCTGACCCGCAGACGGCCTTACTTCACCGCCCCACTGAGCAAACCCGAGACGTAGTAGCGCTGAAGCAGGAAGTACACCAGGACACAAGGGATGATGGCGATGGTGACCCCGGCCTGCAGCATCCCCCAGTCGGTACTGCCCAGGCTGGTGACGCTGCGGGCGGCGGCGAGGATCAGGGGCAGAGTGAGGCTGCTGTCCCGGGTCAGCATGACGAGGGCGCCGAGGAACTCGTTCCAGGATGTGACGAAGGCAAAGAGGGTGACCGTGATGACAGCCGGCACCATCGTCGGCATGAAGACTCGCCGCAGCACCTGCCATGAGTTGGCCCCGTCCACCACCGCCGCCTCCTCGAGCTCACGGGGGACCGCCTCGAAGGCGTTGCGCATGATGTACAGACTGAAGGGGAGCTGGATGGTGGTGTGGACGATGGCCAGCCCGAGGAGGTTGTTGGTCAGGCCCAGGGTGGAGAACATGAGAAAGACCGGGGTGAGAAGCGCCTGGTAGGGGATGATCAGGGCCAGCAGGAGGAAGACGAAGATCACGTCTTTGCCCGGGACCGGGAACCGGGCCAACCCGTATCCCGCCGGCACGGTGAGGGCCAGGATGGCGAGATCCCGGGCCAGTCCTTCGAACCCGGCCGGGTCGGCCGTTGACCAGCCTCCGCCCGGCACCATCACCACCAGCGGCACCAGATCCGCCGGCGCCGGCAGATGGAACCGGGCTTCGAGACCGGGGAGGTACTCGGAGACGGGCACGACGGTGGTGTTCGTCGAGTCGGCGGTCGTGCTGGTGTCCTGGGGGGTGGTCGTGGCCTCGGGCTGGGGCCGGCCCTCCTGGGCGCAGCCGGTGATGATGATTCCGAGCACGAGTGTGAGGACTCGCATCGTCACCCTTCTAGTCGGTCCGGGCACGGTGACGAGAGGTCGGACATGCCGATGATCCGGCGTCGGGAAACGTCTCTCAGCCCGAGTCGGCGACCCTGGGGGCGGGGAAGTCGGACTCGAGGCCCGAAGCCCACACCTGAATCAGCTCCTCTTCCGCGGGAAGGCCCTGGAGCAGGAATCGGCCCAGGCTCCTCACCGCCAAATCGCCGAGGCCTGCGCCGACCTCGTCCCGGGCTGCGGTGGTGATCAGGATCTGGCCGCCATGACCGGCGGAGGCGACCCTGGCCAGGACGTGCACCGGCAGACCGACATAGCCGGTGTCGGTGACGGCCGGGCTCCCACTGTGGATCCCGATCCTCACCCTGACCCGATGTCCGCCGGACCCGGAGAGGCCATCCATCGCTCGCTGGATCGCGAGGGCCGCGGCGATGGCGTCGTCGGCCCGGGCGAAGGCGGCGAAGAACTCGTCGGCACGTGCATCGACCTCGTAGCCCTGATGGGTGTCGACCACCTCCCGGATCACCCGGCGCACCTCATCGAGCAGATCCGGGTAGCCCGGTCCAAGCTCCTGGACCAGACCGGTGGATCCTTCGATGTCGCTGAGGAGCAGGGTGACCAAACCCGAGGGGAGTTCGGCCGTCTCGTCGGAGCGTCCCGCCTCGCGCAGCTGTCGGGTGACGAATCCAACCGGGGCGATCCCGTATTCGGCCGCTGCCTTGAGCAGACGCCGAAAAGATCGCTCCTTCGCGTCTCTGCTCTCGAATTTGACCTGGTTGAACCGGGAGAGGGCATTGCGGACGTGAGCCTCGTCGTGGATGGGGAGCCGCCGGTTCCCTTTCGAGTCGACGTAGGCAAAGGCGCTGTTAGGAAGGCTGGCCCGTTTCTTGGCGTCGAGCGTTGCCATCAGGCCGCCGACGGTACCCGATTCGGCACATTTCGCGACCCGGGCGACCCGAATTGAGTTGGGCACGGTGATGTGGTGTCCTATGAGCCCCTGTCGTCACATTCCCTTTGAGCTCAACCCGCCTCCCTGCGGTCGTCGTGGTCCTCGTGGTCCTCTTCGGAGGTCTGTTCGTGTGGCGAATGGGCGGGGACCCTGAAACCAATGAGCCGGGAACCGGCGATGCGGGGATTCCGCCAGTCGATGCGACCGTGACCGGCGAGGTCGGCTACGTGGTGACCCGGGATGGCACCCTGCTGTCCAGTGATCCGGGAGCGTCGGAGCAGGCGATCGCCGCCGGGATCATCCTCCCGGTCATGTCGGAGACCGACGGCATGTTCGAGGTGTTCGACACCTGCAACCGCACGGGCTGGATTGGTGCGGACGACGCCGAGGTGGGGCTGATCCCCCAGGAGCGGGGACGCGAGATGGACCGCTCGGTGTTCGTGATCGATGCCGGCCACGGGTTCCCCGATCTCGGCGCCGTCGGGCCGAGCGGCCTCACCGAAGCCGAGGTCAACGTCGACGTCTCCGACCGTATCATCGCGCTGCTCGGCTCGCCCCACGACATCGACTGGGCGACCGGTGCGGTCACCGATGGGAGTGCGATTCCGGCCGCGGCCGCGGCCATCCCGACCCGCGCCCCGGAAGGCCCAAATGGTGGCGACTACGAGCTGGGCCTCACCTTTCGGGCAACGCTCGCAAACGCAGTCCATGCCACTGCTCTGGTCTCGATCCACCACAACACGGAGCCGACACGGGATCTCGATCATCCCGGGTCGTCCGCCTTCGTCACGGTCGGAAACCCGGAATCCCCCCGATTGGGTGGCCTGATCGTCGACGAGCTGCGCACGGCGCTCTCCCGTTTCGAGGCCGATTGGGTTGGGTCGCGCGGAGATGGCCTCACCGCCCGGGTCGGTGGGGACGGGACCGACTACTACTCGATCCTGGCGCGGTCGGAGGTGCCGGCAGCGATCGTCGAGGGTGCCTACATCTCCAATCCCTCGGAAGAGGCGCTGATCATGACCGACGACTTCCGTCAGGAATACGCCGAAGCCGTGTACCGGGCGCTGGTCCGCTATGTCACCACCGACGACGACCCGATGCCTGCTCCGGAGCCGGAGTTGTTCGAGGTCGAGCCGCCGCCACGTTCGATGGACGATTGCGTCGTACCCGCCCCCTGAGCACGCAGTGATTGTGATGGTCGACGATCGACGACTACGGTGCCCTCCCTCGTGACGAGCTCCTACTCCTGCATGTGTGTCTGTCGACACTCTCGGGTGACCCGCCCGGGTGTTGACGCTCGTCGTTTGCACTCCTAGACGCCACCGCCCGAGAGCCGCTCCCCCGGCGTCGTCCCCACGACCTTCCATCTCTTAAGGAGTGCCCATGAGACGTCTCGTCGCCGGCCGCAGTGCCGGCTCCATCCCACCCGCCTCTGCATCCGCAGCAGACTTCCGCCGGATCCGGCGCCGCTTCGGGGCGGCCGTGCTCGCCGTTGCCCTGGTCGCGGTGGCATGCGGCGGTGGGTCCGATGCCGGCGCCGTCGACGAGATCACCGTCGACTGGGCCTACTACAACCCGGTGAGCCTGGTCCTCCGCGAGAAAGGCTGGCTCGAGGAGGAGCTCGAGGGAGTGGAGGTCAACTGGGTCCAATCGGCGGGGAGCAACAAGGCACTCGAGTTCCTGGCTGCCCGCAGCATCCAGTTCGGCTCGACCGCTGGGGCCGCCGCCCTTCTCGCCAGGATCAACGGCACCCCGATCAGGTCAATATACGCCTACTCGCAGCCGGAGTGGACTGCCCTGGTGACCAACGGGGACAGTGACATCGACAGCGTCGAGGATTTGGCTGGCAAGAAGGTGGCCGTCACCCGGGGCACCGACCCCTACATCTTCCTGGTGCGTGCCCTCGCCGATCACGGCTTGGCCGAGGACGACATAGAGGCGGTCCTCCTCCAGCATGCCGACGGCCGGAATGCCCTGATCGGCGGCTCGGTCGATGCCTGGGCAGGTCTCGACCCGATGATGGCTGAGGCAGAGCTGGAGCAGGAGGCAAACCTCTTCTACCGGGCTCCGGATCTCAACACCTGGGGTGTGCTCAACGTCGACGAGACATTCGCCACGCAGCATCCCGAGATCGTCGAAGCCGTGCTCGCGGCCTACGAGCGGGCCCGGATCTGGTCCCTGGAGAACCCGGGCGAGCTGGCTGCGATCCTGGCCGAGGCTGCCGGTCTGAGCGAGCAGGTCGCCGAGCGACAGCTCGAGCGCACCGACCTCACCGCTCCGGCCATCGGGGCCGTCCAGCGGGACTCGATCCTGGGAGCCGGGATCGCCCTGCAGAGCTCAGGTGTGATCGAGGCCGATGTCGACGTCGAGGGGATGGTCGACGACTTGCTCGACGAGGGATTCACCAGTGATCTGGGAGGCGGGGGATGACCGACATCGCGCTACCCACGCGACAGGATCGAGAGAGGCCGGCCGGGCCGCTACCCCAAAGCCGGCGGGGGCTTCCCCGCTGGCTGGTGGGCGCCGTCTTCCCTGTGGCGGCCATCGTGCTCTGGGAGAGCGGGGCGAGGGCCGGGGTGATCTCGAGCCGGCTGATCCCGCCGCCGAGCGAGATCGCGTCCACGATCGCCGATCTCGCCGCGGCCGGGGAGCTGCTCGGTCATCTGCTCTCGACCACGGGGAGGGTGCTGGCAGGATTCGCACTCGGAGCCATGGTGGGGACGGTGCTCGGTGCGGCGACCGGGGTCTCGTCCCGGTTCGGTGCCCTGTTCGACCCCAGCTTGCAGGCGCTGCGGAACATACCCTCGATCGCCTGGACTCCGCTGTTCATCCTCTGGTTCGGGATCTTCGAGACGTCCAAGGTCCTCATGATCGCCCTGGGAGTCTTCTTCCCGGTGTATCTCACCTTCAGCGGGGCAATTGCCTCGGTGGACCGGAAGCTGGTGGAGGTGGGCCGCGTCCACGGGCTGAGCAGGGCGGGGCTCATCCGGCGGATCCTGTTCCCGGCCTCGCTGCCGACCTACGTGATCGGTCTCCGCAACGGCCTCGGGCTGGGTTGGATGTTCGTGGTCGCCGCCGAGTTTCTCGGGGCGAGTCGGGGTCTCGGATATCTCCTGGTCGACGGTCAGCAGACCGGCCGACCGGCGGTGATCATCGCCGCCATCGTCCTCTTCGCCGTCCTCGGCAAATTCACCGACCGGCTACTGACCGGGGTCGGAACCCGGTTCACCAGATGGCAGGACGGCTTCGCGGGGAGGGCGGGCGCATGATCCATCTTCGCGACGTGGCCAAACGGTTCCCCAACGGCCTGCTCGCCGTCTCGGATGTGGATCTCACGGTCGAAGCGAGCGAGATCGTCGCCGTCATCGGTCCCAGCGGATGTGGCAAGAGCACCGTCCTTCGCCTCATCGCCGGGCTCGAGACCGCCACCGCGGGCACGGTCGAGGTCGCCGGACATCAGGTCGTCGGGCCCGATCGGTCGGTTGGGCTCGTGTTCCAGGAGCCTCGCCTGATGCCATGGCTCACGGTGGCGCAGAATGTCGCCTTCGGCTTGGAGGACCGAGACAGGAAGCGGGCCGTGGTCAACGAGGCAATCGAACGGGTCGGCCTCGGCCCATTCTCCCACTGTTTGCCCAAGGAGCTGTCGGGAGGGATGGCGCAGAGGACCGCCATTGCCAGGGCCTTGGTGACCAAGCCACCCGTCCTGCTCCTGGACGAGCCGTTCAGTTCCCTCGACGCATTCACCAGAGTCGACCTCCAGGACCACCTCCTCGACGTATGGGATTGGTACCGACCGACCACCTTCCTGGTCACCCACGACATCGACGAGGCACTCACCCTCGCCGACCGCGTGGTCGTGTTCGGGGGCACACCCGGGGTGGTTCGGGCCGAGCTCACCCTCGACCTGCCCCGTCCCCGAGATCGCACGGCGCGGGATTTCCACGTCCTCCAGGACCGGGCCCGAGCCGAGCTGGGCTCCTCCCGGGTCGGCGCCTGATTCTCCCAAGTGCCCGAGTCTGAGGCGGCGCTTGACGGTCTAATTCATCATCTGTAGAATTCAACATATGATGAACGAGAAGGGTCTGTCATGTGGGCGATGGTGATCAAAGAGGTTCGCCAGGTGCGTAGGGACCGACGCACCCTGGCCATGATGATCGTGATGCCGATCATGCTCCTGGTGGTCTTCGGCTACGCAGCCAGCTTCGACGTGAGCACCATCAGGGTGGCCTTCCCCGACGGCGTCCCGGACACGGCAAACCTTCCCGACGTGCTCGAGCCGGTTGAGACTTCCCGCAGCGATCCGGTCGACATCCTCCGTCATGGCGATGCCGACGTGGTGGTGGTCGGCGACGGGACCGGGCTGGTCGCCTCGATCGACGGTTCCCAACTCTTCACTGCCCGAGCCGCCCTCCAGGTCTTCACCTCGGCGGCCGCCCAGGGGGTGCCCATCACCAGCGAGGTCCTCTTCAACCCCGAGTTGGACACCTCGGCGGTGCTCGTGCCCGGTCTCGCCGGGCTGGTCCTGCTCTTCGTCGGTTCCCTGATCACCAGCCTCGGCGTGGTCCGGGAGCGTCAGGCGGGGACCTTGGAGCAGCTGGCGGTGATGCCGCTACGGCCGCGGGACGTGTTCGTGGGCAAGATCGCGCCCTATTTCGTGGTCGCCGCAGTCGACATGGTGATCGTGCTCGTGGTGGGATGGCTCCTCTTCGGCGTCCCATTCGCCGGTTCGGTATGGCTGCTCGCCTTGGGGGCGATGCTGTTCCTCTTCGTGACCCTCGGCGCCGGCGTGTTGATCTCCACGGTCTCCGAGAACCAGGGTCAGGCCATCCAGCTCGCCATCATGACCCTGCTCCCCCAGGTTCTTCTCTCCGGCCTCATCTTCCCCCTCGAGTCGATGGCCGCCGGCGTCCGTTGGATCGGCTACCTGCTTCCGTTGACCTACTTCAACCAGATCGCCCGAGGGGTCATGCTCAGAGATGCACCGTTCGAGGCGATCGCCCTCCCCTTCGCCCTCCTCGCCGGTCTCGGTCTGGCGGTGTTCGGCCTGGCCGTGCTCAGGTTTCGCTCCGACCTGGCACCTTCCCGGGCCGCCGCGCTGGAGCCGGTTGCGTGAGCTTCGGGTTCACCGATGTCACCGTCGAGCTCGGTGGGGAGACCGCGATCGAAGGCGTCGACCTCGAGGTCGAGCCGGGTGCCATCACCGCGGTGATCGGGGCCGACGGTGCCGGGAAGACGACCACCTCCCGCACCTTGGTCGGCCTTCTCTCGCCCACAGCCGGCACCGTGCGCCGACCGAGGGCAGAGGCCATCGGCTATCAACCGGAGGCTGCAGGCACCTGGCGGGATCTGACCGTCTCGGAGAACCTGTCGTTCGTGGCGCGGGCCCACGGTCTGCCTGTGGCCTCGGACCGTTATCGGGAGTTGCTCGAGGTGACCGGGCTCGGCCCGGCCACCGACCGGCTCGCCGGCGAGCTCTCCGGTGGGATGCGACAGAAGCTGGCGGTGGCGATGGCGATGCTCCCCCGGCCCGAGCTGACGGTCCTCGACGAGCCGACGACAGGTCTCGACCCGATGAGCCGGGCCGAGGTGTGGCGTCTCCTCGCCCGCGCCGCCGGTGAGGGAACCGCAGTGCTGGCCACGACCAGCTATCTGAACGAGGCGGAGCGGGCGTCCCATGTCGTAGTCCTCGACAACGGGAAGGTGCTGGCCGCAGGCACCGCCGAGTCGATCCGATCCTCTTTTCGCGGGCTGCTCGGGATAAGCGCCACGCGACCCTTGGATGCGTCGGCCTGGCGGCGGGGCAACCATTGGAGGGTGTGGGTCCCGAACGGGTCGCTCCCGCCGGGTGCCCGGTCCGCCACCCCCGACCTGGAGGACGTGGTCACCGCCGCGGCCTATGCCCGACAGGAGGCATCATGACCAGCCGTCTCGCCGAGACCTCGGAGATCAGCAAGCGATTCGTCGACAACCTGGCTGTCGATGGGGTCAGCATCTCGGTCTCGGCCGGTGAGATCGTGGGCCTGGTCGGGGCCAATGGCGCGGGCAAGACGAC
>Ga0299913_10001184_pt1 | contig 18775 bp, 16 predicted proteins | sample RVTome_9_FD_201360 | JGI IMG/M metagenome (GOLD analysis project Ga0299913, IMG submission 201360) | Soil microbial communities from uranium-contaminated site in the Upper Colorado River Basin, Wyoming, United States - RVT155D38 (version 2) ... | reverse complement strand
GACCTGGATCTTCGGCCGGTCGACTACAGCGACGCCGCCGTGACGAACCTGTTCTACTGGAACAACATCATCCACGACGTCCTCCACGGGTACGGGTTCGACGAGGCCTCGGGGAACTTCCAGGTCTCGAACTACGAAAACGGCGGAACCGGGGGAGACGACGTCCGGGCGGAAGCGCAGGACGGGAGCGGGCGCAACAACGCGAACTTCCTGACGCTGCCGGAGGGGAGCCGTCCGCGGATGCAGATGTTCGAGTGGCGCTCCGCGGCGCCGAACCCGATCGTCGTCGACCCGCCGTCTCCGATCGCGGGCACGTACTTCGGGCCGATGGCCGGGTTCGGCGAGAGCCTCGTGACCACGGGGCCGATCAGCGGCGAGGTCGTCTACGTCGGGCGTGGCTGCGACCCGGCGTACCAGACGGCTGTGCCGCCCATCCCGCTCGACCCGTACCTCGCCGACCCGGACGGGAAGATCGCTCTGATCGACCGCGGGATCTGCACCTTCACGTCCAAGGTGAAGAAGGCGCAGGACGAGGGCGCCCTCATGGTGATCGTCGCGAACAACGCCCCCGGGCCGGCGACGCCGATGGGGGGCTCCGACCCGACGATCACGATCCCCTCGGTGATGGTCACCCAGGATGACGGGGCCCTGTTCCGCGACAACGTCCCGTTCAATGCGACCGTCTCCGACGGGACGGGCGGTGCTCCCGATCGCGACTCGGATCTCGACTCGGGCGTCATCGCCCACGAGTACGGCCACGGCGTGTCCAACCGCCTTACCGGCGGCCCGGCCAACGTCGGCTGCCTCAACACGAACACGACGCAGGAGCAGATGGGCGAGGGTTGGAGCGACTTCTACGCCCTGACGTTCACTACGAGCCCGTCGGACACCCCGACGACCTCTCGTGGGGTTGGAAGCTACGTCGTCTTCCAGCCGGCGGACGGCGCCGGAATCCGTCCGCGGCCGTACACGACCGACACGGCCGTGAACGAGTTCACGTACGGGGACATCCCGGCCGGCGTCGCGAGCGGTGTGCTGACGATCCCGCACGGCATCGGCTTCGTGTGGAACACGATGCTCTGGGAGGTGTACTGGAACCTCGTCACAGAGCACGGCTACAACGCGAACATCTACGAGGACTGGACGACAGGCGGGAACAACCTCGCCATCCAGCTCGTGACGGACGGGTTGAAGTTCCAGCCGTGCAGCCCGGGCTTCGTCGATGGGCGAAACGCCATCCTCGATGCCGATGTCGCGCTGACCGGAGGCGCGAACCAGTGCATCATCTGGGAGGGGTTCGCCAAGCGCGGTCTCGGATTCAGCGCGTCGCAGGGCAGCTCCGCGAGCGCGGTCGACGGCACCGAGGCGTTCGACGTGCCCGTCAACTGCGTGGCGGGAGTGGAGTTCGGCGAGCTCGACCCGCCGATCGAGCCGCCACCCGCGGTGAACGACGCCGAGGCCGGATCGAACGTCCCGGTCAAGTTCACGCTCTCGGTTGAGGGCGGGGCACCGGACGCCGCCGCCATGTTCGGCTCACAGGACGTGAACTGCACGACTCGCGCTCCTTCGGGCGAGATCACGCCGGTGCAGACGCCGGGCTCGACCGTGCTCGAGACCGACGGCAGCAAGTTCTCCTTCAACTGGAAGACGCAGGGCGATTGGGACGGGACGTGCCGCCAGCTGATGGTCAGGCTGGAGGACGAGGCCGAACCGGTCGCGATCTTCAGGTTCAACTGACAAGCGGCCGCGTGCCGCGAGCCCTGCTCCGAACCGTGGAGCAGGGCGAAGAAGCGAGGAGGCCGCGCCGTCGCGGCCTCCTCGCCCTGCGCAGGAGGCCGAGCGAACCGGTCGCCAAAGCAAGAAACATTTCCCACCCGAGGAGCTCCCATGCGTTTCATTCCGACTCGGCTGCACGCGCCCGTCGACTACATCGTCGGCGTCGCGCTGATCGCGGCCCCCGTAGATCTTCCGGTTCTCCGAGCACACGGCCGCAACGATCATCACGATCGTGCTCGGGATCGGGCTCATCGCCTACAGCCTGCTCACCGACTACGAGCTCGGCGTCTGGCGCGTGTTCATAGGCGGATCGAGAGGAGTCCCATGCTTGCGCCGACCTCTCCAGAGCATCGAGGCTTCCGTGGGTGGCTCGGACCGAAAGATGGGTGCCCGCCCCCGATGACGGCAGGGCGGCGTCTCCGTACCTTCGAGCGGACAGGCTCAACGAGAAGGAGGACTCGCTGATGACCACCTCGCTGTCCACCAACGGAATCGACGTCGAGCAGCTCGTGCAGACCATCGAGGCGATCAAGACCGATCCTGACCTCGCGTCCTTCACCTTCCGGGCCACGACCTCGTGGAAGGAGGGGACCCATAGCGTCGCCCGGATCGGAGGTTTCAGGCACGCAGGCGAGGAGGATCGGAGCCGAGCCGCGCCCTTCCTGCTGGAAGGTGACGAGCCCCCGGTGCTCCTGGGCCGAAACCATGGCCCGAACGCGGTCGAGCTCCTCCTGGCAGCGCTCGGCTTCTGCTACTCGGTCGGCTTCGTTGCCAACGCCGCCGCGCGCGGTATCGAGATCGAGGAGATGTCCTACGAGATCGAGGGCGACCTCGATCTGCGGAACTTCCTCGGGGTCGGCGAAGAAGCTCGCCCCGGCTACCAGGAGATCCGCGCGAAGGCGATCGTCAAGGCGCCCCGAGCGAGCGAGCAGGAGCTGACCGATCTCTGCACATACGTGCAGGACACCTCGCCCGTGAAGGACGTACTCGCGAACCCGGTCCCGGTCACGACGACGATCGAGATGACCCGCTAGTCGGCCGTCCTCGACCGCGCCTTGGGGCCGCGAGCCCTCGGCTCCCGAGCCGTGGCCGTGCTGAGGCGGGTTGGCTCAGACTCGCGAAAGGAGACACAGATGAGCGCAAATGGCGACAACAAGAAGGTGGTCGTGAATCTGGCGACGGGGATGGAGGACGCCGAGCGCGTCACGGTCGCCTTCCTCGTCTCGACCGCCGCGCCCGAGAAGGACAAGCAGGTCGCGATCTGGCTGACGAAGGACGCCGTCCGGCTCGCGCTCCCCGACGAGGCGAAGGGCGAGGCGTGCGAGGGCTGCCCGCCGCTCGAACGGCTGTTCGGCCAGTTCGCCGACGGAGGCGGCGAGCTGCTCGTCTGTCCTGTCTGCTTCAACGCCCGCTCCCTCGACGAGTCGCAGCTGGTCGCGAACGCGAAGATCGCGGGAGCCTCGCCGCTTCACGACTGGATCGGCGATGGTGCGACAGTATTCAGCTACTGAGACAGGAGGAGAGCGCGCATGGCGATCGACACAGGCATCGACGTCGAGCTGTTGAAGAGCGAGATCAAGAAGACATACGCGAGCGTCTCCGACGAGCCCGAGCGTGAGTTCATCTTCCCGACTGGCCGAGTGTGGGCCGAGGATCTCGGCTACCCGGAGGAACTCGCGAACGTCCCGGACTCCGCGGTCGAGTCGTTTGCCGGCGTCGCGAACCCGTGGGAGCTGGGCCGGCTCGAGCCGGGCGAACGCGTGCTCGATCTCGGCTCGGGGGCCGGCACCGACTCGCTGGTCGCAGCGCAGATGGTGGGGGAGGCCGGCCGGGTGACCGGGGTGGACATGACGCCCGAGATGCTCGCCAGGGCTCGCGCAGCCGCCGCCGAGATGGGCGCCGCCAACGTCGAGTTCGTCGAGGCCGAGGCTGAGAAGCTGCCGTTCCCTGACGGGAGCTTCGACGTCGTCATCTCGAACGGCGTCATCGATCTGATCCCCGACAAGGACGCGGTCTTCGCGGAGCTCTTTCGAGTGCTCGAGCCCGGCGGTCGCATGCAGATCGCCGATGTGACGATCCAAAACCCGGTCAGCGACGAGGGACGGCGCAATATCGATCTCTGGACTGGCTGAATTGCCGGGGCGCTGCTGGAAGCAGCGTACGCCAGGCTCCTAGAGCGTCATGGCTTCGAGCGGATCGAGACGGGCCAGTTGGTCGACACCTACGCGCGCTCGACGTTCGAGGACACCCGCCGCAAGGCGAAGAAGTACGGCGCTCGCGGCACTACCCTCAAGGCGTACAAGCCGAGCTAGGGAGCGCCGCGCCCTGCTTCTCGCTCTCGACGGGCGACATCAGGCCGAGCTCGGCAGCGCGGCGGACGGCGTCGCGGCGGGTGGCGACGCCGAGCTTGCCGAGGACGGCGGTAACGTGATGCTCGGCGGTTCGTGGCGAGACGACGAGGCGTTCGGCGATCTCGGCGTTCGTGAGGCCGCTGACCAGCAGCGCGAGCACCTCGAGCTGGCGCGCGGTAAGACCCGCCGGGTTCGTCCGGGTCGACGCTTGCGGCCCCCTGGGCACCTTCATCCCGAGCTCGCGCATGCGCCTGGAGGTCCGCCGGGTCAGCGGCTCGGCACCAAGCCCGCGCGCGATCTCGAGTGCCTCCAGAAGTGAATGCTCGTCGTCGAGGAGCGAGAGCATGAGCGCGCGATCGTACGTCCAACCCACCTCCCCGAACGCGACCGCGGCCGCAGCCCAGTCACGACGAAGCATGGCCGCATACGGAGCCGATGCCGACTGGTCGAGCTCCACTGGCAGCCCGGCGACCGCGGCCCAGGCAGCCAGCTGGGTCGCACCCCACCCTCCGATGTTCCCCGGCGACGGGGTGATCCGATCCATGACCGTCTCGAGGCGTTCGACCGGCAGCGGCGTTCCGCCCAGGAGGCCTGACACGGTCTCCAGCTCCAGGACCGGCGCGATCCGCTGCAGCTCGCCGGTCCTCTCGGCTTGCTCGGCGAGGTCGGCCAGTCGATCGGCCGTATCGGGATCGCCACGCCGGACGGCCAGCTCGGCGAGAACCGTCTTCGCCAGCAGCTGGGCGACCGTGCCCCCTTTCGCGATCTCTCCTACCGCGTGTTCTGCCTCGTCCCAGTCGCCTGCCCGCAAACGCAGCCACGCAGCCATCGTTGCGAGGTACGGAGACAGCGTGTCCACCTCGTGTTCCCGGGCGTAGGCGAGCCCCTGATGCGTGTACGCCGCCGCAGCTTCAGGGCGCGCCCAGCACATGAGCGAGTAGCCCAGACCGATCAGCGCGCGCGTCGCCTCGTGCCGGTCGCCGATCGCGTCTGCGAGCGCATGCGCCTCGAGGAGGGTGGCGGTCTCGTCGGGGTCCTGCTGGAGCTCGGTGGCGCCGATGTTGACGAGAGCGTGTGCTCTGGTGCTCTCGTCGCCGAGCCGGATCGCCAGCCGAAGCGCTCGATTTCCCCATTCGAGCGCGTCGTCGTCGTGGTTCGCCAGCATCGCGAGCTGCGAGAGGCCGCTGTAGGCCCGCGCCAGCTCACCGGACTCGCCGAGCGGCTCGAGGATGGCGATGGCCTCGCGAGCAGTCCTTCGCGCGGCAGCTCCGTCTCCGGCGTACCAGTGGAAGCGCGAGAGGATCCTCGTGCAGCGTCCGATGGCCGCTCGGTCGTCCGCAGCTCGGAAGTGCGCGACCGCCTGCTCGATCGCGGGAAAGGCGTCATCGAGCCGACCGACGGCGTACGCCGCCTGAGCCAGCTCCTCGAAGAGCGTCGCGCGCGCCGGAACGGGATGCCGATCGGCGAACGCGGCCGCACGCCGAAAGTGAGAGTACGCCTCCCGATTCGATTCGAGCTCGCCCGCGCGCCGGGCCGCGACGAGTGCGTACTCGGCGACGACCTCTTCGTTGCCGGCTGCCTCGGCGTGCTGGACGATGTCGGCCGGGTCGGCGTCCGAGGCGAGGAGTGCGGCCAGGATCTCGCCGTGAAGCCGGCGTCGCCGGGCGATCGGAACACTCGACCTGATCGCGTTCCTTGCGAGCTCGTGACGGAAGCGCACGTATCTGGGATGAACCTCGAGCAGCTGCCGCCGCTCGGGCTCTTCGGCTGCCGACGCCCACTCGGGCATGACCGCGTCGAGAAGGGCAATGTCAGCCCGAGACGGAACGACCGAGACGAGCTCGACGAGCCGCCGCGCCGCGTCCTCGAGACGAGACGCACGTCCCAGCACCGCGGTCGCTACCGACGGCGGCAGCTCGGAGCCGGGCCGTGCGGCCAGCAGCTCGGTCACGTAGAAGGGATTGCCGCCGGTCAGGGCGTACACCGCGTCCGCGTTCTCCCCGGCGAGGGAAGCGACCGCTATCGGCGACAGGGCTGCGAGCTCGACGAACATCGAAGAGCCCGCCTGCACCGCCCCGAGAGCGGCGTACAGCGGATGGCCGCGCCGTGCCTCGCCCCCGCGGACGGTGAGGATGAGCAGTGCGGGCAGACTGTCGATCCGCCGGACGAGGACGGTTACGACGTCGAGTGTGGCCTCGTCCGCCCAATGCACGTCCTCGAGCACCAAGACCGTCGGCTGCGGCGGCAGCTTCAGCTCGGCGATCAGCAGAGACTGGATCTCGTGCGACCCCACGCCGGCCGAGAGAGCACTTTCCAGTGCAGGAGAGACAGCGCCGGTGAGATCGCGAACGGCGCCGAGCGGCCGGGGGATCGCCAGGTCGTCGCAGGTGCCCCAAAGCACCCTCGCCTCTCCCTCGAGACCACGCACGAAGCTCGTGACCAGGGAGGTCTTGCCGATGCCCGGCTCTCCGGTGACGAGAGCCACGCGACCCTCACCGTGCGCTGCGGCGTCGCGGGCATCGGCAAGCGCTGTCAACTCTCCGGCGCGCTCGAGGAGCTCCACCCGTCAAAGATAGACCTGGCCGACCCCAGGCTCTGCTCTCTCGGGTTCCTCGCTCCTCTCCTGGCTCGAGCAAGGAGCTGCCGCCGCCGCCCGGGCGAGCACGCCGAACGCGCCGATGAGCCCGGCTTCAGGCGCGCGACGCGCGCCAGCCGCCGGGTGCGTACGACGTGCGAACCGTTTCGACGTAGGGCACCGGACTTACGAGAGCGCCGATCTCGACCTGGACGTGGGGCTCGACGGTGGGCTTCGCGGAGCCTCCCGCTTCCTCTCCCCACACGTATGTCACGTCGGTCCCGGGCTCCGCGTACTCGGCGTCCAGGACGGCGAGGGTCAGCATCTTGCCTTCGTTCGCGCTGTACCCGATCCAGGTGGAGATACCGACCGTCTCTCCGTCGACGGTCACCCGGTCGAACTGGTGCATCGAGTACACGGCCGACGGCCAGTCCATGAACTTCGCCCGCTCGCCCGGCTGGAACATCGTTCCGATCGTGCGGGTCACGTCCTCGTCGTCGAGCGCAAGCGTGACCTTTCGGCGGTGCTCGCCGCCTGCCATCTCCTCCAGCGCCTCCCGTCCGACGAAGTCGTGGTCGAGCACGACGTAGCTTCCGTAGCCGAGGTCCCACGGCGTGAAGTAGTAGTCCTCGATCTGGCCGGAGACGAAGCTGCCGCCCATCGAGGCGGATCCCTCGTAGCCGGTCGCGGGCAGCCACTCGCGGTAGGCGCTCATGCTCTCGCCGGAGTACACGGCCGGAAGCGGAGACGGGATCCAGCCGGACTCGAGCGTGTTGGACGAGTACGCCCGCGCGCCAGCCAGGCGGAGACCGAGCTCCTGGCCGGCCGTCACGAGCGCCTCGTGGACCGTCTCGCCGTCCTCCCACGGGCCGAAGAGCTCCCACCCGGGCTGCCCCACCATCCCGTGGCGCAGCGCGCGCACGGTCCTGCCCGCCAGCTCCACGGTCGTCGTGCGGAAGAACCCGAGCTCGGGCGGTGCGCCGCCGAGGGCCCTCTCGATCACCTGCATCGCGTTCGGGCCCTGCACCTGGAAGCGGAAGGACCTGCGACGTCCGTCCGTGCGCAGCGCGCTCCGCAGGTCGAGCTCGACCTCGACGTCGTAATCGCCGGTATCCGCGTGGTACATGACCCAGTTCAGCGCGGGCGCCCGGCCGACGAGGTCGAAGCGGCCGTCGCCGAGCGCGAACAGGATGACGTCGCCGATGACGTAGCCGTCGGGGCTGCAGGCCACGAAGTGCTTGGCCCGATCGCCCGTGTATCCGTCGAAGCTGTTGACGGCGAGGTCGGAGAGCAGCCGGAGCGCGTCCGGGCCCTCGACCGCCAGGTCGTTCATGTGGTACGAGAGGTTGAAGAGGACGCAGGTCTCCTGCCACGCCCGCTGCTCGTCGCGCCAGTTCGTGAACTCCGGCGGCACGCCGGGGTAGACGTTCGGCCCCGCCTGCGCGTTGCGGAGCAGGTCGACCGGGCTTCCGGCCCTCGCCAGCAGGTCTTCGAGGCTCGGTCGACTCACGTCGCGCTCCCTTCTAGAGGTTTCCGCGGCTCGCCATGTCGACGCCACCGGGTAGCCCATGTCTGATGGCGCCGGCGACGTTGAAGAGATGTGCGCGCATCGCCGCCTCGGCGGCCGTCGCGTCGCCGGCGCACACGGCCTCGACGATGGCCGCATGCTCGGCCACGGATGCGGCCGGGCGTCCCGGAATCAGGATCGTGCGGTACTGGTAGCGCACCGTCTGCGCGTTGAGGCTCTGGATGAGCCGTGCGGCGGTCGCGTGGCCCGACAGCTCGAGGACGACGGCGTGCAGGTCGCCGTTCGCGTCCGAGGCGCCGAGGAGGTCGCCGCGCTCGAGGAGCTCGCGGTGACGGGCGAGGCACTCGCGGAGTCGGTCGACGCCGGCGTCGTCGATGCACTCGGCCGCCTGTTTGGCTGCGAGGCCCTCGAGAACAGCGCGAGCCTGCAGGATCTCGACGGCCTCCTCGTCGCTGACGCGGCGGACACGCGCGCCCCGATGCGGCTCGCGGACGACGAGCCGGTCCTGCTCCAGGCGGATCAGCGCCGTGCGCACGGCACCTCGCGACACGTCGAACATCGTCGAGAGGTCCGACTCGACCAGGCGCGCGTCGGGAGCGATGTCCCCGCGGACGATGGCCTCGCGGAGCGCGTCGTAGCTCGAGGTGACCGCCATCGTCCGGAACGCATACTGCCCGAATGTCGCGAAGATCGTCAACAATTCTGTTTTCATGTCACCGGTGACGACGCAGGCGGTTGCAGTGCTCGGTCTCGGCGAGGCGGGAGGTCGGCTCGCCGCGGATCTCGTCTCGCTGGGCGTCGACGTGCGCGGCTACGACCCGTCGCCCGTCCCGGTGCCAAGCGGCGTCGTGCGCGCCGATGACCCGGTGTCCGCGGTCTCCGACGCGACGATCGTGCTCGCGCTGACGACTGCCGAGACCGCGGTCGCGGCCGCCGAGTCGGCGCTACCCGGGCTTCGGGCGGACGCGATCTACGCCGACCTCAACACGGCCTCGCCGGCGCTCAAGACCGAGACCGCCGCGCTCGTGGCCGCGGCCGGCGCGCGCTTCGCGGACGTCGCACTCCTCGGGCCGGTCCCCGCCCGCGGGCTCGCGACGCCCGCCCTGGCGTCGGGACCCGGCGCGCAGGCTTTCGCCGGCGCGTTCAGCCCCCTCGGCATGCCCGTCGACGTGGTGTCGGACCGTCCGGGCGACGCCGCCACGCTGAAGCTCGTGCGCTCGGTCTTCATGAAGGGGCTCGCGGCCGCGGTGCTGGAGAGCCTGCGCGCCGCGGAGGCCGCGGACGGTCGCGAATGGCTCGAGGGCGAGATCGCCGCGGTGATCGGAGAACCGCTCCTCGAGCGCCTGGTCGAGGGGAGCCGCCGGCATGCCGTCCGGCGCGTCGACGAGCTGCACGCGGCGCGTGAGCTGTTGATCGAGCTCGGCGTCGAGCCGCGTGTCGTCGCGGCCAGCGCGGAGGTACTCGAGGAGCTCGCTGCGACGACGTCGCCGGACGGCGGGATGCGGTCGTGACGGCGCCAGGCGATCGCGCGCGTGCTCTCGTGACGGGCGCGTACGACCTGCACGTCCACGTCGCTCCCGACGTTCCTCGGCGGCGGATCGACGACCGCGCGCTCGCGGAGCGGTGCGCCGAGCTGGGCCTCGCGGGCTTCGCCCTCAAGTCGCACTACACGTCGACCGCGGAGCGCGCGCAGGTCGTCTCGGCACTGGTCCCGGAGGTGGAGGTCTTCGGAACGCTGACCCTCAACTGGGCCGTCGGCGGCATGAACGCCCTCGCCGTCGAGATCGCCGCGCGCGAGGGTGCCCGGATCGTCTGGATGCCGACGGTGGATTCCCCCGCGGAGACGGCGGGGAGGACCGAGCCGAAGGAGGGGGACAAGGTTCCACAGTGGGCGCGGCTCCAGCACGAGCTGCGGGGCCTCGGACTGAGCGTCGAGGCGGTGCACGTCACCGATTCCGACGGAGTGCTCCTCCCCGAGACGAGAGACGTGCTGCGGGCGATCGCACGTCACGACCTCATCCTCGCCACGGGCCACCTCGCTCGCGACGACACGTTCGCCGTCGTCGACGGGGCGCTCGACGAGGGCGTCGAACGGATCGTGGTCACGCACCCGGAGTTCCCGTGTCAGAACTTCTCGCTCGACGACCAGCGGGCGCTCGCCGAGCGCGGGTGCCTCCTGGAGCGCTGCCTGAGCACGCCTCTCTCCGGGAAGACGGACTGGCAGCGCGTCTTCGACGGCGTCCGCGCCGTGGGCGTCGAGCGCTCCCTCTTCTCGAGCGACTGCGGGAACCCGGACTACCCGCCCGTCGAGGACGGGCTCGCCCTGTGGGCCGATCGGCTGCTCGGGGGCGGGTTCGACGAGGACGAGGTGCGCGAGCTGATCGTGGGGCAGTCTCGGCGGCTGGTGGGCGCCGCGTGACGCAAAAGCTCCTCGTCATCGGAGCGCACTCGGCCGACTTCGTCTGGCGGGCGGGCGGTGCGATCGCCGTCACGACGTCGAACGGCGGCTCGGCTCGCGTGCTGGCTCTCTCGTACGGCGAGCGGGGTGAGTCCGGCGAGCTCTGGAAGGAGCAAGGCCAGACCGTCGAGCGCGTGAAGGAGATCCGGCACGGCGAGGCGGAGCGCGCCGCGGCCGCGCTCGGCGCCGAGTTCGAGTGCCTCGACCTGGGGGACTACCCGCTCGAGGTCGACAGAGACGCGCTCGTCGCGATCGCAGATCGCATCCGCGCGTACGCTCCCCACGTCGTCGTCACGCACACGGATCGCGACCCCTTCAACCCGGATCACGCAGCCGCGTTCTTCGCCGTCGAGAAGGCGCGCGCGCTCGCCGCCGGCGCGGGCGTCCCCAGTGCCTTCGAGACCGTCGAGCCGCCCGAGCTGCTCCTCTTCGAGCCGCATCAGCCCGAGCTGTGCAACTTCGTGCCGACGACCTTCGTCGACATCACGCCGGTCATCGAGCAGAAGAATGCCGCTATGGCGGAGATGAAGGCGCAGTCCTATCTCCAGACGTACTACTCCCAACGGGCCGAGCAGCGCGGCAACCACGCACGGCGCTCGTCGGGAGACGCCGCGATCCGGTACGCCGAGGCGTTCCAGCGCGTGACGCCGCAGGTCGTGAGCGCACTGTGACGGCGATGTTCGGGGAGCTCGCACGGCTCGGGACCGCCACCGTCCACGAGGCGGCCGGCCGCGCCGCGGTGATCGACGTGCCATTGATCCAGGTCGTGCCTGGCTCGAATGCGGCCGGCCCCGCGCGCACCGTGCGCTGCGGACAGGACGACAATCTCATGGTCCACGCGGCCGTGGCCGAGGCCGAGCCGGGCGAGGTGCTCGTCCTCACGATGCCCGAGCCCAGGCCGGTCGCCCTCGTCGGCGAGCTGCTGGCCACTCAGGCGAAGGTCGCAGGCGTCGCCGCCCTGCTGGTGGACGCCGCGGTGCGGGACCTCGAGGAGCTCCGTGCGCTCGGGCTGCCGATCTGGGCGCGGTACGTGCGCGTGAGCGGAGCCGAGAAGCGCGTTCCCGGCGCGATCGGCGAGCCAGTCGAGGTCGCGGGCGCGCTCGTCAGGCAGGGCGACGTTGTCGTCCTCGACGCGGACGGCGCGGTCGTCGTCGAGCGGGAGCGGGCGGAGGAGGTCCTCGAGTCGGCTCTCGTCCGTGAGGAGCGCGAACGCGAGAAGCGGGAGAAGCTGGAGGCCGGGGAGCTCTCCTACGACCTGGACGGACTGAGGGAGCTCGTGAGCGGCGTAGGCTCGACGGAGCCGCCCAGGAGCGGAGCGCCGGCTTTGCCGGCGCGGAAGCGGGAAGACTCGTGACAGAGCCGATCCACGATCTCGCGCGGATCGGGCACGCGGAGCTGCTCACGCCGAAGCCGGAAGAGAGCCTCCGCTTCTTCGTCGACGTGCTCGGCATGGAGGAGGAGGCGCGCGAGGGGCAGTCCGTCTTCCTGCGCGGGTGGGGCGACTACCTCCGCTACAGCCTCAAGCTGACCGAGTCGGAGCGCGCCGGGCTCGGGCACGTGGCACTGCGAGCATGGAGCCCCGAGGCGCTCGAGCGCCGTGTCGCCGACGTCGAGGCGAGCGGGCGCGGCCTCGGCTGGACCGAGGGCGACGTCGGCCACGGCCGGGCGTACCGCTTCACGGACCCCGACGGCCACGTCTTCGAGCTCTACTACGAGGCGGAGCGCTACGAGGCGCCGGAGCACCTGCGGCCGTCGTGGCGCAACCAGCCGCAGCGCTACGCCGGGCGCGGCGCAGCCGTCAAGCGACTCGACCACGTCAACGTCCTGGCTGCGGACGTCCGCGCGAACCGCACGTTCGCCCAGAACGTGTTGGGCTACCGGTTGTACGAGCGGATCGAGCTCGACGACGGGACCGAGACCGGCGCGTGGATGAGCCTCTCGATCGCTGCCCACGAGCTCATCTACGTCGCGGATGCGCACGGCGCGACGGGGCGCTTGCACCACCTCGCGTTCTGGGTCGATACGCGCGAGGAGTGCCTGCGGGCGGCCGACATCTTCGTCGACGCAGGCGTCCCGATCGAGGCGGCGCCCTCGAAGCACGGGGTGGCGCAGGGCTTCTTCCTGTACGGCTTCGAGCCCGGAGGCAACCGGATCGAGGTCACGACCGGCGGGTACTTCGTGTACGACCCGGACTTCGAGCCGATCACGTGGACGGCCGAGGAGCGCGCCCGCGGCCAGTACTGGGGCGTGAAGACGATCGAGAGCTTCCACACGTACGGCACACCCGACGTCGAGAGCGAGGCCTGACGACGTGGCCGCGCTTCGCGACGCCCTCGCGCAGCCGGGCGGCTTCGTCGTCGCCGCGGAGCTCGTCACGAGCCGCGGACCGATCACCTCGGAGGGGGGCGCCAGGGTGCTGGCGCTCGCGCGGGATCTCGCCGCGGATCCGCGGATCGACGTCCTCTCGATCACCGACAACCCCGCCGGCCACGCGATGCTGTCCCCCGACGCGCTCGGAACCGACCTGATCTCGCGCGGGCAGGAGGTCATCATCCACCTTGCCTGCAAGGACTGGAACCGCAACGCGCTCGAGAGTCGCGGGTGGCAGCTGAGCTCGGGGGGCTTCCACAACGTGCTGGCGCTATCCGGCGACTACCCGGCCATGGGCCATCGGGGGCTCGCAGCACCCGTCTTCGACATCGACTCGGTCGGGCTCATCAGCCTCTTATCCGAGATGAACGCCGGCCTGCCCGACACGCGCAGGCCTGACACGCGGCTTCACCGGACGGACTTCTTCCTGGGCGGGGTCGTCACGAACCACAAGCGGCTCGAGCGCGAGGTGATGCCTCAGTACTTCAAGCTGCGCAAGAAGGCCCGCGCCGGCGCAAGGTTCGTGATCAACCAGGCCGGCTGGAACACGCGCAAGGACGACGAGCTCCTGCGCTGGATCCGACGCGACGGGCTCGACTTGCACGTCCTCGCGAACGTCTACCTGCTCTCTCGCACGGCTGCGCGCGCCTTCCACCGCGGGATCATCCCGGGCATCGTCGTGACCGACGAGCTGCTCGCGCTGGCCGAGCGGCACGGCGCCAGTCCGGACAAGGGCCGCGCCTTCTTCGTCGAGCTCGCCTCGAAGCACGTCGCTGTCGTGCGCGGGCTCGGCTACGGCGGCGTCTACCTCGGCGGCCACATGCCTGCGGAGACGTTCGTCGAGATCATCGAGCGGGCCGACGCTTTCGGTGCAGAGGACTGGCGCGAGTTCGCGCACGAGATCCAGTTCCCGCGCCCTGGGGAGTTCCACTTCTTCGAGCGCGATCCGGAGACAGGTCTCTCGTCCGACGTCGTGAACGCGGCCTACCTCGAGTCGAAGCGACAGCGGCGAACCGACCTACGGGTTCCCGTCAGGTACCGGCTCAGCCGCCGCCTCCACGACACGGTCTTCGCCAGCGACGCTCCGCTCTTCGAGACCGGGCGGCGCATCTACGGCCGCATCGACAAGTCCCCGCGAGCGGTGCGCCGGTTGACCCATGCGCTCGAGCAGGCCGCGAAGGTGCCGCTGTTCGCGTGCGAGGACTGCGGCGACTGCTCGCTCCCCGAGATCGCCTACGTCTGCCCGGAGTCGATGTGCGCGAAGAACCAGCGGAACGGCCCGTGCGGCGGGACGCGCGACGGCCTGTGCGAGGTCTACGACACCGAGTGCATCTGGTCGGACGCGTACGAGCGGCTGAAGGCCTACGGTGAGGAGGAGTCGATGCTCGACGGGCCGGTCGTCGTCAAGGACAACGCGCTCGCCGGGACGAGCGCCTGGGCGAACACGTTCCTCGGCCGCGACCACCAGGCTCACGGCGGCCCAACAGACAGCGATCCGTGAGACAGGTGCGACCCGCCTCGCCTAGGATTGCATGCAATCGGAGAGGAGGTCGGAGGACATGACTCAGCGGAGCCTCGAGGACAAGCTGCGGGACACCGGCGGCCCCGTCGAGATGGCACGCAATTCGCAGATCGGGCCGTACGTCTATCCAGCCGTGCCCGCGGAGTTCTCCAACTGGCGCGACGAGCAGGTGTCCTGGCGCGAGACGTCGGCGCTCTTCGATCAGTCGCATCACATGACCGATCTCCAGGTCGAGGGCCCGGACGTCATCAGGCTGCTCTCCGACCTCGGCGTCAACTCGTTCGAGACCTTCCAGGTGGACAAGGCCAAGCAGTTCGTCGCTTGCAACGACGACGGGTACGTCATCGGGGACGCCATTCTCTTCTTCCTGGGCGAGAACAAGGTGCGCCTCGTCGGGCGGCCGTCGGCGCACAACTGGGTTCAGTACCACGCGGAGACGGGTGATTACGACGTGGCCGTCTCTCGCGACGAGCGGACCGCGGCCAATCCCGCAGGCCGACGCGAGCTCTATCGGTTCCAGGTGCAGGGCCCGACGGCGCTCGACGTCCTGACGAAGGCGACCGGAGGCGCTCTGCCCGAGATCAAGTTCTTCAACCTCGGCGAGCTCACGATCGCCGGCCACAAGGTTCGCGCGCTACACCACGGCATGTCAGGCGTGCCGGGGCTCGAGCTCTTCGGCCCGTGGGAGGAGCGGGAGGACGTACGGGCGGCGATCGTCGAGGCCGGACGCGACTTCGGCCTGCGTCAGGTCGGGTCGAGGGTCTATGCAACCAACACCCTCGAGTCGGGCTGGATCCCGTGCCCACTTCCCGCGGTCTTCACGGGCGACGACATGAGGGCCTACCGCGAGTGGCTTCCGGCCGACGGCTACGAGGGCACCGGCTCGCTCGGCGGCAGCTTCTACTCCGACGACATCACCGACTACTACCTCACGCCGCACGACCTCGGTTACTCGTCCTTCGTCAAGCTCGACCACGACTTCATCGGACGCGATGCACTCCGGGCGATGGGGGACGAGCCTCGGCGCCGGAAGGTGACTCTCGCCTGGAACGGCGAGGACGTCGCGAACGCGATGGGAACCCTCTTCCAGCCGGGAGATCCGGTGAAGTACATCGACGTGCCGCTGTCGAACTACGCGACGTGGCCCAACGACAAGGTGCTGCGCGACGGCGAGCTGGTCGGCGTCTCGACGTTCTCGGGCTACAGCTACAACGAGCGCTCGTTCCTCTCCCTGGGGGCGGTCGACATCGACGTCGAGCTCGGCACCGAGGTGACGCTCGTCTGGGGCGAGGAGGAGGGCGGCTCGGCGAAGCCGGTCGTCGAGCGCCACGGGCAGGCGGAGATCCGCGCCATCGTGAGTCCGTGTCCCTACGCCGAGGTCGCGCGCTCGTACCACGAGGGCTGGCGCACGAAAACGGCCGCGGTCTGAGGGCCTGCGGCCGGACGGGATCAGGCCGCAGGCAGGCGCAGCAGGGTCGAGCCCGGGACGCGCTCGAGGAGGTGGCGGTTCTCGAGCGCGACGTCGAGGTTCAGGCGCGCGATGCGCGCGTGCTCGCGCGCGATCGCGTCCGCACGCGCGCCCTCGCGCCGGCGGATCGCGTCGATGAGCCCGTGGTGCTGGTGCTGCGCGACGAGCAGGATCTCCCAGGACTCGGGGAGCGCCGAATGCACCATCAGCAGGGCGCTCGGCGGTGCGAACGGGAGCGCGAGCGCGTGCTCGAGCGCGCGGCCGAGCTGCGGGCTCTTCGCCAGCTCGCGAAACGCGACATGGAACTCCTCGTTGAGGCGGAGGTACTCCATGAACGTCTCGATGCTCTGCGTGCGAACGATGGCGTCCAGCTGCTGACACCAGTCGCGCAGCGGCTCGAGCTCGTCTTCCGACTCGAGTCGCTCCGCCGCGAGGCGTGCGGCTGTGCCCTCGAGCACTCCGCGGAGCTCGATCGCGTCGTCGATGTCCGTGCGGGTGAACTCGCGCACGACGAAGCCGCCCCCTGGCAGCGTCTCGAGGAGCCCTTCGTGCTCGAGCGTCATGAGGGCGATTCGGAGCGGTGTCCGCGAGACGCCGAGCTCTTCGACCAGACGGAGCTCGGGGACGCGCTCGCGCGGCTTGAAGGCCCCGTTGAGCAGGAGCTCGCGGAGCCCGAGCGTCGCCTTCGTCGTCTGCGAGTTCGGGTGGTTCCCGCGTGGCACGACGGGCAGCCTAACTGCAGACGGGGCAAGCTCACGCAGCCCGGCGCGCGAGCTCGTCCACCTCCTCGACGAAGGCCGCTACCTCGCGAAGCACCCGCTCGGGTGCATCGCGATGTGGGCTGTGGCCGCCAGGAACCACCAGGCGTCGCGCCGGGCCTCGAACCCGGTCCTCGATTCGGTCGAGCTGGTCGAGAGTGCCGTAGGGATCTTCGGCGCCCTGAACGAGCAGGATCGGGCAGGTGACCCGCTCGGCATCCGGCTCGAGCGTCCAGCTCCGGAACACCGGATCGAGCCACACGTCGCACCAGTTGCGAAACGCGACATCCGGGTCGTCGTGGTGACGCGCCAGTCGCTCGCGCAGATCCGTCGTCTCGAAGCGTTCTCGGGTCTCGCGAATCGCCTCGAGGGTCACGTCCTCGACGACGACGTGCGGCGCGATCAGGACGAGACCGCGCACCGGGTTCGCTGCTGCGTGGATCAACCCGATCGAGGCGCCGTCGCTGTGCCCGACGAGAACCGGCTCCTCGGCACCGAGCCGACGGAGGACCTCCGGAAGGACGGCGAGCGCCTCCTCGTGGAAGAACGTCGGCGTTCGAGGTGCGGGCGGCGGATCCGACCGTCCGTGCCCGAACCGCGAGAACGCGATGACACGCCGAGAGGTCGCACGCTGCAACGCCTCCGGGAATCCGCGCCAGGCGCTGACCGACCCGAGACCCTCGTGCAGGAGGACGAGAGGGCGTTCGTCCGGGGCGCCGGGAACCTCGGCAGCCTCGAGGCGCCTGCCGTCGATCACGAGGTCGAGCGCGACTCGAGCGCTCACCCCCGCCCCTGGCCGGCGCCGGCTCCCACCGGGCGGCGCCCGGTTCCGCCGCCGCCTGACGACGCTCGCTGCACGGGGCTCTCCGGGCCCGTACCTCTCGTACTGTGCCCTCCGGCCCCGCACCGCGAGCGCCGCCCCAGGAGCGGGCGGAGGTATGCGGTTGACAGAAGGCGTTTCACGCTGCGTCTCCCGAGGACGACGCGGGCGCCTCGGCGGCGCCGAGGTAGCGGAGGATCGCGCGCGCACACATCGCCTTGTAGCGCTCGTGGAGCGCGCTCCAGTCGCTCTCTTCGAGCCACTGCAGGAACAGCCCGTCGATGAGCGCCCTCACGCCCATCGCCGCTTCCTCGACGTCGTCGACGACGAAGACCGATCCCTCGCCCGACCTGATGAGATCGGCGTAGGCGGCGTTCATGATCGATCGGAACGTCACGTTGAGCTCGTTGAAGCGCTCGTTGCGCGCGGCCTCGCCGATCAACGCGGTGTACGCAAGGTAGAAGTCGCGATTGCGGCGAGGATCCACGAAGATTGCGTCGACCATGGCCTGCACCTTCTGCTCCGGCGCCTCCACCGAGGCGACGACGCCGGTCATGCGTTCGGCGACGCGTGCGAGCACCCAGCGAATCGTCGCGAGCAGAAGGTTCTCCTTCGTCTTGAAGTAGTAGACGGCGAGGGCCTTCGAGACGCCGGCAGCGTGCGCGATGTCCTGGAGCGTCGTGCGCTCGATCCCTTTGCTGGCGATCAGCCTGTAGGCCGCGCGCACCAGCGCCTCCTGGGCGGGCACGAGCTCCTCGATCAGCGCCTCGTGACCGGGCGCGTCGCTCGCGGCCTGCGAGGTCACAGGCTGAACGTCTGCCGACATGACATGCGCCTCACGCGGGCGGCCGCAGCTTGTAGCGCTCGATCTTCCCGGTGGCCGTCTTCGGGAGGCTGTCGACGAACTCGATCAGCTCGGGAACCTGATACCGATGGAGCGTGGCAGCACAGAGCTCGCGGAGCTCCTGCGCGAGCTCGTGGCCCGACCGATCCGGATCGCGAACGGTCACGTACGCCTTCCCCTTGGTGAAGCCCCCCACCGGCACCCCGACGACCGCAGCCTCGAGGACCGCCGGATGCTCGATGAGCCTCGCTTCGACGTCCGCGGGAGAGACCCAGAGACCGCTCACCTTGAACATGTCGTCGGCA
>Ga0299913_10001183_pt1 | contig 18780 bp, 19 predicted proteins | sample RVTome_9_FD_201360 | JGI IMG/M metagenome (GOLD analysis project Ga0299913, IMG submission 201360) | Soil microbial communities from uranium-contaminated site in the Upper Colorado River Basin, Wyoming, United States - RVT155D38 (version 2) ... | reverse complement strand
TGTCGAGAACGGCAACGTCGCGATCTTCCAGGGCATCCCCGCGGAGGTCCTCGGCTTCGACCTCTCGCGCGTCTCGCTCGAGACCTCGATCCCGGCCGACGACGCGGTGCAGCTGCCCGCGTACGCGGGCCTCGAGGAGGGCATCAACCAGAACGACGAGGCGGCGGCCGAGGCGCTCGTCGAGCAGATCCGCCTGGACCTGCGGGCGCAGGAGCGCGCCGACCGCGTCGGAGGCGCGGGCGGAGGCACGAACGACACCGGCGGCGGCGGTGCCGACGCATGAGCGCCGCCGCCGTGCCCGATGGTGTCGCGCGGCGAGCGCGCAATGGCCTCGGCCTGCTGATCGTCGCCTACGCGATCTCGCTGCTCGCCTACGGGCTCGTGGGCCTCGGTCGTCGCGGCAAGGTCCCGGGCGATCTCGGTCCCTACGCCGTCGCGCTCGGTGTCGCGTTCGTGGGTGGGTGGCTCGCCGTCCGGTTCATGGCGCGACGCGCCGACCCGGTGCTGTTCCCGACCGCCGCCGTGCTCGCCGGTCTCGGTCTCGCCCTGCTGTACCGGCTGCGGCCGACGGTCGCCGGCGAGCAGGCCACGTGGCTGATCCTCGGCGTGATCACGTTCGTGGTCGTGCTGTTCGTGATCCGCGACGACCGCCAGCTCGACGGGTACACCTACACGATCGGCCTGGTCGGGCTGATCCTGCTGTTGCTCCCGATCGTGCCCGGGCTGGGGTTCGAGGAGAACGGTGCGCGGCTCTGGATCTCGGTCGGCGCGTTCTCGTTCCAGCCGGCGGAGTTCGGTCGCATCCTGATCGTGATCTTCCTCGCGTCCTACCTCGCGGGGCGGCGTGAACTGCTCGCCGCCGGGGTCGGACGGTTCGGCCTGCCGCGCGCGAAGGACCTCGGGCCGCTGCTGCTCGCGTGGGGCGCGTCGCTCGGCGTCCTGTTCCTCGAGCGCGACATGGGTGCCTCGCTGCTGCTGTTCGGCGTGTTCGTCGTGATGATCTGGGTCGCGACCGGCCGCTGGTCGTACCTCGTGATCGGCATCGCCCTGCTCGCGCTCGGCGCGTGGCTCGGGTACGTCGCGTTCGACCACGTGCAGACCCGCGTCGACTTCTGGCTGCGCGCGCTCGAGCCCGACAGGGTGCACGACTTCGGCTACGGGCAGCTCGCGCAGAGCTGGTTCGCGCTCGCGAGCGGAGGCATCGTCGGCACCGGGATCGGGCAGGGCTCGCCCGACCTGATCCCGTTCGTCGCGTCGGACTTCATCTTCTCCGCGATCGGTGAAGAGCTCGGTCTCCTCGGCACGACGGCGGTGCTGCTGCTGTACCTGATCTTGATCGGACGCGGCCTGCGCGTGGGCATCGAGCGGCAGGACTCGTTCGGCAAGCTCCTCGCGGTCGGGCTCACGACGATCGTCGCCTTGCAGACGTTCGTGATCGTCGGCGGCGTCACGCGCTTGATCCCGCTGACGGGGTTGCCGCTGCCGCTCGTCTCGTACGGCGGCACGAGCCGGATCGCGACGTTCATCATCCTCGCGCTGCTCGTGCGCCTGTCCGCCGGCCGGTGGGACGGCATCCGTCAACGGAAGGAAGCCTCCTGATGGAGCTTCCCGATGGATAGGCAGATCCGTCGCCTCGGCATCGCGCTCGTCGCGCTGTTCGCCCTGCTGTTCGGGCAGGTCGCCTACGTCCAGGTCTTCGCGGCGGAACGCATCGCCGACTCCCCCGGCAACGCCACCCGCCAGATCCGCGCGGAGTTCGAGGTCGAGCGGGGCCAGATCATCGCGGCCGATCAGCGGACAGTGCTGGCGCGGAGCGTCGAGACGGGGCCGAACCAGGTCTACCGCTACCGCCGCGAGTACCCCGAAGGTGAGCTCTACGGGCACCTCACCGGCTATTACTCGCGGATCTTCGGCCGCGGCGGGATCGAGCAGGCGTTCAACGACTACCTCGCCGGCACGGCGCCGGAGCTCGCAGTGTCCAACATCACCGACCTGATCCTCGGCCGCCCGAAAAAGGGTGCGTCGGTCTACACGACGATCGTGCCGAACCTCCAGCGCGCCGCCGCGCAGGCGCTCGGCGATCAACCGGGCGCTGTCGCGGCGATCGATCCGACGAGCGGCGACGTCCTCGCGCTCTATTCGAACCCCGGCTTCGACCCGAACGTGCTGTCGAGCGGTTCCGACGACGCGATGCGGGCGGCGTGGGAGGACCTGAACGCCGACCCGAGCAAGCCCCTCCTGTCGAAGGCGTTCCAGGAACTGTTCCTGCCGGGCTCGAGTTTCAAGATGGTGACGGCGTCGGCGGTGCTCGAGCGCGGCGCGTCGATCGACACGACGTGGCCGAACCCGCACGTGCTCGACCTGCCCACGACCGACGACGATCTCGCGAACTACGGCGGCGCGCTGTGCCAGGGCGGTGCACCGCAGGTCACGACGCTCGAGGCTTTCCAGGAGTCGTGCAACGTCACCTTCGGCGAGATGGGTCTCGACCTCTACGGCGAGCGCACCGACAACTTCGGCCTCGCCGATCAGGCCGACGCGTACGGCTTCTGCATGACGAACCCGCCCGAGGTGGCGGGCTGTGACGAACCGCGGATCCCGTTCGAGCTGCCGTTCCAGAACGGCCGGTTCCCCGAGGCGGCGTACTTCGCCGAGCGGATCCCGGCCCGCGCCTACGCGGCCGTCGGCCTCGACAACGTCCTCACGAACCCGCTGCACCTCGCGCTCGTCGCGGCGGCGGTCGCGAACGGCGGCGAGATGAAGGCTCCGCGCATCGTGACGAGCGTGCGCGACGCGCAAGGCCGGACCGTGCGCGAGTTCGACGAAGAGACCGCGTTGCGCCCGATCACCGGTACGACCGCTTCCGCGATGACCCAGATGATGCTGTCGGTGACCCAAGGAGGGACGGCCTCGAGCGCGTTCAGCGGCTTCGGCATCCCGGTCGCCGGCAAGACCGGGACCGCCACCACCGGCGACGACACGCCGCCCAACGCATGGTTCACCGGGTTCGCACCGGCGGGGGGCGGCCAGGATCCGCGCATCGCGGTCTCCGTTATCGTCCTGGAGGGCGGAGGCCTCGGTGACGCAGCCACCGGCGGCCAGATCGCGGCGCCGATCGCACGAGCGGTGATCGACGCGTACCTCTAGGGAGAGACGAGCGGATGGATCGATCGACCGTGGGCGAGCGCTACCGCGTCGAAGCGCGGATCGGCGCGGGAGGTATGGCGGAGGTCTACCGCGGCTTCGACCCCGTCCTGCACCGGACCGTGGCGATCAAGGTGCTGGCCCCTCAGTTCGCACGCGACGCCGGCTTCGTGGCGCGGTTCCGACGCGAGGCGCAGGCCGCCGCGCGCCTGAACCATCCGAACATCGTGGGGGTCTTCGACACGGGCTCCGACGGCGACACGCAGTACATCGTGATGGAGTTCGTCGAAGGGCGCACGCTCCACGACTTCCTCCAGTCCGGCAAGCAGATGGGTGTGATGCAGGCGGTCGAGCTCGCCGAGAAGCTCACCGAGGCGGTGTCGGCGGCGCACGCCCAGGGCGTGATCCACCGCGACATCAAGCCCGCGAACGTGATGGTCACGCGCGACGGCGCCGTCAAGGTCATGGACTTCGGCATCGCGCGGATCGAGACCGCCGAGACCGCGCCGCAGACGAGCGCGGTGCTCGGCACCGCCGCCTACCTGTCGCCGGAGCAGGCCCAGGGCATGCCGGTCGACGCGCGGACCGACATCTACTCGCTCGGCACGGTGCTGTACGAGCTGCTGTGCGGACGCCCTCCGTTCACCGGCGACTCGCCGGTCGCGATCGCGTACAAGCAGGTGAACGAGTCGCCGGAGCCCCCGTCGGCGCTCAACCCCGACGTGTCGCCCCGCCTCGACTCCGTCGTGATGAAGGCCCTCGCGAAGAACCCGGCGAACCGGTACCAGACCGCCGAGGCGTTCCGCGACGATCTGGAGCGCGTGCGGCACGGCCGGGACGTCGACGCGACCCCGCTGATGGTGGGCGGGAACGGCGCCGAGGCGACCCAGGTGATCGCCCGCCCGCAGACGACGCAGGTGCTGCCGCCCCAGGCCGACGAGCCGGGATCGGGCCGCAAGGTGTGGCTCGGCGTGCTGATCGGGATCCTGATCGTCGGCCTGCTCGCGGGCGGCGGGTGGCTGCTCGCCCAGGCGCTCGGGGGTGAAGACGTCGAGACGGTCGTGATCCCCGAGGACCTCCGTGGGCGCGAGTGGGAGGAGGTCGAGGCGATCCTCACCGACCTCGGGCTCGATCCCCAACGCCGCGACTCGCAACGCGACCCCGAGGAGTTCGCGCCGGAGACCGTGATCCGGACGACGCCGCCCGGCGGCGACGAGGTCGAGGTCGGAACGCGCGTCGACGTGCTCGTCGCCGTCGAGCCCGAAGTCTTCCGTGTGCCGAACCTGACCGGGTTCGAACGCGAGGCCGCCGAAGCCGAGATCGAGGCGGCGGGCCTCGTCGTCGGCGAGGTCACCGAGGGACCGAGCGACCAGCCCGAAGGCACCGTCTTCTCGCAGGACCCGCCGGCTGGCACCGAGATCACCGACCCCGAGGAGACCCCGGTGAACTTCGTGATCTCGACCGGCCCGGCCGAGATCGAGATCCCGAACGTGGTCTGCCGCAACACCAACTCGATGCGCAACGAGCTGCTCCGGCTCGGGTTCACGAACGTCACGATCTCGAGCGAGCGGCGGACGTTGCCCGCCGAGTGCCCGTTCAACGAGAACAACGTCGCCGCGCAGGAGCCTTCCGCAGGGTCGGCGGTCGCGCCCGACACGCCGATCACCCTGTATCCCGGCGTGCGCGCCGAGCCGACCGAGTCGCCGCCTCCCGAGGACGGCTGATGGCGGACCTGCGCTACGTCTCCGAGCCCTTCACCGACGACGAGCGCGAGGTCCTGTCCCGGCACTTCACGAACCTCGAAGGGCCGGTCTTCGCGCTCGTGAACCTGCCCGAGGCGGTCAAAGGCGCCCTGTTCGCTCGCTACTCGCGCACGACGAAGTCGCTCCGACGGCTGTTCCTCGACGAGTTCGCCGACGACGTCGGCTCGGGTGGTGCCCTCACCGCGACGGGCCGAGCACGGGCCGACCGCCTCTACGACAACGTCTTCGTCGAGTACGGCGACGATTCCGTCGCCCAGCTCGGCGGCGTGCACCTCGCATGCGAGCAGGCGTCGCAGCTGCTCGCGAAGGCGCTGGAATGGGGACGCCTGGCCGCCTACCTCGAGCAGTCGACGCGGTACATGCGCTACGACGACCGTCCCGGAGGCGCGTGGCGCGCCACCGTCCCACCGGAACTCGACGGGACGATCCTGGAGGAGCGCTACCGCGGCTTCCTCGACGACGTCTTCGGGGCCTACGGACGGATGTACGAGCCGATGGAGGTGTACTTCCGCGAGCGGTTCCCGAAGCACGAGACCGACAGCGACTTCGTCTACCGCCAGACGATCCTCGCGAAGACGTGCGACACGCTCCGGATGCTGCTCCCCGCCGGCACCCGTTCGAACCTCGGGATCTACGCCACCGGCCAGTCGTACGAGCAGCTGCTGATGCGGCTCGCGGTCCATCCCTTGGAGGAGATGCGGACCTACGGCGACCTGATGCGCACCGAGCTCCGCAAGGTGATCCCGGAGTTCCTGAAGCGCGTCGACCAGCCCGAGCGTGGGGTCGCCTGGTCCGCCTACTGGAAGGACCAGCGGGAGCGCACGCAGGCCGTCGCCGCGGAACTGCTCGACGGCGTCGCCCCGGAAGCACGCGAAGAAGTCAACCTGGTCGACCACGATCCGGACGGCGAGGTGAAGGTCGCGGCCGCGGCGCTCTACGCCGCGAGCGACCTGCCCGACGACCAGCTCCTGCGCGTCGTGCGCGGGATGACGCCTGACCAGCGCGCCGAGATCCTCGCCGCGAGCGTCGGCGCCCGCACGAACCGGCGGCACAAGCCCGGCCGCGCGTGGGAGCGCACGCACTACCGGTTCGACGTGTTGTGCGACTACGGGGCGTTCCGCGACCTGCAGCGGCACCGCCCGCTCACGATCGAATGGCAGCGGCTCTCGCCGGCGTTCGGCTACGACGTCCCGGCCGAGATCGACGACGCAGGGCTCCGCGACGGGTGGGATCGGGTGATGGCCCGGTCGAAGGAGACCCACGACGAGATCGCCGCGGGCGGTCAGCCCGACGTCGCGCAGTACGCGGTCTCGATGGCGTTCCGCGTTCGGTTCGTGATGCAGATGACCGCCCGCGAGGCGATGCATCTCACGGAGCTCCGCTCGTCTCCGCAGGGCCACCCCGTCTACCGGAGGGTGGCGCAGGCGATGCACCGCGAGATCGCCCGCGTACATCCGGCGATCGGTGCCGCCTTCACGTACGTCAGCTACGACGACGTCGATCTCGAGCGGCTCGACGCCGAACGCCGCGCCGAGGAGAAACGCAAGGCCCTCGGGCGCAGCTGACGGGCCGGGGGTTTCTCCGGTTCGGTACCCTGTGACGGTTCCCATGGATCGCGACGCTCTCCTGCTGCTCGCCCTCGCCTCCCTGGTCGTCGCCGCCCTCACGGTCGGCGTCAGCGGCTGGGTGCTCGTCGTCCGCGAACGCCGTCTGGCGTCGGCCGCGCCGGCCGGCGGCCATCACGAGGCTCCCGAGGAGGAGTGATGCTCGAGCTCCTCGACCTGCGTGAGCGGGGCGGGCGGCTCGAGCCCTCGAGGTTCGAGACCGACCCCGCCGTGACCGAAGCCGTCCGGGAGATCCTCCGGCGCGTCTTCGTGGAAGGCGACGACGTCTTGGTCGAGCTCGCGAAGACGTTCGACGGCGCCGACCTCGTCGACGGGGTGACGGTCACCCACGAGGAGTTCACCTGGGCCGAGCGCGAGACCCCCGACGACCTGAAGCAGGCGCTCCAGGATCTCTGCGGTCGACTCGGTGAGCTCTGCCGGCGCCAGCTTCCGACCGAATGGTGGGAGGAGCGAGACGGCGTCCGCTTCGGCGAGATCGTCCGCCCGCTCGAAGCCGTCGGGTGCTACGTGCCCGGAGGTCGTGCGGTCTACCCGTCGTCCGTGTGTATGACGGTGGTGCCGGCGCGCGTCGCGGGCGTCGACGAGGTCGTCCTCAGCACACCGCCGCAACCCGATGGATCGATCCCGTCGCCGGTCCTGTACGCGGCCAAGCTCGCCGGCGCGACGTCGGTCGTGAAATCGGGCGGCGCGCAAGCGATCGGCGCGATGGCCTATGGCACCGAGTCGGTGCCGAGCGTGGACCGCATCGTCGGGCCCGGCAACGCGTACGTCACCGAAGCGAAACGCCAGGTCAGCGGCGGTGTCGGTATCGACGGGCTCGCCGGGCCTTCCGAGCTCGCGATCGTGGCGGCCGGCGACGTCGATCCGCGACTCGCAGCCCTGGACCTGATCGCACAGGCCGAGCACGACCCGCAAGCGCGGACGTTCTTCATCACGACCGACGCCTCGCTCGCCGAGAAGGTCGACGCGGCGCTCGCCCACGAGCTCGAGCACGCGGCCAGACGCGAGATCGTCGACCAAGCGTTGCAGGTCACGAAGCTCGTGGTCGTGCGCGACCTCCGCCAGGCCGCCGAAGCCGTGAACGATGCGGCCGCCGAGCACGTGCTGCTGCTGCTCGACGATCCCGACGCGTTCCTGCCGACGATCCGGAACGCCGGTGCGGTCTTCCTCGGACGCTGGTCGGCGGTTCCGTACGGCGACTACGGCGTCGCGTCCAACCACGTGCTTCCCACGGCCGGCACCGCGCGGTTCTCGAGCGGGCTCCGCGCCGCCGACTACGTGACCGTGTCGTCGGTCGTCGAGATGTCGCCCGACGCCGCCCGCCGGTTCACCCCCGGGACGTCGACGATCGCCCGCGCCGAGGGCCTCCTCGGACACGCGCGCGCGATGGACGCCCGTGCGGACGACGCCGGCGAGGCGCGACCGTGACCGGCGCGGAACCCCGGGCGGGCCTGCGTGACGTCGCCCCCTACGTCTCGCCGCAGCTCGACGTCGCCGCGCGCCTGAACACGAACGAGTGCCCGCACCCGCTGCCGGAGGACTTCTTCGCCGAGCTCGCCGCGACGGTGCGCGACCTCCCGCTGCACCGCTATCCCGACGGCCAGATGACGCGGCTCCGCGAGGATCTCGCCGCTACGGTCGGCCATCCCTTCGAGGGCACGTGGACCGCGAACGGATCGAACGAGATCCTGATCGAGCTGCTGCACGCCTACGGAGGTCCCGGCCGCCGCGCGCTGCTGTTCGAGCCGACGTACGTCCTGCACGCCCGCCTGTGCTGGCTGACGCAGACCGAGGTCGTACGGCGGAACCTCCCGACGGACTTCGTGCTGACCGACGAGCAGGTCGACGAGGCAGCCGACGCCGCGCCCGACGTCGTGTTCGTCTGTTCACCGAACAACCCGACCGGCAACGCGCAGCCGGTCGGGATCACCGAGGCGCTCGCGCGGCGTCTCCCCGCGTCGCTGGTCGTGGTGGACGAGGCGTACGTCGAGTTCGGCGGCGAGAGCGCGCTGGGCCTCGTCGCGGCGCACGCGAACCTGGTCGTCGTGCGCACGTTCTCGAAGGCGTTCGCGCTCGCCGGCGCGAGGATCGGCTACGCCCTCGCGTCGTCCGACGTCGTCGACGACCTGCAGCGCGTGCGCCTGCCGTACCACGCGTCGTCGCTGACCCAGGCGGCGGGGATCGCCGCGCTCCGGCACCGCCCCGAGGCTCTCGCGATCCTCGAGAGCATCCGCGTGCAGCGAGACCGGATCCTAGATGCGCTCCGCGCGATCGACGGTGTCACGGTGTTCCCGTCGGATGCCAACTTCGTGCTGTTCGAACCGCCCGGCGACGCGAAGGAGCTCTGGCAGCGTTTGCTCGACCGCGGGGTCCTCGTCCGCGACATGACGAGCGTCGTGCCGAACTCGCTCCGGGTGACCGCCGGCGCCGAGCACGAGGTCGATCTCTTCCTGAAGGCCATCGACGAGGAGTTGAGCCGATGATCGCCGCGACCCGCACCGCGACCGTGACCCGCACGACGAAGGAGACCGACATCCGGGTCGAGCTCGATCTCGACGGGAGCGGCAACGCCTCGGCCGACACCGGGATGCCGTTCTTCGATCACATGCTGCAGCAGCTCGGGAAGCACGCCGGGTGGGACCTCTCGGTGACGTGCACCGGCGACCTGCAGGTCGACGGACATCACACGACCGAGGACTGCGGGCTCGCGGTCGGGCAGGCGCTGAAGGAGGCGCTCGACGACAAGGCGGGCGTGCGACGGTTCGCCTCGATCGTGGTTCCGCTGGACGAGGCCGCGGTCGAGGTCGCGCTCGATCTCGCGGGACGGACGTTCGTCGTGTACGAGGTCGAGCAGACGGCTGAGACGATCAACGGGTTCGACACCGGCCTCCTCGAGGACTTCGTCCGCGCGTTCGCGCAGAGCGCGGAGCTGACGATCCACGTGCGACTCCGCTCGGGGCGATCGCCGCACCACATCGCCGAGGCGACGTTCAAGGCGATGGCCAAGGCCCTCGGCGACGCGTGCACGCTCACCGGCCGCGGGGGCGTTCCCTCCACGAAAGGAACCCTCTAGGGCGTGGCCAGGATCGCCATCCTCGACTACGGCAGCGGGAACCTGCACTCGGTCTCCCGCGCGATCGCGAAGGTCGGAGGTGATGTCGACGTCACCTCCGATCCGTCACGCGTCGCGTCCGCCGACGCGCTGGTGATCCCCGGGGTCGGCCACTTCGGCCAGTGCGTGCGCGCGCTCGCGGACCGCGGGCTCGACCGGGCTGCGAGCGGGTTCGCGGCGACCGGTCGCCCGGTGGTCGGTGTGTGCGTCGGCCTGCAAATCCTGTTCGACGCGAGCGACGAAGACGCGGCCGCGGGCATGGGTGTGCTCGAGGGCACGGTCCGCCGGCTCCCGCACGGGCTCAAGGTGCCGCACATGGGATGGAACACCGTCCGCTGGTCACGTGAACACCCGTTCACGGCGGGGATCGACGACGGGTCCTACTTCTACTTCGTGCACTCCTTCGCTCCCGACGTCGACGCTGCGACCACGATCGGGGTCACCGAGTACGGGCGACCGTTCGCGTCCATCGTCGCGCGCGACAACGTCTTCGCGACGCAGTTCCACCCCGAGAAGTCCGGCGACGCCGGTCTCCAGCTGTACGAGAACGTCGTCAAGGTGGTGACGTCGCAGTGATCGTGATCCCCGCGATCGACGTCCGCCGCGGCCGTGCCGTCCGGTTGCTGCGCGGCGACCCGAACGACGAGACGGTGTACGCGCCCGATCCAGGCGCGCTCGCGGTCCGCTTCCAGGACGAAGGCGCGCGCCGCCTGCACGTGGTCGACCTCGACGCGGCGCTCGGCGACGGCGACAACCGCGAGGTGATCGAGGCGATCTGCCGCAACACCCAGGTGCCGGTACAGGTCGGTGGTGGGATCCGAGATCTCGACCGGATCGGCGAGGTGATCGGGATGGGCGCGAAGCGGGTCGTCCTGGGGACCCGCGCGGCGCTCGATCCGGCGTTCGTGATGCGCGCGGTCGAGGAGTACGCGGAGAAGATCGTCGTCGCCGTCGACTGCCGCGGCGGCAAGGTGATGGTGAAGGGCTGGAAGGAGGAGGGTCCACCGCTCGAGGACGCCCTCAAGGCGCTCGACGACGCCGGCACGCCCCGGTACCTGGTGACCTCGATCGCGCGCGACGGAACCCTCGAGGGCCCCGACCTGCGCCTGTACCAACAGGTGATGAAACTGACCGAGACACCCGTGATCGCGAGCGGCGGCGTCCGCGGCGCCGACGACGTGTGGGCCTTGCGCGACGCCGGCATGGAGGCCGTCGTCACCGGCAAAGCGCTCTACGAGAAGACGCTGAAGATCAGCCAGGTCACGCGGGGTCGGTCGGGATGACGCTCGCCAGGCGCATCATCCCGTGCCTCGACGTCGACGCCGGGCGCGTCGTGAAGGGCGTGCGGTTCCAACATCTGCGGGACGCCGGCGATCCCGTCGAGCTCGCCGCGCGCTACGACGAGCAGGGGGCCGACGAGCTGGTCTTCCTCGACATCACGGCCACGCTCGAGGGCCGCGAGGCGACCCTGGACGTCGTGTCGCGGACCGCCGAGCAGGTCTTCATCCCGCTCACCGTCGGCGGCGGCGTCAAGAGCGAGGACGACGCGCGACGGCTGCTGCGGGCCGGTGCCGACAAGGTGGGCCTGAACAGCGCCGCCGTGCGTGACCCGTCGCTGCTCCAGCGATGCGCAGACGCGTTCGGGACCCAGTGCGTCGTGATCGCGATCGACGCCCGTCGCCGCGCCGGCTCCGGAGACGCGCGCGGCGGCGGCGCGTCGAGCGAGTGGGAGGTCGTGATCGACGCGGGAAAGACCCCGACCGGACGCGAGGCCGTCGAGTGGGCCGCCGAAGCCACGGCGGAACGCGGCGCCGGTGAGGTCCTGCTGACCTCGATGGACCGCGACGGGACCGGCGACGGCTACGACCTCGAGCTGCTCGAGGCCGTCAGCGCCGCGGTGACCGTGCCGGTGATCGCGAGCGGCGGCGCCGGTGAGCCGGCGCACTTCGCGGAAGGCCTCGCGCCCGGCAGGGCCGACGCCGTGCTCGCGGCGAGCCGCTTCCACGACGGCGACCTGACGATCGGCGACGTGAAGGTGTACCTCGCCGAGCACGGCATCCCGGTGCGACCGTGAGCGACGTCGATCGCTCACCGCTCGACCTCGACGCGCTCCGGTTCGACGAGCGCGGGCTGATCCCCCTGATCGTGCAGGACGCCGGGAACGGCGAGGTGCTGATGTTCGCGTGGGCGAACCGCGATGCGCTCGAGCGTACGCTCGCCGAACGACGGATGGTCTACTGGTCGCGCTCGCGCCAAGAGCTGTGGCGCAAGGGCGACACGAGCGGGCACGTGCAGCACTGGGAAGAGATCCGCGTCGACTGCGACGCCGACGTGCTGCTCGCGAAGGTCCACCAGGAAGGCGCCGCCTGCCACACCGGTGAACGGAGCTGCTTCTTCCGCGCGCTCGGCGGCGCCGGCCCCTCCTGAGCTGCGGCTACACTCGTCGCCGTGCTCAAGCTCGTCATCCCGAAGGGGTCACTCGAAGCCCAGACGCTGCACCTCCTCGAGGAGGCCGACCTCAAGGTGCGCCGAGGGAACGACCGCGATTACCACGGCAGCATCGACGACGAGCGGATCGAGCGGGTCTCGATCCTGCGGCCCCAAGAGATCCCGCTCTACGTCCAGGACGGCCTGTTCGACCTCGGCATCACCGGACAGGACTGGGTCGCCGAGACCGGCGCCGACGTCGAGGTGCTGACGAGCCTGCGGTACGCGAAGACCGGAACGGGCCACGGCACGCAGGTCGTACTCGCCGTGCCGAACGATCATCCGGCGAACAGCGCGAAGGAGATGCCTGCGGAGTCCCGGATCTCGACGGAGTTCGTGCAGCTGACCGAGAAGTACTTCGCCGATCTCGGGATCGATGTGCGCGTGAGCTGGTCCTACGGCGCGACGGAAGCCAAGGTCCCCGAGATCGTCGACGCGATCGTCGACGTGACGGAAACCGGAAGCACCCTGCGCGCGCACGGCATGAAGATCATCGAGACGCTCCTCACGAGCGATCCCGTGCTCGTGGCGAACCGCGTGTCGGCGTCCGATGCCGAGAAGCGGGCGGCGATGGACGACATCACGACCCTGGTGCTCGGGGCGCTGCGCGCCGAGGGTAAGGTGATGATCAAGCTGAACGTCGCACCGGAGCGCCTCGACGAGGTGCTCGAGATCCTGCCCGCGATGAAGTCTCCGACCATCTCTCAGCTGTCGGACGGCGGGTACGCGATCGAGACGGTCGCCGAGAAGCGCGGCGTGAACCGTCTCATCCCCCAGCTCAAGGCCGCCGGGGCTAGCGACATCCTCGAGCTGCCGATCTCGAAGATCGTCCCCTGACCTCACGGCGTCCGGGCCCGGCGAGCAGCGGTCGGACCCGAGGTCAACGCACCGACCGCTGTCCGATTGACACGGATGCAGCCTCTCTGGCACGATGCCCGCCTATGGCTGAACGGTCGTTCAAACGAACCCGGCAGCCGCTCGCACCCGCGTACGTATCGGGTACCTAGCGGCAGACGCGGCGTCCGCGTCTGCCCGACGACCTCTCCGGCATCCCGCCAGGGGGGTCGTTTCCGTTCCCGCCGTCGTTGGCGCATCGACCGGAGGCACGAGATGAACGTCCAGGACCAGATCCGCACCGAAGCCGACGCCCTGCGCGAGCGCTGGGCGTCGGATCCCCGATGGAACGGGATAGAACGCCCGTACACGGCCGAAGAGGTCGTGCGCCTGCGCGGGCGCGTCCGCGTCGAGCACAGCCTCGCACGGCGTGGGGCGGACCGACTCTGGGAACTGGTGAACAGCGAGGACTACGTCGCCGCCCTCGGAACGCTCACCGGCGGCCAAGCGGTCGAGATGGTGAAGGCGGGCCTCAAGGCGCTCTACCTGTCTGGGTGGCAGGTCGCCGCCGATGCGAACGTCGCGGGCCAGACCTACCCCGACCAGTCGCTGTACCCGGCCAACTCGGTGCCCACGCTCGTCTCCAGATTGAACGCCGCGATGCGCCGCGCCGATCAGATCGCGTGGACCGAGGGCCGAGACGTGGATCACGTCGTGCCGATCGTGGCCGACGCCGAGGCCGGGTTCGGCGGCGCGCTGAACGCCTTCGAGCTGATGCGCGAGATGGTGGAGGCGGGCGCCGCCGGCGTGCACTTCGAGGACCAGCTCGCGAGCGAGAAGAAGTGCGGCCACCTCGGCGGTAAGGTCCTCGTGCCGACGAACGGGTTCGTGCGGACGCTCACCGCCGCGCGCCTGGCCGCCGACGTGCTCGACGTGCCGACGCTGGTGATCGCGCGGACCGACGCGCTGGCAGCGAACCTGTTGACGACCGACGTCGACGAGCGCGACCAGCGGTTCACGACCGGTGAGCGCACGTCCGAGGGCTTCTACCGCCTGAACGAGGGGATCGACGCCGCGATCGCGCGCGGACTCGCGTACGCGCCCTACGCCGACATGCTCTGGTGCGAGACGTCGACGCCTGATCTCGAGGAAGCGCGGGTGTTCGCCGAGGCGATCCACGATGAGTTCCCCGGCAAGCTGCTCGCGTACAACTGCTCGCCGTCGTTCAACTGGAAGAAGCATCTCGACGACGCGACGATCGCGCGCTTCCAGAAGGAGTTGGGCGCGATGGGCTACAAGTTCCAATTCATCACGCTCGCGGGGTTCCACGTCCTGAACGCGTCGATGTTCGACCTCGCGAAGGGGTACGCGGCCGAGGGCATGACCGCCTACGTCCGCCTCCAGGAGCACGAGTTCGCGCTCGAGGAGGAGGGCTACACCGCGGTGAAGCACCAGGCCGAGGTCGGCACCGGGTACTTCGATCTCGTCTCGACGACGATCACCGGCGGTGAGAGCTCGACGCTCGCGCTGAAGGGCTCGACCGAAGAGGCGCAGTTCGCCGACGAGCTCCCGCACTGACGACGCGAGCCGGCGATCAGAACCCGGGAGGCCTCGGCCGGCACCCGGCTCCGGCACGCTGCCGGAGGTCGGCACGGATCTCGTCGTAGTTGGGGGCGTGGGCACGGTTCCGCAGCTCGAACGGGTCGATCGCGTAGTCGTACAGCTCCTCGTCCCCCGTGCCGTACCAGACGTACAGGTACCTCGTCGTGAGGTACCCGCAGTACGCGGGCCGTGCGAACGAGATGCCATCACCGCTCTAGCCGGCGGACGCGGGAGCCGTGATCGGTGTGCCGTTTCCGGGCCGTCGCCCCGAGGAGCGAGAGACCGGCGGTTCCCGGCACGGACACGCCGGCAGCCTCCGCGATGGTGATCGGGACGTCGACGTTCATCGCGAAGCGCCCATCGACCGCGCCCGCCTCGACGTGTCCATCCCACCGGATCACCAGGGGCACGTGCCCCCAGTCCCGGTAGGGAACGAACTTGTCATTCAGCGGCACCCGATGCTCTCCCCACGAGACGCCGTTCGGGTTCCTCGCTCGACGAGGAGCCTCGTCGTCGCGGGCATCCAGTCGAGCATCCCCGCCCGTTGATCGTCGGTCACGATCACCACGATGTTGGGGGGGGTCGCAGCCGATGCGGCCGGCACGGCCACGACGATGACGGTGAGCGCCGCGAGGAGCCCGTTCGCTGCGTGCCACGCACGGGCCCTGCCTGTCGGTGTCCGCCCGCTGCCCATGTCTCCACCTCCGCGATCGCCTGTGCGCGGTGCCGAAGACCGGAGCGGACCATCGATCGCGGCCGCGGGCATGGGCGTGTCGACCTCCCAAGCACGGAGCAGATCTCGGTGCGGAACGTGTGACCACCCGACACGGACCCGCCGAACGACCCTCGATCGGCCGCGGATGAGCGGAGCGGTTCGTCGACGCGCATCGGCCTACCATGGGAAGGATGCAGCTGCGACGGGTTGCGGTCAGTCTCGCGCTCGGAGCGATCGCGAGCGCGACGCTCTCTGCTCTCTCCGATGGCCTCCGCTCGCCGATCGCTCATGCCGCCCCCGCACGCGCTCCCGACGTCGTGATCGTCCTGACGGACGATCAGCGCGCGTCGTCGTTCACGAGGGATCTCATGTCCCGGACGTTCGCCCACGTCGTCGGTCCGGGGCTGCGGATCCGGAGCTTCATCGCACAGAACCCCTTGTGCTGTCCATCGAGGGTCACCCTCCTGACGGGCCGCTACTCGAGCACCACGGGCGTACTCCGGAACCATGCGCCACACGGTGGATGGCCGGCGTTCGCGCGCTACGGCGAGGGACGCACGATCGCTCGCGGCCTCGATCGGGCCGGCTATCGGACCGCGTACGTCGGCAAGTACCTGAACCAGTACCGACGAGCCGATGGGGCCGTGCCGCCTGGCTGGGACCGCTGGTTCGTCTTCGACGAGGACAACGGCGCGTACTTCGACTACCGCGTCGTGACGTGGAGCGAAGGCGACGCTCGCAGCCGGAGGATCCGCTTCGGGAGCCGCGCACGCGACTACTCGACGGATGTGTTCGCCGACGAGGCGGTGCGCACGATCCGTCGCACCGATGCGGCGGAACCGCTCTTCCTCGTCGTCTCGCCGTTCGCCCCTCACATCCCGTCGATCCCGGCGCCGCGCGATCGAGGATCGCGGGCGTCGGCGCCGGTGCGGTTCGGAGCGGCGTTCAACGAAGACGACCTGAGTGACAAGCCCGCGTGGGTCCGGCGTCTCCATCGGGCCGATCCCGATGCGGTCGCCGAACGGATCCGGCGACAGTGGGAGACGCTCGCGTCGGTCGACCGACTCGTCGGGCGCGTGGTCGACGCACTCCGAGCGACCGATCGGCTCCGCGACACGGTCGTCGTCTTCACGAGCGACAACGGTCTGAACACCGGGGAGCACCGTTGGCAAGGCAAGCTCGCCGCCTACGAAGGATCGATCCGCATCCCGTTCGCCATCCGCTACGACCGCGGTCGGTGGCGGAGCGGCGCCGGGACCGCGCTCGCGTCCACCCTCGACCTCGCACCGACGATCGCGGACGTGGCCGGGCTCCGACTCGCCTCGGAAGGGCGATCGATGCTGCCGTTCCTCGAACGTCGGCGCGACACCGTTCGGCGGTGGGTGCGGCTCGAGCACCTCGGCCCGCCGCCGCCGCGCGGAGGCCCGCCGACCTACTGCGGCATCCGAACGCGGACGCTCACGTACGTCCACTACACGACCGGCGAAGAGGAGTTTTACGACCTGCGTCGCGACGCCGCCCAGCTGCGGAGCCGGACGTCGGGCGCGTCCTACGGGCGGCTCCGGCGCCTCGCGGAACGGCAGTGCCGGGAGACCGGTCTCTGGTGACGCGCGGACCATCGAGCCCGGCTACGATGCCGCCGGTTCCGAGGGAGGCGCGGCCATGGTCGATCCGTTCCGCGACGTGCTGCTGTGGGCGTCGTCGAACCGCGTCCTGGCCGAGCACCTCCCCCGGTTCGGGTTCGTGCGAGCGACGGTCCGACGGTTCATGCCTGGGGAGGAACCGGAGCACGCGCTCGCGGCGGCCCAGGAACTCCGCACGCACGACGTCGCCGCCGCCTTCACGATGCTCGGCGAAGGCGTGCGCGACGTTCATCAGGCCGACGGCGTCGTCGAGCACTACCTCGGATTGCTCGACGACATCGCCGCCCGCGGGCTCGATGCCGAGATCTCGGTCAAGCCGACCCACCTCGGGTACGACCTCGACGCACGCGTCGCGGCCGCGAACATCGCGCGCCTCGCGGAACGTGCCCGCGAGCGCAGCACGCGGGTGTGGCTCGACATGGAGCAGAGCAGCTATGTCGACGGCACGATCGCGCTGTACCGCGAACTGCTCGCAGCGTTCCCCGACTCGGGCATCTGCCTGCAGGCCTACCTGCATCGCACGCCGCAGGACGTCGCGGACCTGCTTCCGCTTGGCGCGTCGATCCGGTTCGTGAAGGGGGCGTACCGAGAGCCGGCGAGCGTCGCGTTGCAGGATCGGCGCGCGGTGGCTGCCGCCTACCGCGCCCTCGCACTCGCCAGCGCTCGCACGAAGGACCCCGAGCGCGGACGGCTCGTGCTCGGCACCCACGACGTCGAGCTCGTCCGCCGGATCGACCGGGAGCTGCGCGCGCAGGGCAACACCCGCGACGACGTCGAGATCGAGATGCTCTACGGGATCCGCGCCGCCGACCAGATCGCGCTCGCGCGGGAGGGGTTCCGCGTCCGGACGCTGATCGCGTATGGGACCCACTGGTACCCGTGGTTCATGCGTCGGCTCGCCGAGCGACCCGCGAACGTGCTCTCCGCCCTGCGGAACCTCGTCGCCCGTCGAACCCCCGCACCCTCGTAGACTCCGGCACCATGGCGAAGCTCCACGGCGCGATCGCCGCCGCGGTCACCCCGTTGCGGGACGCCGGTCTGCGGCTGGACGAACCGGGGGTCGAGCGACTCGTGCGGTTCCTGGCCGACGGCGGCGTCGACGGCGCGCTCGTCGCCGGGACCACCGGTGAAGGGGTGCTGCTCACGCTCGACGAGCGGATGCGGCTCGCGGAGCTCTTCGTCGACGCACGACCCGACGGGTTCCTCGTCGCGGTCCACGCCGGCGCCCAGACCACCGCCGATACCGTCGCGCTCGCGGCGCACGCGCAGGAGCACGGCGCCGACGCGGTCGCGGTGATCGCCCCGCCGTACTTCCCGCTGGACGACGAGGAGCTGTTCCGGCACCTTCGCGGAGCGGCGAGCGCCGCCGATCCGCTGCCGTTCTACATCTACGAGTTCGCCGGCCGCAGCGGGTACCCGATCCCGGTCGACGTGATCGCGCGCGTTCACGAGGCGGCGCCCAACGTCGCCGGGCTCAAGGTCTCCGACACGCCGTTCGCCGCGGTCGAGCCGTACCTGCTGCCCGGCTTCGACGTGTTCATCGGATCTGAGCCGCTCACGCTCGAGGGGATGCGGCACGGAGCTGTGGGGAGCGTCAGCGGGCTCGCGAGCGCATGGCCCGACGTGGTCTCGACGCTCGTGCACCATCGCGACGCCGCCGCCCACGCCCGCGTCTCGGAACTGCGCGACGGCCTCGCGGACATCCCGTTCCACGCGGCGCTCAAGACGGTGCTCGCCGACCGAGGGGTGCTCCTGCACGTCGACGTCCGCCCGCCGTTGCGCGCCCTCACGGACGACGAGTCCGAGCGGGTCCGCAGGCTCGCCTGACCACGCCCCGACCGCGGACGCACGGCGG